>Ga0164292_10004929_pt1 | contig 10893 bp, 9 predicted proteins | sample GEODES117metaG_FD_111486 | JGI IMG/M metagenome (GOLD analysis project Ga0164292, IMG submission 111486) | Eutrophic lake water microbial communities from Lake Mendota, Wisconsin, USA - GEODES117 metaG | ecosystem: Environmental > Aquatic > Freshwater > Lake | place: USA: Lake Mendota, Wisconsin... | reverse complement strand
TTAGCCACCCTTCACAATATTAATTAAGTCGTCTAACGACATTGAATCACTAGATTCCCCAAGGATCAAATCTAATGCGTCATTGGTGTTATTTTCCTTGTTTTTCTTCTCTTCGGCAATGTCTTCTAGCATTTCACCTTCTGCTCCCGCTTTGGTCACACTGAGAGGACGGTAGTCTTCATCTTCTAACTCACCCTTTTTGGTAAGTTTTTGTTTCTTAGACCCAAACTCTTTGCCGTAGTAGAAGACATTTGCCAGTTGAGGAAGTCCAAAAGCAGCAGCAATGTTCTGTGCTTGAGGCATTGTGAACGTCGGTGGAATGTCCGGTGTAACACTTATTTTTACGGACACCTTTACAGTTGGCGTGACTGTTGGAGTTACAGTAGGTGTAACAGTTGGAGTTACAGTAGGGGTAACAATTGGAGTGATACTTGGAGTGATAGATACGCTAGGTGTAATAATTGGGGTAATGGATACCACAGGCGTAATAGATGGGGTAACAGATACTATTGGCGTAATAACTGGTGTAATTTTAGGTGTAACCACAGGTGTAACTACTGGAGTCACCACAGGAGTCACCACCGGAGTTACAACAGGTGTAACGACAGGAGTTACCACAGGAGTAACTACGGGTGTGACCACAGGTGTAACTACTGGAGTTACCACAGGTGTTACCACAGGAGTCACTACAGGAGTCACGGCAGGAGTTACCGCCGGTGTAACCGCAGGAGTCACAGCAGGTGTAACGGCGGGAGTTACCGCTGGAGTTACCGCAGGCGTAACTGCTGGGGTTACTGCGGGTGTCACAGCAGGAGTTACTGCGGGCGTAACTGCCGGGGTGACAGCAGGTGTAACTGCGGGTGTTATAGCGGGAGTCACGGCAGGTGTAACTTCTGGCGTAACGGCAGGTGTTACTGCTGGTGTTACAACTGGAGTAACTACAGGTGTAACTACCGGGGTTACTGCTGGAGTAACTTCTGGAGTTACAGCAGGTGTAACTGCCGGGGTAACAGCAGGAGTTACCGCCGGGGTTACTGCTGGAGTAATTGCTGGAGTTACAGTGGGGGTTACATCTGGTGTTACTTCTGGAGTTACCACTGGCTCAACAGTAACCACTGGTCTAACTGTTACTACTGGGGTTACTACTGGTCTAACTGTTACTTCTGGAGTTACTTCTGGTTCAACAGTTACTACTGGTCTAACGGTTACCGCTGGATCTAAAGTAGTAATTTTATCCAAGTCATCTTTATAAACAGGATAACCATCCTCGTCATAAAACAATATTGTTCTACCACTTTCAATTACTGGAGATGCTTGAACTGTTTTAACTTCTTGAGTTAACTCACCATTCTCATTTAAGTATGGTTTAACAGTACTTAATGAATTAAAGTCAGGTATTGGGGCAGAACTACCAGCAATTGTTAAAGAATATCTAGTTTCTCCAGTAGCTGGATTATAGAACGCACCATAAGTTTCTTCATTTGCACCCGGTCTAGTATCAAAAGTTACAGGGGTACTGTATAAAACATTTCCTTTTGAATCTAAAATTGAATTAACTTTACCTACACCACCAGATCCACTTCCGGTATCAAGTGATTGAAAATTAGTCCACGCTTGGCCAGCATCTGATTCAGTCCAATCATAACCATTGGCTTTCTTAAATGCTTCTTGCCAGTTTTGATTAGTAGGATCAGAAAGAATAGCGGCGCTTAGCTCACGATTAAATACCGCATTACCGCCAGATAAAGCCCAAGGTGATGTAACGATACCTAAAATATCATCTATACCACCACGAGTAAAAGTTGATAACTTTGAAAAATCAGCATCGGTAAGTAGATTATTGACAATATCTACAGGGTTATTTGATCCAGAACTAGCAGTCTTTGTAATAGCGTTTGTAAGACTATTGATAAAACTAACATCAACATATCCGCCTTGTCCGCTACGTTGAGCTAGTTCTAAAAGATACGCTTTTGCTTTTACTTGAGCATCGTTAGATAAAGCTAAAGAATCTGCACTAAGAGCTTTAACAATATTAGATGCACTAATAGTTGCATCAGCTTCTGTAGCTGCAACTTTAGTACCAATAGTATTAAGAATATCTGTAGCTTTTACTGTAGAAGTATCTACATCTACATTAGTTTTACTAATTAACTCATTAACAGCAACTTTAGAAGCATCTATAACATAATCAATATTAGATTCAGATATTCCTTGTGCTTTTAAATAACTTCTAAATGCGTCAGTATCTACTTGATTTGCATTAGTATATTGTGATGCTGGATTAATTGCCCACCAGTTCTTTAATGTATCTAATACTCCGGGTAAATCAGTAGAAGAAACTTTACCTGATAATGTTTTAACAAGTTGTGGACTTTGAACTAATAAAGCAGCAGCAGAGGTAGCCGCAGCACTAGCCAAATATGTAACTTTATCTTGTTCAGATAATGTTACAACTTCATTATCTTGATAGTATGTTCCTGTTGGAGATATAACAGTACCATCAGAAAAGTATCTCCACCCAAAACCGGGTTGACCTTCTTCTGCTGTATTTTCAATCTCAACAACAGTAGGTTTACCTGTGCCAGCATCTGTATACACACCACTATTTAATGATGCGTAAATTGGAGAAGATTCATATGCTGTTGTAAATAATGAATCAATCTTGTCAAGTGTAATAGTTTTACCATCAGCATCAATACCAACCACAATGTCTGAGCCATCAGCTACTACTGTTGGTGAAACACTTGTAGTTGGAGTACCAAGACCTTTGATCGTATTACCAAAGTTTGTACCAGCAGAAACTAGAGCAGACATATTGCCTGTTCTTTCGAACAAATCTAAAGCATTCTTAAAGTTAAGTGCCGAGGCAGCTACTTTTAAATCACTACTACCAGTTAATACACTGGCCGCAGCAGCCATGCCTGCATAGTCATTGTTAGCTATGGCATTACCAAGGTTAGCCCAGTTAACAGCAGTACGAACTTCTGGTGGTAGTGTTGTACCTGCTAGGTTCATACCTGCATTGATAACGCCTGCTACGTTTTTCTGGTCAATTGCATTAACAAACGAAGCAGCATCTTTAGCTGTCTTTAAAGTACCAGCATTTTGAGCTAACCAGCTATCGTTATAAAGCTGTTCCGCCCCAGCAAGATCACCTGCTTTTGTAAGTGCGTCAATTTGTGCGGTAGTCTGGGCTGAGAATCCAGAAGCCGAAGCCAATGCGCTAAAAGCCGCAGCAGCCCACTGTCCATTCTGTGCAGCCTTAGCAGCGTTGTATGCTTGAATGTAAGGAGCCGTGACTGGTAAAGCTACAGATACCGCAGTGAGAATTAAAGGAAGAGTGTTTTCTTTAAAGTCAGCCCAGCCAACTTTTACTTCTTTGGTTGTAGGTATAGCTAAACCAGTATTGGTAAAAGTAAAACCGTAATCAGTTTTGTTATTACCTAATGAAGTACCTTGAATGTTAATGGCTTTACCAGTTAACTTGTTATAGATCTCTTCTTCTTGATATTCTTCTGTGCCTTGTTCAGTTTCTCTGGTTCTTGTAACCATACGCCTACCAATATCGGCAAGACTGGTAATACCTTCAGAAGACAACTTATTAGCAAAGTCCCATAGAACAGCTTCTTTAGACCCTAGACCACCATCATCTCTTTCTAATGCACCACCTGTAAACAGACCATTCATCCCTTGAAGATTAGAGATGTTATTTATCTGGTCATATAAATTTCTATTGGTTGTTCCTATAGTAGTTTCCCAAGCTGGGCCGCCGCCATAAGCAAAAGTACCGTCAGCATTCTTAGTAATACCCAGCATCTGTAAACGCCAAGGTTCCCAAGTATTAAGGGTAGAAGTACTTAGTTCACCATAACCGGGAATATTAAGTAAAGTTCCATCACTTCCCGTCACTGCAAGAGTGTCAATAGATACCACTGTTGGGCTAGTTAAAACCGCAGGGCTAGTTAAAACCGCAGGGCTAGTCAAAACTGTTGGCGTAACAGAAACTAAATCAGTAGGGCTTACTGAGACTACAGTAGTAACAACTGGCGTAACTACAGGCGTAACAACGGGGGTAACAACTGGTGTAACTTTAGGTGCATATACACCCGTACTCATTACAAAGTCCATTGTTGCATCATCTAAACCATAGTAGGCTTTGATTTGTGCAGGAGTTAAACCTGCTGTCGAAAGGATGTCTCGTGTTGCCGCATAATCACCTTTACCCCATGCAGTATTAATTTGATTAATAACTGACTGGTCAATTGCGCCAGTCGTAACAGTGTCTGTAGTCGGAGTTGTAACAGTTGTAGCAACTTCAGTAACTGTTGGAGTTGGTAAAGTAACTGTAACTACCGGAGTAGGTGAGGTAATTACCGGAGTAGGAAATACTGTTGTATCAATAAAAGTAGGGCTTACAACTGGAGATGTAATTGTTGTTAATGTTTGGAAGTAAGGAGATAAAGTAGAATTAATTGCATCTTCAGATAAACCCATATCCCTTAATGTTGTAAGCAGGGCATTAGTAGCATCTTTTCCGCCAAAAGCGTTATACGCGGCTTCGTAACTAGGTAGGCTTGCAGCTTGCGTATTGTTTACAAGAGATGCAATTCCTGTGTTAGCAGGAGTAGAAGCTGCTTGTTGACTCCAGTTATATTGGTTTAACGCATTGTTTTGCTCATCGCGCCGTGCAGCAGCAGCTTCCCAACTTCCCGTCTGTTGGTACAGTTCTTCATCGCTTAATACTGTTGGTGCTGCCATGTTTAAACCTTAAGGGGGCGTTGGGCGTGGGTCAGGTAACTTAGCAATAAAGTTAACTACCATCACTACAGAGGCTGCGGCTGGATACGGGGCAGAGGCCGCAATAGACTCTAGCGTTACATTCGTATTGTCTGCGGCCCACTGCATCTCAATGTACTCATTAGCCGCCAAATCAATGTTGAAGTTCCAAGAAACGTTCATGTGGTTGTCTGAACCTTCAACTGTATATTTATGAGCAGAGTAACCAATCGTAACGTTGTTGCGTTTAATCCAGATCTGCACATCTTTAGCTGAAGCGTTGGTACTCTTTAACTGAGCCGACAATTGGAAGTTGTACACACCTCCTACAGCCACCTCAATTTTAGAAGTGCTGGCAGTCTGCAAAGCTACGTTGTTGTTTAGGTATGTCTGGTTAAACGTAATGGGGTAGCCCGTGTCTACAGCCGCCAGCGTCTGGTCTACTGTGCTGAAGAACAGCCCATTAGGGTTGTTAATTAAACTAGGATCAATTGAGCCGGATGTCATCAACTGAGTAGTTAACGCATCAATCCTGTTGAAGTACAGACGCAGGATGTTGAGCATCTGGTCAAAATACACACGGTCGTACTCTAACGGAGGTAAAGGCAAGTTAGGTGCGGCTACCTTGTTAAGCTCAAACTCAGACGTAATGATATAGGTCATCGTCTGCCGTCCGGTCTGATGTCAATACGGGTAGCACCCAACTGCCATGTTGTTCCAAGGTTGTCCGAGCTAACCTTCAAAATTAACTGTCTGCCCCGCACACGGGTATTGATCTGCCCCGTAAAACCTTCCGTCACTGTGTACTCAGCGCCGGTTAACTTGTCTACATCTTTGTTTACTGCCGTGCCCGTACCAGAACCTGAGTTCTGCATGGGATACAAAGTGTACGTAACTTGCGGAGTTGGTGAAGCATCTGACCCTGAGAATGTCAAGTCAGGCAACATTCTCCAGACAAAACCAAATCTGTCGCCATCATCAATGTCAAACTCAGAAGATGAAATGTAAGCCTCAATACCTGCTGGCGTACCTGTCTCATTATTGTCTAAACCAAACTCTTGATCGACCAAGTTGTAGTTGTACGTAGCGGCAATAGGGAAGTCTCTTAAGCCAGAATCAAGCCAAGCTGTCCGCTCCATAGTGCCGTAGTACCAGATTTTTTCAAGGTAGTTGTACACCACATAACGGTTGGCAATCAAGCTACCCGCCGCGCAGTAGAACCACCAGATCTCATTAAAACCCTCGTTTGTACTAGCAAACACTTGCTGGTTTTGCTGGAGGTTAATGTCTTGGTATACGTATCTTCGGAGATCGCATGGCAGTGTTTGTAAGCGTCCATCGTACAGATAGAACTTATCTACGCCCATCCAGTACACAACGCCAGAAGCCTGAGCCGCTGCGTTTTGACCAAGGATAGAGATGTTATCCCCCATCAACTGGCTAGACCAAACCACTGGCGGGCCAATGTATTGGAGAGAATAGATGGCTGAGTCAGTCCACACCAAGATCTCTTGACGGGTTTGAATGGCAGTTACGATGCTAGAGCCGTGAGACAACGTAACACTACCCGCCTGATTAGTAGCAGATGGTGTCCAGTTAACCACAGACTCCTGATCCGACCAGCGAATCAACATAGGATTCTGTGTGGTAGAGCCGTAGTCATTGCAGCCAAACGCAAACACAAACCGGCTAATGTCAGATACAAAGACAAAGTTCTGGATAATTGGACAGTCCGATGCGCCTGACAGACTAACGATGTTTACACCATTCGGCATGATGTAGTGATCGCCAGACTGAGTACCTGTAGTGGTAATAGCCGCGCCGCCAACAGTAGCCGCTAAGTTAAACGTATTACCACTAGCGTTAATAACATAGTAGATTGTTCCGGGAGACAGCCCTGTAGGTAGCGCAGCAGGATAACCACTGTTTGTAAAGATGACTGGAGAGCCATTAGGCAAACTATAAGCGGCAGTAACCACCGCAGGAGAGGCTATGGTAATTGAAGCTAAAGCAGGGTTTACGCCATAACCAGCATCCCAGTAATAGATTGGGCCACCACGGAAACCATAAACCAAATCTTCACCAAAGTTGTTCTGACTCCACAGACGCAAGGCCGAGGTAGACGTACCGCCAAAGCCCCAAGTTCCTGCACCCCATGTACCCGCACCCCAACCAGCTAGTGGGATCTCGTATGGATCGCCTACGTTAATTTGATAGACAGCTTTAACAGTTGAGCCACCACCAGCCGCTACAGTAGAAGTAGCCGCAGTAGTAGATACGATTGTGTAGGTATCAGCGTCAACGTAAGTAATAGAATACTCACCGTTTAAATCAAGGCCACCTACAGGAGCTACGTTACTAAACGTTACAAAGTCACCCGTGATTGCACCGTGGGCTGTGTCTGTAACTGTAACTAAAGTAAGCAGATTAGTTGTGGCAAACGGGTTATTAAGGATAGCCGCCGCCCGAATAGGCGTAATATCGTTGTACTCACCACCCAGTTCAAGATAAAACTTTAAGTTAGTGCCTACACCAATCAGGTTTAAGTTATCTAGCGTGATCCAATTCCATAGAGAACGGCACAGACCTTGAAACGTAGCTGTAGATATACGTGCCCAGCCACCAATTTTCTCAGGTGTACCTTGGCGGAACCGCACTTTGTCGGACTCATACCAACCACCTTCGTTAGCGTAACGGGTGTTTTCCCGGTTCACTCCCGGTTTTAGTACAAGTTTTTTTAGTGCCATTGGTCAATCCAACAAAGCGCACTCAGCCGTGCGGCGTTTTAATAGTCCCGGCAGTACTCGACCGCCACCCTTAGTCCAGAGCATAAGTTGTTCTTTTGCTCCTTCCCAATCATTGGCATTGATTTTCCTCTTTAACGTAGATGTTTGCAAGCGTCCTGTGCCCAAATTGTAGGCAAAGTCCACGATGGCGTTGCACCTGCGTTCGTCCAGAATTAAGCCGGGACAGTTACGCAGAACACCGGGTAGGTACGTATGCTCAAGCTCAATCATTAAAAGCGCGTGAGCTTCTTCCTGACTCATTGGTGCGTCTTCTAAAGTTACCTTGCGCTTATCTGCGTAGTAGGTAGAACCGTAGCCAATCGTGGCTACATTGGCGGGGCAAAGATACGGCTTGGAGCGAAAGCCCTCAAACCGTTTGCACATCTCTGCGGCTAGTTCTAGGTTCATAACCCGCGCTTGGCTAAAGTACGATCAAGGAACCAGAAGTTAATTGTCCCAGCCAGCAAAGCTGAGAAGTCAGGTGACATCATTATCTTGAACACTTCTACAGGAGGAGCGCCAGTAATCCATGCGTTCCATGCAAACCATACGTGGATGAATGACCACACAAACAGAACCCAGTAAGTTACGACTGGCCTGACAGAAGCGGATAGACTAGCCGCCCAACCACCAGCGGCTTTGACCATTGTGGCTTGCTGCTCTATGGCAGACTGAAACGCATCCATTACGCCTACGTCAATAGCGGCTTCCCGCTGTGCGCCAATCTCAGCCAACTTCTGCTGACCACGTAATGTCTCTAGTTCACATTGGCGTGTAAACATCAACAGTTCATGCTGGCGCTCGTTCTTCTTGTCAAAGAACTTCAGCACCTCGGGGGCCATACGGAACAAGCCACCAAATACTGAACCCAAAATACCACCACTTAATACATCAAACATTGGATTCCTTTATTGTAAACATTAAGTTTTTATGTGCAGGGTAATTGACAATTACTTCACCTTCGGGGCACTTGTATTTAATGTGAGCCATTAACGTAGCAACGCCGGGTGTCACTTGTGAAGTAGTGTCAAGTTTAAACTTGTATCCAAACTTATCTACTGTGTCGCTGGCTGGGCCTGAAAACGTTGCAATGCTAGGTTTGGCTGGGTGTACAACCAATTCAGAATCCCGCACCTCTATCTTAAATGACGTAACTTCACAGTTATCTCTAAGTTTCTGACGAGCCACTACAACCTTGAATTCGCCATTTGCAGGTGCATCGGATATTTGAAAGTGCTCTGGTGACCATTTGAGAATGTCCTTATGGAATACACCAAACTTGTCGGCAAGCGTATAACCGCCACCGATCATGGCAGTTGAGGCAGTTACCGCACCAATAATCTTGGTGTAATACTCAAGTTCCATATAAACCCCAACTCCATGCAATCATGTAGGTTCCAAAGATTACAAAGGCGACTATACAGGCCGCTGCAATAATTGCCTCGGCCCAGTCTCTCACTTTAATATCCCATTCAATTTGGTCATGTCAGCACACGTATACATTTGATAACCACCCAATATAGGCATTGGAATAGTCTCTATTTTCGCTGAAAATTCATCTGCTGCCAAGCGAGCAACGTCTAAAAATGACATTGTTTTTCCAGTTCCTACGTTCCAAATTCCAGAACCTAGAAAAATTAAAAGTTTTCTGTGAACTTTGATGACCTCATCTACATGAATAAAGTCACGTTTAAAGTTTTCTGAACCTTCAAATATTTTAATTGTCCCAGTCTTTGCCTGCTCGCGGAACTTATGAAACGGAGAAGCCTGATCGCCCTTATGGTCTTCATGTGGGCCGTAGACGTTGAAGTATCTGAATATCTGGATGGGCGCAACAGGTTGCATAGTATGAAAGTACTCTTCTATAAGAGCTTTAGATTCTGCGTATAGATTAGCAGGAGCTACTGGGTCAGTCTCTTTAAACGTCGTATTGTTTGGCCCATAGACTGAAGCGGAAGAAGCTATCTGAATAGGTATCCCATACTTCTGACACCTCTCCATTAAAGTAATGGTATACCCTACATTTTGTTTACGCAGAGCTACCCAATCTTGACATCGTGTATCTGAGATAGCACCCAGATGTATGACTCTATCTATTCCATAGAGGGAATACTCATCACCCCATTCACACAGGTCTAGGTCGTGGTCTGACATGGCTTTTACCATGTTCTGGCCAATGAAGCCTTTATATCCAGTAATCAAGATACGCATACAGCCCCTATGCTCTGGCAAGATATTGCCGCTTTCTCATTGGCAAATGGTAAAGCTATATCCATGTCCCCAGTCTGTATGTGCTTGTACACCATAGCCGCTAGAAATACATCGCCTGCCCCGCATACATCCACAACTTCTATCACCTTAGCCGGGTAGAGTGTTTCTTTATATCCGCATCCCTTGGCCCCATAGGTAACGATTAGATGTTCTGGATCAGGGATAGACGTAGATTCATACAGTTCCCGCTGGTTAATCTTGATGTAAACGCCGGGGAAGTTAGCCAAGTTCTTCTTCTTGGTATCCATGTAGATTGGCCCTTGAAACTTCTGACGGAGCTTCCAGATAACCTCATTGGTTACAAAACCTTTGTCATAGTCAGAAATAACTATGGCATCAAACATGTACTTAGTACCAACCAAATAAGGCTTGGCCTGTACGTCATGGTCTACCCTAAGAAGGTGCTCCCCTGTCCTGCGGTCTATGTACCTGATTTTGCGGGATAGTTCTTCACTGACAGATAGGGTGACATTAGCCCCAAATGCCTTGAGGTTCTGGGCTACGTTAAACGCCATGCCCAGCTTCTCTTCGCTATCCTCAAAGTTCAACAACGGCGCAGTGGATTCTGGATTTACTCTCCGGATTTCCCCATATCTGTATTCGTCTATGCAAGCATCACCAATGACTAAGATACGCATTGACTGTCCCCCGGCTCCACACGATAGTTGTCTTCCACGGAATCAGCAGTTGAGACTTCCAAGATCACACCTGCTGCTAGGCAGACTAGCTGGTGAGGAAGTAATGGTGGGTTATGCCACGTATCCCCAACATTAAGGATCTTCTCATGGCGGCTGGCATCTTTGGTGTCTATGTAGATGACCTTAAATAGACCGCTTTGGACTAGCCAAGTCTCATCTTTTTCAGCGTGAAAGTGCATGGAGAACTTTGCACCTTTGCGGAAAGTCATTAGCTTCCCGCAGTACTTATCATTGGTAGCCCAGATTAGCTCCGCTCCCCAGCCCTTCTTTACGATACCCTTGAGTTGCATTGATTATCCTCGTTGATGAATAGCCATCTAGGAAAGGAATGATAACTGTCTGTTTGACCAAGGTGAACC
>Ga0164292_10004925_pt1 | contig 10896 bp, 8 predicted proteins | sample GEODES117metaG_FD_111486 | JGI IMG/M metagenome (GOLD analysis project Ga0164292, IMG submission 111486) | Eutrophic lake water microbial communities from Lake Mendota, Wisconsin, USA - GEODES117 metaG | ecosystem: Environmental > Aquatic > Freshwater > Lake | place: USA: Lake Mendota, Wisconsin... | reverse complement strand
TTCATCAACCTTGCAGAAGGCTTGTTCTATCCTTCTTTCAGCCTATGACGATGAAAAGGTTGCTTGGATTGGTGGTAACGGTGGAAATTCCGCTAACGCCAGCCATTTCGCAACCGACTGGAACAAGGGATTATTCACACAAACGGGTAAGGCACTAAAGTCACATTCTCTGTGGGAAAACCCTTCACTTGTCAGCGCGCTTGCAAACGACCAATCATTCGAATTGATTTACTCTGACCAACTGTCAATGTGGGCAAAGCCAAGCGACGTTGCAGTTCTTTTATCGGGAGGTGGCACCTCAAAAAACATCTTGCACGCGGCAAGAACGGCAAAATCTCTAGGATTAACTGTGATCGGACTAACCGGTGGAGCTGGTTTAAAACACGCTGAAATGTTTGATTGTCATATTCATGTGCCGACTGACCATATTCAAATAGTCGAGGATGTCCATGCGATCTTTGGCCATATTGTTTACGAACACATTCGATTGAAACGAAGATTGTAACTCACTCCTAGTCTCTTAAAAGAACCCAGTCATTCTCTAGGAGGTATTGGACCGTTTGCGCCACGGATTCTTCTATGGAAATTGTCGGGGCCCAGCCAAAACTCTTTGCTTTAGTTATGTCAAGAAATGTAAATGGATTGTCCCCGATCCAACCTCGATCTTCAGTACCAAACACAATTTTGGGTGAAAGTCCCATAGACTTCACTACTAAATTTGCCGACTCGCGGACTGGAATGTAATAATCATGACCAATATTAAAAACTTCAAAAGGCGAATTTGGGTTTCTTAATTCAATTAATGCCTGTACGCAATCTTCAACATGAATATAGGACTTCCTCTGAGTACCATTTCCCAGAACTGCTAATTCCCGTGGATTTGCTCTAAGTTTTCTAACAAAATCCACAACATGCCCGTGATGATAATTTTGACCCAAAACAGATACAAAACGAAAAACGGTCACATTAAACGCACCTTGTGCCGCATAGGAGGAGAGTATTCATTCTGCAGCGACTTTTGAAGCTCCATACAAACTCGTTTGGACTGGAAATGGCTCAATTTCATTAGTTGGAATTATTGTCGAATCCCCATACACGCAGCCTGTTGATGCGAAAATGATCTCCTTAACACCAGATCGTCTTGCTGCTTCGGCGATATTACTTGTAGCAATAATATTTTGATCTAAGTCAACGCGATGATTGCCCCAGCCGCCACGAACATCAGCATTTGCCGCAATATGAAACACTCTGTCAAAACCATCCATGGCTTCTGCCAACAAATCTATTTTTGCCGTCGATATATCTACTTCAATCAATTCTCGTTTCCCAGGATTCAAACTAAGGAACCTACTATCACCTGTGGAGAAATTATCAAGTATCCGTATCTCGTCTGTCTGTTCCAGCGTCCTTGCGAGATTCGAACCAATAAAGCCCGCACCACCAGTTACTATGGTTCGCATTGTATCCCCCTACTAAGAGTCTTAGATTGTGAGCGCCATGATAGAGCAAGGTGTGGTCATAGCCGGAGGTCTTGGAACTCGTTTGAAAGAATTCCTACCTAACTTGCCAAAATGTCTTAACCGGGTTGGAGGTTTCACCCTAATCGAACAAACTTGTAAAGTCTTTTCGGAATCTGGCATAAAGAGACTGCATCTACTTCTTGGACATCTCTCGGAGGCAGTTATTTCTGAAGTTCCAGCTCTGGGTTCAAAGTACAACTTAGATATCACATTTTCGGTAGAGCAAAATTTGCTTGGGACGGGTGGAAGCTTATTGTCATCTGTGCACCTGCTTGATGAACAATTCCTACTGACTTACGGAGATCTCTATTTAGACGTTGACCTTAAATATCTCTGTACTCGTTTTGAAAATAGCGGTTACGATTATGCACAATTGATCCATCCAACAAATCATATGCATGATAGTGATTTAGTAAAGATAGATTCCGACAGCAATATCGTAGGTTACTCCTTGAAGCCACGGAAAACTGAGGACCAGTTTAGAAATCGAGCGAATAGTGGAGTTTACGTTTTTAAGAAAGAAATCTTTTCGAAGTTCTCTTCACAAGACATTAAAGTCGATCTGGATAGAGAGATTCTGCCAAGTTTAATTTCGGAAGGAAAAAGGGGGCTTGCCATTAGAAATCTAGGTTATGTGAGAGATGTGGGCACGATTGAGAGAATCTCTAAAGTAGAGAGTGACATCCGGTCTGGATTAACCAAGTCCCGCCGAAAACCAGCAATTTTTCTTGATCGCGACGGAACAATTAACGTAAGTCGAGGATACATCTCACGGCCTGAGCAAATTGAATTGTATGAAGATATTCCTTCTGCAATAAGAAAATTCAATGAGTTGGGATACTGGGTCATTGTGATCACAAATCAACCTGTAATTGCTCGAGGTGAAGCAAGTTTTAGCGACATTGAGACTATTCATGCTCGTATTGACAATATTCTTGGCGATTCTGGTGCCTATATTGATGATTACTTTGTTTGTCCACATCACCCTGAGGCTGGATTTTTGGGAGAAGTCAGGGAACTTAAGATTAGATGTAAGTGTAGGAAACCTGGTGCGAAACTGATCGAAAACTCCTTGAATGTGTTCCCAATTAATCTGGAGGATTCATTCTTTGTTGGAGATTCTCAAGTTGACTTTCAGGCTGCTACTAGCATGGGGATTTCCTTCAGATTAATCGATCGCAATTCCGACAGGTCGCGGAAATCAATTACCTGGACGGATGCGGTGGAAAGCATCAATTCACTTGAAAAACTGTTAAGTTCTTGAATTTAATTGAAGGCAATAACGGTAGATGCTTTGCCTAAATCAGACAGTCAATCTTGCCGAATATAGATTGAACAAAGTCTTTAAGGTCATTATCTTTGGCTGATTATCTATAAATCACCAGAAGATTCAATGCCGAAAATGCAAACAACGTAGAAACAAAATGCGAATTTACAATAAGTTTTTCTGGCGACTCTAACAATCCTTTGTCACTCTTCATTAGAATCTGAATTAATAGAGCCAGGCCTAGAAACTCACAACTCAAAGCGATTAACTCTGGTCCTTTTTTATTTTCAAATAACCATAGCGAATAGGTAGTGAAGGCCGTTCCCATAGCTAAAGTAACGACGGACTGTAGCCCCGATGATGAGTATTCGTTTAATACCTTTCTATCATGGATTTCCTTTGATAAATTTGAATCCAGTTCGGACTTTCTTTTTGCCGCAATCACGCCACATGCTGCACAAAAAGTTGATATCAACAGCCAACTTGATGGTTCTATGCTGAAAACTTGCGCTCCAAAAAGAATTCTCAGTGAGTATCCCGATGCAACAATTCCTAAATCTAGAACTGGAACTGTCTTTAGTTTGAAAGTGTAAAGAATATTAATGATTAAATACGAAAGTAGAGTGTATGTAGAATTAGAAGGGTAATCGACTAAGTTAAAGAAAACCAGACTGATCAAGATAAATGAAAAAAGCAAAGCGATTTGCTCCGGGAATTCGCCACTTGCTATTGGGCGGAACCTCTTTACTGCATGATTTCTATCGCTAAATCTGTCATGATAGTCGTTTAGAATATAAACCCCGCTTGCTAAAAAACTAAATGTGACAAAAGCCGTAATTCCTAAAGTCAAATTCTGCCAGTTCAGAGTCAGCCCACCTCCTAATGGTGCGGCGAGGATCAGAAGGTTTTTTGGCCACTGTTTAACTCGCAGTAATCGCATAATGACAATTAATTTCATTTTTGAGCTTTCTTTAAGAATAGGAACTCATCCGTCGTTTCGATCTGTACTTCACTCCACAACCCTAATTCCACTTTTGCATAAGATCTGAAGTCATATCCAAAAATATAGTCACAAGAAGAGTTTGATCTTAGCCATAACTCCAATATTGAGTTTGGATAAACCTTCTCCGGGTTGTTTGAATTGGGGTAGCGGTCAGAGAACTCTATTGGGGTGTATTTGACTTTTGATTTTCTATCAACATTCCAAAACAGTGACGGATAATTAGTAGCTGCTGAGTAGCAAACTACGTCATTCTCTCTCACATTTTCATGGATCCATTTTACATATGTAGCAGGTAAAGTAGTGCCATTATCTGAAAGATCATACTTTTGTTCTATTGAAGACCCCCCGTGCTTTAGCAATTGTTGCGAACCAATCTGTGAACTGACCCACTTAGGAGTTTGAATATTTGAAATGATGATTGGAATCAAACCCAAAAATATGAATAAAAACATGGTAGTTAATTTCCGCGTAGATAGTGATTTGAGGGGTAGAGACTTAAGGGCAAAAATGCTTAGAATTGCCATTAGATAAAAACCATATCTAGGTAGAAACATGGCGGGTACAAATACAACAATGCAAAACGAGGTTATTAAGAGCATTTGATGGACACTTGGGAGTTGTCTTATCTGAAATAATGCAATAATGAGGAGTACCAAAAGGAATGAACCGACTAGATAGTTATACCCACCCAACGAGTCTTCATTCGGGGGTTGGAAGAAATCAAAGAAAGTTGCGTGCCAAAGCTTCAAATATCGGAGTGGTTCTTCTAAATCAAAAGTAGAACTGGGTTTTGCAGAGCTATTGTCAATACTTATTAGTGGTCCACTGAAGAGCACTCGCTCTTTGATTTTTATGGTCATCGGGAAGAACGGATTACCGGTCTGAAAAAAATTCCTTATCGAATATACGAAAGTGATTAATGTCGCAAAAAGCACCATTGAGATTGAAATAATGGCGAAGTTTCTCTCTTTCTTGAATTGAAAAAGAAATCCCAACACTAATGGGGCGCATAGGAGAGAAGCTACGATTGGAAATTTAAATTGGCCAGCGATTGCGTAACTTATCAAACCAAACGCAAAGAGATACATCTTTGTCTTATTTTCTGACTCAAGAATGGCACGGACTAGAAATGCAACACAAGCAATTGTGAAAGCCCCGTACCCCAAATCGTCGCTTAGCATCCTTAATTGAGTGGCAAATACAGGACTTGATACCATCAGTAAGGATGCAATTAAGCCAATTCTTTTCGAGAAATGGCTTCCAATCGAATAGATTCCTAAAATAGATAGCAGCGCATAAAATGCTTGTGGTGCACGGAAGCCGTAATCATTTCCAAGAAATGGCCAAGTGAAAGATGCAACTTGGGCTTTACCTAAGGGATAACTGTATGTCCAAGGAAGGCTCGAGTCGAATGTGGTCATTCCGTTGTTCTGAATAATTGCTAAAACCTGGGGCCAATGATAAGCGCGTTCGTCAACAGCAGATGGTCCACCAAAAAGACTCACAAACATTCCTATGATGATCGCCGCCGTGATGAAAGGGAAGTAAATTAAAATATCTTTGCGTTTTAGCAGGTCTGTCGTGGTGAATTGCCGAAAACTGTGAAAATTGACTAAAGAATGAGATTTAGCACTTCTTCTCAAATTGGAAGAGCTCAAAGCAATTCCAACTAAAGCAATAAAGTGAAGTATTGGGATATCTGACAACTGAAGTGGACTGGCCGGAAAGGTTAGGGACACTTCAAGGATAACCTGTCCAAAAGTGCAAATCAATGCAGCTAAATAACGCACACTCGGGGGATTTATACTTAACCTAAGTGACCAGATTGCCATGGTCAACAGAAATACAACCCAAATCAATCCTGCTGCTAGGACTGAGTTCATGCCTGAAGTATACTTGGAAGAGGGATTAAATCCCTCAACACTTTGAATATAGCATCAGAATACAAGCACTTTTCCGCAGAGTATAATTTTCCGAGGACTTGTCTGGTTAATGTGATATCTATTGCTCAAATATCTTATTAAAAAGCTCCCCATATTGTCCGAGTACTTTTCTACTAGAAAACTCACTAGCGATCACATCAATTTCACTAGGGGATGGTCTGCGAGGGCCTGGCAACAACATTGCTTCGAACAATGCATCCACTGATCCAGGCTCCACAATTACCCCATACTCCTTTTCGGAAACTATTGTCCTTACACCGGGTAGGTTACTCGCGATTACAGGCACTCCGCTGAGTAAGGCTTCAATCTGAACTATTCCAAAGGCTTCAAAAGAATTAGTTGAAGGAAAACAAAGTACATCAATTGATGAAAAGAAATTAGCCTTCTCGTATTCGGATATATCCAATAAAAGGCGTACGCGGGCATCGCTTCTGATTTTTTCTACAATTTCGGGTAAAATGCTGTCTCCTACCAAATTAGAACTCCCAGCTAAGAGAAGCCTTGCTTCAGGATCTTGAATTCTGGCAAAAGCATCAACTAGGACAGAAATTCCTTTTTCTGAGGTGAATCTCCCCAGAAAACCAAAGTGCTTGCCTTCACCGCTGCGATAAGTTGGAGACCCCTTCGATTGGGGATCAATAAAATTTGGAATTATGCATAGTTTCTCTCGAGCATCTTTATGAAGTCTTGAAGATTCAGCATAATCATGCGACGTAAATATCACACAGCTAGAACGCTTCATGGCAAGAGCGCTAGAAAAATCAATTAGTTTTGCGGTGTAACGCATGAATATCCCTCCATTATCAACATCGCATTGATACGTTGAAACACACTTCCCACGATTAATGGCGGCTAATACTCCAGCCTCCGGAAGAGGTAAGTGCAGATTAACTATTGTTCCCGAAGAAGCTAATCTCCAAAATTTAAGGAAGAAATTAATGCTAAAGGTGGCGCGATTCAGTGAAAGAATCCTTGTGGCTCGGTGAACATTTACGCCATTAACGACCTCAAATGAAGGCAATTTTTCATGTTTCTGGCAAAGCACATCTACCAAATAACCTTGTTTAACCATGTCTTCAGCAACTTTTGTGGCAATAATCGTCAATCCACTCACGTAAGGATGATAATAACTGCAGACTACTAATAGTTTTTTTGATTTAGCCACATTCCGTCTAGTTTGATTTCTCAATTGAAAGTGACCCTCTCTACAATATAAATGATAACCGCTCTAACAGAGCCAAAATTTAACTCTTTGAGGTCGATGATACATTAGTGTTCGGAATCAAACATGACTTTATTTGTGAATAAACGTCCTTTAAATTACGGCCCGATTTTAGTAGGCTATCGGTCATTCTTTCATTAGGCCGAATTGTTGAGGAGCATTTTTTGCTTGTGCGGCGAAAGTAACTGTTACAATTGAAGGACGTTGTTTTTGAGTATTCAAACCACTTTAGTTTTGCGCAGTTTTCATTCCTATCTTAGGTATTTACTGGTACCTTTAGTGTTAAGGAGGTTAAGTCGAAGTGGCAAGTATACAGAGAGATGTTGTTGTGCTTGGCATGGGCTTTGTCGGCCTCACTCTCTCGGCTGCATTGGCAAAGAACAGCGTAAATGTCGTTGGAGTTGATACTGACATCTCTACAATCAATTCGTTGCAGTCTGGTAAGCCTCATTTCTACGAAAAAAACTTAGAAGAAATCATTTCGTCGAGTGTAAACGCTGGGAGTTTAACTTTCACGGTTAATCTTGAGAAATCTACATCCCCACGTGCGTACATAATTGCTGTAGGCACCCCACTTAGGGGTAATCAATTAGATTTAAATGCGATCACCCATGTGTTGGGTACGCTTTCTGGTGTACTAATAGACGCAGATTTAGTGATTTTGCGATCTACTGTTTCGGTAGGCATGAGTCGGCACATTAAAGAAAGCCTAGAGTTAATGACCTCCGCCAAATTCTTGCTGGCGATGTGCCCCGAAAGAACTTTGGAAGGTGTCGCATTAGAGGAGTTATACAGTTTGCCTCAAATCATTGGAGCCCCAGATCCCGAATCAAGAATTGCGGCGGGGCAAATTTTCTCGCAGATCACGGAGTCGATAATTCAGGTTAATTCATATGAAGGGGCGGAAATAGCAAAACTCTCAAATAACATAGTTAGAGATGTGCGTTTTGCCTTAGCAAACGAAATTGCTATTTCTTGTGACTTATTCGGAATTGATTTCGAGGAAGTAAGACGAGCTACAACCGAAGGTTATCCAAGAGATGGTCTAGCAAAAGCCGGACCTGTGGCTGGACCTTGCCTTCAGAAGGATCCCTGGATCTTCTTGGAATCTTTAGCTAAAAGAAATAGGGAAGAGAATCTAGTCTCGAGCAGAGTGAGTTTGATATCCAGTGCCCGAGAAATCAATGAGTATCTCCCTGACTACTTTATAAAGAAAATTCTTGAAGTGATAAAGCAAATATCGCTTTCTCATAAAACCCAGATAAATCTGATTCATGTGGGCTTAGCATTTAAAGGACATCCAGTTACGGATGACATTAGGGGATCTGATGCTGTCAAAATTATAGAATACTTTACATCAAGAGAAAATTTAAGGAATTTTGTAGTTGACGGAGAAATCAGTGACGAAAGGTTGCAGCTCTTGGGCTACGAGTCAACATCGCGAATCGATGGGGGTGCGGACATAATTGTTGTCCACAATAATCACCAAAGAAATTGGGGTATTGTTAATTCACTAATTCAAAACTGTCCCAACGAAGTAGTCTTGTTCGATATTTGGCGAGTAGTACCGGATAAAGCAGCACTACCTCCGACTGTTAGGTACATGACTTTTGGAAGTTAAATCCCAAAAACGAATTTTGATAACCGGCGCATCTGGTTTTGTTGGATTTCACCTTGCATCAAAACTATCCAAGCTGAATTCAGTTTCACTGCTTCTTGTAGACAACTTGATCAGGGGCGAGAATGATCAAGAATTTTCAGAACTTTGTGGAAATGATAATGTTTCATATTTGTTTGGTGATTTGAAGGACCCAAGTTTTGTTGCGAATCTACCCCATGTAGACACGGTTTTCCATCTCGCAGCCCTGAACGGTACACAGAATTTCTATTCACGACCCTGGGAAGTTTTCGATAACTCTATCCGCCCTACTATTTTACTTCTAGAAAAATACGGGAAGAGCGGGGATGTGGAATTCATTTACACGGGTACATCTGAAAGCTACGCAGATGCTGTGTCTGCAGGGATTTCACCAATACCTACTCCCGAGACGACCCCAGTTATGTTTAGTCACCTCGAGAATCCTCGATGGTCGTACGGGTTTGCAAAGACGGCTGGCGAGGTAGCAATACATGCAATGTCTAGACAATATGGATTAAAGTTCCAAATATTGAGACTTCATAATCTTTACGGTCCCCGAATGGGATACGAACATGTGATACCTGACCTCATACGCAAACAGTTGGCAGGAAGTGGTGAAATCTTAGGCTCGGAGCAATCCCGTTCGTTCATGTACATATCTGATGCGATTGAAGCTATAGTCGGCCTATCTCTTTCAAATTCTGCATTCTTTCAAACCATAAATGTAGGCTCTCCGGATGAAATAAAGATTTTAGATCTGGCAAAAAAAATCGCTGGCCTCCTCTCATTTCGAGGTAGATTTGTTGACCTTGGTGCCCCTCCCGGGTCTGTTGAAAGACGTATCCCGGATCTAACAAAGATTTCATCGCTGATAACACCTGGAGACCTGACAACCATAGATATTGGATTAGAAAAAACAATCGCTTACTTCCGAGGTTTAAATCCCTAGCTCACATCAATACTCGTGTTTAATGGAATGTCCCTGAAAAATCATATTTCAAAACAATGAAACTCTTAGGAATTAAGGGACAAATCTTTTCTACTTTCTCGATAGGAAAAAGATAATAGTTAGAACTTTTCTTTATGTAACGGCTTCTTATGGCAAATAAATGATATGAATGTTTACTCATTAGTTGTTCCCAATCTGATAAATTCTTTTGAATATCATTATCCTCGATTTGTAAAATAGGCCGGGCTGTTTGTAGAATTCTTTCTGCGCCTTCTAGCGCCTTAAGTTCATGCCCTTCAAGATCTAACTTCAAAAATGTTATGTTTGTTTCAGCTGGAATTAAGTCGTCCAGTTTTACACACTTAACAGATATCGCTTTAGCATTGGGGTGTTTTTCGAGTGTTGCCAATGCGGGTTCGATTAAACCTTTTCCGATGTATGGGATGTTGTTCTCCAAATTTTGATTCATATTTGATAATGCTACTTTAGAAATCTGTATATTATCTCTATTGGAGTTCAGTTGCATAAAGTCACACATAAAATCTAAGGGTTCTATCGAGAGTACTTTTCCCTTATCACCGACAATTTTAGATAGCCTGTCGGAGTAAATCCCAAAATTTGCTCCTCCATCAACTACAAAATCACCAGGCATAACAAATCTATTCAAAATTCTTAGCTCAACTGGATCATACAACCTTGCGAAAACCGCGAAATTAAATACTAAAAATTTTAAGCGTAAATACTTATCAAAATTGCGACCACAAATGATGGAAAAGACAATTATTTTCATTGAAATCAACATTTTAACTTGGCGCTGACTGGGATTGATGATTCTGTAGGACAGTTATAAGCGAGTAACGACTCGCATGATTTGAAATCTTATTTACCAACTCAATCTAACCTAACCACACCACTAGGTGTCATCAAATGCACCGCAACAATCCCTGACTCGCCCTCATTTGTAGACGGGTCAACAAACTCAACATCTGCACCGTTTAATCCACCTAGAATCTCTGTCTTAAACCAAGAATCAGCTAGGTGATCTGTGTCAGCAATCGTAATCTTCTCAATTGCGGCAACTGCTTTTCCATCTTGTGATGGGTGATCAGCGGTTAGCCACTGAATAAAGAATGGAAGTTCGCGAGAATCTGTAATCTCATTAACACCAATTTGCTTCCACTTAAGATCGGTTCCATCTGGACGTGTGCGGTGACCTTCGATTGCACTGCGGCCAAACTTCTCCTCAACCTTTGAAATGTCTTCAGTTGCAAAAACCCAAGTGAGCCAGCCTCCGCCTTCTTGTGCTTTCTTGCTAACAGCTTTGCCCCAAGGGGTTTGCTCTGTTGCAGGGTG
>Ga0164292_10004924_pt1 | contig 10898 bp, 19 predicted proteins | sample GEODES117metaG_FD_111486 | JGI IMG/M metagenome (GOLD analysis project Ga0164292, IMG submission 111486) | Eutrophic lake water microbial communities from Lake Mendota, Wisconsin, USA - GEODES117 metaG | ecosystem: Environmental > Aquatic > Freshwater > Lake | place: USA: Lake Mendota... | reverse complement strand
TCAGCAACCTCAGCATTAGCCTCTCAGACGGCAGCAGCAACATCTGCTGCTTCTGCTCTTACATCTCAAACTGCTGCTGCTACAAGCGCAGCCTCGGCTTTGACCAGTCAGACCGCTGCTGCTACTTCTGCTACATCTGCTGCAGCGTCTCAAACAGCAGCAGCAACTTCAGCCTCAAGCGCTGCTACCTCAGCGTCTTCGGCTGCAACTAGCGCATCATCTGCTGCTACAACTTATGACAATTTTGATGACCGTTATCTTGGTAGTAAGTCAACTGCTCCTACCGTAGACAATGACGGCAACACACTTCTTGTAGGTGCTCTTTATTGGAACGATGTTCTTAATAATATGTACGTATGGTCAGGTACTGTATGGGTACAGATTGCAACAACATCTGTTTATACAGCACCTACTCTTGGTAGCACAGTTATTGGCTCTGCTGCAATTATATCTACAATTACAGCACTAACATTAAGCAATGCAACATTAACTGGAACATTAACAGCAGGTGCTTCATCTGGCGTTAGTGGTCAATATTTACAAACAACAGGCACTGGAACTCAATGGGCAACTATTGATACTACAAACAACGCAGACATAATTATGACAATTATGGGTGCATACATCTAACCGAAAGGATACAGTAAACAATGGCTGTAACATCCAAAGCGCTGTCTCGCACAGCAGCAGCAACATCAAGCACAACGCTATACACAGTTCCAACCACATCAACAGTAACAGTTGTAACTAATATTGTGTTGGCTAACGCAGCAACATCAGCAGCAACATCAACTATTGCTCTTGACGGAGTAGTAGTTGTACCTGCAGTATCAATCCCTGCTAACTCACTTGTAGGTTTTGACCTTAAGCAGGTTCTTAATGCTTCTGGAACACCTAAGGTAATTACTGGTTTTGCATCTACAACTGCTGTGTCAATCCACATCAGTGGAGTGGAGATTTCATAATGGCATTTCAACAATTTCCTCAAAAGTTGGGTATTCCATCGGGTAACACTGCTGCTCGCCCCGCAAGTCCAGTAATTGGTGATACTTTTTACAATGGCGAGTTAGAGATTCTTGAGATTTGGAACGGCACATCATGGGTTGCAGTATCTGCCCCACCTTCTACCCCACAAATTGTTTCAGTAACTAATGCTTCTTCTGGTGATGCTTACACAACATCTACTGCTGGAAAACTTGCAGTAGTTTTTCAACCAGGTAGCGGTGGAGGTACACCAAGTCAGTATAATGCTTTTACAACTGCTGGTGGTTTTAGCGCTAGTAGTTCAAGTACAACAGTAACACTTACTGGATTAACTTTAGGTACTGCTTTTACAGTTTATGGCAATGGTCAAAATAATTTTGGAACTACTACTAATACACCAAATGCAGCACCAGTTACTCCATCTACAAGACCAGAAGCACCAACTATTGGAACAGCAAGCACATCTAGTACAACTACCAATGTAACTGTAACTTGGACATTAGGTTCAAATGGTGGTTCACCGCTTTCTGCTATTACTGTTACTCCATATTTAAATGGAACAACTGCACAAACATCTCAAAATGCAGCAACAACAAGTGCTACAAGTATTGCATTTACTGGTCTTACTGCTGGCTCTGCATATACATTTAAAGTTAAAACAACTAATGCAAATGGTGATTCACCTGAAACAAGCGCAACTAATTCAGTAACAATTCCTATTATTGTTCCTGTAGACTTTTTAGTAATTGCAGGCGGAGGTTCGGGTGCAGGAGGAAACTCTGGTGCAGGCGGTGCAGGCGGTGCAGGAGGTTACAGAACATCTGCTGGTACATCTGGTGCAAACTCAACTGCTGAATCCCAATTATCATTAAATGGTGGCACTAATTACTCAGTAGTTATTGGTGCTGGTGGTGCTGCAATTGCTGCATCTAGTTCTTCCAATGGTAATAAAGGTACCGATTCAACTTTTTCAACAATTACATCTGCTGGTGGCGGTGGCGGATGTGGTACAAGTACTGCTACCCGTGATGGCGGTTCTGGCGGTGGCGGGTCAATTTCATCAACTACAGGTGGTAGTGGTACAGCAAATCAAGGTACTAGTGGCGGTAATGCTGGTTCAAGCCCTAACCCTAACTACGCAGCAGGCGGTGGTGGTGGTTCAAGCACTCAAGGCGGAAATGGTGTTACTGCTTCTTTTGGTGGTGCTGGTGGAGAAGGTACTGCATCAACTATTACTGGTTCATCTGTAACCCGTGCAGGCGGTGGCGGAGGTGGAGCGGGTAGAGAACCTGGCGGAAACAATTTTGATGGCGGTACTGCATCTGGTGGCGGAGGCGCTGGTGGTTCAAGTTACGGCGGCGCTGGTACAAACGATGGAAAAAATGCTACAGCAAACTTTGGCGCTGGCGGTGGAGGTGCTGGTTATAACCCAACTCAAGGTGGCGGTGGTGCTTCTGGAGCAGGTGGTTCTGGTGTAGTTATTCTTCGTTATCCAGATACAAGAACAATTACTATTGGTGCTGGTTTAACTGGTACTGAAAGTTCTGCAAGCGGTGGATTTAAGCGTGCTACTATTACAGCAGGTAGCGGAAATGTGAGTTGGTCATAATGGCACACTATGCACTATTAGATAAAAACAACAAAGTAGTTAATGTTATTACTGGTGTTGATGAGACAGAACTTATTGAAGGGCAAACTCCAGAGGAGTGGTACGGTAGATTTCACAACATGAAATGTCTTCGTACTTCCTATAACACATTAGGCAATCAACATAGAAGCAATGGTGTTCCTTTTAGAGGAAACTATGCTGGTATTGATTATACTTATGATGAAGAACTTAATGTATTTCTTCCTCCAAAACCATTTAACTCATGGAAATTAAATTACACAACATTTTTATGGGAAGCGCCTATTGCAAAGCCTGCTTATGAAGAAGGTTTTGTTTGGAAATGGGCAGAACCAAATAAAGAGTGGATTAAAATAGCAATACCTACAGCATAATCTGTACCCCTGAGCATGGGTTTAAACTGCTCATCAAAATTATGTGTAAACAATGTGGTAGTTGTAGTAAAGAACATGGGCGTTCACTTGACGATGCAGTGGATGAAGCCGAGTCATCAATTTTATAAGGAGATACAGTGACAAGAGACATAACCGAAGGTCGCCCTACGCGAGCCGTTGCTGTTGATATAGGTCTTTCTACGGCAAACATCTGGCAAAACACGGGTGACTCATACGATTGTGCTATTGCTGGTATTCCTTTTCTTACTGCCATATCTGATGAGCGCCCTTATCAAAGGGCTACATCACCATTTCGTAAACAACAGTTTGACTCACAGCGTGACCCTGGAGAGCAGTCGCTCTCTACGTGGTGGTTACGCAGCCAATCCTCTTTCCATGCTGGAGAGGGGATTTTGTTTTATGACCCGCTTGCTAATCCGTACTCAACTACAATTGCATCTAACTCATACCGCATTAAAGAGTCATACGGTGTAAATATTTGGACACAAGGAGAAGTAAGTCTGTTGCGTGATGTAACACCAGGGCATCAAACAACTACACAAATTGCTAGCAATGGTCGGGTAACGCAACACTTACGTTCTGTTAAATACAATGGAATTGATGGTGTGTTATTACATGATGGCTATGACGTTGACCGTATTAGCGTAAGCGGAACTGTTGAACATTGGGTAGATAATGCTGCTGGTCAAGATAGAGTGTACTCATTATGTGATGACGGCAAGTTTGCATATTGGATTACAAATGATGCTACAACTGCTAAGTTAGAAATTAACAAGAAGTTACTTACTGCATCAACCTCGACAGCACCTACTGCTATAGCAACTACTTCTAGTATTGCAATTACTAATGCTGTAATTGATTATGTTAAACAGCGTCTTGTGTTTGCTGCTAATAATTTTGTGTATGAAATGCCATCTAGTGCAACTAACTTTAACCAGTCTAGACTTGTATACACACACCCATCTACTAGTTTTATATTTACTAGCATTACTGAATCAGGTACTGCAATTTACATTGCAGGATACGAAGGCATTAAATCTTCTATTTTTAGGTTCTCTTTAGATACAACTAACGGCACTATGCCTACATTAACATCGGCTATTACGGCAGCAGAAATGCCAGTTGGTGAAATCATTCACAAGATATACGAATATCTTGGCTACATGATGATTGGTACTAATAAAGGTGTACGCGTGGCTAGAATCCAGTCAGATGGGTCGCTAACTTATGGTCCACTTATTGTAGAACTAGAACATGGTTGCTATGACTTTGCAGCACGTGACCGATTTGTATGGTGTGCGTCTGGTGTAAGCACTATTGAACCTGGTCTTATCCGTATTGACCTCGGTAATGAAATTGAAACATTGCGTTTTGCTTACGCAAATGATTTGTTTTATGACACTACTAGTCACAATATTACAACAGCCGTAGCCTTTTTTGGTGAAACTCAACAACTTGGGTTTTGCACAGCGGCACAAAGTGTTGGTGCCAGTGTAGTTGATGGTGCTATGTATACAGAACATGCTACTCAATTGCGTGTTGATGGTTATTTACAGACTGGACTTATTCGTTACAACACATTAGAGCCTAAAAACTTTAAGCGTATTGTAGGTCAAGGTTCATTTACTTATGGTTCTATGTCTATTCAAACCGTAGATGTAGTTGGAAATATTTATGATGGTGTTTCTTATAATACTAACATTGGCAATCCAGAGGTTGTTATTACGCAACCAGCAGGGTCGCAAGACGCTATAGGATTGCGCTTTAGATTATATAGAGACCCAACTGATACAACTAAAGGTCCTACATTTAAAGGCTATCAACTTAAAGCAGTACCTGCTACGCCACGTACTCGCATCATTAGCATTCCATTGATGAACTACGATACCGAAACGGATAAGTATAACTCTACATTGGGATATGAAGGGCGTGCAGTTGAACGCTTAGCAGCATTAGAAGATGCTGAATCAGGCGGAGATGTTGTTACGTTCCAAGACTTCCGCACTGGTGAAATCCGTCAGTGTTTGATTGAAGAAGTTAAGTTTACTGACACTACACCACCAGATAAAAGATTTACTGGCTACGGTGGCATTATTAACTTAACCATTAGAACGGTATAACAACATGACGGTACAAGACTGGACTGCATTTGCACTATCAATTACATCTTTAATAGGTGCATTTGCAATTATGATTCGTTGGATGGTTAAACATTATCTTAGTGAACTACGTCCTAATAGTGGCTCAAGTCTTCGTGACTCTGTTGACAGATTGGAACGACAAGTTGAAGAAATTTATCGCATCCTTCTTACTCGCAATAACTCTTAGCGGTTGTAGTTATCAAGGCTGGGTTCGTTACCCATGTCAAGAGTTTGAGAATTGGGAAAAGCCTGAGTGCAATCCTCCACAATGTGAGGTAACTGGAACTTGTTCAGCCGATTTATTACCAGAGGTATTTGATGGCAAGGAATAGATTTACACCAGAAGAATTACATGCTCGTTTAATTGTAACCATTGGCATTATATTAGCAGTTGTATTTGCTGGCTCAGTTTTTGCTTTGCTATGGGCTTTAGTATTTGTAACACAACCAATGAAACAAGCACCTAATGATGCTGCTTTCATAGAGTTAGTGTCTACTCTTACTGTGTTTCTTACTGGAACATTAACAGGTTTGGTATCTGCAAATGGATTAAAAAGCAAGAAGAAAGAAGATGACAAATGAAACTTGGTTTTATAATTCCTGAACCAGACTGGGGTACAGCGTTCCCAAATGTAGACCCACAAGAGTGGATTGAAGAAGAGGATGATGAATGAAATTAGTAAAGAAAGCGACACATGCTGCCATATCCGTGCTTCGTCAGGCAACAGCACTGAAGCCACTGCGCAAGAAAGCATCGGATGGATTGCTTCCTTCGGCTGCACATATTAAGCAAAGCCCTACATCTGACCACAACACAGGGTTGGCTGTTGATTTAACACACGACCCTAAGAATGGAATTGATTGTGTTGACATTTTTGAAAAACTTAAAGACGATAAGCGTGTTAAATATCTTATCTTTCAAGGCAAAATCTGGTCTAAAGAAAAGGCTAAACAAGGAAACAGAAAGTACACTGGGAGTAACCCTCACAATAAGCACTTACATATTTCTATTGTTGATACTCATAGCAACGATGTTTCTCCCTGGTTCTACTGGCTAGACCAACCAAAGATTGTTAATCAAGTTATCGCAAAGGTAACACCTGTGCCTGCTAAGAAGGCATACAAGACTGAAGTTTGTACCTGTTGCAAATTGCACGGTACAAAATCCTAACCCCCCATAGGAGGATACAATGGAACAGTTCAAGCAACTATCACTATCTTGGTTTCGTGCTGCAGCATCTGCTGCGGTTGCGCTTTACCTTGTAGGTGAGACCGACCTCAAGACCCTGGCAATGGCAGCATTGACTGGATTTGCTGGTCCACTGCTTAAGTGGCTAGACCCATCTGCTACAGAGTTTGGTCGCGGTTCAAAGTAATACCCTTTTAAGGGGCGTAGCAGCCCCGTAGAGACAAGAAGCCCCCGCTCAGGTACATTAACCTACCTGGCGGGGGTCTTTTTCTGTTTTAATTATAGTCCATGTATAACTGCCGTGGGATTATATTTAGTTTTCTACGCAGTCTTCTGCGCTGTAACTCAGTGGTATTACCCCAATACCCCATGACATTATATTCAAGGGCATAAGATAAGCACTCGTCTTTTACTATACAACTACTACATATTCTTTTTAGCATTCCTATGTTGGTATAAGTACTTGCACCTGTCTCTGTAAAGAAAGCCTCTGGGTCTGTGTCTGCACAGTTAGCCTCTTCTTGAAATGCGTACATTATCCTCCTGTTGAATAGAACCCACTGCCGTTAAACTTAACAGCCACGGCAGACCATACACGGGTCATAGTCTCACTGCAAACCTCACACATTGGAGGTATGTTTTCAGTTGTTTCTACAACTGTGGTACACAGGTTACATTTAAAATCATATCTAGGCATTACTCACAATCCATCCAATCTATAGGTGTAGGTGCGGTTGTAATTGTTCCGCAGTCTTTGCATTTTTGAGCAAGGTCATACCAACCTACTTCTCTTGTTTCTTGGTCCCACTGTACGGTAATCTCAAACATAAGACACCCACATATACAAGCAAAAGTTGGCGTACCCCTAAGGTCGTTCATTATTTTCACGCAGTATTTTTAAGGCTTGTTGCCTACCAGCAATCAAACCTTGTGAGTATGTATATGCATGACCAGTAGAACAATCTTTCATATATTCTCCTGGAATATAATATGATGCTTCTTCTATAAGTTCAATTACTTTATCCATTTTTTTCCCAGAAAAACTTGTAATATTCTACGTCAAGAGAGAAGCGCTTCATGTGTTGAACAGTTGCTCCTGTATGAGAGTAGAGTGGGACTCCTGCTTTGTGCATGAGTCGAAAGAAGTTAATATCTTCTGATACAAACTGCTCTCCAACTCCTGTCTCATTAAAGTATGGGATGTTTCCATGCACTTCTCGCATTTTAGTGACTGCATTTCTATGCATAAGCACAAACCCAAATCCTGCTGAACCAACCTTGAGAACAACATCTTTTGGTAGTGGGTGGACGTATGAGATTTGATAGTCATTACCTTCAACCCAATTAAATATAGCAGGATATGGAGCCATCATTGCACGTTCATTTTCTTTAGAAATAAAGTAAGTACCTGTTACTACTGGTCTTTCAGTAGCATGAGCAGCAGCCCATACCTTGTGTAGTGCTTCATTAGTAAGAACAATGTCGCTATCTACCCAGAGTATCCAGTCAAAGTCTGTCTTGTCATACCAAAACTCCAGCGCATTCTGGCGCTGTCGTCCGATTTGATTACCTTGTACACGCATGGCTGAAGTAATAGGCAGACCTGAAGAGATGACACTGTAGACCACACCTTCGGTAAACTTTCCATCAGTGAGTCCATTATCGCACCAACATATAATGATTTTTTCATTTGGCTTGGGCGCTGCTTGTACTCTGTTCGGTATGTTGTTTTGTTTCTTCTTTGGTGTCTTCGTCATTGTATGGTCTCCATCCGCCTAAATGTTTAATAAGTGAGTTAAGGGCACGCTGCACTTTCATACGTGCACCATCTGGTGTGCTGTCCATTTCTTTTGCAAGCGTTGCCCAGTCAGGTTGTTCCATACTAAAGCGCAAGCGTAAGATGTTTTGTTTTGCTTCGGGTAATTTGTAGTAAGCCGTGGCTATATCTGAACGCAGCACTAGCCAATTCATACCATCGTTTACTTCGCTACCCTTTACAGAATTACCTAAGTCTTTAATCTTAGATGGCATCTCATATGATTCAGAGATAATTGTAGGTAAGAAAACTTCTACTACGGATGCGTCATAGTAATATAATTCAGACATATCGTAGCCAACTTTCTTGGCTTTCTCACGTTCGCAGAACTTGAGTGCAGCATTACGCAGAGACTTTGCTATCAACTTGTCCCTATCTTTTTGCTCCAATGCTGACCATTCTTTGTACTTACGCGGATGCCCTACGAACCACACCCACAACTCCTGCCCTATGTCATCACGTTCTAACATGGTATACCGCCGTGCATACTCGGCAGCAAGAGTTTGTACTAACTCATTATACTCGTCAATGTAATTCATTACGGAATAATTACCTCACCATTGACAATAGGTACAGCAAATGGTGTTACCTTACGGTTATGTTCTACTAAAATACCAAGACCTTGCTGCCAATTAGCACTACCTGAAGTGAGGTAACTAGCCTGTTTTATATCCATCATGTGCCCGACTTCTAATCCATACAACGTATGGGTCTTACCATAAAAGCCAGTGGTTTCATGTTGCAACCCCACGCGATGCGTGTGCCCACACACTACAGATTTACCTAAACGCTTGGCTAAGTTTAATGCAGTTGCACCTGGTGCACGGTTGAGTGCGCCTTCATCACCGTGTGCCATTACCCAACCAGGTAATAGTTCATGCATCTTATGTAGGTAATTAATTTTTAACTTACCATAGCCCAGTAGTTCTTCAATCTCTAATGACTTGAGCGACATAAATGCTGGCGCATACTTACGTATGTATGTATCAATACGGTCAGTGTGATTACTTCGTTGAATGTAAAATGGCTTGTTACCTAGAGCCTTACGGTAACGAGCCATTATGTCGTGCGTTAAATCAATACTATCTTGCAGAGTATCTGCATATTCCCCTGCCATTCCCTTGTTCCAACGACTAGGTTCGGGTGCATCTAGTTCGTCTCCAACACACCAGAGTTCATCTGGTTTATAATCTTGGATAAACTCTAGTGTGGCATCTACAGTTTTATCGTTCTGATACGGTATCTGTAAATCGCTTAATACGACTACTCGTTTCACATCTATTCTCCATTGCTAGGGATTCCCTCCCACTGCCCACGCTGGACAAGCAATCCGATTATGGCATAGTTTGCAAGGTCAAGTAACGTATCTTCAATTGATTCGTAGTTGGGCGTGTCGCCCGTATCTACTAGGTTGTTAAGCCTAGCCAACTTGTCGTACATACGCACACGCAGCCCATTCATAGGACCACCTGGTGCTCCAGAAATATTCATTGGACCGTAATCTTCATGCTTTTTAAGCATGATGTATTGCAGTTCTTGCAAGATAGCATCTAAGTTTTTAACGCTCTTCATTTAGTATCTCCTTAAGGTCTGTATCAAACGACTTCATTGACTCACGTACTGCAAACTCTTCCCATACTTCATTTGCTTTGCCTTGACTAGAGGCTACAAAAATAGCAGCCAGCATAATTAAACACTCTTTTGATTCTTCTGGGTCTTCTGTGATGGTGTGGTATATGTCTTCAAGTGCACCTATAATGTTAAGCATCTTAGTGTCTGATACTGGTATCGCTATACTGTATTCAGTCTCTCTTGCATAGTCCCAAAACTTACTGTCCAGGGGCAACACATTCTCTGATTCGTCCGTCAAGCCATTCACTTCCCATCTTTATCATCATGCTGTTTACATCTTCGCCATCTGGCATAGAGATAATATTTACATTACTTAACTCTCTGCTAATTTTCTTGCCAAACTCAAGACCTGCTGGGTCTCCGTCAGCAAGAACTATTACAACATCAAAGTCATCTAGTATTTTGGCGTAATGTGGCTTCCAGTTGTTAGCACCTGGAATACCTATGGTGGGGTGTATAGTTTTAACTGACATCATAATACAATCAAACTCACCTTCGGTTACACAGATATATTTATCTGCTACGAAGCAAGCCTGTGTGTTAAACATTGTAGTCTTAGCACCAACTAACCCCATATACTTGGGGTCTTCTCCGTGCATGGCACGAAATCTAATATCAACTACACCTGACGGCGTAATGTAGGGGATAGCAAGTCTACCTTTGTATGCTTCATGACCTGGAAGTGGGTCGTCTACCACTCCCAAGTGAAATATGTTTGCCTCTTCTACCGAGAGTTGACGGCTTGATAGATACTCTTTTGCTTGCTCTATCTTTCCCGCGTACCTCTGTGTTGCCTGTAGTAAGAACTGACGCTGCAAAGTTGACAGCCTCACGGAAATCACCACCTTCTTTGTACATTATGAGGGAATATACGTCACCCTTTACACCACACCCGTGGCATACAAATGCGTTTTTATCATAGTTAACCGCTGCTGATGCATGACTATCTATGTGGAAACAACATTTCATTTTACGCCAGCCGCTTCCGCGTGCTGGTGTTTCTGCTCCTATGTAGTTGAGATACTCTTCAATGCTTGGCTTCTCCAAGTGCTCTCCTTAATAAATCTACCCATACATGACCAGGCATGGTGCAGTACCAATCTCCAGGGCTTCC
>Ga0164292_10004922_pt1 | contig 10899 bp, 8 predicted proteins | sample GEODES117metaG_FD_111486 | JGI IMG/M metagenome (GOLD analysis project Ga0164292, IMG submission 111486) | Eutrophic lake water microbial communities from Lake Mendota, Wisconsin, USA - GEODES117 metaG | ecosystem: Environmental > Aquatic > Freshwater > Lake | place: USA: Lake Mendota, Wisconsin... | reverse complement strand
TTCTCGTGGAAAAAAGATTAGAGCGACCGAACGCGAATTTATAGCGGATGGACTTCAAAGCGTCCGTGAGGTTTTATCGCCAAGTTTCGATGACGCTCCAGCGCTAATACATTTATATGTAACCGAAAAAGGTTATGCCAAATTACAGAGTGAAATCGATAGCGTAATTCTGAGCAGCGCACCGATTGTTCACGTTTCGGATGCAGTCATGGATGAGATGGCTGAAACCGAATCGCCACAAGGAATCCTGGCGCTCTGCAAATTCACTGAAATCACCCTCTATAAAGTTAAACAACGTCAGGCTAAGAAGATTGCCTATTTCTGGGAGCTTCAAGATCCCGGTAATTCAGGAACCGTAATTAGAACAGCGGAAGCACTTGGTTTCGATGCTGTTATTTTCTCAAAGAATAGCGTCGATGTTTATTCGCCAAAGACAGTGAGAGCAACCGTAGGTGCGCTATGGCATATTCCCGCTGTTGAAAACATTGATGTAGAAGAGCTAATCGAATTTGCTAGCAGCGAAGGCTTCTTTACTGTTGCATTCGCGGGAGATAGCACGGGATCAATTCTTGAGCTTGAAAAGAGTGAGAAAACTATTCTTATTTTTGGCAACGAGGCTCGTGGGCTTCCGGATATAGCTGGCGTATCGGCTCGAGTCTCAATTCCGATGAAGGGCAAGTCAGAGAGTTTAAATGTGGCAAGCGCAGCCGCAATCGCGATGTTTGAGGTTGGAATTCGGTAGGATTTCACCATTATGTCGATAAGCATCGCAGAGGTTGAAGAGAGTGCAGCTAGTGCACTTAGCGCGATTGCTGGAGCAAAAGATCTTGCAGAGTTAAAAGTTGTAAAAATTGAGCATCTTGGTGACAAATCTGGGCTATCAAAAGCGAGCCAGGCTCTAGGAAAAGTTGCCGCAGAAGAGAAAGCAACATTTGGCAAAATTGTTGGTGAAGCAAAAGCTAAAGTTTTAGCGGCTTTTGAAGCGCGGATCAAAGTTCTGGAAGCTGATCGTGATGCTCGCGTTCTGATCGAAGAGCGGGTAGATGTAACTTTGCCAGCCACGAACATTCCAAAGGGCGGACTGCATCCATTAACTATTCTTACAAATGAGATTTCGGATCTATTTCTTGGCTTGGGATATCGCGTAGCCGAAGGCCCGGAACTCGAAGCTGAGTGGCTGAATTTTGATGCGTTAAACATTCCTGCAGACCATCCAGCGCGAACAATGCAGGACACATTTTTTATCGAGCCGCTAGATTCAAGGTTGGTTCTGCGAACTCATACCTCACCGGTTCAAATTCGAACAATGCTCGAGAACAAGCCGCCAATTTATGTTATTTGTCCCGGACGCACATATCGCGCAGATGAATTGGATGCGACGCATACTCCAGTCTTTAGTCAGGTAGAAGGTCTCGTGATCGATCGTGGAATCACAATGGCAGATTTAAAGGGGACGCTCGATTATTTTGCTCAAAGCATCTTTGGCCCTGGCGTGGTTACTAGGTTGCGGCCATCATTTTTCCCATTCACAGAACCAAGTGCGGAAGTTGATTTCTTTTTCAATGGCCGTTGGATCGAGTGGGGCGGTTGCGGAATGGTGAATCCGAAAGTTCTTGAAGTTTGCGGTATCGATACTAAAGAATTTTCTGGTTTTGCATTTGGAATGGGTCTCGAGCGCACACTTATGGTTCGCCACGGAATTACCGATATGCACGACATTGTTGAAGGCGACATCCGTTTCACACGCAGTTTTGGTTTGGGAATTAAATGAAGATTCCACTTTCCTGGGTCCGCGAATTTGTTGAGCTCCCATCAAAAATATCTAACTCAGATTTAGAAGAAGCATTTGTTCGTGTCGGCTTTGAAGTAGAAGAGATTATTGAAGCTGGCTCTGATTTAACTGGCCCACTTGTAGTAGCCAAAGTTGAGTCAATCGAAGAACTTTCAGGTAACAAAAAGCCGATTAGATACGTTGGTCTTGATTGCGGAGAGGGCAATACCCGATACGTAATCTGCGGAGCCACCAACTTTAAAGAAGGCGATTTGGTTGTGGCAGCTTTACCAGGAGCTGTGCTTCCAAATAATTTTGCGATATCTGCTCGTGAAACTTACGGTAAGACAAGTAACGGAATGATCTGCTCATCCCGCGAACTTGGTTTAAGCGATGAGCATTCTGGAATTATCGTATTGCCAGCAGGCTCTACGAAACCGGGGGCAGATGCAGTAGTCCTGTTGGAAATTAAGGATGTAATTGTTGATGCTGCAGTAAATCCTGATCGTGGTTATGCGCTATCAATCAGAGGCTTGGCTCGCGAGCTAGCAGCTTCGTTAAGTTTGAAATATACAGACCCAGCAACAAGAGTCGATGCTAATAAGTATGAAGTCAATAAAGATGGTATTCAAATAAGCGTTGAAGATCCATCAGCGCTATCAATAGTTTTCATTCGCAGTATCTCTGGTTTTGACGCATCAGCGTCCACACCAATCTGGATGAGTCGTCGAATAGAAAAGTGCGGAATGAGATCGATCTCGCTTGCTGTGGATATCACAAACTACGTAATGCTCGAACTCGGGCAACCTCTTCATGCTTTTGATTCATCGAAAATTGACGGTTCACTGATAATTAAACGGGCGGGCAATAGTTTGAAATTCAAGACCCTCGACGGTCAAGAGCGGAAATTAGATAAAGATGATTTGGTAGTAGCTGACAAGAGAGAACCACTCGCTTTAGCCGGAGTCATGGGTGGCGCAAGCTCCGAAGTTACAAGTTCGACAACTTCGATTGCACTTGAAGCCGCTCGATTCGATCCCGTCGCAATTGCAAGAGGCTCGAGAAGACATAAGTTGTCTTCTGAGGCTTCTCGTCGACTTGAACGAGGGGTAGACCCTTCACTAGCGGAGATTTCTTCGGCACGCGCAATTGATCTGATGATTGAACTTGGTGGCGCGAAATATGTAGGTTCGTCCAAATCAGGTGAACCAAAGTTCGCTCCAGTCGTCACATTTGATCCCAACTTTGTATCGCAGTATCTAGGAACAAACGTTTCACTTGAAGAGGTCGAAGAAAAACTCAATGTAGTTGGCTGTGCAATTGCCAAAAAATCAGAAACCCAATGGTCAATAACTCCACCATCATGGCGAGCCGATTTACTACTTGGTCCTGATTTGGTGGAAGAAGTAGCAAGAATGATTGGCTATCAACGCATTCCATCAAAACTTCCAATTGGCAGAAATGGTGCACAACTAACACCAGCACAAACCAGAAAAAGATCGGTAGCCAATTATCTTGCTAGCAAAGGTTTCTCCGAGGTCTATAACTCGCCCTTTGTTAATCCAAACTTTGTTGCCGAACTCGGCTTTACTGGCGATCGCGCAAAGAGTTTTAAACTTGCCAATCCAATGTCGGAAGAATTCCCAGATTTACGAACACACTTGCTCCCGGGTTTGCTGCTAACGGCGGTTCGCAATCAAGGGCGTGGCGCCAAAAATATCGCTATCTTTGAGATTGGCTCAGTGTTTAGGAATACTGAAAAGCTTGAGAGTCCTGGGCTCGTTGGCATTGAGGCGGTTCCCAACGACAAAACTCAAACAAGTATTTATAAGAGTGTGCCTAATCAACCACTTCATATTGGTGCGGTTGTTGCAGGGAAACTATCCGCAGACAGCTGGCACACTAAAGGCGAGAAATTTACTTGGGTTGAAGCCATTGGTTTTGCACGTTCAATTGTCGAAAATACAGGCAGCACCACAATTACGGTCCCATCTGATTTCGCGCCTTGGCATCCTGGTCGCTGCGCGGAGATCAAGATAGACGGAATACCGGTTGGTCACGCGGGGGAATTGCACCCACGTGTAGTTTCGTTGCTTGGTTTACCTGAGAGATCATGCGCATTCGTCGTAGTGCTTAGCGCAATTCCGTTCTTGGAATCAAAGAGGGCCACGTCTCTTGTGACAATGCCGCCAGCCATTCAAGATATTTCACTAGTCGTTGATCAGGCGATTCCTGCAGCGTCGGTCGAGAACGCGTTGCGTGAAGGAGCAGGTGACCTTCTTGAAAGTATCTCGCTATTCGATAGATACGAAAAGATCGAAGATGGAAAAGTTTCACTAGCTTTCACCTTGGTCTTCCGGGCCATTGATCGAACTCTCACAGCTGATGAAGTATCTAAGTTTCGTCAGGCGGCTACTGAATCAGCTGCCAAAAAATGTGGAGCTGTCTTAAGGGCCTAGAGCGAGCATAAATATGCATAAATTTGCATAAATATGCATGTTTGGTAGGCTTGCCTCATGAAAATTGGAATAGTGGGGGCCAGTGGTTACGCAGGGGGAGAACTCCTGAGAATTCTTGTGGGCCATGAGAATTTCAAAGTTGTCTATGCAAGCGCAGGGTCAAATGCTGGAGAACTCATAACTTCTATACACCCACAGTTAATCTCATATTCAGGGCAGAAATTTGCCGCGACAGATGTTTCAGAAATCAACAAATGTGATCTAGTTTTTCTGGCACTTCCGCATGGTGAATCTGGTTCACTAATTCCTCAAATTGCAGATTCCGTAAAGGTTGTAGACCTTGGTGCAGATTTCCGTCTTGAAAGCTCGGATTCTTGGGGCAAGTATTACTCTGGAAATTATGCAGGGAAATTTGTTTACGGGTTGCCTGAAGTGGGAGACAACCGGAATCTAGTTTCATCATCTAACCGAGTAGCTAATCCTGGCTGCTATGCAACGGCGATTATTCTCGGCAGCGCTCCAGCGGTTTATTCACAGTTGGTCGAGAACGAGAATTTCATTTCGGTCGCGGCTAGCGGCACAACTGGTGCTGGAAGAAATGCAAAGATCAATCTTTCAGCTAGCGAAGTCATGAACAATATGAGCTCCTATAAGTTCGGTGGCGTCCATCAACACACTCCGGAGATTGAGCAATGCTTAGGGGCTGTCAGTAATTCATCGGTTAAGTTTTCGTTCACTCCAATTTTGGCTCCGATGCCCAGAGGTATCTTGGCAACGGTTAGTTCTCAACTGAAAAAGAAAATCTCAACAGAGCAGGCACATGGAATTTACTCAAACTATTTTGCGAATTCGGATTTCGTGAAAGTTCTTGCTATCGGAGAACTTCCACAAACCTCTATGACTCTAGGAACAAATCTTGCTTTCATTCAGGTAGCCGTGGACGAACACGCCAACCGTTTAATGGTTTCGATCGCGATTGACAATCTGGGCAAGGGAGCAGCTGGTCAGGCAATTCAGAATGCAAATTTAATGTGTGGCTATCCAGAATCTACTGGACTAAAACTATTGGCTGCGAAGTAATGATTCTCTTTAAGTATGGTGGTCATGCAATCTCTGACAAACAGGGGATAGACCCAGTTTTGGTTCTTATTGCGAAGCAAATAAAGTCTGGCAAAAAGATTGTGATTGTTCATGGGGGCGGTCCTGCAATCACTAGAGAATTAGAAATCCATGGAGTGAAAAGCGAGATGATCGGTGGTCTTCGTAAAACGACTCCGGAAGTCTTCGAAATTGTTCAGCGAACTTTGTGCGGTGAAGTTCAGAGAAAGTTAGTGAACCAATTAATTGCACTTGGTATTGATGCTGTTGGAATGACTGCAGGAGATGGCAATGTAACTCGCGCAAAAATTGCAAAACCAGAGCTCGGATTGGTCGGTGAAGTTGAATTTACAAATCCAGACTTCCTGGTTGCGCTCATGGAACTTGGGGTGACACCGGTTATCTCACCAATCTCCATTACGGCTTCTGGACAAGCAGTGAATATGAATGCTGACATTATTGCCGGTGCTATTGGTGGCGCACTCGGTGCGGAGTCAGTTTTATTCTCAACTGATGTCGCAGGTATTTATCGTAATTGGCCTGATAAAGATTCGTTAATTGTCAGTATTAGCGCCACTGAACTTTCGGAGATTTCAAAGACATTCCAAGGTGGAATGATCCCAAAGGCAGAATCTGCAATCAATGCGATTAAATCTGGAGCAAAGAAAGTCCAGATCTTTGATGGTCGAGAAGTCTCTAGCGTTGAATTCGCACTTCAAGGTGAAGGTGGAACGTTGGTGTCACCTTGACGAACAAAAACCAGATTCAGCAAGAACGCTGGAAAGCTTCGCTGCAGAATAACTACGGTGCACCAGAAATTTCTCTCGTAGAAGGTTCCGGTGCGCAAGTATGGGACGCTGAAGGAAATGAATATCTAGATTTTCTTGGTGGTATCGCGACGAATATTCTCGGTCATGCGCATCCAGATTTGATATCGGCCATAACGAGACAAGCAAATGAGCTTGGACACGTAAGCAATCTTTACTCTCATCCTCGGGCGATCGAGTTAGCAGAGAAATTGAAGGAATTAACTGGGTCTACGAATGCAAGGGTTTTTTTCTGCAATTCAGGAGCGGAAGCTAATGAGGCAGCGCTTAAGCTTTCTAGATTAAGTGGGCGGAAGAAAGTAGTTTCGACTTTAGGCTCGTTCCACGGAAGAACGATCGGCGCCCTTTCAATTACCGGTCAAGTGACTAAGCGCAAAGCCTTTCTCCCACTTCTAAAAGATGTCACTTTTATTCCATTCAACGATGTTAAGGCTGCCAAAAAAGCTATGAGCAAGAAAGTGGCAATGGTAATTGTTGAGCCAATTCAGGGTGAAAATGGTGTCGTTGTTCCAGACCTTGGCTACTTAAAAGCGTTGCGTGAATTAACTTCCAAACACGGTGTTCTACTAGTTTTCGATTGCGTGCAGACCGGAATGGGTAGAACCGGAGAGTGGTTCGGTTTTGAACATGAAGGAGTAGTTCCAGATGTAATTACTCTGGCAAAGGGACTTGGTGGCGGATTACCGCTGGGCGCAATGATTGCAATTGGTAAAGCTTCATCGCTCTTTGAACCAGGTTCTCATGGCAGCACTTTTGGCGGCAGTTCGGTGGCATGTGCTTCGGCCTTGGCCTCTATTAAATTCTTGGAGGATCAAGGAATCTTAGAACGCGTTAAGGCCCTTGAACTAACTTTGAAATTGGAAATTTCCAAGAGTCCTATGGTCGCCTCAGTTCGTGGTTCAGGACTCTTGATTGGAATAGTCCTTAGAGAGCCAATTGCAAAGAAGTTCATAACCGATCTTCAGAATAACGGGGTTCTAGCCAACGCTACTTCTGACAGTGTAATTCGGATTGCGCCGCCACTGATTATTTCGAATTCACAAGTCTCACATTTCGTCGAAATCTTTAGAAAGGTGTCAGCAAGTTATGAGCGTTAAACCAAGTCTCACATCGAATCAGCGCAAGGCGCTAATTGCCAAAATTGTTAAACAAGGTGGGGTTGAATCACAATCTCATCTAGTTAAGTTGCTTGCCCGCGAGGGCGTCAAAGTTACGCAGGCAACAGCGAGTCGCGATTTGGAAGACTTAGGTGCAACTCGGGTTCGTGATGCAAATAGTGAGTTCCAATATGTTATTGCGGAAGACGCAAGCGCCAGGAGTAGCTCAGCGGTTAACTTAATTGTGAGTGTTACGGCGAGTGGCAATTTAGCCGTTGTCCGAACCCCGCCTGGTGGCGCGCAATTGTTAGCAAGTGCTATCGACCGTAACTCGCTAAATGGAGCGCTAAAAAGTGCAATAGGCACAATCGCAGGAGATGACACGGTTCTAGTTGTAGCAAAGACTGCAAATGGTGGAGCCGAACTGGCGAAATCGATTACAAATTATGCAACCAGAACAAACAAGGCAAAGGGAAAGAGGAATTAAATGTCACTTTGGGGCGGAAGATTTTCGGTAGAACCTTCAGCGGCTGTCGCTGCGCTTTCTCGCAGTGTGGAATTCGATTGGCGCCTTGCGCCTTATGACATCAAAGTAAACCTCGCGCATCTAGATGGATTAATCGCATCAGGCGTCATTGCTGTCGGTAACGGTGAAGTTATTCGTGCCGGCCTTAAAGCACTGGGCGCTGAAATCGTGGCCGGTAAATTCACTTACAACGATTCAGACGAAGATGTCCATAGCGCGATTGAACGCGGATTGATCGCAAAAATCGGCGCCATCGGAGGCGCACTAAGAGCTGGGCGTTCTCGCAACGATTTAGTAGTGGCCGACTTTAAACTTTATTTAGTTGACCATCTACTAGAGATTGCGTCGCTCACGACTGAACTGATTTCAGTGTTCAATACTCAGAGTGAAAAATTAGCGACAGTTATTGCGCCGGGATTTACCCATTTACAACACGCTCAACCAATTGTCTTCGGCCACGAGTTGGCCAAACATTCTCAGGCGCTTCTTCGGGATGTCGATCGAATAGGGGATTGGTTAGTTAGAAATAATTTCTCTCCACTTGGCGCAGGGGCGTTGGCTGGAAGCGCTTTGCAACCTAACCCCGAAAAAAGTGCAGAGACACTTGGTTTTGACGGCGTCCTTGCGAATAGCATTGACGCAGTAAGTGACCGAGATTTTGCCGCCGAAGCTCTCTTCGTAATGGCAATGCTTGGGGTTCATCTCTCAAAAATTGGTGAAGAATTCACACTCTGGAGCACTTGGGAATTTGACTGGGTGACGATCGACGATGGGTATTCGACTGGTTCATCAATCATGCCTCAGAAAAAGAATCCAGACATTGCAGAATTAGCGAGGGGCAAGAGTGGGCGTTTGATCGGTAATTTAACTGGTTTGTTAGCGACGCTTAAGGGTCTCCCGTTTGCCTACAACCGTGATTTGCAAGAGGATAAAGAACCAATCTTCGACTCTGTTGAAACCTTAATTGTTTTGCTACCTGCACTTATTGGAATGGTCGAAACTGCGAAGTTCAATGAGAAAGTTATTTCAAGTGGAGCGCAAGCCGAGTTTGCACTTGCCACTGAAATTGCCGATTACTTAGCTAAGAAAGCGGTTCCATTTGCGCAAGCACATGAAGCTGCAGGTGAATGTGTTCGAGTATGTGAAAAATCTGGCATAGAACTGCATGAATTATCTGATGATCAATTGCTAAAGATTCATCCAGATTTAGGAGCTGATCTCCGGGACATCCTCACAACATCTAGCGCTGTTGCATCTAGAACTTCTTCTTTGGGAACTGCACCCTCTAGTGTTCTCGCCCAGATTTCAGATTTGAAGGATGCCACGAAAGAAGCGAAGAGCTGGATATCCAACGAGGTTGCACGTTTTTCAGGCATGATGAAGCCATGAGTTTGGACCTCTTTGCAGATTTAGAGTGGCGCGGATTGCTGGCTCAAACCACCGATCGCGAAGCTTTGGTTAAGGAACTTAAATCGGCGCCAACTAAGTTCTATATTGGCTTCGATCCAACCGCACCAAGTCTTCACGTAGGAAATCTCGTAGTGATTCTTGTGATGCGTCGTTTCCAATTGGCAGGACATCTTCCGATTGCATTGGTTGGGGGAGCGACCGGTTTAGTCGGAGACCCTAGCGGGCGCAACGAAGAGCGCACTCTGAATGATGAATCTGTAGTTCTTGAATGGGTCGGCAACATTAAGAATCAACTATCTAAATTCTTGGATTTTGAAACCAAGAAAAATCCAGCTGTTATGGCCAATAATTTAGATTGGACCAAACCAGTTTCTGCTCTGGAATTCCTACGTGACATAGGTAAGCATTTCAGTGTTAATCAGATGCTCGCTAAAGATTCCGTTGCTTCGCGCTTAGAAAGTGGTGGAATTTCCTACACTGAATTTTCTTATCAAGTTTTACAAGCCTTTGATTACCTTGAACTTTACCGACGCGATAAGTGCAGATTACAACTTGGCGGTTCGGATCAATGGGGAAACATCGTCGCAGGCCTCGACTTAATTCGTAAAGTCGAAGGCGGATCTGCACACGCATTCACTATTCCGTTAATGGCAAAATCTGATGGAAGTAAGTTCGGAAAGACCGCAGGTGGTTCGGTCTGGCTTGACCCCGAAATGACATCACCTTACGCGTTCTATCAATTCTGGTTTAACACCGAAGATGCTGATGTCGAAAAATATCTGAAAGTATTTTCATTTAAAGATCGTGCTGAAATTGAACGCCTTATTGAAACCGTGAAAACAAATCCAGGTGCAAGAGAAGCGCAGAAAGAACTTGCTCGCGAATTAACCGCAATGGTGCATGGCTCAGACCAGAGCGAAAAAGTAGAAGCTGCTTCCTCCGCACTATTCGGTCAAGGAGAATTAAATTCACTCGATGAAAAAACTTTAGCTGCCGCTCTTTCACAGCTGCCAAATGTTTCAATTCAAAAGAATGAAACGTTTCCAACTTGGGTTGATCTTTTAACGGCAACTGGAGTTGTTGAGTCGAAATCAGCTGCTCGACGAATAGTAAAAGAGAATGGCGCCTATCTGAATAACGAGAAGATATCCGGCGAGGATTTTGCGCCAACAAAAGAGCATTTGATTCATGGTCGCTTTCTGGTCCTACGCAAAGGAAAGCGCGATTTGGCCTCTGTCGAGGTCGTTTAAGATCCATCCCAACTGGGCGACTCTCATCGAGTCAATGAAAAAATCGCTTTTTAAGCGTAAAAGAGTCCGATTTTCACGGTGATAAACCTCGCATGGATAAGGGCCATTTCGGGGCTGTTTTCAGGGGAGGGAATTTGACCCTTTCCCAGGCATCGGCTATCTTTACCCCTCGCTTGCGAATTGGACGAAAAACCCTTTAAAACCGGGGTAAATCAGGCCAAGCAACGACGTGAAATACCAAGTTTTTCCAAGCTCTATGAAGGTCTACCGGATTTGCTTCTCCGTGTGCCTTCCGCTAGGTTTGGCGGTCTGCCCTGCAATCGGTGAGAAATCATCGTGACCGGTGCGCATTCGTACCTTGAGAACTCAACAACGTGCAAAAAATCAATGCCAATCGGCATATATTGGCCTGCCCCTGTTTTGCAGGAGCAGAAAAAATATGCCAAATTCCTTTGTATTTC
>Ga0164292_10004920_pt1 | contig 10899 bp, 3 predicted proteins | sample GEODES117metaG_FD_111486 | JGI IMG/M metagenome (GOLD analysis project Ga0164292, IMG submission 111486) | Eutrophic lake water microbial communities from Lake Mendota, Wisconsin, USA - GEODES117 metaG | ecosystem: Environmental > Aquatic > Freshwater > Lake | place: USA: Lake Mendota, Wisconsin... | reverse complement strand
CCGATGAACAGGGCGATGGGGATTACTATCGCCAAGACCAGTAACAGTCGCAGCACCTCCGTCGAATCGATCGGACGCAAGGAATCGGTCCAACCCGGAACCGGGGGGAGCAGGGTCGGTTTGCCGAGCTCTTCCATCGCGACGGAACCGCGGCTGCCGATGGCCGACGAGGCGTCCGACCGGTGGTCTTCGGAAGGCGCTAAAGCCGGTTGTTCCCGATCGACGGCTTCGAGCGGCGGTTCGGCGGGTGGAGGGGCGGGCATCCACGGGCTAGAGCCGCTCGCGGCAGGAAAACCCTGTGAGGCCCCGTCGCACCACGGCAGCAGTCGGTCAGCGACGATCGCCGCGGAGGCGATCCGCCGCTGCGGATCCTTCTCCATCATCTCGGCGATCAACTCGACGAACTCCTCCGCCAGGTCAGGAACAAAACGCCGCGGGTGCCAAGGGGTCTCTTCGACATGGCGTCGGCACTTGTCACGGGCGCTACCGCCGGGGAAGGGGACCTTGCCGGTGACGGCGAAGTAGAAGGTACAACCGAGCGAATAGATATCGCTCGCGGGGCCGATCTCGAGCGGGTTACGGATCTGCTCCGGGGAAAGGTAGTCCGCCGTGCCGACAACTTTGCCTGCCCTCGGGTCGTCGCTCATCCCCACCCAAGCCGCCAAACCGACGTCTGAAACCTTGGCCCGACCTTCGGGGTTGACCAAGATGTTCCCCGGCTTCACGTCCCGGTGCACCAAGCCCAACCCGTGGGCGTAGTGCAATCCGAGCGAGGATTGCCGGATCACGCTCGCGGCCGCATTCATGTCGAGCGGCCCGCGTTGCCGGACGAGCCGACGCAAGTCCGTCCCCGGCACGTATTCGGTTACCAAGTAATGCACGTTGCCGTCGTGTCCCGCGTCGTAGGCGCGGACGAGGTAGGGGCAGTCGAGTCCGGCCTGCAAACGGATCTCACGCAGGAAACTCTCCCGCGACTCGGGGGTCGATTTCTCCATCGGCAAAACTTTGACCGCGCATTGCCGACCCATCACGGAATGGACCGCCTTAAAAACTTGCCCCATCCCACCCTGGCCGATCCAATCCGTGATCTCGTAAGGGCCGAGCGTCAACTTGCCGCGGCCGACCCGGAGCTGTTGGACTTGGTAGGGGGTAAAGACGGACGTCTCGATCAGGTGCTGTGCGATCTTGTCCGCATCATTGCCGACATCGCGGACCGCCGCCTCCCAGCGGTCACGGACGATCAGACCACTCCTCAGCGCCGCGTCTCGAAAGGTCTTCAGTTCGGATTCGGATGCCACGTAGGGATGCCCCGGATTGAGCAGTAACGGAATGCGAACCTTTTTAAGGCAAGGCAAACTCGACCCGCAATCGGACCACATCATGACCGGCAATCGCTAGTTCGACACGGTCACCTTCGCACGTCGCCGATTGCCAAGCGCGTCCCGAACCGACCACCGACGTCTCCGCGACGCGGCAATCACGACAAAACCGCAAACGAAACTTGCGGGAATCGGAACTCGTGTTGATCGCGTTCATCGAAAGCATGAGCGGCGATTCGGATTCGACCCGCATGTCGGTCAAGGCGATGTCGGGGGCCGAGCAGTTGACCAACCAACCGATGCCCGTTTTACCCGCCCCTGTGGTACGAATCACCGACGGTGGGCTGGCGATCGCCCGCAAGGCCAAGCCCGGTTCCGGGACGTCCATTCCGATCGATATCCCGAACTCGCGTCGACGTTCCCCCCGGACGATCAGCAGCGAATCGAGGAAGCGGTCACCCACCCGTAGATGAGCGGGGCGACCTTCGGTGAAAAGCAAAGTCTGGCGTTCGACCTCATCGATCAAGATCCCACCGGGAGAGTCGACCCGTTTGCCCGAACCGACCCGCTGCATCCGATCACGCAGTGGGGCCGCAAGGGTCAGCACATTCGCCGAAACCGCGCTGCGAAAAGCGAAGTAGGACCCCCACGGGTCAAGCCCGAGTTCCAAGCCAGGTTCGATCTCCAGCCGAGTCCGGACCTCCAACCAGCGAGAACCGCGCACAAGTCGGTAGGTCGTCTCGAAACTCGCGATCGCCCCAGCCGCAGCCCCGATCAACCGGCCCCGCACGAGGACTTCGCCGACCGATTCGTCGCCACGAATCACCCGAATCGCATCGGCGACCATCGCATCACGAGCCTCCGCATCGATCGGGCCATCTCGATGCACCAAACGCAAGGAATAGCGGTTACCTCGGAGCTTCCCGCTGTAAACCCCTTGCACCCCACCCGTTTTGGGCGAGAGTTCGACCTCCATGAATTCGTTCGACAATCGAGTCCCTTCCGCTAGCCGCTTACGGCGTTTGAACCAACCACGGCTGGGTAGCGGTGCGGTCCCGTCGAGGAAGACAAACCCGCCGGCCGCCAGATCGACCGTCGCGTCGCATCCCCCTTCGCCGCCGCGCGACGCGACAAAGATCGGTCGCGGCTTACCGGTGGCATCCGTCGCCATGATCGAACCTTGGCCTTGCCCCCCCGCCGCCACGGCGGGCCCGCCCGCCAAGCGGACCGCGACACGTTGACCGATCGGGTGCGGATTGAGCAACAGGGCCCCTCGAGCGGCGCTGGCCCCCTCGATCTCATCCGGCTTTCCCCCCAAAGCCCGACAGAGTCGTCGGGCCGCGACGACGGTTTCGTCAGGATCGGTCGGTACGGGAGGATGGTCCGCCGCCGCTGTCGGCTCCTTCAAACGCGGGTTGATCAGCGTCGCCAAAGCCGCGAGCGTCTGGGCCGAATCGAGCCTCGTCTGCCGCAGGAAAGCGTCTGCCACGGAGGAGAGCGGGTCGTCGGCCTCGCCGGCCACCCGACGGGTAAGCCACCCGCCGGCCCCCTCGTCGGCGCGGCCACGAAAATGATGAAACGGCCGTTCGCCTCGAACGAAATAATCGTCCAGGTCGCGGAATCGCCCCATCGCCAAACCCCAGGACGCCGCCCTTCTCAAATCGCGATAGGCTTCGCTCTCTTGATCTGGCCAATGGACCAGCAGGGCGGTCGCGATCTCACCGCTATCGATCGCCTGCCCCAACTTCGGGCCCAGCGCCAAGAAATCGACCGACCCCGACGCGTCGATCGGGCGGCTGACCAGAACATCCAAATCGACTCCGCCCGATTGCCAAATCAGCTTGGCCTCTTCCTTCCAACCGCTACCGCTTGCCAAATCGATCGGGATCGCACCGCGAAATCCGCCGTCAGCCAACAGCGGGCCGAGATCTGCGGGCGTTTCGCCACAAGGCCGGGCATAGACGATGCACTCCCGCCCCAGCAACCGGGAGATCTCTTGCCGAGCGGCCCCGATCCCCTGGGCAGCCCCGGCGAAGGTCTGGTGGTGAAAATTAAACGTGGCGTCAGGGGCGCCACCCGCCAAGCCGATCGTCCCCTCACGGACCCGCCCCAGCAGCCGGGCAGATGGGGTCCCCGCGGCAGGGGCAAGCTCCGCCACCTTGGCTGCCGTCGCAGGATCGATCAACACATTGACCGGAACCTCCTTTGGGGCTTCGAGCCGATCGAGGGCCCGTTCCAAAGACTTCCCGAGCGTGGTCGGGGCAAGGAGCGTTAGGTCAATCAGGTTGGGGTCGGCCGAAAAATAGTGATCACGTTCCTCCGCCAGGACGTCATACGCATCATGGAGCGCGGCGACCGATTCCTCGCCCCGACCCTCGACAAGGGCCCGCGCCGCTTCGATCACCCGGGAAGAGAAATGGATCTCATCCAGGTTGCTGGTGTAACGGAGCCTGCGGGTCATCAACTGGATTTGGAGCCACAAATAGCCGAGGGCAAAGAAATCCTCGGGCCCCACCTTTCGGTCAGCCCCTTCCCAAGTGACGTCCCACGGCCCGGTCGGGATCGCGGGCCGGCCGGCCGCGGGCTCGTTCGGTTGCCCCAAGTCAGCCCAAACCCGCGTTAATTCGCTGAGGAAATCGCCCCGACAAGACCCGCGAATCACGCGGCAATCGATCGCGCCAGAGGTCTCGATCTCGAAACGGTTCGGGAGCCGCTTTTCGGACGTCTCGGGCAACAGCAGGACGGAATTCTGGAGCTTTACCGGGACGGTATCGGCCCGGAACCATTGCGGCAATTTCCCGAGCTTGGCCAACCATTGCGGGTGCCAGGGTGCGGTCCAAGCCCCCAACAAACCTCGGGCGTGAGGCTCGCTCGTCTGGGTCGGGAAATCTTCCAGCGTGGAGCAGGGGATCAAAACGAAGCATTCGTCCAGCATATCGATCCGGCGGGATTGGCATCTTCCAGGGATGGAGGGGTCGAAATTTGACGGCACATTCCGCCACGGAATAAACTATACTTAGCGACGGGGATGGGAAATGTCCGAGGGACCTTCGAAAATGGAGGAATCCGGATTCTTCGCGGAGAACCCTCCCCGAAGCGGATCCGGATCTCCCCTCGATCTCCCCTTCGGAAGATCGATATCCTCGATATTGCCACAATCCTTGGATATCGATGGATATCGATGGATATCGATGGGTATCGATGGGTATCCTCGGGCGATGCGGTTTCGGTATTAGGAATTGACTCATCTCAGGCTAGTTACTCCACCAAGTCGGCAAATCCATGGCGAGCAAGAGCGGTGTCTGGGGCATCGAAATCGGTCAGGCCGCGCTCAAGGCGCTCCGCTGTCACCGCGAAGGGGACCGGGTGGTCGCCGACGCGTTCGACTATATCGAGTACCCCAAACTGCTTAGCCAGCCCGAGGCGAATGCGGCCGAGTTGGTGGCCGAAGCCCTAACGAAATTTCGGGAACGGGACGACTCCAGACAACACATGATCTGCATGAGCGTCCCTGGGCAAACGGGGTTGAGCAAATTCTTCAAGCCGCCTCCGGTAGAGCTCAAAAAGGTCCCCGACCTCGTCCGCTACGAGGCGAAGCAGCAGATCCCGTTTGACCTCAACGACGTCGTCTGGGATTACCAGATGATGCCCGGGAGCATGGTCGAGGAAGGTTACGCGCTGGAAACCGAGGTCGGGCTCTTCGCGATGAAACGCGAAATGGTCAACCGCCAACTTCAACCCCTGATCAACGCGGGGATCGAAGTCGACGTGATCCAAATGGCGCCGATGGCGATTTACAACATGATCGCCTACGACCGGATGCACGAACGCTTGGCAGAAGATAATTTCATTTCTGACCAACCGCCCCCGTCGGCCGTTCTGTTATCGATCGGCACCGATTCTTCCGACCTGATCATCACCAACGGGTTTCGGATCTGGCAGCGGAGCATGCCGATCGGTGGTAACCACTTCACCCGTCAATTGACGAAGGATTTGAAGCTCACGTTCGCCCAAGCGGAACACCTGAAGCGGAACGCCCGCGACGCGGCCGACCCCAAGCTGATCTTCCAGACGATGCGCCCGGTGTTTAATGACTTGGTGACCGAAGTCCAACGCTCGATCGGTTTTTTCCGGAGCCAAAACCGCAAGGCCGAAATCAACGAACTGCTGATCGCGGGCAACACCGTGAAAATGCCAGGGTTGGCAACCTACATCGGAAAAAACCTCGATATGGAGGTCCATGTCCTCGATCAGTTCAACCGACTGGGGGGCGAAGACGTATTGAGCATCCCCAGCTTCCGGGACAACGCGCCGACCTACGCCGTCGCTTACGGCCTCTGCCTTCAAGGGCTCGGGCTGAGCCAACTCCGCAACTCGCTGGTCCCCAAAGAGATCCTCGTTCAGCGGATCATTCGGGCAAAGAAGCCTTGGGCGGTCGCGGCGGTCGCGACACTGATGGCGGGGATGTCGGTCCATTATGCCTTCGCCGAGCGGAGTTGGTCCAAGACGCACGACGACCTCTGGACCTCTGCCAAAAATGCCGTCTCGACAATGAGCAGCTACAGCAGCCAGCACGTCAGTGAAGACGACAAGCTCAAGAGCAAGCTGAAGTACCTCGACGTGCTGGGGACGGAACTATCGAGCAACTCCGAGCGGCGTTTGCAGTGGCTCGAAATCCTCCGAGCGCTCAATGCGGCCGTGCCTCGAAACGTCTATCCGGATGGTAAGCCTCCCGGCCCGAAGGAACTCCCTTACGAGGACCGGGAAGATATCCACATCACCGAAATCGAGTCCAAGCAGTACGAAGACCTGGCGACTTGGTTCACCGAAAGGGTCAAAGGGCGGTATCGGGAGGAGATGCGGAACTGGTCGCGAATCATGAAGACGCCAGAGCCGGCCGATTTGGCGAACGTCACCGGACCGACGGGGCCGGGTTGGGTCTTCGAGTTCCGCGGATATCACTACTACAACAGCGATAAGCGGCTAGGGAGCGAAGGGAGCAACCACGTCCGGAAGTATTTGATCACAAACCTGATGAAAAAACCGATCCAGCTCCCCGGACCAGACGGCCAGATGATGGAGTTCACCCCAGAAGAGATGGGCCTCAGTTTTCCTCTGCTACTGAACGATGAAAAGCCGAAAAAGGTGCTGATACCCAACCCCGATTTTGACCCCGAAGCGGCCCGCACCGCGATGGGTGCGGGGGGCATGGCCCCAGGAGGCTTGACCGGCGGCTTGGGGGCGGGCGGGCTCGGCGCGGGCGGCCAAGCCAAGGATATGGTCGGGCCAGACGGGAAAAAAATCGAACGTCGGGACCTCGAAGTCCAAAGGCACGATTTCATCGTCCAAATCGCATGGCAGCCGAAAACGCTCTCCGAACGACTGAAACTTCGCCAGGAAAAACTTGAAGCCGAAAAGGCTAACGAAGGCCAACCGACCGAGGAAGGGACCGAAGCTTCCGATACGGTCGCTACGAATTAAAACCGAATTCCGCCCCAAACCCGTTCCGATCGTGACGCCCCTCGGCGACACCCTCAGGATTTTTCGATCGCAGGGAAACGATGAAAGAAAAATTAGCCGCCGTCGCACAGTACTGGTTTTGGATCGCGACCGCGCTGGTCACGCTGATTTCGGTCGGCGTCTGGTGGATCAGCAGCGGAAAATTGATCACGGAATTCGAAGCCAAGGCGAGCGCCCTTGACGCGGACGCGAGCAAAATCACGCAAGTCCGCGGGGCGTTAGGGACCCATCCCAACGAAGTTTCGCATAAGGCGATGCAGCAATTCGTCGATCTACGGACGAAGTCCGTCATGGAAGCCTGGACCAGCGTCTTTAGCCGCCAGCAGGACATCCTCGTTTGGCCGGTTAACGAATTGAAGCAGGACTTCGTCGATGAATTTACGAACCTGATCCCGATCGAACTGAAGGTCAAGTTCCCAACCCCGGAAGAGGAAGAAAAACTTCCGGCGCTACGGCAAAGGTACAAAAACTACATCGGTGCGGTCCTTCCGAAAATCGCCGAAATCGCGAAGGCCAAATGGACCGCCGACTTTGACGCACCCTCCGCCGCGGGAGGGATGGGGATGGGCATGGGGATGGGGACCGGCATGCCGATGGGCGACATGCTGGGCGGCGGGACGGGCGAAGACATGTATGGCGGCTCCGGGACCGGGATGCCGGGGATGACCGGCGGTGCGGCTGGCGAAAAAGATGACGGGACCCTGGTCAACTGGAGCTCCAGCAGCCAACAGCAATTGTTGTCCGACCTGTTCCCCTGGCGAGCCAAGGGGAGCGGTGCACCACCGTCAACGCTGGAGGTGCTGTACAGCCAGGAAAATTTATGGATCCTCCGCCAACTGATGCAAATCATCGCGATCGTTAATGGCGACGTCGGCCAGCGGCACCAAGCCAAGATCCGCGAAATCGACAGGATCGCCATCGGCAAGTCGGTACCCAAACAGGCCGGCATGATCTCCCCCCCCGGAGCCGGAATGGCCTCCGGTGGCATGGGAGGGATGATGGGCAGTGGCATGATGGGAAGCGGGATGATGGAAGGTGGCGGAGAAGGGATCGATTACGGTTCGGGCGGGATGGACATGGCCGCCGGGATGATGGACATGGCAGGTGGAAGCGGCGGAATGGGAATGCCCGGCATGGAAGGGGGCGATGGCATGGGGGCCGAAGTCGCTACCGTCGACCCCGGTGACAACCGGTACGTCGATCTGACCGGGGCCCCCCTGACCGCCGAACAGATGCGTGCCGCCCTTTCGAGCCAATCACCCACCGATGCCTTCATGGCCGTCGCCAAACGCGTCCCGGTGATGCTGTCCCTGAAAATGGATCAACGCAATGTCCCGGAATTACTCGCCGTCTGCGGGAGTGTCCCGTTGATGGTCGAGGTCAAACACGTGCGGATCCTGCCACCAGGCAAAGCCAGCGCAGCCGCCGGAGGGGGTGGCATGGGAATGGGGATGGGAATGGGGATGGGGTCCGACATGGGGATGGGCACAGGGATGCCTGGCGGTGACATGGCCGGCGGGGAAGACATGTATGGCGGCTCGGGAATGATGGGTGGCATGGGGGCAGCTCCGACCAACACCGACCCGTTCCCGATGGACATGACGGTGGAAGTCTACGGGATCATCTACATCTACAACCCCCCCAGCAGCGAATCCCTCGGGATCGAGAAGGTCGACGAGACGACGGTGATCGACGCCAATGGCGGGAGCGGGCCGGTCGCCGATGCGACCACACCCGAGGCAACGCCCGCAGCGGATGCCGCCAACCCGGCCGATGCGTCGGCACCAGCCACGACGACGCCAGCGGCCGACGGCACGACGCCGGCAAACGGGACGGCTCCCGCAGCGGAGGGCTCCAACCCCGCACCGGCGGCGACACCACCAGCGGCTGATCCGAGTGGTGTTCCAGCAGCCACGGCCCCTGCTGGGACGACCCCAGCCACGCCACCTGCCGAAGCGGGTGCGAGTTGGCACCCCAAGACTTTCGAACGTTGGTTATCGCCGTCCGCTGGGCCCCGGGACCTCGGGTCCTCCGGCCGAGAGGACTTTTTTAGTTTGACCGCATAAAATCGAGTTAGAAGCAAAATCCCTGTCCATTCGGTTCACGGGCAACCGTGACCTCCCAAAAGGCCCTTCGCCATGAAAGATTTTCTGTTCAAGCATTTCGAGAAAGGGATCTTCGCGGCCCTCGTCGGCGTCGCAGGGTGGCTCGCATACAGCGGCCTCAAAATGCCTAATTATCTCGACAAGCAACAGCCCGAAGCGATGGCTCAAGCGGCGACACAGGTGAAGTCATCGATCGATGAAGACCATTGGCAACAGATCTTGGAAAGCGACCAGGAACGGAACCTGAAAGAAGACATCGTCGCTAAGACGAACCAATCGATCCGGCCAGTCAGCTCGCAGACCTACGGCATGGTCCACCCGTGGGAAGGGAAATCGATCGACTCCAGCCTTAAGCGAGAAGACCCGAAACTTTTGCCTCCGGTCGAACTCCTGGTGACCGGCGTGGTGGCAAACTTGGCGGTGAAGACTCGCGATGGTGAGTACGCGCTTAAGGAACTCGAAGACGCCGAACCGATCGCTAAAGTGGCCGAGCCCAAGAAACCCGAACGCAAAAAGAGGGGGGGCCGAGGGATGGCCGCGATGGGCGGTAGTGGCGGCGCGATGGAAGCCGGAATGATGGATGGTGCCATGGACTCGGGAATGATGGAAGGCGGAATGCCTGGGATGGAAGGTTCAGGGGACTTGGCAGGACTCGGCATGCCTGGCTCGGGCGGCATGCCTGGCATGGGTATGCCCGGAATGATGGGAGGAACGACCGCAGGGCGAAGGATCGATGCAAAAAAATACGACCAAGGTTTTCGACCAACGCTCGCGACCGACAGCACCCTGGTTCCTGCGATGAGCCACTTCATCGCCGGCGTCGCCCTGATGCCGCATAAGGAACTCTTCCGAGCCTACGAAGACACACTCAAGAACAGGGACGGTTACAACCCACAACGAGACCAACCGGTCTACCTCGGTTTCCAACTGCAACGCGCGGACGTGACCGATAAACCGGTCGATCAGCTAACCGAGCAAGACTGGGTGTTACGACTCAACTCGACCTATTACCGAAAACTAGCCCAAGGCGCATGGCCCGGCTATGCCAAGGAAATCGTTTCCGGCAAGTATCGAGACTACGAACTGAGCACACCGATTCCGCCGGTCCTGCTCCAGCATTACGCCTACTTCGCGAGCCACCCGAAAATCCCCCTCGGGGATGAAGACCCTCGGGCAGCGATGAACACCAAAAAGCCCGGCAGCGATGTCCCGGAAGGGCCGATCCTCCCCGAGGCGAAAGAAGACGACAACGACGTCTTCGGCAAAGCCGCACCCCGTGGCGGCATGATGGGCGGCATGATGGGCGGCATGATGGGCGGTATGGCCAGCGACCCCGGGATGATGGGTATGCCGGGAATGATGGAACCGGGCATGGCAGGAGGTTCAGGAATGGCTGACCCCGGAATGATGATGGGTGGCTCGGGGATGGGCATGGGAATGGATGGCATGATGGGCGGCTACGGCATGGCCGGGATGTCGATCGAGAATCAACCCGACTATAAGCTGATCCGGTTTTATGACTTCCGGGACCTATCTGACCGTGACCCATCGGCACCCAAGATCGGTCGCAAGTATGTCTACAGGATTCGGGTCGCTATCGAAGACCCGAACTACCCACGCATGGAGATGCTACGGCCGCGAAACAACATGCTGACCACGGAAGTATTCCGCAGGGTCGAGCAGGAGAAGGCCAAGCCCAACGGTGGCAGTTCGTTCCGATGGACCGAATTCAGTACCCCGAGCCCGGTCGTCTCGCTACCCCCGCTGACCGATGCCTATGCAGGACCTGTCGTCGCCGCGACGACCCGAAAGATGCAAGTGGGTGGTCGGGAGATCGAGCTGTCCCAGAAGCCGCCGACCGGAAAAATCGTCGGGACGCGGTGGGACCCTACCTACCAAGTACCCACCCCGGTCGTCTTGGACGTTACCAGAGGCTCGGTCCTGGCGGCCAAGGG
>Ga0164292_10004919_pt1 | contig 10899 bp, 11 predicted proteins | sample GEODES117metaG_FD_111486 | JGI IMG/M metagenome (GOLD analysis project Ga0164292, IMG submission 111486) | Eutrophic lake water microbial communities from Lake Mendota, Wisconsin, USA - GEODES117 metaG | ecosystem: Environmental > Aquatic > Freshwater > Lake | place: USA: Lake Mendota... | reverse complement strand
CGTGACGCCACGCTCGCTGCAAGAAATGGGCGCACAGATCATCTTGGGCAACACCTTCCACCTGTGGATGCGACCGGGCCTGGACGTGATGCAGCAATTTGGCGGACTGCATCGCTTCGAGCAGTGGAACAAACCGATCCTCACCGACTCCGGCGGCTTTCAGGTCTGGAGCCTGGGCGAGATGCGCAAGATCAGCGAAGAGGGCGTGAAGTTCGCATCGCCGGTGAACGGCGACAAGCTGTTTCTCACGCCCGAGATCTCGATGCAAATTCAGACCACCTTGAACAGCGACATCGTGATGCAGTTCGATGAGTGCACGCCCTACGAAGTGAAGGGCCAGCTCACGACGCACGCGCAGGCGCGGCACTCGATGCAATTGAGCCAACGCTGGGCGCTGCGTTGTAAGACCGAGTTCGCACGGCTGGAGAACCCCAATGCGCTCTTTGGCATCGTGCAAGGCGGCATGTTCGAGGACCTGCGTCAGGAATCGCTCGACGCGCTGGTGGAGATGAACTTTCCGGGCTATGCGGTGGGCGGCGTGAGCGTCGGTGAGCCCAAGGAGGAGATGCTGCGGGTCATGGCCCACACGCCGCACCGCCTGCCGGCGGACAAGCCGCGCTACCTCATGGGGGTGGGTACGCCCGAGGATTTGGTGGAAGGCGTGACCCAGGGCGTGGACATGTTCGATTGCGTGATGCCCACGCGCAACGCGCGTAACGGCCATCTGTTCACGCGCTTTGGCGACCTCAAACTGCGCAACGCCCGCCACCGCAGCGACGAGCGGCCGATTGACGAGACCTGCACCTGCTACACCTGCCGGGGCACGACGGCGGCCGATGGCACGGTGTCGGGCGGCTTCTCGCGCGCTTACCTCCACCATCTGGAGCGCTGCGGCGAGATGCTCGCACCCATGCTGGCGAGCATCCACAACCTTCACTACTACTTGAACCTGATGCGCGAAGTGCGCGAGGCGCTCGAGGCGGGCACGTTCGCGGCCTTTGTGCGCCAGTTTCGTGAGGACCGGGCGCGGGGCGTCTGAGGGTTTGGCGGCTTAGCGCAGGTCGCCATCGAGGTAATACCAGCGCCCCTGCTCGCGTACGAAGCGACTGCGTTCGTGCAGACGATGCGCAGGCCCGCTGCCTGGCGGGCGGCTGCGGGCGACGAATTCGACCTCGGCACGGTCGGGGCCCGTCACGCGATGATCACGCACCTGCAGGCCTAGCCAGCGCATGCCGACTTCGAGGTCCAGCGAGGCGGGACGCGTCGACGGGTGCCAGGTGGCGAGCAGGTCATCGCGGTCGCCGCGCACGAAGGCGCTGTAACGCGATCGCATCAGGGACTCGGCATCCGGGGCGGGCGTGTGCCGCCAACGACCGCAACAATCCGCGAAGGACACAGGCGCGGCACGCGCGCCAGCACCTTGCAGGCGCCCGCAGGGGCAGGGATCGGCGTCACGCGGGTCTGACATCCGCGTTCACCACCACAGCGCCACGAGGAAGGCGCCGATCATCATGAAGGCGAGCACCACCTTGGCCAGCAGGCCCACCATCAGCCCGAGCCAAGTGGCAATGCCCACGCGCACCGCCGCTTCGGAATCACGTCGCGCCAGCCACTCACCGAGGGCAGCGCCCACCAGCGGCAGGAACAAGACCCCCACCAGCCCCATGAAAAGACCGACCACCGTGCCGATCGCGGCGCCCAGCACCGCCTGCCGACTGGCCCCTGCACGGCGCGCACCGACCAGACCAGCGACGTAATCAAGGACCCAGGCCGCAAGGGCCATGACGGTGATCACCGACAAGGCCCACCCGCCCACGCGCGTGAAGTCGTCGATCCAGGCGCCCAGCACAATGCCCGCGAGCACGAGAGCGGTGCCAGGCAGGGCCGGCAGCAAGGTGCCCGCCAGACCGAGCACGATCAATGCGGCACTGAGGATCCACCAGAGCGCGTCAGACACGAACGCCTCAACGGGCTTCGGTGAACACCGTCAACACGCCCGTGTAGCCATAGAGGTGATGACGTGCGATCTCGCCCGCGGCAAAGAATCCAACCAGCGGCACATCCCCCAGCGCATGACGCACGATCTGTAACTCGGCGCTGGGTCCGCCGAAGTGCGCGCCGCCCCGCCCCGTGCAACTGACATAAACCGCGCCCGCGATGCGCCGCGCGGGGCTGGGCGTGGACATGGCCTCGCGCGAGGCCATGGCAGTGGCCAGGGGCAAGCTCATTTCCTCGGGCTCGAGCTCTTCGCGGATCTCGGCACAGATGCGCGTGAGGTCGGCGCGTGCGGCCTGCGCGTGGCGCTGGCAAAACGCCATGGACATGCCCGCCTCGATGCGCTCGGCGATGGCCACGCCGCGGCGCACCGGGTCCAGGCCGATGATGTGACGCACGCGCACGTCAGCGCCGAAGCTGCCTGTGCGCCCGACGGCGCGCGTGCCAGCGGCCGTCAATCCCACCAAAGTGGCGCGCAGTGCCGGCATCGCCGACTGTGGCGCGTCCAGCGAGATATCCAACTCGGACAGCAGAAGATCGAGCGCGGGCTCGCGGTCGATCTCGAGGATCACATTGCCGTCGGCGGCAGTGATGGTGCGCTCGCGGCCGATCGGCTGACACCCCTGGGTCACGCGCGAGATCAGGTGCACGCCTTCGCCAAAGGCCACGCCTGAGAGCCCGCCGCTGAAGACGCCGCCCGCCGCGCCCTGCCCGCGGATGTTGCCGTTGCCACCGGCCGCAAATTGCACCGTGCGGCTGCGGCTGGAGGCCAGGCCACCAAAGAGGTAGCCGGTGTCGGTGCGCGCGGCCATCTCGGCGATGAGTTCAGCCAGATCCGGCGTCTCGGGGTCGGCATGCACCAGCCCGGTCTGCGCCTCAAAGCCCAGGCCCAGCGGCGCGACGCCGGAGAACACGCGGTATTGGTCGGTGGGCAGGTCGCACAGCATGACCGCCATCGCGGGCTCGTCAAAGTACTCGACGTTGTTGGCCGCGATGCCGACACCCACCGTGCCGGCCCAGTCGGTGACCTCGGGCAATTCGGCGCCCAGGTGATCCAAGATCTCGCGCGCATAGGGCGCGTAGTGGTCGGTGACGTACAGCAGCCCCAGGGTCGGGGCGCTCGCGTAATCCGTCAAGGCCATCTGCGCACGCAGCTGCGCCAGCACCAGGCCTGCGCCCATAGGCCATTGCGGGTGCGTGGCATGACCGAAGGGAAAGAGTTTCATGGGGGCGTCGATACGCTCACTGGCCCGAGGTGCGCACCGGCTTGCGGTTGGTCTTGGCTGCGGGCTTCGATGCGGGCTTGGATGCGGTCTTGCCTTCGGTGCGACGTGCGGTGCTGGCGCGCTTGGCAGCAGCAGGGGCCTGGGCCGCTTGCGCCGCCTCGGTCACCCCCTGCATCGCAGTGCTCGCAATATGCTGAAACTGCTGCGTGAGAGACCCCCACCACTGGACAGGATCGACCACGCCGCTGGCGGCGGACGACTCGCCGGCCTTGGAGGCTTGGGACGGTTTGCTGGCCGAGGCCGCCGCAGCGCCGGTCTGCGGCGTGAGCTTCATGGCCTGGGCCAGATCGGCCATGCTGCAGTTCATGCCCTTGAGGGTGGCCAGCGTCATCTTCTGAACTTCCAGCGCCTGGATGGTGGCGCCAAGGGCCTTGGAGTTTTGTTCGAGCCAAAAATGCACGGCGCGCAATTCCTGGATGCGTTTTTCGAGCTCGTCGACATCCAGAGTAGGCGCCACCCAACTGGACAGACTGGGCATCTGGGGCAAGGTCGGGGCCGTGCCCTGGGTGAGGCTTTGCAAAAAATCAAACCCCGGGACGAGTTTGGCAAAGCCGAAATGCTCAGAGTCAGTCATGGGCGGCGCTCCAGGAAATGGCAATCAGCTTATCAGGCCCCGCCAGCAGCGTCGACCGCCGTCAAACTCTGTTGCCGCAGGTCGGCTTCAGTGCTTGTGGCCCGAGCCATGCGCGCCGTGCGCACCGTGTCCGGACTCGCCCGCCTTGCCCGGCGCGCGAGTCGCCACTGGCACTTGCAGTTCCACGCGCCGCTCGGTGCCCTTGGCATCGCGCAGCACCAGGGTCAGCGGCACGCGGGTGTCGGCCTTGAGGGGCGACTTCAGGTCCATGAGCATCAGGTGGTAGCCACCGGGCTTGAGTTCGACAGCCTGTCCCGCCGGCAAGGCCAGCGAGGCGATCGCACGCATGCGCATGACATCGCCTTCGAGCTTCATCTCGTGCACTTCGGCCACACCGGCGACGGGCGAGGTCAGGCCCACCAGGGACATCGGCTCTTGGGCCGTGAGGCGCATGAAGGCGCCGGTGCCAGATTGGCCGGGGACGCTGGCGCGTATCCACGCGGCTTCGACCTTGACGGGGCTGGCCGCAGGGGGGTGGGCCAGCACTGGCAAGGCGATCAGAGCGAGAAGCGAGGACGCGAGCAGGCGTGAAAAAGAGTGGAACAACATGATGAATCCTGGGTCAGGACGTCAGCCCAGAGCGCGACGACGCGCCTGACGGACGGACGATGAAAAAAGGAAGAAGCGACACCCGCAGGAGCGGGCCGCTGGCTATGACACGATGGTGTGATCGACGGGCGGCGCACGCGCCGGTGGCGGCATGGCGGACTGGCACCCCCCGCGATGTCCGTCCCGTTGCAGGGGCAGCCGATCCCGATCCCAACCAGAGAACGCCGCCAACACGCACATCACGGGTGGCACACCCGCTGGAACGCACAGTGGGCAGTCCAGTGCCGAAGGGGCGGACGACACGCCCGCGCCTTCAGGCAGAACCAGTTTGAACACCCCACCCGCACACACCATTTCCAGGCGCTGCGGCGTGACCGCCGGCGAGGCGATCGCGGCGCCCAGCGACAACAGGAACACGGCCAGCACGAGGCGCGCCTGCCGGGTCATGTGTCTGAGGGTTTGCATAAGCGGGATTATCGTAGGCCCTGGACACACCCACGCTCTGCTCGGGTACGCTTGCCGCCATGCGCAGCCTCTTTCATTTCGCCTTCCACGTCACCGACCTGCAGGTCGCCCGTCGCTTCTACGGCGATGTCCTGGGCTGTGCCGAGGGCCGCAGCACCGACACCTGGGTGGATTTCGATTTCTTCGGCCACCAGATCTCGCTGCATCTGGGCCCACCCTTTGCCACCACGCGCAGCGGCCGCGTGGGCGAGCACCTGGTGCCGATGCCGCATTTCGGCCTGGTGCTGGCCTTGCCCGATTGGCAGGCACTGGCAGAACGACTGCGCGCCGCGCAGATCGAATTCGTGATGGAGCCCCAACTGCGGTTCGCGGGCCAACCGGGCGAGCAGTGGACGATGTTCTTTTGCGATCCCTGCGGCAATCCGATCGAGGTCAAGGGCTTTCGCTCGCTCGACGGGATCTACGCCCAATGAGCTTGCGCGCTCACGGGTAGGACTGGGCCTTCAGCGGCAAAGGCCGCTGTGAGATGACCGCTGCCGCGGCGGCTTGCTAGGGTCGCCCGCGATGACCTTCTCCGACGCCCTGTGCCCGTCCTGCGCGCTGTTCCTCGACTTCGACGGCACCCTGGTCGAGATCGCCTCGCACCCGCAAGCGGTGGTCGTGCCCAAGGAGCTGCCCGCGACGCTGGCCCGCTGGCGCGACGTGCTGGGCGGTGCGGTGGCCGTGGTGAGTGGCCGTCCGATCCAACAGATTGATGGTTTTCTTGCCCCAGTGGTCCTGAGCGTCGCGGGCGTGCACGGGGCCGAGCGCCGACGCGCCGACGGCAGCGTGGCGTGGCAAACGGTGCATCCGATGCAGCCGGTGGTGGACGCCGCTACTGCGTTGGTCAGGGCCTACCCGAGCCTCGAGATGGAATCCAAGCGGGGTGCGGTCGCCGTGCATTACCGCCAGGCGCCGCAGCTGCAGTTCCTGTGCCTGTCGACGATGCAAGCCGCGGTCGAACGGTCCGAGGGGTTGACGCTGCTATGCGGAAAGATGGTGGTGGAGGCCAAGCCCAGTTGCACCTCCAAGAGCCAGGCCATCGACGCCTTCATGCAAGAGGCGCCTTTTGCTGGACGCACCGCTGTCTTCGTGGGTGACGATGCGACCGACGAATCCGGCTTCGCCAGCGTGCAGCGGCGCGGGGGCATGGGCGTGAAAGTGGGCGACGGCCCCTCCGTGGCACGGGCGCGTGTGGCTGACCCCATGGCGATGCGCGAGACGATGGAGCGCGCACTGGCGCGCTACACGGAACGCCGCGCATGACCGATAGCGCCGTCTCCGCGGACGGTTTGTCGGCGGGCCGGTCGCTGAACCTGGGGATGATCGGCAACTGCGCATTCAGCGCGCTGATCGATCCGGTGGGGGCCATCGTGTGGTGCTGCTTGCCGCGGTTTGATGGCGACCCGGTGTTCAACGCGCTGATCGACCCCAGCGCCAACGGCAGCCTCTGGGCCTTCGAGCTGGAGGACTTCATGCGCAGCGAACAGCGCTATGAGCCCAACACCGCGGTGCTGCGCACGCGTCTGTTTGACCGGCTCGGCCAGGGTATCGAGATCACCGACTTCGCGCCCCGCTTCGTCAATCGCGGGCGCACCTTTCGGCCCTTGATGATCGTGCGGCGGGTGCAGGTGTTATCGGGCTCACCCCGTATGCGGGTGCTGCTGCGTCCGCGCTTTGACTGGGGGCGCAGCGTGCCTACCACCACGCAAGGCAGCACCCACGTGCGCTTCGTCGGCCCCAACAGCGCCCTGCGTCTGAACAGCGACGCGCCTCTTTCTTACATCCTGTCGGAGACCTTCTTCGTGGCCGACCGGCCGATGAATTTCATCCTCGGCCCCGACGAGACCCTGCTCACAGGCATCGAAGAAACCGCGCGGGGCTTCGAGCAGCAAACTGGCGACCACTGGAAAAGTTGGACGCGGTCTCTGTCGCTGCCGCTGGAGTGGCAAGAGGCCGTGATCCGCGCCGCGATCACGCTCAAGCTGTCGCTGTTCGAGGATACCGGCGCAATCGTCGCGGCCATGACCACCAGCATCCCGGAAGCCCCGAACAGCGGCCGCAACTGGGACTACCGGTTTTGCTGGCTGCGCGACGCCTTCTTCGTGGTGCGAGCCCTCAACAGCATCTCCGAGGTGGCGACGATGGAGGACTACCTGCACTGGTTGAACAACGTGGTGGTGCGCTCACGCGGCGGCCATATCCAGCCGCTGTATGGCCTCGGGCAGGAGACGCAGTTGCCGGAGTCTGTTCTCACGCACCTGCCAGGCTACCGCGGCATGGGGCCGGTGCGTGTGGGCAATCAGGCGGCCGACCATTTCCAGCACGATGTGTACGGCAACATCGTGCTGGGTGCGTCGCAGGCTTTTCATGACCACCGTCTGTTTCGCCGCGCGGGCACCACCGAGTTCGGCTACCTGGAGGCCGTAGGCGAGCAGGCCTACCGCGTCTACGACCAGCCCGATGCCGGCATGTGGGAGCTGCGCACGCGTGCGCGGGTGCACACCTCGTCGGCGCTGATGTCGTGGGCCGCATGCGATCGTCTGGCCAAGGTGGCCCGTGTGCTGGACCTGCCCGAGCGGGTCACCTACTGGCGTGAGCGCGCCGAGACGATCCGCACACGCATCCTACGAGAAGCCTGGAGCCAGGAGCGCCAGTCCTTCGTCGAGAGCTTTGGCGGGCGCGACCTGGATGCCAGCGTGCTGCTGATGACGGAAGTGAACTTCATCGATCCGCGCGACCCGCGCTTTATCGCCACCCTCGACGCGCTGGAGCGCACGCTCGGTGATGGTCCCTTCATGCGTCGCTACGAGGCACCCGACGATTTCGGCAAGCCCGAGACCGCCTTCAACATCTGCACCTTCTGGCGCATCGATGCCCTGGCCCGCATCGGCCGCCAGGCGCAGGCGCGCGAGATCTTCGAGCACATGCTCGCCAGCCGCAACCCGCTGGGTCTGTTGTCCGAAGACACGCACGCGCAGACTGGCGAGATGTGGGGCAACTTCCCGCAGACCTATTCGATGATGGGTCTGATCAATGCCGCAGTACGGCTCTCCGCGAGCTGGGACACGGTGATCTGAGGGACCGATGTGTCACGCCTGGTGGTGGTCTCCAACCGCGTCGCCGACCCCCGCAGGACGGCGGCCGGCGGCTTGGCCGTGGCCCTGGCCGATATTTTGAAAAACACCGGCGGGCTGTGGTTCGGATGGAGCGGGAAGGTGATCGAGACCGAGGCGGGAGGACGCGCCGGCGAGGGTGTGATGCATCGCCACCGGGCGGGGCCGGTCAAGCTGGTGACGGTGGACCTGAGCCGGGAGGACCACGCCGCCTACTACCTGGGCTATGCCAACGGCGTGCTGTGGCCGGTCTTTCACTACCGCCTGGACCTGGCGGACTTTGATGCCGGCTACATCCACGGCTATCGGCGCGTGAACCAGTTGTTCGCCAAGCTGCTGGCGCCCCTGCTCAAACCCGACGATCTGATCTGGGTGCATGACTACCACCTGGTGCCCCTGGCCAGCGAGCTGCGTGCCCTGGGCTGCCAGCAACGGATCGGGTTCTTTCTGCACATTCCGCTGCCGCCGCCCATGATCCTGGCGGCGATTCCGGGGCATGACTGGTTGATGCGGGGCCTGTGCGCCTACAACCTGGTGGGCTTTCAAAGCCAGACCGATCACGCGCATTTTTGCCACTACATCGAGCAAGAGGCCAAGGCCCAGGCCATCGGCGAGGGCCGCTGGCGCGTATTCAATCGCACGGTGCAGGCTGGCGCGTTTCCGATCGGCCTCGACGTGAATGAATTCACGGCCCTGGCCCAGGCCCGCGAGAGCCGCGAGATGTTTGCACGCATGAAGCGTGACTACTCTGTGCGCAATCTGATGGTGGGCGTCGACCGGCTCGATTACTCCAAGGGCCTGCCCCAGCGCATGCGCGCCTTTCGCGAGCTGCTGCACAAGCACCCGGAGACCCACCAGCGCGCCACCCTGATCCAGATCGCCTCGCCCAGTCGAGAGGACGTCAGCGCCTACACCGACATCCTGCACGAGCTGGAGAGCCTGTGCGGCTCGATCAACGGCAACTATGGCGATCTGGAGTGGATGCCGGTGCGCTACATCCACCGCACCGTGGCCCGCGCGCGCTTGCCGGGCCTGTACCGCGCCTCGCGAGTAGCCCTGGTCACGCCGCTGCGCGATGGCATGAACCTGGTCGCCAAGGAATTCATCGCGGCACAAGACCCCGAGGATCCCGGCGTGCTGGTGCTGTCACGCTTTGCGGGCGCGGCCGAACAACTGCCCGAGGCCTTGCTGGTGAACCCCTACGACACCGAGGGCACGGCCAGCGCCATTCAGATGGCGCTACAGATGCCGCTGGAGGAGCGACGCACCCGCCACCATGCGCTGCTGGCGACCTGCCGTCAGTACGACGTGCACTGGTGGTGCAACAGCTTCCTGGAGGCGCTGCGCGAGGCGCAGGCGCAGGAATCGGGAACGCCCTGGCTCAGGTTGTGAGCGACGCAATCTTCTGATCGATCGCGCCGCACAGACTCTGACCGTCCTTGCCCTTCATCTCGATGCGAATGGTGTCGCCGAACTTCATGTACTCGGTCGAGGGCTGTCCGTCCTGGATGGTTTCGATCGCACGCTTTTCAGCGATGCAGCTGTAGCCCCGGGGCCAGTCCATCCGTCCGTCCTTGCCTTCCACGCCCTTGTTGCTCACGGTGCCCGAGCCGACGATGCTGCCGGCGCGCACATTGCGCGTCTTGCAGATGTGAGCAATGAGCTGGCCGAAGTGAAAGGTCATCTCGGGGCCGGCGTCGCACAAGCCGACACGGCGACCGTTCCAGGTGCTTTGCAGCGTCAAGTGCGCGCGCCCGCCTTGCCAGGCCTCGCCGAGTTCGTCCAGGGTGACCGCCACCGGGCTGAAGGCGGTGGACGGCTTGCTTTGCAAGAAGCCGAAGCTTTTGGCCAGTTCGTCGGGAATGAGATTGCGCAGGCTCACGTCGTTGGCCAGCATCAACAGGCGCACGCCCTCGAGCGCCTCGTCGGGCGAGGCGCCCATGGGCACGTCGCCGGTGATGACGGTGACCTCGGCCTCGAAGTCGATGCCGAAGGCCTCGGAGGGCACGACCACATCGTCGCAAGGCCCCAGGAAATCGTCGCTGCCGCCCTGGTACATCAAGGGGTCGGTGTAGTAGCTGGCGGGCACTTCGCTCGTACGCGCGGCGCGTACCAGTTCCACGTGATTGATGTAGGCCGAGCCATCGGCCCACTGGTAGGCGCGCGGCAGGGGCGCCATGCAGCGTGCGGGGTCGAAGGGGAAGGCGTGACGCGCCTTGCCGTGATTGAGCGTGTCGTACAGGTCTTGCAGCTGCGGCGAGATGAAGTTCCAGTCGTCCAGCGCCTGCTGCATGCGCTCGGCGATGCCGGTCGCATAATGCGCCGTGCTCAGGTCGCGCGAGACCACCACCAGCTGTCCGTCGCGCGAACCGTCTTTGTACGTTGCGAGCTTCATTGCGCTTGTCTCCAGATCCTGCGATCGGTTAGAGTCCACCATGCATTACGCATGGTGAAACGAATTTAACTAATCGAAATTCTACAGGACAGCTCGTGAAGGAACGCGCAGGCATCCAGTCGGTGGAAGTGGGCTTTGCCCTGCTCGATGCGCTGGCGCGCGCGAGCGGCCCGCTGATGCTGCGCGATCTGGCGGCCGCCGCCGGCATGAGCGCCGCCAAGGCCCACCGTTACCTCGTGAGCTTTCAGCGCCTGCAGCTGGTCACGCAAGACACCGGCACCACCCGCTACGACCTGGGCCCCGCCGCCCTCAAGCTGGGCCTGGCCTCGCTCTCGCGCCTGGACGCGGTCAAGCTCGCGCGCGAGCGGGTGGCCGGCCTGGTCGAATCCCTGGGTCACACCGTGGCCCTGGCGGTCTGGG
>Ga0164292_10004909_pt1 | contig 10911 bp, 18 predicted proteins | sample GEODES117metaG_FD_111486 | JGI IMG/M metagenome (GOLD analysis project Ga0164292, IMG submission 111486) | Eutrophic lake water microbial communities from Lake Mendota, Wisconsin, USA - GEODES117 metaG | ecosystem: Environmental > Aquatic > Freshwater > Lake | place: USA: Lake Mendota... | reverse complement strand
TAGGTGAAGGTCTTTTTGTTCTATTTCTTAATATTTCCATATAACCTAAAAGATTTACTGCATTTCCAGATCCACTCTGTTCGTGAATTTTAGATAATAATTTCTTAAATTTCATAAAAATATTTATAATAAATAGAAATATGAGAATAAAAGCTAAACAGATTATCGATAAGTTGAGAGAATTGAAGGGAAAGAGAAATGTAAATCCCATCAAAAAAATAACTGAGGAAACTGATAGACCTCATATATCTACTGCACCTCAACATATACAAGATAAGCATGATAAAATGATGGATCGTGGTGATCATCCTGAACAAGCAGCAAAAAAATTAGGATATACCACATTAGATCGTAATGTAAATACAAAGCCAAATAAATAATTACATGAACATCGATGGTCTGCAAGGTCCATACGAAATACCAGAAGATCCTGATGATGTTTTATCTGGAGGTTATCATGAATCACTTTGAGGATAAATTATTTCGCTGTCTTAAAAGAGAAAAGAAGTTGACTGTTAACAAATATTTAAGATCTGGATTAAATAAATCTGGTGATCCGCTTATTCAAAAATGCACATCACATAAGTGTAGAAAATATAAAGAAAGAAATCTGAATGATTGTTGAAGATAAGAAATATATCGCAGAGGTTGATGTTAAGTCACTTGCAAAAGGTCTTGCTACTGGTGTTATCGTAGGTGGTAGTCTTGTAAGTGGTATGGCAGCTGGTGCAAAGGCACTTGGTATCGGTAGATTTGCTCCACAACAACCAATTGTTCAACCTAATGTTCCAACACAACCAACAACATCCCAAATTCAACAACAGAGTCCAGTAAATACTCAACAGGCAAATAACACACAACAAAAAGTTGTTCAAAAAGCTCCACAGAAAATAAATCAAAAAGAAAAAGAATTTGATTTTGGATCTGAACACGCAAAAAGACTTTATGGTGCGATTGTATCTGCTGAACATCGTGGAGTAGTCGGAAAAGATCCATATGCGTATGATCCTAAAATTCATGTTAGAAATAAAGTATTGACAAACTCATCAGCATACGGTCCAGGACAATTAACCGCATCAAGTGTCAAGAAATTTGTTGATCAAGGTAAAATTCCAAAAAGTGAATTTGTTACTAAATTTCTTGAACAAGGAAAAAAACTTTTGACCCACGGTAAAAAACATTCAACATATGGGTTTGGTAGAATGGGTGATCTTGGTGGTGAAGAACATGCGGACAGTCATAAACAACTAACGGTTGATTTTATGAAAGCAAAAGGTAAAGAATTAGGTATTGATATTCATAAACCATTATCAAAAGATGATTTGTATAGATTCACTAAACACTGGAATGTTGGGATAGGGTCAAAAGAAGAACCAAAAAAATGGTATGTAGATACTATACATAATTTTTATTACGGAAAATAAAATGAAAAAAGAAACTAAAAAAGAAACACCAAAACCAACTTCTAAATTTCAACCAAGAAGAGTTGTAAATGTGAAAAGAACATTTGGAAAGAAAAAAGATGCCTAATTACGGATATATCTGTCAAAATTGTAATCATGAATTTGATCGTTTTTGTTCTATTGACGACAGAGAGAAACCACTATCTGAAGCATGTGAAAAATGCACAGAACATAAAATTGTAAGAAATTATACTGGATTTGTTCAAGGCGTTGCTTCTGACATTAACATGACACCTAATAAAAAAACAGGCGGTCAATGGAATCAACTTATGAATAGAATGAAAAAAGGTATGCCAAAGCGATTTCATAAAAATCTTGATATCGCATCAAATAGATCGGGTAAAAAATGGAATTAAAATCATTCAAAACATATCTCGCAGAACAAGAACAATTAGATGAGTTTATTGCTCCTCTACTTGCTGCTGCTGCACGGTTAGTACCAAGTGTAGTAAGAGCAGGAGCAGGAGGTCTTTCTAGGACTGCATCATCAGCAGCATGTGCTGCTGGTAGAAGTGCTGCTTCATCACGTGCCGCTATGGGAACGGCTGGAACAGCAGTTAAAACAAAAGTAGGAAATATTCTTACAAATACAAATAAATTTGCTCGTACACCAACTGGAATGGTTACATTAGGCGGTTTATCACAAGCAGTGGCTGGTCGAGCCATGAATGGATCTGGGGCGAATAATCAAATGCAGGATGCAGAAATGCCAGTAGATCCTGGAATGGCTGCTAATGGAGTGTCAGGTGTTGAAACTATTAGACCGCATTCGCCAGCTATGGGAACAACACCAAAGGCAGTTGATTCTATAAATCCAACCAATAGACAACCAGTTACTTTAGCTGGTTCTATTGCTACACCATCATCGCTTCAAGCAATGTATGGAGGTTTACGAGCAAGAATGGGGAGAATGTAATGGAAAACGAAGATCTATCAGAATTTATTAATTTCATATCACTTCAAGAGAACATAAAACAATCTAAATCTTCGTTAAGTGAAACGAAAAATACTTCTACAAACGGATATGAAGATGAAAATGAGGAAAATGAATTAACATATCCAGTAAATCTACCTAGTACAACATCCGATACTAGCAGTTCATCTATTGAATCAGAGCCAACAAAAGACGTTATAAAACGAAGATTAACTGCATTGCAAGCTCCAAAAGCAGCAGCATCAACACCAGCATCAGTTCCAGGTAGTTTTAGTGGTTCGCTAACTCCAACACAAATGGCAGCAATGGGTTATGCAACAAATACAGTTCAGTCAGCAAGAACAAGAAGTGCTGGTGTACCAGTTGCATCCCCACAAGTAAATCCTTTGAGATCAATGGTTGGTGGATTACAAAGAATGCCTATAGCCGCCTCATATGATCCATTTTCATCAAATAAGGAAGAACTAACCGAGAACGTAAAACTCATTCGTAAAAGAGTTTTATCATTACTGAATAAAGAACCTCATAAAACTGAGATAAATAAAATGAGAAGTGAAATATCTGGTGAATAATGATTATTTGTGGTAATTTTAAACATAACTTTTTATATAATCCAACTGAAGAGATAAGCAAAGTAGAAGAGGATGGAAGAAGATTCTATTCTACTCCAGAAGGTATGCTTCCATCTGTTACAACAGTAACTGGATGGGAAAAGCGTGCCTTCTTTGCTTCTTGGAGAAAAAATAATATTCAAGAATCAAATAGAGTCTGTGCTAGAGGAAACACAATACATTCTTTAGCAGAAAAATATCTACTCAATGAACAATTAGATTTATCTGAAATTTCAGAAACAGAATTAAAATTATTTCAACAATTAAAACCAGAGATCGATAAGATAGAAGAAGTCTATGCTTTAGAGACAATGTTGTGGGGAGAAAGAACAGGATTGGCTGGTAGAGTTGACTGTATAGCAAAATATAATGGTAAGACATGTATCATAGATTTTAAGGGTTCTACTAAACCAAAATATAAGGATGATATTGATAATTATTTTATGCAAGCAACTGCATATTCCTTATTATGGGAAGAACGCACAAATAAAAAGATTAAAGATATAGTTATTTTAATTGCAACAGAAACGGGTGAACTGCAAATCTTTGAAGAGAAGGCATCTAAATATTTGAAAAGATTGGCAGACTGTGTAAAGAAATATTATAAGGATAATTTTGATGATTCCATTTAAAAAAGAAGATATAAATCGTAAATATTCTCCAACATGGGTTTATTGTAATGACAATTCTAAATCAAGATTATTTCGTGAAAGATTTATTCAACAATTTGGTGGAGAATTTGTAAAAGAAAAATATAATTGTTTTAGATGGAAAGAAATAACTCGTCTTGAAAGAAGACGTAAATTCATCATAGAGGATAAAAATGGTGTCTTATACACAGTCGATAACATGTATGAATTTTGTAAGAAAAATAAACTAAAAAGAGCTGCTATGTATGAGTGTATAGCGGGTAAAAGAAAATCACACCATGGCTTTAAATTTGTAGCCGAAATACCCTGGAAGTGATTCCAAAAAACCCTCTTCGGAGGGTTTTTTAATATTATAAATATTTAAGCTATGAATGAAAACTTGAATATTTTACCTGAAGATTGGTTAAGTTCTGGAGATTTTGAAGAATTTTCTCAAAATTTAAATGAAGCCGCTTCCGTTCGCACCAGAATGAAGTTGGCTATTGCCGCACGTAGAACATCAAAACGTAGAGCATTTCTACGAAAAATGAGAGCAAAAAGACGTAGATCAAGTACTCAACTCAAAAATAGGGCTAGAAGAATTGTTCGAACAGAACTAAAAAAGAAGCTCTATAAGGGTAATTGGAAAGATTTATCATACTCACAAAGAATGAGAATCGACAGCACAGTGAATAAAAGAAAAAAATTCATCAATAATGTTGTTAAACAAATAATGCCAAAGGTAGTTAAAGGTGAATCAGAAAGATTGAAAAAATTAAATCTTCGTGAAGAAAAATCACCAGCAGAGATGCGTATAGAGGCAAGAAGAAGAAAACAAAAGCAGAGGGCAAAAGAGCAAGAAGTTCGTCAAATGGACCCAGCAAGACTTGCTATGGTTGTCCGTGATGAAAAGGGAAAACTTCTTATTGTTGATAAGAATTCATTTGAATCAGATAAGCACACCGTTGTGATTCCTTCATCTGATATGAGTTATGAAGTCGCAATGAGAATTTCAAAGGATGAAAACTTCAAAAATACTTTAACATCTCAAAGAATTTTGGGTGATAAAATTTCAAAACCAAAAGAAGAAAAAGAAGAAACAACTCAAAAGGCTGATAATAAAGTTTCTTCGGCTGGTGAAGTTCGTCAAGATGTTGGTATGCCATCTGCACCAATACAAGACACTACACAAATTGATCACTCTATGGCCAAGTGGGTTCCATTTGTTGCATTGAATGCAATGAAGGGTATTGATCCAAAGAATGCTGTCAAAAATAATTCCATTTCTAATGATCAAGCAAATCAATATGCATTTTCTGATAACATGAAAGAATTTGGTGATAAGGTTGCCGCAAACTTCATGGATTCGTTCATGAAAATGACAGGTAGAAATATAACTGAATATGATATTCAGATATTACAACCACAGGCTTATCCTACTTCAGAGACATGGAAAAATTTTGCACTTCCTAAAGATAATGCAATATCAGATGTAGTATTTTCTCATATATGCACAAAAGGTTCAAAGGATGGATCAGCATGTATGGCATCTGGTCTTGCACCAGAAGAACAATTTATCAAATTTAATATTAAATATGGAAATACAACACTAATCGCTGGAAAAACAAATAATAATTCTAAGGCTATATTCTCTACAGTTGTGCAAAAAATAAACTCATTGTTATTGGGTAGCGAAAGAAATATATTTGGAAATGAAATTTCAATATCAGATTCTGATAAGAAATGTCTTGAAGATATTGTGAAGAAGTTAAATGATTATGGTAATCTTTTGACAACTAAATTAAAAATGTATGAAGGTAATACAGTTCCACAAGTTGCAGCAACTACAACGCAAACTGATATTCGAAATCAAATAGAACAAAATCTTTTAAAGATTCATGAAATTAAAACAGAAACAAATTTTAAATTGAGAGAAATATTCAGTACAAGAATTGCAAAGAAACTATTCTTACATGAGTTGCTAACTGGATCTTTAAAATTTGATAATTCAATAGCATCAGCGACTCATATGATGACTATTGATCCAGAAACTTTTGATGTAAAATTAAATGCAATATCAGAAGCTTATATTGATCAAATTATAGATTCAAATCTATTTAAGTTTGATATTAACTTTAAATTAGATCATTGTGGAACCATAAGCGAGCAAGTTGCATTTGATAATGCTTCTAATAATATAGTGTCGCAGGGAATAGCAGTTCCAGAATCTTTAGATAGCCTTCGATTCTGTGGTAGAGATAGTGTTAAAGTAAAATTAAAGGAAAACAAGTTTAAATATTCAATTCTGTCAAAACTATTTGAACAGCCTGAGCCAACACCACAACCAGAAATTGAAATAAAGGTAAAAGAAGAACAAGCATCGTCACAAGATCAATTTGAAAATATTTACCTCAAAAATTATTTAAGTGAATTATATAAGTTAAATAAGACTGTAAATAAACCATTGGAAAGATATCAATTAATATTGAACATATTTAAAACCAATGTAGATACTATTGAGGCAAGTCCAATAAATCTTCATGATGTTTCAGATGAGAGAGATGGTGCAAAAGTAACAACTGTTTATATAAACGGTAAACAAAGAAATATTCATATCATGAATATTCCATTCTTTGATTCTGATGATACAAAAGCCAATGAAAATCCAATGGAATCATTGGTATATGCAAAAACATTCATAGCAGAGAAAAAAGCAAGAAACTACAGAAGAGAATATGATAATTATCATTCAAAAGCAGAACAAAGAGCAAATAGAGTCAAGCGTGTTCTTGCCAGAAGAAAATTAATGAAGATGGGAAGAGTTCGTAAAGGTGATGGCAAAGATGTGGATCATAAAGATGGAAACCCACAAAATAATTCTGTTAAAAACTTGAGAGTCAGAGATAAATCTGAGAATAGAGCTGATAATGGACATTAAAGAAGATCTTCGTAGATGGTTTAAAGAAAAATGGAAAGACCAATATGGTAAAGAATGTGGATCTGGTGAATCATATAAAAAAGGTAAATATCCAAAGTGTAGACCATCAAGAAAAATATCTAGAAAGACACCAGAAACTTGGGGACAAATGACTAAATCTGAAAAAATAAAAGCCATACGCAGAAAACAAAAAAGCAGAGAACGTGTAAGTTCTCATTTAAGTGAAGAAAACGTCCCAACCAATCCATCTCTATGGGCAAGAATAAAAGCACAAAATGCACATCAAAAACATGGCGCATTAAAAATGGGAAGATTGGTTGGAATTTATAACAGTAAGGGTGGAAAATGGAAATCAGTAAATGAATCAAAAGATTCAATGAAATGTAATAAACCTGTTCCATCCACAAGTCCTGGAAAAAAGATGATGGTAAAGGCTTGTGAAGGTGGAAAGGAACAAATCGTACATTTTGGTGCTAAAGGTTATGGTCACAATTACTCGTCTGCTGCTAGAAAATCATTTAGAGCCAGACATAAATGTGATGAAAAGAAATCAAAATTATCTGCTCAGTATTGGGCATGTAAAAAACTATGGGCTGGTCCAAAAGGATCGAAGGCATCATGCCCTGCTGGAAGACAATGTAAATATTAAATAAATATAGAGGAAAACAATGAAATCAAAAAAAGAACTAAAATCAAAAGCAAGAGAAATAGCCCATAGTATCATGAAGAAAAAGGGCTATTCAAAAAGCAGAGCATATGCGATTGCCAACGCTAATGTTTATGAGCGTGTTGAGCAAGCACTATTGAATTCTGGAATAGTCTCTGAAGAAATCGTAAATCCAGATAATCGTGGTACTATGACAAAGGCTGAGATTATTAAAAGAGATAGAATTGCTCGCAGCAGAAAAGTAAAAGCCAAGATAAGAGCAACCAAGGGCAATGATACTGATGAAAATGCTCGCTATCGATATGCCACATTTATAACCATGATGATGCGTGGTGGTAAGAAGGGTGCTGCACAGCCAGGTGAAAAGCGCAGAACCAAGAAGGCAAAGAAAGCAAAAGCTGCACCAAAGAAAAAAGAAAAAACAGCAGCACAAAAACTAAAGGATCAAAAGAAATTGATCAGTACATTAGATAGAGGTAGAAAAAAGGCAAGAGCTGCTGCAAAAAAAATAACAAAATCAAGAAAATCTAAAGGGAGAGCATAATGAGTCTTTTCAAAAAACTATTATCAAGATTAGTTGAAAATGAACAAACAGTTGACGGTTCTGGATTCGATCAATATCTTACTCAGACACCAAGATCAGCACATAGTGATTTTGGCCTTTTCCGTGACGATCCAGACCAACTAAAGAGAATACAGGCATTCGTCAATGCTTATCTCGGAGGTTCTTATATTGAACCAGAAGCCGCAATAAATTTACTTAGATCTAAACTTAACCATGCTGGACTTGATTTTGATTTTAATTCGAAAACTAAATTATCAACAGGAAGCCATTCCTTTCAACTCAATCGTTATGGAGAAATCTTCGGAACTACACCTACCCATGATTTATTGAAGAATGGATTCGACAAAGGTAAAGAATATGTTCCTCTTACTCTTTCCTTTACTTTAACAGGTACACCAACTGGAAAGATGTATTTCACCGATATACAGATCACTAAGTCTGGTTTAATTGATCAGGCAGAAAATAACACTCCAACACCACAAGTTGAAGAACAATATGATGAATCTGGTGAAATGCTTATGGAATCAAAGGACATGGGTCTTTCCGTGATGAACATGATCATGAAAAATCCAAAAATCAAGACAAAGGTCATAGAGCCAGTATTCAGAAGTTTGGTTGTAATGAAGGGTAAGAAAAAACTTACTCATGAAGAAGCAACAACAAGATTAACCTTTGCAGCAAAATCAGCTGTTCGTAAATTGGCTGGTATGGGTAAAATAAATAAGAATAAGGTAGATGACGCACTCATCAAGCGTGTTTCTAATCATCTGATGAAGAAGTTTAAAGGAATGAAAACACTGAGTGGCGAATAATTTGAATGTTTGGTGAAAAGTTAACATCAGATACTTTTATAATGTTTACAATGAAGGCATATGAAAACCCGAGTTGTGTGGGTTTTCATGAATTTAAAGAAGATTTAAATAGAATCAAATATATTAAAAGATTGTTATTAAAATATAAAAAAGATCAAATATTAAAAGAAAGATTATTATTAAATCATATCATAACTCTTCAAAATATGTTTGGTGCTTACAATATATCAAGAATACTATTTTTTAAAATACCATCTAATCTTCATCCATATTTAAAATCTTTTTTATATCATTTAAACTATCTTCCATCATATATTCCAGAAGTAAATATAGAAACTATACCAATTGATAAAAATATATTAGAGATATTAAAAGATGTTAAATGAATCAACAAATATAAATCAACTAATAAATTCATTTACTCTTTTTAAATTTATTAAAGATATTACTACACCATACAATAAAACAAAATTATTCATGGATGGTATTATAGATGAAAGTGGTGAAATATTAATTGACACTAAAATAAATCCATATGATCAATTGATATTAAACATCAAAAAACTTCTTTCTCAGATTCCAAATCCAAATACAAAAGCAAAACTTAAAAATTTAACCACGGCTATTTCCTTATTTTCTGAGGATGTTGAAAAACTTGGTGGTGATAAAGATATTGTTTTTGAAAATATAATGAATTATTTAAATGAAGAATTGTCTGTTGGTGGTGGTGGAATATCTGGAGTATCACCAAATCCAGAAAATGTTAATGATTTACCAGATACTTTTCTGAGCAAATCAGCACAGAAAAAATATACCAGAGCACAAAAAATATTGAGGAGAAAACGTGTTAATTAAGATTTATATTGTATTTTACACTTTCATAGGTCTAATATGAAAAAAAATAAAATAAAAAAAGGTAATGAAGCACTTGAATATGTCTTTTGTACACATGTTAGTTCTGATGGTTTTCAATATGAATTGCTTTTGACTAAAAGAGAATTTGAAGCAGCCGTCAAAAGAGCAGAAATGAATCCAGAAGATATTCCTCAAAATTATATTGTCTTACAGGGAGTTAAAAAGAAATGCCAATCGAACTTCTCACACTTATCGGTGGTTCTGCTACTGGATTCTTGTTTCGCTATATGGCAGAAAAACGCCAATCAGAACAAGAAAACTTTAAAAGACTATTAGATATTAATAACTTTAACGAAAAGACAAGAGAAACCGCTGCTAAAAGAGTACCGATTGATGCTGGTAAAGCAGTACGACAAATCATTGTCTTGGCAGTTTTGTTTGGTACAATAGCAGCACCATTCGTTCTTCCATTCTTTGGAATACCAACAGTTGTTGAAATAAATCAAACACATCCAGAAATTTTATTTGGTTTGATTCCACAGACATCAGAGACTATTTTTCAGACTGTGAATGGATATTTGTTTACCCAAGAGAATCGCCAGATTTTATTAGCGATTGTTGGGTTCTATTTTGGTAGTGCTACAGCAGGAAATAAATCATGAAAAAACTATTAATTTTAATACTATGTGTATTAGCATCTTGTAAGTCTGTATGTAAAACAAATAGTGTGGAAACGACTCCAGATGTTCTTAATAAAACAACTGACACAGTTATAGCAAAAGATACTACTGCTGATCTTCCAAAAGGATCTCATATTAAAACAGATTCAGAGAAAAAGACCGAAGTAACTCTAGAGCATGATACTGTGGTTATCATAAAACCAGAACCGTCTGAAGAACCAATTATTGAAAAACCACAAGAAGTTATTATTCCTAAAAATACTACTGTAATTCTACCAGAAAATACTAGTATTCAAACTGTTGATACAACAAAGATTAATATTGAAGCACAGACCGAAGTTAAATTACCTGTAGGCACAGAAGTAAGGATGAGCAGAGTGAATTGGTATGCTTTATTGTTTTATTTTACATTGATCTTTGGATTAGCCTGGTATTACCTTCAGGGTAAAGGTGAAGATAAAAATGGTGATGGTTTTGTAGATGAAAAAAAGACTAAGAAATCTTAAGCTGTAAAAAAAGATTTTTACAAATATAATAAGAATCAATGATATCGGAAACTGGATTTCCGATATCTTTTTTATTTGGGGATATTATATCTTTCAATGGGACAGAAGTTTCTTTCAAAAAAGCCTGATACATTTGAAGTTTATCAGCATTGCCTTTACCCGTGGCTATTTTCTTCACATGCGAAGGTGAAACAACCTCAAGTGGTATAGAATTCTGATAACATTTATATTTTAATATTCCAGTATTTTCT
>Ga0164292_10004907_pt1 | contig 10911 bp, 11 predicted proteins | sample GEODES117metaG_FD_111486 | JGI IMG/M metagenome (GOLD analysis project Ga0164292, IMG submission 111486) | Eutrophic lake water microbial communities from Lake Mendota, Wisconsin, USA - GEODES117 metaG | ecosystem: Environmental > Aquatic > Freshwater > Lake | place: USA: Lake Mendota... | reverse complement strand
GTGATAGAACCTTTCAATCCAATCGAACCATGAACATGAGTACATCCCATGAACCCCCGACGGCCATAACGGTATCCTCCCGGACAAAAGAAATAGGTATTTTCATTAATCAATCCAAACTGCTGGGCAACAAGAGCATTTACAACTTTAAAAATTGAACCTGGTGGATATTCTGCCTGTATCGGACGAACGAACATGGGTTTGTATTTATCGTTGAGTAGTGCCATGTAATTATTGCCACGCTGACGCCCTACCATAAGATTTGGGTCATAACCCGGACTACTGACAAATGATAATATTTCTCCTGTAGAGGGCTCTATTGCTACTATACTGCCAATTTTATTCTTCATTAACTGTTCGCCCAGTTTTTGTAGATCCAGATCTAAAGAAGAGATTAAATACTCACCAGAAACTGCTATAGTATCGTATTTCCCATCTGCATAGCTTCCTTTCGGACGGTTTAATGCATCTACCATCAGGTTTTGTACACCGCGCTGTCCCCTTAATAACTCTTCATAAGATCGTTCTATACCAGTAATTCCGTGATAATCTCCCTGTAAATAGAAACCTTTAGAGTTTTCTATAACTTTCGGATTGACCTCACCTATGTAACCTAAAAAATGTGAAGCAATACTGTCGGGATATCTTCTTACTGTTCTATTCTGGACAAAAAACCCAGGGAAATTACTCAGCTTTTCCTGAAAAGATCCATAAATCTGCACAGATAACTGCTTTTCAAAAATTGAGGCTTTGTAGGGAGAGTAGGAGGTAGCTTTTTTGAATCTTCTGTCGAATCCTTTTTTATCAATTCCGATTAAATTGCAAAATTCAATGGTGTCAAATGCCTTTACTTCCTTGGGTATTACCATCAAATCATATACCGGTTCGTTCCGGACCAGTATATGTTCATTTCTATCCAAAATGACTCCGCGTGCAGGGTATACAGGCAATCTTCTGATTACATTATTCTCGGCAGAAAGAATATACTCGTCACTAATAACCTGTATGTAAAATAAACGTACGAGCAAAATTATGGCTGCAGCAATAAATATTCCCTGAACCACGAATTTTCTCGCAAAAAAACTATTCATTTATTTTAATCAGATAAAGCATTTTTATTTCTTTTAAGCAACAAAATATCACTAATCATGCAGAATTAGCAACAATCCTGAACAATCATAAAACCTTGCATGTAATATTCAATTGTTAGTTAGTAAAAGTAAGAAAGAATTTAATTTGAAGGTACAAGGCCATTCAATTATTTATTCTAAATACGAAGATGATTGAACTTTTTTATCAGGATTTAAGCTCGGTTTTATGGTGCAGTTTCGTTAAGAAAATTTTGAAAATCAGTAAAGCAAATTAAAAGATTACCTGATTTTTTTTCTGAAGAAAGAAAATTCTGCGATTAAAATCAGGGAGACAGTAAAAAAGGTGCTCATAACAACGCGAAGTAGAGTGAACCCGAGTTCTGAGAATCTAAAGGTTTCAAAACTGAATAAAATCAGATGGTGAAAAAATGTAAGTATGACCGCATAGGAGACGAACCATCTAAAGCCCATGATCTCAAGGCTTGGTTCAGGCTCATTGTCAAAACCATCGCGCTGAACAGTTATAGAGATAAATAGAATTCGAACAAATGCCATTACTGTACAGGCAATAGCGTTAAGACCCATTGAGTCGTAAAAACCATCTACGATGATGCCGGTAAGGAAAGCTAATAAAAAGAGTAAAACATTAGGAATCCCAAATGGTAACAACAGGATAAACAAAATGTAGAGATAAGGAATACTTAAGTTGTAATAGCCTATATTTTTTAATAAAAAAACCTGACTTGCAATCAGTAAGACGAAACGGATACTATTTATGATTAATGCCCGCCCCATTATTCAACCTTATTTTTTGCTTCTAGGTTCAATTGTTCCTGAGAAAGCATATTGATGACCACATAAACGTATTGTAATTTTGCAAAATCGGTATCGAGTTTAACCTTAATATTAAGTCCGTTATTAACATCCTTAGAATCGGATTCTGTTACATATCCAATATTCGTGCCCTGAGGGAATAATGAAAACTCCGATGTAACTACTTTCGCTCCTTTCTTGATGCTTATGTGGCTTTGAATATCTTTTAGAAGTGCATATCTGGAATCGTAATTTCCATTTCCCCAAACCAAAGAGCCAATATTCCCCTCGACGCTTGCACTGATTTTGGTTTCCGTATGCAACAATGATTTAATGGTAGAAAAATCCGGTGAGGTGTTTAAGATAATTCCAATCACGCCGGATGCAGATGTAACACCCATTCCCTTTTTTATGCCGTGTTTGCTACCCCGGTTGATGGTTAAGTAATTATTTTTTTGATTAACTGATTTATTGACAACGCTGGCTATGATGTAAGTGTATTGTTGTTTGAATGCACTGTCAATGACTGTAGATTGCCGGAGACTATCGTCATAAAATGATGATTTAAGTAAATTTTTGAGACGGGCATTTTCTGCTGCCAGACTATCATTCGTTTCACTAAGAATCAGATAGCTGCTAAGTTTGTTTACCCGCTCATAGGCATTGCCAATAATCTGATTAGATGAGTTCCAAACACTGGCTCGCTGGTATGAATTATTATTTATCAGAAGTATTAATGAGATTGTGAAAAATATTAAAAACAAAAAAAAAGCGTTGTACTTACCGATGAAAAGCCAGAGGTTACGCATTTTAAGTTATAAGTTTTAGGTTATAAGTTATAAGTTTTAGGTTATAAGTTATAGGTTGTAAGTTTTAAGTTTTAAGTTTTTGGAAATTCTGGAACCTCGTTCAGAATAAATAACGCTCAGCCTATTTCAATAAATACTTAAGGAATTTTAATATTTACTCTAAGTATATTGAGTAGGATTTTGTACTTAAAACTTACTACTTAAAACTTTATTGCATCAAAAATTTAAAGTTTCCGATATTTTTCAGGGCTATACCAGTTCCGCGAACTACGGCACGCAGCGGATCTTCAGCAACATGAACAGTAAGCTTAGTTTTTGCTCCGATACGTTTGTCTAATCCACGCAACAATGCTCCGCCACCTGTTAGATAAATACCAGTCTGGTAGATGTCTGCAGAAAGTTCAGGCGGGGTGCTTTCCAATGCCTTTAAAATTGCTTCCTCGATTTTGGAAATTGATTTATCAAGGCAGTGTGCTATTTCTGTGTAGGAAACTGTTATTTGTTTGGGAACACCGGTCATCAAATCGCGTCCTTGTACAGCATAATCGGCAGGTGGATCTGAAAGTTCTGGTAATGCTGCCCCAACTTCAATTTTAATCTTTTCAGCGGTGCGGTCACCAATCATAACATTATGCTGTCTACGGATGTATTGTACAATATCGCTATCGAAATTATCTCCTGCAACACGGATTGACTGGTCGCAAACAATTCCTGAAAGAGCAATAACCGCAATTTCAGTTGTTCCTCCACCGATATCAATGATCATATTTCCCATAGGCTCTTCCACATCAATCCCTATACCAACTGCTGCTGCCATTGGCTCATGGATAAGATAAACTTCTTTGGCTCCTGCAATTTCTGCAGAGTCGCGCACTGCACGTTTTTCAACTTCAGTAATACCTGAGGGAATACATATAACCATTCGAAGTGATGGGAAAAACCATTTATTGCCGTTATTAATCATTTTAATCATCCCTCTGATCATGTATTCAGCGGCGTTAAAATCGGCGATAACTCCATCTTTTAATGGTCTGACAGTGCGGATATTATCATGTGTTTTACCCTCCATCTGCATAGCCTGCCGTCCGATAGCAATTACCTTATTCGTGGTACGGTCAAAAGCCACAATGGACGGCTCATCCACTACAACTTTATCGTTATGAATAATAAGAGTATTTGCTGTGCCAAGGTCAATGGCAATTTCTTGTGTAAACCAATTAAATAATCCCATTTTTATTTCTTATCGTGTTGAAAATGTAAATACTAAGATAAACTCTTTTATTAATCAAGTAAGTATAAAACCTGATGATTTTATTCAAAGAAGTAATTAATGCTTAAAATGTCTGATACCTGTTGTTACCATGCCAACTCCCTTTGAATTTGCCATGTCTATAGATTCCTGATCTTTTATTGACCCTCCTGGTTGTAAAATCATAACAACACCTGCATCTGCGGCAATTTCAACACAGTCTGGGAAAGGAAAAAATGCATCAGAAGCCATAACACTTCCCTCTAGATCAAAATTAAATGCCTTAGCTTTTACAATGGCCTGCTGAAGTGCATCGACCCTGGAAGTTTGGCCAACCCCGCTGGCAATCAGACAAGCATTTCTGGCTAAAACAATCGTGTTTGATTTTGTATGTTTCACAATCTTATTGGCAAACACCAGATCCTTTAACTGTTGTTCGGTTGGCTTGCGATCTGTTACAGAATTCATGTCTTTGGCTGATTCCATCAACATATCTTTATCCTGTTCAATGATACCGTTTAACAATGTTTTAAACTGCTTTGTAGGAAGTTTTACATCGTTTCTTTTAAGCAGAATACGATTTTTCTTGGCTGTTAATATTTCTTTTGCAGGCGCTGCAAAAGAAGGTGCAATGAGTACTTCAAAAAATAGATTATTGATTTCAGCAGCAGTTTCAGTATCAATTTCACGATTGCATATTAATACCCCACCAAATGCAGAAACTGGATCACAGGCGAGTGCTGCTTTCCATGCCTCAATGATAGAGTCATTACTTGCAATTCCGCAGGCATTGGTATGTTTAAGAATTGCAAATGTTGGCTCTTCAAATTCATCAATCAGTGCTACTGCAGCGTCAACATCAACCAGGTTATTATAAGAAAGTTCTTTACCATTTAATTTGTCGAACATTTCATCCAGGGCACCGTAGAAAACCCCATTTTGATGTGGATTTTCTCCATAACGAAGTGTGCCGGCCTTTTGTTCGCTGAATTTAAAAACTGTTAAAGGATCTTCCTGATTAAAATAATTAAAAATTGCAGTATCATAATGAGATGAAACATTAAATGCCTGACGAGCAAATGCTTTGCGATGATTTAATGTAGTATATCCACCGTTTTCAGTTAAGATATCACCTAATGTTTTATAATCGTCCTTGGATGCGATTATAACCACGTCGTTAAAATTTTTGGCTGCTGCCCGAATTAGGGATATTCCCCCAATATCAATTTTCTCTATGATGTCGGCTTCTGAAGCTCCTGACGCCAGAGTTTCTTCGAAAGGGTAGAGGTCTACAATTACAAGATCAATTTCTGGAATTTCATATTGCCCGATCTGGTTTTTATCCTCTTTATTTTCCCTGCGGTTAAGGATACCTCCAAATACTTTTGGGTGAAGTGTTTTTACACGTCCGCCAAGAATTGATGGATATCCTGTCAAATCTTCTACGGCAATAACATCAATACCAAGCTCCCTGATAAATTTTTCAGTACCCCCAGTTGAATAAAATACTACTCCCTGCTCATTTAACTGGCGAATTAGAGGTTCTAAATTATCTTTATAAAAGACTGAAATTAAGGCGTTTTTAATCTTGACAGGCTGGCTCATTGAGAATTATTTCTAAAACTGCAAAGATAGTTTTTTTGATTGGTTTGCCGCAAAAATTAGTTAAAAATATGGTGGAATATAGGATGTAGAGAATAAGCTTTTGAAGCTTTGTTTGAGATAAATTAGCTGGTGTTTTTAAATCAACATCCCAGGTTTTTTATACTAAGACTTCATCTTTTTTAATAAGTGCTCCACTACTTTTGGGTAATGTAAATGCTCCAGTTGCTGCCCCTTAAATTTTATCATTTCCAAGTCATCACCTGCCTCTATCCTGAACCGGGATTGATGTATTATTTCACCTTCATCAAAGTTTTCATCAACAAAATGAATGGTTATTCCCGACTCTTCTTCTTTTGCATCAATAACGGCATGATGAACACGATCACCATACATGCCTTTTCCTCCATATTTTGGGAGCAGGGCAGGATGAATATTGATAATTTTATTTGGAAACGCTTTCAATAAATTTTGTGGTATCAGCCACATAAAGCCAGCCAGTACGATGAGGTCAATTTGGAGATTTTTTAATATATCAACTACAAAGTTTGTTTTGTAGAATTCATTCTTGTCAAAAATATGCGACGGAATCTCAAAATTATCGGCACGTTGCAAAACGTAAGCTTCAGGGTTATTTGTCAGAACGATAACGACTTCAGCATCTAAATGTTTTTTAAAATGCTCCATGATTTTTTGAGCATTTGACCCAGACCCTGATGCGAAAATTGCGATACGTTTCTTCACGATTTTTCTATTTTTAACAAAGATATTATTTTGAGGGTTTTTTGGAAATGATCTTGATCAATTTGTCAATGATTGAGGTGAGGAATTAGAAAATTAGCAAATGATGAATAGTTGTTAAATGAAATTAATCACTAAATCGATATCGCCATTCTCCATTATCAACTAATTTAAAGTCCCAAAACCTGTCTCAATTTCGGATAACCTGTTTTACTAACCGGAATTTTTTCTCCTGATTTAAGAATTGCCAGATGAGATTCCTTTTCATAAGGATCAATTCTTGTGATTTCATTAATTCTGACAATGTACGATCGGTGCACTCTTACAAAATCATCTTCTCCAAGTAGCTTTTCGAAATAGGCCATCGTTTTATTCTTTAGAAATGATCCTTCAGAAGTATGGATTTTTACATAGTCATCATCAGCAGCAAGGAAAAGAATGTCATTAACAGGGATAATTTTGATTTTTGTTCCTGTTTTAACGACTACCCGCTCATTTCTCAGACTGGAGTTTTGAATATGGTCTAGCAGTTGTTTAGTGTTTTGTTTTGGCAGGGTAACTACTCGTTGATCCATCCACTTTTGCACAGCTTTATCAAAGCGCTCTTTAGTGAATGGTTTGAGTAGGTAATCTACGGCATGCTCTTCAAAGGCTTTAATAGCATATTCATCGAAAGCGGTAGTAAAGATTACAGATGGAGGCTGTTCAATAAGTTCGAGCATTTCAAATCCATTGATCTTGGGCATTTGAATATCCAGAAAGATCAAATCCGGTTCATGTTGGGCAATTGCTTTGACTCCTTCAAAGCCATCATTACACTCCTTAACAATTTCGAAATCAGTCCAAGACCGTAGGTATTCATTCACTACTGAACGTGCCAGAGGCTCGTCGTCAATTAAAACTACTCGCATAATCATGTCTGAGGAATTTTTACTAAAGTTGTAAATATATGGCTGTATGCTGTTGTTTCCAAAAGGTCGGTTCTCCCAAATAATAAGTGTAATCTCCTTTTAACTCCACTGAGTCCGAAGCCAGTTCCATGCTTTGGACGGTTAGTATCTGGATCGTATGGATTTTGAACAGTTATCTGAAGCTCATTCTCATGGCATTCGGCAAAAATGCTGATGGTAACTATTCCAGTGGTGTCATAAAGACCAAATTTAATAGCATTTTCTACGATAGGCTGCAAAAGCATAGGCGGTAGTAATTTTATTTTGCAGGCATCATTGTAAGATATTTCTGCAGAGAGTCGGTGTCCAAACCTTACTTTTTCAATTTCTAGATACAATTGTAAGTGTTCCAGTTCATCAATAAATGAAACGGGTTGCTGATCTTCCTTTTTAATAGTCCCCCTCAGAAAATCTGACAATTGATGGATCATTTTTCGCGCTTCTTCTGGTCTGCTTCCAATTAAAGCTGTAATTGAGTTTAAACTGTTAAACAGAAAGTGTGGTTGCAATTGTTGCCTTAAATTGTATAGCTCAGCATCTCTGGCCAGAGACTCAGCTTCTATCTTTCTTTTTTCGGTTTCTTTCTGATCTTCCTGAGTATACCACACCACACTGATCATTGCCATAAGTCCGATAATTAACAGACCGATAAAGAATCGAATTGGCAAGGAATTATATAAGAATTCAGCGTAAAGGGGATCATTTAAAATGATACTGTCAAGTACCCAGTTATTGATCAGTAGCCAAAGAATAGCAAGAATTGAACAATACATCAGCATCAGTAGATATCTGTTTTTCTCAGGACGGTAATATTTGAGGTTATTTCCAATCAGGTAGCATGCAATTGTAAGAAGTAAATTACTTACAGCGCCATCAAGTAATGATATTTGAAATGTGAATCCAAACCAAAGCAAAATTGCTGCCTGAGACAAAATACTGGCAACAATACATTGTACGATAACAAGTAAGATTTTGTTTCTAGACAAAACCCCATTATTCAGATCAGTATTATTAGATTGTCGTTGTGACACTTGCTTGTTGATTTTGGCTTATCAATAATGCTTTTTGATTACTCATTTCAATGTATTCTTCGGCATCATTCACCTCAAGAATAGTACAATATATTTCAGATCCATCTTTAAGTTCATTGACCTGATAAAGCTCAGTCATATTTATGAAATCCCAACGGATGGGTGATTGATCATTATTTTCTAGGGCAATTTTCTCTTCATAAATTAAATTCTTTCCTTTTTTTAGAGCTTCTTTTTCGCAAGAAGCGCTGATTAGTCTGAGTTGCTCATCAAATTGTGGCGGATGATTTCCATTGCCGCAGGTGATTCTGAAAACGAGTTTAGCTACATACCAGTTCATAACTATAGAATTTATGGGTTGACGGATAATGTATAAAACAAGTTTTCGGTTAGCTTAAAAGCTTTTGATATCTATTCCTCCAAATATTGATGTGCCCTCAATCACCAGAATCTTATCAGGAATAGCATTCAGCTGTGGAGGCCGCTTATCTTCAATTCCCCCAAAAATCGCCACCATTTCTGAATGGATAGTCCAGTTTGCAGGAACAATAATCTTCGTTCCACCAAAAACCTGAACAACTTCAATTTTTACTCTTCCTTTAATATCGGCCTGCATGAGATTGATCTCACATCCACCGAAGAAATTTACGATCTCCCCACCTTGGAAATTTTTGGATACTATATTCTTTTTTACGCCGCCAAATATGGAGACAGACTCAATTTTATCCTCGGTCAATGTTCCGGAGGCAGGTCTTTCAGTTGTTTCCCCTGCGAAGTTAGTGTCATAAACTTCAGGTTCTACCGCTTGATCCCAGTTTGTAAAATCTTCAGTCTGAAACGCCTTCTTTCTTCCAAAAACTAGCCAGGTTCCAATACCAATAATTAGAAAAGGCCAGAAAAATCTACTCAGTTCCATATCTGGTATTACCTTATTGCTCAGGAATAGTGCACCGATAGCAATTGGCATAAACGCAGATGGTCGGTTATACCCTTGGCGGTAGCCAATGAAAACGCCAATCAAAATCAGAAAAACTGGCCAGCTGAAAATCCATGATGGAATAAAGTAAATGTCTAACGTGCGTAATAATAGTACGAAGCCCAGTCCAAGTAAAACTAAGCCAACTAAGGTTTTACCTGATTTTTTATGTGAGCTATTAAAATTTTGCATGGCTATAATATTTGATTCAAAGTTATTGGTTATGGCCTATTGAGAAATACAAAATAGGTGAGTTTACTACTCTTCTCGGTGAATGTCGTAATAATGTCGGTGAAAAATAAATCAATTGTAGCTGAGACCCGATGGCAATCGGGTTGAAAATTGAATTTTCCTTTGACTTTTTACAATTTACTAACCCGATAGCTATTGGGTTGCTCATTTGCTAATATCCTAATTTGTGCCTTTCAACCTAATATATACATGTTTGATATTTCCTTTACCGGATATCCTTTCATCAAACTCGAATTTATTCAGGCTTTTAATTAGTGGAAGCAATTTGGGATAATTATAATTTCTTGAATCGAAATCAGGTTTCTTTTTCAATAGTAAATTGCCAAGGTTTCCAAGATAAGCCCATCCATTCTCATCTTCAAGGTCAGAAATGCTATCACTAATCAGTTTTATGAGTTCTTTATCAATATTATTCAGAGGGGCATTTTTTTTCTTAATCGTTTTCTTCGATTTTTTGGCCAACGGAGTTTCATCAGATGGAAATTCTTCTGTGTTGGTTTCTTCCAAACCTAGAATTTCTATGTAGATAAATTTGTCACATGCCGTGATAAAAGGTATCAGGGTTTTCTTCTCACCGATTCCTATAACCATCATTCCGGCTTCCCTCAAGCGGGTAGCTAGTCTTGTAAAATCACTATCACTTGAAACAATACAAAATCCATCTACCTTGCCGGAATATAAAATATCCATGGCATCGATAATCATTGCACTGTCACTAGCATTTTTTCCTGTAGAATAACTGTATTGCTGAATAGGAGTAATTGCATTCTCCAGTAAAACCCTTTTCCAGCCTGAAACAGTTGGTTTTGTCCAGTCTGCATAAATTCGCTTAAAGGTCGGGGTGCCATATTTGGCAATCTCCTGAAACATGGGTTTTACATTCGCATATGGCACATTGTCAGCATCAATGAGAACTGCAAGCCTGAGATCTTTAGTTATTTCCATGCTTTAAAATTTTATGCGCTTTTTGATAAAGGTATAGCTTTTAACATTAAGAAATAGCTGTTTTTATGTCTCTGTTTTCTCAAATCTTATCATTCTTTTTATTATTGATCAGATAAATTCAGGTATGTTAAAAATTGGTATCGTCGGACTTGGAGATAATGCTCAAAATCTTTATCTGACTAATGATAAGCGAATCATTTTGCCATTCGTACAACAAAATCAGTTTATTTATTGACTTTCCATTGATGTGAATCATCACACATGATCTCCCTGCCCCAAATTGGTAGTTCGGCTTTTAATCTTTCTACTATTTCATTGCAGGCATCGATTGCAGCTTTCCGGTGTGCTGAAGAAGTGAAAACGAATAAACAGATTTCACCAGCAGCTATTTCTCCGAGGCTATGGTGTACATGCATGCAGGTTAGTGGATATTTGGCAAAAATATCTTCCCT
>Ga0164292_10004906_pt1 | contig 10911 bp, 9 predicted proteins | sample GEODES117metaG_FD_111486 | JGI IMG/M metagenome (GOLD analysis project Ga0164292, IMG submission 111486) | Eutrophic lake water microbial communities from Lake Mendota, Wisconsin, USA - GEODES117 metaG | ecosystem: Environmental > Aquatic > Freshwater > Lake | place: USA: Lake Mendota, Wisconsin... | reverse complement strand
CAGATCGGCCGCCGGCTCACTGATGCGCACCCCGCCGACCGCGTTGACAAACACATCCTGGTCCATACAAGCGACACCCGCATGGCGGTGCAAGACGGCCAGCAGCATGGCCAGCCGGTCGCGGTCCAGGCCTACCGACAGGCGCCGCGGACTGGGCCCGCCTGAATCGACGAGGGCCTGGATTTCCACCAGCAAGGGGCGCGAGCCCTCGAGCGTCACAAGCACGCAGCTGCCCGGCACCGGCTCGGCATGCTGCGACAGAAAAATCGCGCTCGGGTTGCTCACCCCCTTCAGACCCTTGTCGGTCATGGCAAACACGCCGATCTCGTTGACCGCGCCAAACCGGTTCTTGATCGCGCGCACGAGCCGAAAACTCGAATGCGTGTCGCCCTCAAAGTACAGCACCGTATCGACCATGTGCTCGAGCACCCGCGGGCCTGCGAGCGCGCCCTCCTTGGTCACATGGCCGACCAGCACGATGCTCACGCCATCGTCCTTGGCCGCACGGGTGAGGTGGGCGGCGCACTCGCGCACCTGCGCCACCGACCCCGGGGCCGAGGTGAGCTGGTCGGAGTACACCGTCTGGATGGAGTCGATCACCGCCACATCGGGCTGCACGCTTTGCAGTGTGGCCAGCATCTTCTCCAGATGGGTTTCGGCCAGCACCTGAACCTGCGAGCCCTCGATGCCCAGACGGCGCGCACGCAGCGCCACTTGCGCGCCGCTTTCCTCGCCAGTGATGTAGAGCGTGCGGTGCCCCTGACGCTGCAAGGCATCAAGCGCCTGCAGCAGCAGCGTTGACTTGCCAATGCCCGGGTCGCCGCCGATGAGCACCACAGCGCCCTCGACGATGCCGCCGCCGAGTACGCGGTCGAGCTCCTCCTGGCCGGTGGGCGTGCGCGCAAAGTCGCTTGCCTCAATCTGCGAGAGCGCCTTGAGTTCGGACGACGGCGCCAGGCTGGCACGGCCGGCAAAGCGGTTCTTGCCAGCCCCCGGCGTCTCGGCTGCGGTCTCGACCAGGCTGTTCCAGGCGCCGCAATGCGGGCACTTGCCCAGCCACTTAGGGGTGGTGCCGCCGCAATCGGAGCAGCTGTAAACCGTCTTGTCTTTGGCCATGGTGCCAGTGTAGGGCGCAAGCGGCCCGACCTTTGCATCCACCGGGGTGTGGGACCGCGTCACCATGGACGCGAGCAAACAGACTCTGGTCGGCGCTGCAAGGTTAGACTGCCCCCATGCCTGAGACCCCTGCATCACCCGACCCCCAGCCGGGGCCTTTCAAACGCGTGACCATCGTCGGCGCAGGCGCCATCGGCCTGTGGATCGGCTGGCATCTGGCGCAGCGGGGCTGCCAGGTCAGTGCGCTGGCGCGGGGCGATACGCTGCAGGCGCTGCGCTCGCAAGGCATGCGCCTGCAATCGGGATCGAGGCCTGTGCGCACGGCGCCGGTGCATGCCAGCGACGAGCCGCAAGCGCTTGGCGTGCAAGACCTGGTCGTGCTGGCCGTCAAGGCGCCCGCACTGGCCGACGTGGCGCTGCGCATGGGCCCCCTGCTGGGGCCGCACACCGTGGTGCTGACGGCCATGAACGGCGTGCCCTGGTGGTTTTTCGAGGGGTTTGGCGGGCCCCTGGCCGGCAGCCGGCTGCAATCGATCGACCCCCACGGGCTGATCGCACAGGCCCTGCCTGCCGGCCAGGTGATCGGCGCGGTGGTCCACGCCAGCTGCGCCGCGCAGGCCGGCCTGGTGCACCATCATTTTGGTCAGCGGCTGGTGATTGGTGAGCCCGCTGGCGGCACCACCACCCGGCTGCAGGCCCTGGCCGCCCTGCTGATGCAGGCCGGCTTCGAGACCGAGGTGGCGCCCTGCATCCAGCGCGAGATCTGGTTCAAGCTGTGGGGCAATATGACGGTCAACCCGATCAGCGCACTGACCGGCGCCACCACCGACCTCATCATGGACGACGATCTGCTGCGCCAGGCCATCTCGGGCATGATGCTCGAGGCCCGCGAAATCGGCCAGCGCATTGGCGCGCCGATCTCGCTCGATCCCGAGGAGCGTCATGCCGTGACCCGCAAGCTCGGCCGCTTCAAGACCTCGATGCTGCAAGACGTCGAGTCGGGCAAGGCGATCGAGCTCGATGCGCTGCTGGGCGTGGTGCACGAGCTGGGCCGGCGCACCGGGGTGCCCACCCCCCTGATTGATACCCTGCTGGGCATGGCCCGGCTGCAAGGGCGCATGAAAGGGCTGTACCCCTGGACGGCACCGTGAGCCAGCGCGCCCTGAGCACCACCGCCTTCCTCACGCTGCTGGCCATTGCCAGCATGATGGGCGCCAACCATGTGGCGGCGCGCGCGGCCTTCAACGACGGCACCGATGTGGCCACCGCGGTCGTGCTGCGCAGCGGCCTGACCGCCGCGGCGCTGGTGCTGCTGCTGTGGCGCCAGCGGCCCACCGAGCTGCCCCGGCCCGGACAATGGCGCGCGCTGCTGGGCGCAGGCATCTTGGTGGGCATGCAAAGCCTGTGCATCTACTCCGCCGTGGCGCGCTTGCCGGTGGCACTGGCGCTGCTGGCCTTCAACACCTTCCCGATTTTTGCTGGCCTGTGGGCCTGGGTCTTGTATGGCCAGCGGCCGGCGCGCGCTCTGGTGCTGGCCATGCCGCTGCTGATCGTCGGGCTGGCCCTGGCCCTTGATGTGCTGGGCGCCGCCTCGGGCCTGGGTGCGCAGGCGCAGTGGCAACGCATCGGCGCAGGGCTGGCCTATGCCCTGGCCGCTGCGGCCAGCTTCGGCCTGGTGCTGATCCTGACCCAGCACGAAATCGCCGGCATCGACGCACGCCTGCGCACGGCCATCACCATGGCCCTGGCCTGCGCCGTGGCCATGGTGATGGTGGCCATACAGGGCAGCTGGCAGCTGCCGCAATCGGCCAGCGGCTGGCTGGGCCTGAGCCTGCTGACCGTCCTCTACGGCACCGGCATCACCTTGCTGCTGGCCGTGCTGCCGCGCCTGGGCGTGGTCGGCAACTCGCCCATCCTCAACATCGAACCCGTGGTGGCCCTGGTGCTGGCCTGGCTGCTGCTGGGCCAGAGCATCGAACCCGTGCAAGTGGCCGGCGGCCTGCTGGTGGTTGGCGTGGTCATGGCCCTGGGGCTGAGAAAGCGCTGAAAGGCCAAGCGCAAGCTCTTTCGGGCCAATCGCGCTTTAGGCGATCGCGCCCTCAGGACCAGTACAGGCGCATCGGGTTGTCCACCAGCAGCTTGCGCTGCAGCTCTGCGGTGGTGGCAATCTGCGGGATGAAGTCGACCAGCAGGCCGTCGTCGGGCATGTGGTCCTTCAAATTGGGATGGGGCCAGTCGGTGCCCCAAAGCACGCGATCGGGAAAGGTTTCGACCACGCGGCGGGCGAAGGGCAGCACATCTCGGTAGGGCGCGCTTTGGCCGTCGCGGGCGGGTGGGCCCGACAGGCTCAGACGCTCCGGGCAGCTGACCTTGCTCCAGATGTGGGGGTGCTCACGCATCAGGCGCATGAAAAGCTCGAACTGCGGCCCGTCAATCGGCAGGTCGACATCGGGGCGGCCCATGTGATCGACCACCACGGTGGTCGGTAGCGCGGTGAAGAAGTCCCACAACTCAGGCAGGTCGCGCGCCTCGAAGTAAATCACCACATGCCAGCCCAGCCGGGCGATGCGCACGGCGATATCCATCAGCTCGCTCTGGGGCGTGAAGTCGACCAGGCGCTTGACGAAGTTAAAGCGCACGCCGCGCACGCCGGCCTCATGCAGTGCGCGCAGCTGCGCATCGCTGATGTCCCGGCGCACCGTGGCCACGCCACGGGCACGGCCGGCGGCCTTGGCCAGCGCATCGAGCAAGGCGCTGTTGTCGGCGCCGTGGCAGGTGGCCTGCACGATGACATTGCGCGCAAAGCCCAAGTGGTCGCGCAGCGCAAACAGCTGCTCGGCACTGGCATCGCAGGGCGTGTACTTGCGCTCGGGCGCGTAGGCAAACACATCGCCCGGGCCAAACACATGACAGTGCGCATCGACACTGCCCGGCGGCGGCACAAAACGGGGCCGGGCCGGACCGTCATACCAATCGAGCCAGCCGGCTGTCTTGGTGTGGGGGCCAGCGGTTGGGCGCGAGGGGCTAGGCGCAGGCACGAGGGGGCTCAATCGATGTAGCGCAGGCCCGCTTTTTCAAGCGGCTCGCGCATTTTGTAAAGGTCCAGGCCGAGCACACCGCTGGCAAGCTTGTTGCGCTTGTCACCTTCATTGGCCTCGCGCGCACGGGCGGCCTCCAAAGTCTGGGCGACCCGCGCGCGGGGCACGCAGACCACGCCGTCGTCGTCGGCCACGATGGCATCGCCGGGGTGGACGGACATGCCCGCACAGACCACCGGGATGTTGACCGAGCCCAGCGTGGCCTTGACCGTGCCCTTGCTCGAGACCGCGCGGCTCCAGACCGGAAACTTCATGTCGGTCAGCGTCTTGACATCGCGAACGCCAGCATCGATGACAAGCGCGCGGGCACCGCGCGCCTGAAAGCTCGTGGCCAGCAGGTCACCAAAGTAGCCGTCGGTGCATTCGGCGGTGACCGCAGCCACCACGATGTCGCCGGGCTCGATCTGCTCGGCCACCACATGCAGCATCCAGTTGTCCCCAGGATGCAGCAGCACGGTCACGACCGTTCCCGAGACCTGCGCGCCGGCATAGATGGGGCGCATATAGGGCTTGAGCAGGCCCACGCGGCCCATGGCCTCGTGCACGGTGGCCGAGCCCAGGGGCGCCAGCGCGTCCGTGCTTGCGCGGTCGGCGCGCTCAATGTTGCGGTACACAACGCCAAGTTCGTACATGGTGCTATCTCCTGCGGGGGTTTACTTGCCGGCGGCCTTCAGGCGCGCGTCCAGGCGGCTGAACACCCGGCGGGTGTTGGCCTCGTAAATCTGGTGCTTGTCGGCGGCCGAGAGGAGGGTGCTGGCCTCAATGTAGCGCTTGGTGTCGTCGTAATAGTGGCCCGTGGTCGGGTCGATGCCGCGCACCGCGCCGATCATCTCGGAGGCAAAGAGCACGTTCTTGACCGGGATCACGGTGTTGAGCAGATCGATGCCGGGCTGGTGGTAGACGCAGGTGTCGAAGTACACGTTGCCCAGCACATGCTCGGTGAGCAGGGGCTTTTTCATTTCCTGCGCCAGCCCGCGGAACCGGCCCCAGTGGTAAGGCACGGCGCCGCCGCCATGGGGAATGAGGAACTTGAGCGTGGGGAAGTCCTTGAACAAATCGCCCTGGATGAGCTGCATGAAGGCGGTGGTGTCGGCGTTGAGGTAGTGCGCGCCTGTGGTGTGAAAGCAGGCATTGCAACTGGTGCTCACGTGGATCATCGCGGGCAGGTCGTACTCGACCATCTTTTCGTAGATGGGGTACCAGTGGCGATCGGTCAGCGGCGGGCTGGTCCAGTGACCACCCGAGGGGTCGGGGTTGAGATTGATGCCGACCGCACGGTAGTCCTTGACGCACTTTTCCAGCTCGGCAACGCTGGTGGCCGGGTCGACCCCGGGCGACTGCGGCAGCATGGCCACCGGCACAAAGTGCTCGGGAAAGAGTTGGCTGACACGAAACACCAGCTCGTTGCAGATGGCGGCCCAGGTGGACGAGACCTGAAAGTCGCCGATGTGGTGGGCCATGAAGCTGGCACGCGGCGAAAACAGCGTGAGGTCGCTGCCGCGCTCCTTCATGAGCTTGAGCTGGTTGGTCTCGATGGCTTCGCGCAGCTCGTCGTCGCTGATTTTCAAGTCCGCCGCTCGCGGCATCTTGGACGGCTCCTGGATGCCGGCGATCTGCTGGTTGCGCCAGTCCTCCAGCGCCTTGGGGGCGGTGGTGAAATGGCCGTGGCAGTCGATGATCATGTTGGGGGCTCCGATTCAAAACAAGAAGGTGGCGGCAAGGCCGCATCGCCGCCGGGCGTCTCACAGGGCGCAGGCCTGACATCCGGGCGGGCGGGCTGGGGCATTTCAGGCTGCATCCATGCCCTGTTTGCGTTTGGCATCGACTGCCTGCGGGCCGGCCATGAATGACAGACAGGCCCGGGCCGCCTCAATCTGGCGGCTGCGCACGCCGATGCCGGCCGAAAACACGGTGGTGATCTGAACCGCCGCAGGCAAGGGGCCCACGAGGGTGATGCCGGGCATATCGATGAGCTCACTGAGTTGCTGAAAGCCCAGCGCGACGTCGCCCCTGGCCACCAGCGCGGCCACCGGCACGCCCGCTGGGGCCTGCAGCAGGCGAGGCGCCAGCGCCTCGTGCACGCCCCAACGCTTGAACAGCTCGAGCAAAGCGACGCCACTGGGCCCGGTGGAGTAGCCGATGCGGGGCGCCTCCAGCACGGCGCGCCTGAGCGAGTCCACGCTGGAAAAGTCGGGCACCGCTGCGCCCTGCCGCACCGCCGCTGCCACACCCGATCGCGCCAGATCCACCCGGCCAGGCAGCAACTGGCCTTGATCGATCAAGCGCTCGATCGCATCGGCGGCCAGGATGACCAGATCGAAGTCTTCGCCGGCCTGCACGCGCCTGACCGCATCGACCCCGCCGACCGACTCGATCGAAACCGGCGGGCCACCGCCTTGCTCGAAGAGGGCCGAAAGCTGCGCCAGCAAGGCGCGGGTGGCCATGGAGGAAATGCCCCGCAGGGGCGGCTCGGTCTTCATGCTTACATTCTAGGAAGGCCAAGGCACGGCTTGGCGCGCTCAGTCCTTGGGCAATCGGTCGGCGTAGTCCTGCCAGCGGGCGTCCTTGGCCAGCTGGGCAAACACGCCGGCAGCGGCCAGGTCGGCCACCCATTGCTGCTTGTCGGCAATGGGGGCGGTCATGAGCGGGGGAAAACCGGCCTCCTGCACCGTGCGGGCGGCTTCGCGCATTTCGTCGGCGCGGCGCTGACCGTGCTGTACCACGCGGCTGAAAAAGTAAGCGCCCTGCTTGTGCCAGTCGATGCTCGGAAAGGTTTCGGCCAGCGTGGGCAGCACATGGTCTTCAACGCCATAGCGGCGCGCGGTGGCATAGCTTTCGATGACCAGCGCCTCCAGGCCCTTGATCATGATGCTGCGGCACATCTTGATCGCGCTGGCCACGCCAAGCTGCTTGGAGACGACCGTCGCATCCATGCCCCAGGCCTTGAGCTGGGGCGCCAGATCGGCGGCACGGGCACCGCCCAAAAGCATGGGCACTCGAATGCCATAGGGCGGCACCGAGGTCATGACGCCCGCCTCCACATAGTGGGCGCCGGCCGCCTCGATGCAGCGCGCCGCCTGCTGCTTGGTGCCCGGTGAGGCCGAGTTCAGATCGAGGAAAAAGCAGCCCGGCCGAATGTGCGCAGCGGCCTGCTCGGCCACCGCCAAGGTGCTCGAGGCAGTAACGGCCGAGACGATGAGCTCGGCCTGCTCGCACAAGGTCTGCAGCGAGCCCGCTTGCGCGCCCAGGGCCTGAGCATGCTGATGCAGGGCCGGCGCCTGAGCAGGGTCGCCCAGCTTGAGATCGGCCACGCACAGCTGGCCGAACTGCGGGCGCAAGGCGGCCGCGAAGATCCGCCCGACCTCGCCATAGCCGACCAGGCCCAGGCGGGTGATGGGCAGGCTCATTGCAGCGGGATCTTGGCGCGCACGATCACCTCGCCCCAGCGCTTGACCTCGCTGGCCAGCAAGGCTGCTGCCTGCTCGCTCGTGCTGGCTTGCGCATCGACGTTGAGCTCGGCCAGGCGCCGGCGCACGTCGGGGTGTGCGATGGCCGCCTGCACCTCGCGCTGCAGCCGCTCAATCACCGGCCGGGGCGTGCGCGCAGGCGCTGCCAGGCCATTCCAGCTGGCGGCCACAAAATTGGACAGGCCGCTTTCGCGGGCCGTCGGCACCTCGGGCAAGGCGGCCGAGCGCTTGTCGCCGGTGACGGCCAGCACCCGCAGCGCCTTGGCGTTGACCTGCGACATGACCGGGCCGAGGATCTCGACGGCCGCATCGATCTGGCCGCCGCGCAAAGCGGTCACCACCGCGGGCGTGCCGTTAAAGGGCACGATCTGCATATCTACCGCTGCATTGGACTTGAACAGCTCGGCCGCCAGGTTCTGCGTGCTGCCGATGTTGATGCTGCCCACATTGAGCTTGCCCGGATTGGCGCGGGCGAAGGCCAGCAGTTCGGCCAGCGATTTGAAACGCGAGTCGGCCGGCACCAAGATGGCGATGTCAAACGTGCCCAGCGTGGAGATGGGCGCGAAATCCTTGAGCGTGTCAAAAGGCAGGGATTTGAACAAACCGGCACTGACGGCCGTGCCGTTGGACATCAGCAGCAGGGTGTGGCCATCGGGTTCGGACTTGAGCACCGCATCGGCCGCGCCGATGCCACCGGCACCGGGCCGGTTTTCGATCACCACCGCCTGCCCGAGTTGCTCGGCCAGGCGACCGGCCACCGTGCGCGCGGTCAGATCGGCCACGCCGCCGGCGCCGAAGGGCACGACGATGCGAACGCTCTTGTTGGGAAAAGTCTGCGCATGGGCCACAAGCCCCCAGCACCAGGCCGTCAGCAGGGCTGCGGCAAAAGATCGACGAAGGTTCATGATGGCTTGAAATAAAGTGACCAAGGCCTGACGGACCCACATTGTCACCAATGTTGAGGCCGAAGGGGCCTGACTATGAAACGGCCCGTCCGAATGCGCAAGCGGGCTATCCCTGTGCGCGTAGGGCTCGGTGCACGCGGTCAGGGCCTGGGGTTCAGGCCGGCTGCAGCGTGGGGTCGCTTTCGCCGTCGACAGCCTGCACCGGCACCCGCCGCGCCAAGGCGCACATCAGCTCATAACCCACGGTGCCCGCCGCAGCGGCCACCTCGTCGATGGGTAGAACTGCACCCGCAGCCGCCTGGCCCCAAAGCGTGACCTCGCTGCCCATGCCAGCGGCCGGCAGGTCGCTCAGGTCGATGGTCAGCATATCCATGCTGACCCGGCCCACCAGCCGCGAGCGCTGGCCCTCCACCAGCACCGGCGTGCCAGTGGGCGCATGGCGCGGGTAGCCGTCGGCATAACCGCAGGCCACCACCGCGATGCGCATCGGCCGGTCGGCGACGAACGTCGAGCCATAGCCGACGGTGGCGCCGGGCGCGATCGACTGCGTGGCAATCACGCGCGCGCGCAGGCTCATGGCCGGCCGCAAGTCCCAGCGGCCGGCGTCGATTGCAGCGAAGTCGGGCGCGCTGCCGTAAAGCGCGATGCCCGGCCGCACCCAGTCGCTGCGGTTTTGCAGCGCGGAGCCGTGGCGCAAGCTGGCCGCACTGTTGCTCAAGGAGCGCTCGCCCGGGAGGTCGGCGGTGATCTGCTCAAACCGCGCCAGCTGCTCGGCGATGCCGCGCGGCCCATCGGCGTCGCTGAAATGGGTGCTCAGACAAATGTCCTCCACCTGCGGCAGGGCCTGCAAGCGGCTCCAGGCGGCGCGGTAGCGCTCGGGGGCAAAGCCCAGGCGGTTCATGCCCGAGTTCATCTTGAGGAACACGCGCTGCGGCTGCTGCGTTTTGTGGGCCGCCAGCATCTCGATCTGCTCGGTGCAGTGCACCGTGTGCCACAGACCCAGGCGCGAGCACGACTCCAGATCGCGCGGTTCAAAGCAGCCCTCGAGCAGCAAGATGGGGCCGCGCCAGCCCAGCGCGCGTATGCGCTCGGCCTCGGCCAAATCGAGCAGCGCAAACCCGTCAGCGCCGCGCAAGGCGTCAAACACCCGCTCGATGCCGTGGCCGTAGGCGTCGGCCTTGACCACCGCCCACAACCTGGCATCGCCCGTGTACTGGCGCACCCGCGCCAGGTTGTGGCGCAGATGCTGCCGGTCGATGGTGGCCAGAATGGGGCGGGGCATGGGCGTGGGCTGTCCGTGTGCTGGGAAAGAGGGCATCAAAAACCGGGGTGGCAGCAAGGTCTTGGCCTGCAGCACCCCGGCAAGCCTGGTCGACGGCATTTTGGCACCGAGGCGCGTGCTATAAACCAGAACCTTCATCAAGCGGGTCGGAATTTTTCACAGTCCATCAGCCTGGCTGATGGTTCCCTGACGGCCTCCGAGCCCCAGCCCGCACTCTTTTCCTTACCCATGAAACGCGGCTTTTACACCATCATGGCGGCGCAGTTTTTCAGCTCGCTGGCTGACAACGCGCTGTTCGTGGTGGCCGTCGAACTGCTGCGCGCCGGCGGCGCGCCCAAGTGGCAGCCGGCGGCCCTGGTGCCCATGTTCGCCCTGTTTTATGTGGTGCTTGCGCCTTTCGTCGGCGCCTTTGCCGATGCCCGGCCCAAAGGGCAGGTCATGTTCGTCAGCAATGCGATCAAGGTCGTGGGCTGCCTGGCCATGGTGTTTCACATGCACCCTCTGGCCGCCTACGCCATCGTTGGCTTGGGCGCGGCCGCGTATTCGCCCGCCAAATACGGCATCCTCACGGAGTTGCTGCCGGCCTCGCAGCTGGTCAAGGCCAACGGCTGGATTGAGGGCCTGACGATTGCCTCCATCATTCTGGGCGTGCTGCTGGGCGGACAGCTGGTGGGCCCGCGCATTTCGGGCCCTTTGCTGGGCCTGGACATGCCCCTGTTTGAAACCGGCATCGACACGCCGCCAGAGGCGGCGCTGATGGTGCTGATGGCGGTCTATGCGCTGGCGGCCTGGTTCAACACCCGCATTCCCCACACCGGCGTGACCATGCGCCCCATCCCCAAGAACGCCATGGCGCTGCTGCCCGACTTCTGGCAGTGCAACACCCGCCTGTGGCGTGACAAGCTCGGCCAAATCTCGCTGGCCACCACCACCTTGTTCTGGGGCGTCTCGGGCAATCTGCGCTACATCGTGCTGGCCTGGGCGGCTGCAGCCCTGGGCTATGGCACCACCCAGGCGTCTGCGCTGGTGGGCGTGGTGGCCAT
>Ga0164292_10004905_pt1 | contig 10912 bp, 7 predicted proteins | sample GEODES117metaG_FD_111486 | JGI IMG/M metagenome (GOLD analysis project Ga0164292, IMG submission 111486) | Eutrophic lake water microbial communities from Lake Mendota, Wisconsin, USA - GEODES117 metaG | ecosystem: Environmental > Aquatic > Freshwater > Lake | place: USA: Lake Mendota, Wisconsin... | reverse complement strand
CGGCGGCACGAACTTCTGCACATCGCCCCCGAAGCGGGCTACCTGCTTGACCAGCGAGGAGCTGGTGTAGCTGAACTCCTCGTTCGGCATCACGAAGAGCGTCTCGAGCCGCGGCTGCAGGTGGCGGTTCATCAGGGCCATATTGAACTCGAACTCGAAGTCCGAGAGCGCCCGGAGGCCGCGGATGATCGCGTCGGCTTGGTTGGCCATACAGAACTCGACCAGCAGACCGTGGAAGGTCGTCACGGTGACGTTTGGCAGCCCGGCCAAGTTTGGGACGATCATCTCCATCCGCTGCTCGGCGGTGAAGAGGAGCGATTTCCCCGCGGCTCCGCCGACGGCGATGGCGACGGTGACCCGGTCGAAGAGGCGCGCCGCGCGGGAGAGCACGTCGAGGTGGCCGTAGGTGATCGGGTCGAAGGTGCCGGGGTAGATGCAGTGGCGCATAGGGAAGGGGCGGGAGGTGGCCCGGGGGAGGGGACTCAGCGGCCAGGCAGCTTGAACCGTACCGTGGTCTCCCCTTCGGCTGGGGCCGGGGCCGGGGCGGGCGGTTTGGGCGCGGGCTGGACCGGCGTGTCCTCAGGGGAGGGCGGCGGGAGCGCGAGGAAGCCCTTCTCCAGCAGTTCCGCGATCTTGATGTCGCGCGTCTTGCTGTCCGGGGAGCCCATCGTGACGACGATGACCCGGCGCCCGTTGCGGAAGGCGGTGGCGGCGAGGCAGAAGCCGGCCCCGCGGGTGAACCCGGTCTTGAGACCGTCGACCCCGGCGACCTTCCCGAGGAGGTGGTTGTGGTTCACCATATCGATGCGCTTGGGGCCCGGGCGGAAGGTGCGCTGCTTGACCGAGGTGTAGGCGAGAATGTTGGTTTCCCGGATCAACTGGAGGCTGAGGGTGGCTAGGTCGCGCGGGGAGGTCAGGTCGCCGTCCTCGATCCGGCGGCTGGAGGGAGGGAGCCCGTGGGGCGAGCGGAAGATTGTCTGCGTCATACCCAGCTCGCGGGCGCGGGTGTTCATCCGTTCGACGAAGGCCTCGCGCGAGCCGGCGAGGTGAATCGCAAGGGCCACGGAGGCGTCGTTGGCTGAGGCGATCATCAGCGCGTGGAGGAGGTCCTCGACGGGGAAGACCTCCTTCTCGGCGAGGTAGACCTGCGAGCCGCCGGTGCGGGCCGCCTCCGCGGTGGTGGTCACGGGGGTCTGGAGGGTCAGGTCCCCGCGGCGGAGGCGGTCGTGGACGATGAGGAAGGTCATCAGCTTGGCCACGCTGGCGGGTGGGCCGCGGTAGTCGGCGCGATCCGCGAGGAGGGTACGGCCGCTGCCGGCGTCGAGCACGATGGCGCCTTTGTAGGCGTTGGCGGCGTCGGCGGCCTCCTCCGGCCGGGTGGGGGCGGAGCGCCGATTTTCGGCCGCGCGCGCGGCCCACGGCAGCGAGGCGCCGAGGAGCAGCTGCAGGCAGGAGCGACGGGACAGGGACATGGCGCGAGGAAGGCCAAATTGACCGGGGCGGCGAGCCGAATCCCGGTCCAGCGCAGCGGGGACTTGCACCCGCCGCGCGGCGCGGGTGTCGTGTCGGCGGAACTTCCGCTCCCGCTGCGTTTCCCTACGTCCGCCCATGTCGCTCCGCCTCCTTCGTCCCGCCGCCGCCCTGCTCGCGCTCCTCAGCCCTGCTGCCCTGCGGGCGGAGAGCTATTCCGTGACCACCTTTGCCGGCACCTCGAACGTGGCCGGCGGGGTGGACGGGACCCCTGGCACCTTCAATTCCCCGTATGGCCTGGCGGTTGACGCGGCCCGCAACGTGGTGGTGGCGGACACCATCAACAACACGGTGCGGCGAATCACCCCGGGCCGGGTGGTTTCCACCGTGGCGGGAACACTGGGTCAGCCGGGGTTCCTCGACGCGACGGGCGCCGCCGCGCGGTTCAACTTCCCGGTCGGCGTCGCGGCGGACGGGGCGGGCAATGTCCTCGTCGCGGACGCGCGGACCTTCACGATCCGGCGGGTGAGTGCGGTCGGGGTGGTCGCGACCTTCGCGGGAGCCGGCCTGCAGGCGGGGACGGCGGATGGACCGGCGGCCTCGGCCCGGTTTCTCCTGCCGTACGGCGTGGCGGTGGACGCTGCTGGCACTATCTATGTGGCGGAGGGTGGGTCGCACGTGATCCGGCGGGTCAGCGCGGCCGGGGTGGTCACGACCCTTGCCGGCACCGCCGGGGCGGCGGGCTTCGCGGACGGCGCGGGCGCGGCGGCCCGGTTCAATGTCCCCTGGGGGATCGCGGTGGACGCGGCGGGGACCGTCTATGTGGCGGACAGCGAGAACCACGTGATCCGCCGCATCTCGGCCGCGGGCGTGGTCTCCACCCTTGCGGGCCAGAATGGCGTGACGGGCTATGCCGACGGGGCGGGTGCGGTCGCGCGCTTCCAGCAACCGCGAGGATTGGCGGTCGATGCGGGGGGCAACCTTTTCGTGGCGGACCACGGTAATCACACTGTGCGTCGCATCTCGGCGGCGGGCGCGGTGGAGACCATCGCCGGTTCCCCGGGCATCACCGGGGATGCCGACAGCGTGGGCGCGGCGGCGCGGTTTTATTACCCGGCGGCGGTGGCGGTGGATGGCAACGCGGTGTACATCGCGGATTCCGGTAACAACCTCATCCGGCGCGCGGTGCCAGCGAGTGCGGCGGCGTTACCGGTGATCTCGATCCATCCCGTGGAGCAGCAGGTGGCCGTGGGGCAGCCCGTGACCTTCCGGGTGGCCGCGAGCGGCGGTGGCCTGACGTACGTGTGGTTCAAGAACGGGTTTGCGATCCCCGGCGCCACGGCGGCCACGTTCACCTTGGCGGCGCCGACGATCGACGATGAGGCCTCCTACCGGGTCCGGGTCAGCGGCCCGGGCGGGTCGGTGGACAGCGAGCCGGCGGCGCTGACCGTGTGGTCGGTGGGCACCGGTGGTGTGGCGATCACGGCGCGTCCGCTCGGGCAGTCGGTTGCGGTCGGCGAGGCGGTCAGCTTCGGGGTCACGGCGACCGGCAGCGGCCTGAGTTATCAATGGCTGCGCAATGGCGCGGCGATTGCGGGGGCGACGCGGTCGACGTATGCGCTGGCCGCGGCACAGACCGCGGACGCGGGTGTTTATGGGGTGCGGGTGAGCGCGGGCGCGGTGACGGAAACGGCGTTCGCGAAGCTGGTGGTCGGTGGGGTGAGCGGCGGCGCGGTGACTTTGCTGAGCGAGCCGGTGGGCCGCAGCGTGGCGGTGGGGCAGGCGGTGAGCTTCAGCGTGCAGGCGGGTGGCGCGGGGCCGTTCACCTATCAGTGGTTCAAGGACGGCGTGGCGCTGGCGGGCGCGACGGCGGCGACCCTGATCCTGCCGGCGGCGGGGTCGGCGGACGCGGGGACCTATACGGTGCGCGTCAGCGCGGGGGCGGCGTTTGTCGTGAGTTCCGGCGCGGTGCTGACCGTGCAGGGTCCGGCGGGTCCGGCGGCGCGGCTGACGAACCTGTCGGTGCGCACGAACCTTGAGGCCGCGGCGACCCTGATCGTTGGGGTGGCGGTGGCGGAGGGGCCGCGCGAGGTGCTGTTCCGGGCGGTGGGCCCGGCGCTGGCGGCCTTCGGGGTGCCCGGGGTGCTGGCGAACCCGCGGATCGAGATCTACAACGGCGCGGGGGCGCGGGTGCAGGAGAACGAGGACTGGCAGGCGGGGCTCGCGCCGGTATTCGCGGCGGTCGGCGCCTTCGCCCTGCCCGCGGGCAGCCGGGATGCGGCACTAGTCGCGCCCCTGACGCCCGGAGGGTTCACCGCGCAGGTGCCGGGCGCTTCGGGCGGGGTGGTGCTCGTCGAAGCCTACGAGACCGGGCCCGCGGGCGCGGCGCGGCTGATCAACGTCTCGGCGCGTAACCGGGTGGGCACGGGTGATGACGTGCTGATTGCGGGATTTACTCTGGCCGGGAGCGGCGCGAAACCGTTGCTGATCCGCGCGGTGGGCCCAGGGCTGGCGGCCTTTGGGGTGCCGGGAACCCTCGCGGACCCGAAGCTGGAGATTTACAACGGCGCCGGCGTTAAGGTGGCGGAGAACGACACTTGGGACGCGGCGCTGGCCGCGACCTTCGGGAGCGTGGGCGCATTCCTGCTGCCGACAGCCAGCCGCGACGCGGCGCTGCGGACCGAGCTGCCTCCGGGCAGCTACACCGCGCTGGTGAAGGGGGCCGACGGTGGCACAGGTGAGGCCCTGATCGAGGTCTACGAGCTGCGCTGAGCGGCGCGCGGAGAACTTCTGTTTTGCGTGGGCGGCGCGGAGCGCTCACTCCTAACGTTTCCCCGCCCCGATGAGAACCCTCCCCGCCCTGATCCTACCGCTGGTGGCCGCCGGTGCCGCCGTCGGCGGGGAACCGGCCCCCGGTGCCGCCCTCCGCCAACAGCTCGCGAGCCTCGCCACGACGGGGACCCTGCTGCACGTCGCCGCGCACCCGGATGACGAGAACACGCACCTCATCACCTATTTCGCCCGGGCGCGCGGCTACCGCACCGGTTACCTCTCGCTGACGCGGGGCGATGGCGGGCAGAACGAGATCGGGCCCGAGTTCGACGCGAAGCTGGGTGTGGCCCGCACCCAGGAACTCCTCGAGGCGCGCAAGCTCGACGGGGGTGTCCAGTTCTTCACCCGCGCGATCGACTTTGGGTATTCCAAATCGGCCGAGGAGACCCTGCGTTTCTGGGATCGGCGGGAGGTTTTGGGCGATGTTGTGCGGGTCATCCGGCAGTTTCGACCGGATGTGATTGTCACGCGCTTTTCCCCGCGGGGTGGCGGCACGCACGGGCACCACACCGCCTCGGGAATTCTGGGCGTGGAGGCTCTCCAATTGGCGGCAGATCCGGGGGCCTATCCGGAGCAACTCGCCGAGGGCTTGCGGCCGTGGCGGGCGCGTCGGGTGGTCCTGAATGGTGGCGGTCCGGGACGCGGCGGCGGCGAAGGCGGGCTGCGGCTCGACATTGGGGGCGCCGATCCGGCGACCGGTGAGGGCCTTGGGACCATCGCGGGCCGGAGCCGCGCGCGGCACATTACGCAGGGTTTCGGGAGCTTTGGGGCGCGCGGGGGCGGGGCGGGGCCAAACGAGCAGTCGTTCACCGTGCTCGCTGGCGAGCCCGCGACGCGGGATCTGTTCGATGGCGTGGACGTGACCTGGGGCCGGTATGGGCCGGCGGGTGTGGAACTGGCGGTGGCGATCGAGGCGGTGCGGCGCGATTTTCGGCCGGAGCAACCGGCGGCGAGCGTGCCGGCGTTGTTCGCCCTGCGGCGGCGCCTGGACGCGCTGCCGGCGGACGCCCTCGTCGTGGACCGGCGGCGGCAGTTGGAGGGAATCATCCAAGAGTGTCTGGGCTTGCGGGCGCAGGCGACGGCGGACCGGGCCGAGGTGGTGCCGGGCTCGCCGCTGCGGTGGAATCTGGAACTGGCGACGGGGACGGCAGCGGTGCGGCTGCGCGGCGTGCTTTTGGACGATCGAGAGTTGCCTGAGGTGCGCGGGGAAGTCGCGCCCGGGGGCGTCTGGCGGCTCCAGACGGAGGCGCGGGTTTCGGCCGACCAGCCGTTGACGCATCCCTATTGGCTGCGGGAGGAGGGGGCCGCGGGACTGTTCACGGTGGCGGACCGGAGTCTCATCGGCCGGGCGGAGGATCCGCCGGCGTTTAGTTGGACATTCGTTTTGGAAATCGGCGGTGAGCCGTTGTCGCTGATCGTTCCGGGTGAGGCATTGGAGACCGGGGAGCGGGCGGGACGCCGCCGCGGCGTGGCGGTGGTGGCGCCAGTGGTGTTTCAATTGGCGCACGAGGTGGAGTTGTTCGCGCTCGGAGCGACGAAGGAGGTCAAGGTCCAGCTGACCCGCGAGGGCGAGCCGCTCGTCGGGCGACTGGTCGCGGAAGCGGGGAACGGGTGGAAAGCGGAAGTCCCTGCGCCGGATTTCCGCGCGGGTTCCGGTGGGCCCGCCTCTGTGACGGTCCGCGTGACGGCGCCCGCGGCCGGGGGGGGCGCGCGCCTGCGGCTCCTCGCGGAGGTCGGGGGACGTCGTTACGCGGGCCAGCGGGCAGAGATCCGTTACCCGCACCTCGCGCCGCAGGTCCTGCAACCGCCGGCGGTGGTGCGTCTGGTGGCAGCTGACGTGCAGGTGCGCGCGCGGCGGGTGGGTTACCTGCCGGGAGCGGGCGATGATCTGGAGCGGGCCCTGGTCCAACTGGGGTGCACGCTACGGCGGCTTGAGGGCAAAGATCTTTCGCCCGCGGGGCTCGCTGGGCTCGACGCGGTGGTCATCGGTGTGCGCGCCTTCAATGAGCGGGACGATCTCGCCGCGAACCTCCCCGGGCTTTTCGCGTGGGTGGAGCAGGGCGGAACCGTCGTGGCCCAGTACAACCGGCCCAATGGCCTCGCCGCCGCGAACCTTGGGCCGCATCCGCTTTCCATTCAGGGGCCGGCGCCGGCGCTGCGGGTGACCGACGAACGGGCACCGGTGACCCTTCTGCTGCCGGGGCATCCGGTCCTAAACGCGCCCAATCGAATCGGGCTGGAGGATTTTGCGGGTTGGGTGCAGGAGCGCGGCGCTTACTTCCCCAGCAGCTGGGACGAGGCCCGCTGGGAGGCCGTGCTGGCCCTCTCGGACCCCGGCGAGGCGCCGCTGCGGAGCGGCCTGCTGGTGGCGCCGCACGGGCGTGGACGCTACGTCTACACCGGGCTCGCGTTCTTCCGCCAGCTACCCGCGGGCGTGCCGGGAGCGTACCGCCTGCTCGCCAACCTTATTTCCCCCGCGCCATGAAGCGTCCAGTCGACTCGGTGCCCCCGGCGCGGGCCCCTGACGAAGACGAGCCGCCTGGGCTCCCGGGCCTGTCCCGCTGGAGTCACGTCTACGTGCTGATCCTCGTCGTCTTCGCCCTGCTCGTCGTGGGCCTCGCGTGGTTCACTGCGCATTACCGATGAACGCCCTCGATTGGTTGGTCCTGCTCGGGACGATGCTGGGCATCGCGGCCTACGGCACGTGGAAGTCGCGGCGGACGGAGCAACTCGACGCGTACCTGCGGGGCAACCAGGGGACGCGGTGGTTCACGATCGGCGTGTCGGTCGCGGCCACGCAGGCCAGCGCGATCACCTTCCTGTCGATCCCGGGTCAGGGCTTCGAGAGCGGGCTCGGGTTCGTCCAGAACTACTTCGGACTGCCGCTGGCGCTGATTTTGGTCTGTGCCGTGTTCCTACCCGTCTACCGGAAGCTGGGTGTGTATACCGCATACGAGTACCTCGGCCGGCGGTTTGACGGGAAGACGCGGCTACTCGGCGCGGCGCTATTTTTGCTGCAGCGCGGGCTGGCGAGCGGGGTGACCATCTATGCGCCGGCGATCATCCTCTCGACCGTGCTGGGTTGGCCGATCGATGCGACCATCATTGGTACCGGTCTGCTGGTGGTAGCGTACACCGTTACGGGTGGCAGCGTGGCGGTGAGCCTGACGCAGAAGGGGCAGATGGCGGTGATTTTTGGCGGGATGGTAACGGCGTTTGTTCTCCTCTGGCAGCGCCTGCCGGAGGATGGCCTCGCGGTGGCTGGGGCGCTCGGGCGGTTGGAAGCGGTGGACTTCTCCTTCGATCCCGACCGCCGCTACACCTTCTGGAGCGGCCTGCTGGGCGGGCTTTTTCTGTCGCTCTCCTATTTCGGCACCGACCAGTCGCAGGTGCAGCGTTACATCGGGGGGGCGGGCTTGCGCGAGGGGCGGCTGGGGCTGGTCTTCAACGCACTGCTGAAGATCCCGATGCAGTTCCTGATTCTGCTGCTTGGGACGATGATGTTCGTCTTCTACCACTTCCAGCCGGCGCCGGTCTTCTTTAACCGCGCGGAATGGGAGCGGCACGCCACGGGTCCCGCGGGCGCGCGCTTCCGGGAATTGGAAGAGCGGCACGCCGTGGCTCACGCGCAGCGACAGGGGGCGGCCCGGGCGTGGCTCGCCGCTCGCGAGGCTGGTGATCCTGCCGTGGAGGCGCCGGCGAAACAGGCCTTGAAGGCGGCGCAGGCGGGGGTCGACGTCGTCCGACGCGAGGCCAAGGCGGCGCTTGTCGCGGCGGATCCGCGGGCTAAGACCAAGGACTCGGATTACGTCTTTATGCACTTCATCCTCGGGCAATTGCCGCCCGGGCTGATCGGCTTGCTGGTTGCGGTAATGTTCGCCGCCGCGCTCGGCTCAAAGGCCGGGGAGCTCAATGCGCTCGGTACCACTACGGCGGTTGATTTCTGGCGGCACCTTCGGCCCCGGGCCGACGTGGACGAGGCCCGTGAAGTCCGGATGGCGAAGGTGTTCACTGCCGGCTGGGGCCTGTTCGCGATTGGCTTCGCCCTGTTCGCGCGGTTCTCCGAGAACCTGATCGAGGCGATTAACATCCTCGGCTCGCTCTTTTATGGCGTGGTGCTCGGGCTCTTTCTGGTCGCGTTCTTCGCGCGGCGCGTTGGCGGCACCGCGGTCTTCTGGGGCGCGATTGCGGCGCAGGTGTTGGTGTTGGTCCTCTACCGGACGCTCAGCATCTCCTACCTCTGGTATAACCTGATCGGCTGCGGCGCGTGCTTCGGCTTGAGCCTGGTCCTGCAGGTGTGCCTGCCGCGGGCGAGAGGGGAAGCGCGATGAGCGCGGGCCCTGTGATCTGCCTTGGCCAGCAGCCCTGCGGCTTTTTCCCGCGGCGTTTCCTCGCGGCGAAGTTTGCGACCGCGCGCCGGCTGCAGGCGGAGCTGGGGGGCGAGATCGTGTTTTTCTACCACGACAGCGATCACGACCCGCGGGAGACGCAGACCCTGCTGCGGCACCGACGGACGGGCGAGCCGGCGACCCTCAACTTCGTGTTCGAGAACCGCCTCCAGCGCAAATGGTCGCCGCTGCACTTCAAACGCATCCCGGCGGGGTGGCAGGCGGGGATGCTCCGGCAACTCGGAGCCTACGTCCCGGCGGAGCCGCTGGCGGCCTTCAAGGCCGCGGAGGGCGCGAACGTCGCGGACTTCTGCCTCTCCGTCTACCGGGGGCTCGGCCTGCTGGAGGGAATCCGCGTGGCGCGTTCTTCGGATCCGGCGTTCCGGCGGGCGGCCTGCGCGATCGACGACTGCTTCGTAGATTTAGCCCACGGCGGCGAGGTGGTGCGGGCGCGCCGCGTCGCAGGCGGTTTCCGCCTGCACGAGGGCGGCGATGCCTACGTGGAACTGCCCGACGCGCCCTTCGGCGCGGAGCACGTCTCGCCGACGCGGGACACGCGCCTGCGTTGGATGCAGTCGGTGATCCGCTGCACGCACTATGTGGCGGGGGCGGGGGAACAAGCGTACTTGCGCCGCGAGGACGCGCCTGAGATTACCTTCGTGCCCCGCGATGCCATCGACCGCCCGGAAGAAGCCCTCGTCTGAGTCCGCCCCGCTCCTCGCCTTCGGGGCGCATCCCGATGACGTCGAGTTTGGTTGCGGCGCGGTGCTGGTGCAGGCGGCGCGCGCGGGCCGGCCGGTCCACGTGGTGGTTTGCACGCGCGGCGAGGCTGCCAGCCATGGCACTCCCGCGGGTCGGGCGCGCGAGGCGCGGCGCGCGGCGGAGCTGATGGGCGCGAGTTTCGAATTCTTGATTTTGGGGTGTGACGCGGGATTGGAGGCCCGACCCGCTTCTGCTTTGGCGCTGGCGGGCCTCATCCGGCGGGTGCGCCCGGAGCTCGTGCTCGCGCCGACCCTTGAGGGGGACCAGCACCCCGACCACGTCGCCCTAGGGCGGCTCGCGCGCGACGCGGCCCGGCTGGCGCGCTTTGGCGGGTTGGCCGGTCTTCGCGGTGCGCCCCACGCCATCGGGCAACTCTTTCATTATGCGGTCACGCCGGACGCCGAGCCCGCCGGGGGCGGCCGCATCGTGGTGGATGTTTCCGCGCCGGAGGTGGTGGCCGCTTGGACCGCGGCGATGAACGCGCACGCCTCGCAGTTGCGGACGCGCAATTACGTGGAACTGCAGCTCGCCCGGGCGCGGGTGCTCGGCCTGCGCGCCGGAGTGGAGCACGCGCAGGCGCTGTTTCCCGCCAGTGCCCCGCTGGTGGCGGGGCTCGACGGCCTGACGCGCGCGGCGCGCCGGTTCTGAGATGGCCCCCGAGCGATCCCTGCGCATCGGCATCACCTGCTACCCATCCGTGGGCGGGAGCGGGATCCTCGCCTCGGCGCTTGGGGAGGAATTGGCCCGGCGCGGCCACGCGGTGCATTTCATCAGCTACGAGCGTCCGTTCCGCCTCTCCGCGGCGAGCCCGGGCATCCACTTCCACCCGGTGGTCATCAACGACTACGAGCTGTTTCGCTACCCGGACTACACGCTGCCGCTCTCGGTGCGGATGGCAGAGGTGGCGCGCGCGCACGCCCTCGACGTGCTGCACGTGCACTACGCGGTCCCGCACGCCACCGCGGCGATCCTTGCGCGGGCGATGGCCGGCCCCGAACGGGCGCCGCGCGTCGTGACCACCCTGCACGGCACCGACACGACCCTGCTGGGCCGCGACCCGGGCTACGGGCCCGCGATCCGCCACGCGCTGTTGCAGTCGGACGCGGTGACGACCGTCTCGGCGTGGCTCCGCGACGAGACGCGGCGTTTGCTCGCGGTGGACTGCCCGATCGAGGTGATCCCGAATTTCTTCAGTCCGCGGCCGGTCACGCGGACCCGCGCGGAGGTGCGGGCGGAACTTGGGGTGGGGGAGGAGCCGCTGCTCGTGCACCTCTCGAACCTGCGGCCGGTAAAGCGGTTTGACCTGCTGCTGGAGGCGCTCGCGCGGGTGCCCGCCGGACGGCCGTGGAAGCTGCTGGTGCTGGCAGGCGGGGATTTCTCGCCGTACGCGCCGCTGGTGCGGCGGCTGGGGCTGGAATCGCGGGTGGTGGTGCGCGCGAACGTGTTCGACGTCGAGGACT
>Ga0164292_10004904_pt1 | contig 10913 bp, 13 predicted proteins | sample GEODES117metaG_FD_111486 | JGI IMG/M metagenome (GOLD analysis project Ga0164292, IMG submission 111486) | Eutrophic lake water microbial communities from Lake Mendota, Wisconsin, USA - GEODES117 metaG | ecosystem: Environmental > Aquatic > Freshwater > Lake | place: USA: Lake Mendota... | reverse complement strand
CGTTATCGCCGTGTTGTAGTATGTGGCGCTGACAAAATGAGTTCGATCATTGACTATACCGATCGCACCACCTGCATTCTATTTGGGGATGGTGCGGGCGCCGTACTCCTTGAGCCCAACATCGAGGGGTATGGGGTGCTGGACAGCATTTTGAAGAGTGATGGAAGCGGTGGAAAATATTTGAATATGAAAGCAGGCGGCTCGCTCAGGCCTGCGTCTATCGAGACGGTCACCAATAAAGAACACTTCGCGTATCAGGAGGGCCAGGCCGTTTTCAAGTTCGCGGTCGTTGGCATGGCCGATGTGTCTTACGAGCTAATGGAAAGAAACAATTTAACGGCCGATGACATCGCGTGGCTGGTTCCACACCAGGCAAACAAACGGATCATTGATGCCACGGCGCGCAGAATGGGAATTGACGATAGCAAGGTGATGCTGAATATTGAAAAATACGGCAACACTACAGCAGCAACGATCCCCCTTTGCCTCTGGGATTACCGGAAAGAGATCAACAAGGGCGACAATCTTGTACTGGCTGCTTTTGGTGGCGGGTTTACGTGGGGAGCGACGCTGGTAAAGTGGGCGATGTGAGGAAGAAATGTGATAAATGTGGGAATGTGGTGAATGTGGGAATGGATTGGAGCGAGTATCCATGGTTGAGCGATACATGATCAAGCGATGCAGGTGACGGCACCCTAAGCTTTACCTTTTCTGCTCCAGACAATAAAATCAGTGGGCGGAATCTTAGTTTGACCCAAGGCATGCATGATGGTCACGAGTTGGCCCCGGTGATAAGTGCCATGGTTGAACACATGCAACACCACTTCATTCAGCGGCTGGCGAAAAATTTCCTTGTGAGAATTCTTGTACTCAAACACGTGAAGCAGTTTCATCTCAGATGCTGATGCCACGAAGTCTGCCCAGAGCTGCGACTGGCTGATCAGGCCGTTAATGGCCTCTTTCATATTGGGGTTAAAGGTTTGGCTGGGGATCAGGAGTTTTTCATGCAATTTCATTCGCTGCCACCAAATACTTTCTGCATCCCACATGTGTAGAATAGTGGCATAGAGGTTGGTAAAACTATTGGGAACATGTTGTTGGTGGGCAGATTCATCCATCTGCAGGATGGCATCGGTCATCCTATTATTAGCCCAATAGTTGTATGCAGCGAATTGTTGCAGGAGTTCCTTCATGAATTTTGGTTTAAATTTGATCTTGCCCACCTAAAATAAAAAGGGTTTATCAATATGGCAGATAAAAATTTCCCCATTTCGGGTTTCAGTTCGTTGGCTATCCATGGCGGGCACATTCAGGATCCCAATTATGCCCACCTTACCCCTATTTATGCATCTTCCACTTATGTGTTTGATGAGGCGGAGCAGGGCATGCGCAGGTTTAGTGGGCAGGAGAAGGGATACATATATTCCCGCTGGGGCAACCCTACCATGGCCGAGGCCGAAGAGAAGATCGCAGCCATGGAAGCTTTCGGTTTACATACCGAACAGGGGGACCCGCTAGAGTTAAAAGGCATCCTACATGCATCCGGGATGGCTGCTATATCAACACTACTGCTGGCCAATCTGAAGCAGGGCGACAAGATCCTCACCCATTTTTCATTATATGGTGGTACGGAAGAGATCATACAAAGACTACTGCCTTCATTAGGTATGGGTGTAATCATTGAGGATCTGCGAGATATTCAGAAAGCCGAGGATAAATTGAAAGAAGACCCGTCGATCCGGATGATATATTTAGAGACGCCTGCCAATCCCACCATCCAGTGCGTAGACATTGAGGCATTGTCGGCGCTCGGAAAGAAATATGGAAAGATCGTAGCTTGTGATAATACCTTCGCAACACCCTTTCTGCAACAGCCTTTCAGGTACAACGTGGATTTTGTGATTCACAGTACCACCAAATTTTTGAATGGGCATGGTACGGCCATCGGTGGCGTACTGGTGGGCCGGGACCTTGTATTCATGAATTCGCATGCTACCAAGATCCACAGGCTTCTGGGTGGAAATTCAAATGCATTTGATGCCTTCCTGCTGATCAATGGAATGAAAACACTGGAAGTTAGAATGGAACGTCATTGTACCAATGCCGTTGCTGTTGCGGAATACCTGCAGGTTCATAAACAGGTGGCGAAAGTGAATTTCAATGGTCTGCCCTCCCACCCTGATTATGAAATCGCAAAAAAACAGATGAAATACCCCGGGGCGATGTTGAGTTTCGAACATGCTGACGGCCTTGAAGGCGGCATCCGTTTCATGAACAAATTGCAGCTTTGCACCCGTACAGTATCACTCGGCACTTGCGATACATTGTTATGCCATCCTGCCTCCATGACGCACTATGGCGTGAAGCGGGAAGATAGAATTAAGTATGGCATCACGGATGGCCTCATCCGAATGAGTGTGGGCATGGAAAATATTCAGGATATCCTGGCGGATCTGGAGCAAGCGTTGGGATAGATATCCGCACCCGTTGAACTATTCGTCCAACTGAAAAAGAAGCATATTCACCTGGCGGAGTTATTGGAAGGTATGGGGTAAAGATATGGCGTGGGGCGGTTGAAGGTGCAACGATGGAATCATTCACTAAACAAATAGCATAGCCATCACTACAACACTCATATTTTGGCTGAAGATCGCGGTATATGTGTTTGCCGCGTATACCCTATTCACCATTGTCAGGGACATGGCGAGGAGGAAATACATCGTACCCAAACAAAAAAAAGAATGGACCGGATTGTTCAGTGATGTTTTCTTTTTAGGACTCACTGTTTTCTTGCTGAACATGATCGCGAACAACTATGAAAAGCCCATGGAGGCAGTGATGCAGTTCAAGGGTAAGGAGCTCCCCGCTTTTAGTTATTACAATTTCAATTCTGGCAGGGAAGAAGTGTTGGCAGAGCAGTCTAAACGGATCATTATTCTAAACATCTGGGCCACCTGGTGCCCTCCGTGCAGGAAGGAAATGCCGGAGCTGGATGAGTTACAAAAATCATTTGCGGGTAAGGGCGTTTTGGTGCTGGCCTTGTCTGATGAAAGTCCGGATGTTATCAACCAATATCTTTCAAAAAACAAGTTCAGTTTTCAGTCGGGCTATTTCAGCAAATCAAACAATCTGATCAACAGCATCAATACCAGACCGGTGTCTATTCTGCTTGTCGATGGCAAAGTGGTTGACATCGTAGTTGGCGCCCGTGGTTTTGGCTTCTTAAGTGACTGGATTAAGGACCAACTGAACAATTGATCCAACCCGCATCAAAACGGGCATTGTATTTTTTATAAAAATTGATCGCGGGTTCGTTCCAATCCAGCACTTGCCAAACCATACCCGAAAACTTCTTTTCTTCTGCTTCCTGGATAAGCCGATCGAATAATAGCTTGCCCAGACCTCGCCCGCGCATATTTTCAGTGACTAAAATATCTTCCAAATACATGCGTTGACCTTTCCATGTGCTGTATCGAACATAGTAGAGGGCGAATCCTTCCACCCTGCCATCCACTTCGGCCACAAAGGCCCACCAAACGGGTGTTGCGCCGAATCCGCTATCTGTAAAATGATCAAGGGTAACGGTAACTTCTTCCGGCGCTTTTTCATAAACGGCCAGTTCATAGACCAGTTCCATGAGGCGAGCACAGTCGTCTTTAACAGCGGGGCGGATATGGATAGCGTTGCTCATTGAATCAGTTGACGCCGTTGACCTCCATGGATTTATTGATCTTGAGTACCAGTCCCTGCAGCACCTTCCCCGGGCCCACTTCCGTGAATTTGGAAGCTCCGTCTGCGATCATGGCGTGGATCAGTTGGGTCCATCTCACGGGGCCCGTGAGCTGATCGATCAGATTCTGCTTGATATCGTCAGGCCTGGTCACTGCCTTGGCAACGATGTTCTGATAAATGGGGCAAACAGGGGTGTGGAATTTGACCGACTCTATCGCAGCGGCAAGTTCTTCCTTTGCCGGTAGCATTAGTGGAGAGTGAAATGCTCCGCCAACAGGCAGCAGCATGGCCCTTTTCGCGCCGGCTTCTTTCAATCGTTCACAAGCAACCTGTACAGCATTGTTGGAACCTGATATGACCAATTGACCTGGACAATTGTAATTGGCGGGCACAACCACATCGTTCAACTCCTGTTGAACGGTAAGGCAGATCTCTTCCACTTTTGCGTCGTCAAGGCCGAGGATGACGGCCATAGTAGAAGGATTTTGATTACATGCTTTCTGCATCGCTTCAGCCCTGATGCTAACCAGTTTCAAACCATCTTCAAAAGATAAAGTTCCATTGGCCACAAGCGCTGTGAATTCGCCCAGTGAATGACCCGCAACCATGTGCGGGGTAATTCCTTCGAGGCCTCTATATGCAATCAGGGAGTGCAGAAAGATAGCGGGTTGAGTTACGCGTGTCTGCTTCAGATCTTCTTCTGAACCCGTGAACATGATGTCCGAGAGCCTGAAGCCAAGGATACTGTTAGCCTGTTCAAAAAGTCTACTTGAAAACGCACTGTTGTCGTAATAATCTTTACCCATGCCCGGAAACTGGGAACCTTGTCCGGGGAAAATATAAGCATGCTTCATGAATCTAAAGTTGGCCCGCGAAATTAAGCTTTCTTATCAAAAGCACCTTGTTAAATGCTGACCGGATCGGTCTAATGCAACTTGGAGCCGATCAGGCGTATGAACTCGCTTCTGGACTCATTTCTTTCGAATTCGCCCCAGAAAGCAGATGTAGTGGTTACTGAATTCTGCTTCTGAACACCCCTCATCATCATACACAGATGTGAAGCTTCAATAACAACAGCAACGCCGAGCGGATTAAGTGTTTCCTTAATGGAATCTAAAATTTGAGTGGTCAGCCTTTCCTGCACCTGGAGACGCCGCGAGAATACATCGCAGACCCTGGCGATCTTACTTAACCCGGTGATCCAGCCATTAGGAATGTAAGCAACGTGGGCCTTGCCGTAGAATGGCAACATATGATGTTCGCAGAGGGAGTATATTTCGATATCCTTCACAATGACCATCTCGCTCACCTCTTCGTGGAATTTGGCGGAATTCAAGATGGCTTTAGCATCCATCTGATAACCTTGGGTAAGGAATTGCATAGCTTTGGCAACGCGCTCCGGCGTTTTAAGCAACCCTTCACGATCCGGATCTTCACCCAGCAGGCCCAGGGATTCCCTGTAGTTATCTGTCAGGGATGAGGTAATATTATCTCCGTATTGTTCAACTCTTTTGTAAGCCATGATGCTGATGATTATATGTAATACCTAAGCTGGATACTCAACAAAATTTCGGGGTGTTTCATAAAGGGTGACCTTCAGGTCAAACTTGATGTCGATTTCTTTTCTTAAGAGGTCATAGATAACCAAAACGATATTTTCTGCTGTAGGATTAAGGTCTTTAAACTCGACAGTATCCAGGTTTAAATTGCGATGATCGAACCTGTCCACCACTTGCCTTTTGATAAGGTCTGAGAGCAACTTCATGTCCATCACATAGCCCGTTTGGGTATCTGGCACGCCGGCCACCCTAACGATCAATTCGTAGTTATGTCCGTGATAGTTGGGAAGATTACACTTACCGAATATCCGCTCATTCATGGCATCATCCCATGCCGGATTGTGCAGCCTGTGGGCTGCATTAAAATGCTCTCTCCGGAAAACCGCCACTTTTCTTTCCATGATACATAGATAACGGTTTTATATTAAAAAGGTTTGGCAAAAGGCTAAATACCCTAACCGTAATACTCCACAAAGATACGGGGGGTTTCTACCAGCTTAATGCAGTGCAACTTGATGGCGGGCGGCATTAGGGGCCTTAATTCATTCCAGATGCCCGTAACCAGGTTTTCAATGGAGCACATTTTGCCTTTCATGAAATCGACGTCGAGGTTCAGGTTCCGGTGGTCAAGCTTCTCGATCACCTGGTCCTTGATGACCTTACTGAGCCATTTAGCGTCTACAATAAACCCGGTTTCAGGATCAGGCTCGCCTTTTACGGTTACAAAAAGCTCAAAATTATGCCCATGCCAGTTTTCGTTCGCGCAGCGTCCAAAGACCTCTTCGTTCTTCTCCTTGCTCCAGTTGGGATTGGAGAGCTTGTGAGCCGCATTGAAATGTTCAACCCTTGTTAGAAATACCATGATAGTAAAGAGGCGCAAAGTTAACACTTAAGGGATTAATTTCAGAAATTTGCCCCATGAACATCGTTTTGGTCACTGCCACCCGTAAAGAGATAGAACCCTTGCTCCAGTACCTAACTGAAAGGATCTATCTGCGTAAACACCAAAAAGTGGACATCGTTACAACGGGTGTTGGAATGATGAACACCGCGTACTGTTTAGCCAAACAATTTGCGCAATACCGGCCCACACTGGCTATACAGGCGGGAATTGCCGGCACCTTCCACCCTATTTTTGCACCCGGCATGGTGGTTTCAGTGAAAGAAGATATGATTGGGGATCTGGGCGTAATGCAGAACGATCAATGGCTGGATCTCTGTGATTTGGGGCTGGCGGAACCCAATACGCCACCCTGGAAGGATAAGAAGCTGATGAATCCGCATCGGAATCTTTTGTCGAAAGTCCAGCTTGAGTCTGTGCGGGCTATAACGGTCAATCGCATTTCTACCCAGCCTGAATTTATCCAGGGAATGAAAGACAAGTATATGCCGGTGGTGGAAAGCATGGAAGGCGCCGCTTTTCATTATGCCTGTTTGAAAGAAAACATCCCATTTATTCAGTTCAGGGGCATATCGAACATGGTGGGTGAAAGGGATAAGCAAAAATGGAAACTGGGCGAATCGATCGGCGCACTGAACAGTGAGATCATTAAGTTTCTGAATCAAGTGACAGATCCATATTAACAGCACTGAAAATGAAATATACATTAGGATTTTCCCCTTGTCCAAACGACACTTTCATTTTTGATGCCCTTGTCAATGGAAAGATCGATACCGGCAATTTTAATTTTGAGGTGATCATGGAAGATGTGGAAACACTGAACCGGATGGCACTCTCGGAAGAGCTTGATATCAGCAAGATCAGCTATGGCGTACTATCGAGGATATTACCCTTGTACAAAGTACTTAATGCCGGCAGTGCCTTGGGGATGGGGGTGGGACCATTACTTGTTACTTCCAGGCCAACTACAACAGGAGAAATAAATGACATGTCGGTTGCCATTCCAGGCATGAACACGACGGCGCATATGCTTTTTTCCATCGCGTTTCCTGAGGCTAAAAAGAAAAAATTCATGTTGTTCTCGTCGATCGAAGATGCAGTTATTAGAGGCGAGGTTGATGCCGGAGTCATTATACACGAGAACCGATTCACCTACCAGCAAAAAGGTTTGCACCAAGTGCTTGATCTGGGTGATTACTGGGAGCAGCATACAGGCGGTCCTATTCCGCTCGGGGGTATTGTGATGAACAGGAAGTATGACCACCGGACCATGGAGGAGGTGAATCGCCTTATCATGGAAAGTCTTCTTTATGCCAGAAGAAACTATCCCGAACTGACTGATTTTGTTAAGAACAATTCTCAGGAAATGGAAGAGGGTGTCATGCGCCAGCATATCGACCTCTATGTGAATGATTACTCAGTGGATTTAGGACAGAAAGGCAGGGCCGCCGTATGGCAGTTGCTTGAGGTGGCGGAGCAGATCTTCCCGCAATCTGTGAGCGGATCTTTCGAAGTTTTCGTGTAGATAAGAGAGCAGGTTTTTGGAATCTGTGAGCGGATCGTTGTGTAGTTAAGAGAGCAGGACTCTGGCTCTTCAACATCTTCCGTATTATTCGTATTATTTTGCCTGCAGCGCTTTTGAGTATGTCTCAAGGCATCTTTTCCTGGCGAAATCGTGGTCAACGATGGGTTTCGGATAGTTAAACTCCTGGAATTCAGGAACCCATTTTCGGATATATGAAAGATTCTTGTCAAACTTTTCAGTCTGCAACCTGGGATTGAAGATCCTGAAATATGGGGCCGCGTCGCAACCGCTTCCTGCGGCCCACTGCCAGCCACCATTATTGGAAGCAAGGTCAAAATCAAGAAGCTTTTCCGCGAAATATATCTCGCCCCATCGCCAGTCTATCAGGAGATGTTTGCAGAGGAAAGAAGCAACGATCATTCTGACACGGTTATGCATAAACCCTGTTGCGTTCAGTTCGCGCATGCCTGCGTCAACGATGGGGTATCCGGTCTGGCCCTCGCACCATTTTTCAAACGCCGGCTCATCGTTGCGCCATTCTATAAAATCATAAGCAGGTTTAAAAGCGAGTCCCTGGCCCACCCTTGGAAAGTTCCAGAGTATCATTTGATAAAATTCCCGCCAGATGAGTTCATTGAGGAAAGGTTCGCTAAGTGAGCGAACCTGTTTGGCCAGCTGGCGAATGCTGATGGTGCCGAACCGAAGATGGACGCTGAGTCTTGACGTCCCCTTTATGGATGGGTAGTCGCGCTGCTCCTTATAATTCTTAACAATTTCTTCCTCTACATTTTTCAAGGGAAAATCGAGATCCATGGCATGGAAGCCCATCTGTTTTAGGGATGGGATGGTTTGCGGTTCCTGATTATACAAATTCTCTTTCAGCGATTCGGTTGGATACGGCAGCAGGTGAGATGGATTCAGCTTGTTTTTCCATTTCTTGCTGTAGGGAGTGAACACGGTATAGGGCGTGCCGTCATCTTTCATTACTTCATCTTTCTCAAAAATCACCTGGTCTTTGAAGCTTTGGAAGGAAATTCCTTTTGAGTTCAGAAAAGCGGCCACTGCGCCATCGCGTTGTGCAGCGTAGGGTTCATAATCATGATTGGTATAAACGCCAGCGATCTGGTGTTTTTCGCTCAGTGAGACGAATACGTCCATTGGCTTGCCGTAAAATACCTGAAGACTGCTGCCCATGGCCACCATCTGTTCTTGAACCGACTGTATGGCCTCGTGAATGAAAACCACCCGCCTGTCGTGCTTCTCTTCCAGCTTGTCGAGAATATCCTTGTCGAAAATAAAGATGGGAATAACCGGAATCCCTTGCTTGAGGGCCTGGTAGAGTCCTGCGTTATCATTGAACCGAAGGTCTCTGCGGAACCAGAATATGTTAACGGTGGTGGCCATATGAAGACCAATAACATCCGCAGGATAATTTGGTTGAGGGATCAGGAAAATAAGGGGGCAATATGGTCCTTGTATAAGGTAGCTGCTGTTATCTGGGTGGGGTAAGGGGTATCTCCTACAAAAGCGACCCATTGTATACCGCGTACGGCGTTGGTCAGAAAAACCTCGTCGGCCTGCTCCAGCGCTTCTATGGTGAGCGGGTGTTCGTGAATGGGGAGCTGTTCGAGTAGAAAGCGACGCATGACTCCCTGTATAGGTGCTTCGGAAAGCGGTGGGGTGAAAATCTGGTTGTCTTTCACCCAGTAAATATTGGCGATGGCGGAATCTGCAATTCGGTTTTCCGAATTTAGAACGAGGGCATCGTTCCATTTCTGTTCCCGGGCTTCCAATGCGGCTTGGATGTATACCAGAAAATTATTTGTTTTCAGGTGGGAATAATAGTCGATGGCTTTTCGTCCTTCCCGGAAAATTCCGAGCCTTAGGCCATTGACATTGAGAGAAAGTGCTTCTTTAGCGATCGGCCATGTTTGAATCACGAATCCCGGTTGGAGCGGATTTTTGTCGGTCAGACCACCTTCTCCGCGGTACATGGTGATCCGGACGCGGGCATTGGTAAGATCATTTTTCTTTATCAGGGCCAGGATCAGGTTGTGTAAATAATCTGCGGTCAGCAGCTTAGGTACATTAAACTTAAGATAATCGAGCGCCCCAAAAAGCCTTTGCTGATGGTAGTTCCATAATGGCATTTGGTGTTTATGAAAACGAATGGTTTCGAAAACGCCATCTCCGTATCGGAAGGACCGATTATCTGGGGAGATAACGGCATCATGCTCCTGGTGGAACTTACCATTATGAATAAAAAGCCCAGGCATATTACTTACCTATGATACCGCTCTTCACGGCGAACATAACGAGTCCCGCCATTGATTTTGCACCGGTCTTTGTTTTCAGTTTATCTCTGATTGCTTCTACGGTTCGTGGGCTCAGGTCTACCACATCTGCGATCTCTTTTGTACTTTTTTCCTCGCACATGAGTTTCAGGATGGTGACTTCTTTATCGGTGAGTTTGGTATCAAGGGCAAGGCCGGCATCTGCCTGGCGTTTCATCCTGAGGCCATCGATCAGGGCTTTGTTCGTTAGTGCGTTGAAATAATACTCTGTCGCGTGAACGGTTTTAACGGCTTCATAGATCACATCTGAATCCGAGTTTTTGGTGAGGTATGCGTTGGCACCGAGTTCCATCAGTTTAGAGATCATGGAGTGATCGTTATGCATGGTGAGCATAACCACCTTTACTTCTGGATAGAGTTTCTTTATTTCAGGCAGCGTAGTGATACCGTCCATGATAGGCATTTGAATATCAAGGAGTATCACGTCGGGCTGTATGTGTTTAAGGAGGGTGAGCAGTTGCATCCCGTTATCTGCTTCTGCGACCATTTTGATATCCTTTTCCATGGAAAGCGCCGTCTTTACTCCTGTTCGGAAAAGAACGTGATCGTCTGCAATGGCTACTTTTATTTGATTGCCCGTATCTTCCTTTTTCATTGGATTCAGTATTAGGGTTCTATGCTAAGGGTTTGGATGTAAAAATACCACTGCAATTATAGTAACTTATCAGGCAAAGGCCAGCGTAAAACTACCCGAATTACGTGCTGCCGAAAATCCCATTCCGAGAAAAAACCTCTTTCTGGTGGTGTTTTTCTTTTTTTTTACGTTTATTTTCCCCTTGCTCATGCCGAATGCTTAGTTAGATTTGACAGATGGATACGGCTTATTTGTCTTTAGTAGTCTT
>Ga0164292_10004897_pt1 | contig 10918 bp, 11 predicted proteins | sample GEODES117metaG_FD_111486 | JGI IMG/M metagenome (GOLD analysis project Ga0164292, IMG submission 111486) | Eutrophic lake water microbial communities from Lake Mendota, Wisconsin, USA - GEODES117 metaG | ecosystem: Environmental > Aquatic > Freshwater > Lake | place: USA: Lake Mendota... | reverse complement strand
AGGCGTTCCCCGCGTATCCTCGCACCCGCGAGAATCTCGATCGCGGGGGCGTCGGTGGCGTGGCAGGTGAGGCCGCGCAGTTGAATCGTGGTGGCGCCCGATTCGCAGCGCAGGGCTGGCGCACCGTTGCTGGTGAGCACCACGTCGGGTCCGCCACGCAGGATCAGTCCGGCATGTCCGGCACCGAGCCGCCAAGGCCCTTCGTACACACCCGGAGCGAGCACCACTTCGCCGGCGTGGCCGGTACGGGCACCGGAGATCCCGGCCTCGGCCAGGACGAGGGCTAAGGAGGCCGGGGTGGCCGCGTGCGGGCCCCCGTGACTGCCAAGCAGGGCCCAGCCCGCGAGACCCAGGGCGGCGGCGAGGCCCACCGCCACCACGCTGCCAATCGCCACCCCGCGCAGGGTGCTCTGTTGGCGGCGTGATTGCAAGGCGCGCACCGTGGCGGTACGCGGCGCGAGTTCACCGCCATCGGCGATGGTCAACGTGTCGGCAAGGACCGCCTCCCAGGTAGCGATGCGTTTGCGGCGGTCCTTCTGGAGCATCTTTTCGAGCAGGCGCACCAGCTTGGGATTGATGTTTTTGCGTATCAGGGGCGCGAGGTCGAGGGACTCGGTGACCTGCTTGTACATGATCACCGCCGAACTCTTGCCGGAATACATGGTCTGACCGAGCAGGGCGTGATAGAGGCTGGCGGCGAGGCCGTAGATGTCGCTGCGCTGATCCAGGTCCTGTTCGCCCGAGGCCTGCTCGGGGCTCATGTAATGCGGGGTGCCCAGGGCCAGACCAGCACCGGTGAGCTGACCCGCCTGCAGTTCGTGTGCATCGTTGTGCTGCCATACCTTGGCCAGACCAAAGTCGCAGAGCTTGGCGATGAACGGCTCCCCCGATCCGGGCGGAGCCTTGGCTAGGATGATGTTGGCCGGCTTGACATCGCGGTGCAATACCTGGTTCGCCCAGGCGTAGCGCAGCGCGTCGCCGATCTGCAGAATCAGCGCGAGGGCCTCGCGCTCGGTCAGCGGGCCGCTGTCGACGATCCGGGCCTTGAGGCTGGGACCCTCGACCAGCTCCATCATCAAATAGCGGCAGCCCGCGACTTCGCCGGTCGACAGCGAACGCACCAGATGCGGGTGGTCGAGGCGGATGCCGGCGTTGGCCTCGCGGGTGAATCGCTCCTGGTATTCGGGATTGGTGAGGAACTTCGAGGACAGCAGCTTGATCGCCACGTGGTCGTTGCCGCTGCGCACGCCGCGAAACACATCACCCATCCCGCCGCTGCCGATACGGCCCTGGATGGTGTAGCCCTCGACCTCCAGCGCCTTGAGCGTGGATGAACTCATGCCTTTGCGCAGGCGTCGCGCGCCCTCGTCGCTGAGATAGCCCAGGTCCTGGACCAGGAACCACAAGTCATGCTCGATGCCACGGTCGGCCAACGCCTGACGCTCGACCTCAGCCTTGTCGAGCTGCGCCTGGGTGATTAGGCCCTGATCGAGGGCCATCTTCACGAGCCGGTGTTCATCCATCGTCCCACAAGCTACCCCAGAATTTACGAGCCTGCAACCCGGGTGCAGGCTTCCCCTGGCGCCGCCTGCCGTTTGACTGCCGGCATGACCAGCCGCGCCCCCGCCCGCCGCTCCGCCGCCCTGCCCACGGCCACCCTGGGCACGCGCCGGGACACTCCGTTCACCTACACCCCGGCCCTGCTGGAGGCCATACCCCTGGTGGAGCGCCCGGAGCTGGCTGGACAGGCGGCGTGGGTCTCGAACCTGTGCCTGCGCTTCACCAGCCTGTGCCCGGTCACCGGCCAACCGGACTGGGCCACGCTGCATCTCAATTACATCCCCGCACGCATGCTGGTCGAGAGCAAGTCGCTCAAGGAGTATCTGGGCAGCTTCCGCCAGCATGGCGATTTTCACGAGGACGTATGCCGCACCATCGTCGCCGACCTGGTGACGCTGATGAAGCCGCGCTACTGCGAATTGTCGGGGCACTTCGACGCCCGCGGCTCGATCGCCATCTGGCCGTACGTGCAGTGGGCCCGGCCGCGCGATGCCGAGGCGGCCGCGATCCTGCGTGCACGGCGCACCGCCTATCGTCCGGGGGCCTACGGTCCGGCGGTCGGCACATCCGTCACCTGAGCACGTTTGAGCCGTCGTCGGTGGTGGCGGAATCGTTGATCTCGCCCGCTGGAACCGGCGCGTCCTCGGCGGGAAAGAGCGACTCGGTGGCGGTCACCAGCAGATGGCCGGGATGGGCCGCGCGCAAGGCGGCGAGGGCGGCCCGGGCCTCAGCATCATGGCCCAGGCGCTGGTGAGCCATCGCGCGGTAATACAGCTCGCGGGGTCCGGCGGGCTCGACCGTGGTGGCGGCAAGCAACCCGGCCCAGTCGCCCAGAGTGGCGAGGCGGGGCAGGGACGGACCCGCGCCCGGCTTGATCACGGCATCAGCGATCCATGGCCCGAGGATGGCGAGGGTGCCGCGCTGGGCTCCGTTGCCGGGGTCAGCTGCCGGGGTGCCATCGCGGTTGGCCCCGGCGATGGTCACATGGGACTCGCTGCGCCCCTCGACCCAGACCCGGGTCTCCAGCACCGCATCGGCCCCGCGATCGCGCCGTTCCAGCCGGATCACCGCCAGCGAGCGGTCCTGGCCGGTGAGGGCGGAGCCGATCTCGGGCGTGGCGAGCAAGTCAGCGTCGTGGATGTCGCGCTTGGCCAAGGCCGCCGCAGCCTCTGGCCCTACGAGCACCTGGACCCGGTCGCCCCCCTGGGCGCTGAGCCGTTCGGCCAGGGCCTTGCCCGCCGGATCGGCCTCTCCGCCCGCGATCAGGATAAGGATGATCAAGAGCTTGGTCATGGCGGTAGCATCGCCGACCCTGGGCCGGCGGGCAAGGGCTGGAGCGCCGGCCCCGGCCCCCACCATGCCCCGGCGTGCGCACCGTCCACCTCGCTGGGTTGTTGATCGTAACCGTGCTCAAGCGTCGACTGGCCTATCGCGGCGACTTGCTGTTGCAGGGACTGGACGAAATCATGCGCGGACTGCTCGCCTTTGCCCTGCTGGAAGTATACGTCAGCAAGAGTGGCGGCCTGGCCGGGTTCAGCCATGCCCAGTTGCTGTTCGTGCTCGGATTCAGCCTGGTCCCGATCGCCCTGTTCCACTGCTTCTGCGGCAATCTCTACAGCCTGTCGTCGACCTACATCATCCAGGGCAATCTCGACCGGGTGCTGCTGCGGCCCTATCCGGTGTTTTTGCAGATCTGTTTCGACCGCTTGGCGATCGAAGACCTCAGCGGCGCGGTGCTGGGGGTGCTGATCATGGCCGCCGCCGCCAGCCAGATCCCGGGCTTCGCCTGGGATCCGCTGCACCTCCTCCTGCTGCTGGTCATGCTCGCCTCGGCCTTCGCGGTGGTCCTCGCTGTCTTCATGGCCTTTGCCGCCACCGGCTTCTGGTTCGAGGACCGGGTCGGCATGGTTCCGCCGGTGTACAACCTCATGGACCTGGGGCGGTGGCCGAACGGAATCTATCCGTGGTGGCTCAAACTCCTGATCACGTGCCTGATCCCGTTCTCGTTTATCGCCTTTTATCCCGCCACGTTGTTTACCGGCGGTGCCACCCTGTGGCCAGGGCTCGCCACCCCGCTTGTCGCTGTGATCGCGCTCCTGGTGGCCAACGCCCTGTGGCGCCTGGGGCTGCGCCGTTACGATTCGACCGGCTCATGACCGGCTCCAGGGGTGAACCTGGGGCCGTATGCTGCGTTGACCTACGTTTTGGAGGCCGCCCCGATGTCTCGTCCGCGTTCCACCCGCCACCGCCCCCTGAGTTTCGGCTGGCTGATCCTGGCCATCGTCGTGGCATGCATTGCTGCCGTGATCTTTCTCGCCCCTGGCCTGCTGGCTGGTTTCGTCGGCACCGTGCCCAAGCCAACCGAACCCGGCCCGGCTCCCGCCGCACCAGGCGGCGTCAGCGCTGACCTCGCCGCCCGTGAGCGCGAAGCTGAAATGGCCACCGCCCCGGTGGTGACCGTGGCCACGCCAGCGCCCGTCACCACGGTGATCGAACCGGTCGCCAAACCGATCCCCACGGTCGCTTCCCAGGCCGACGAGGCCAAGGCCGCGAGCATGCTCGCCACCGCCGAGGAACGTTTCGCCGCTCTTGACTGGGCCAAGGCCACCAGCTCTGCCAAGCCGGTGCTAGAACTCAAGGCCACCCCATTTCAGCTCGCCCGGGCCCGTGATCTGGTGCGCCTGTCGCCGCTACTCGCAGACCTGTTCAAACAACTCGATGAACGCGACGAACTGAACCGCAATTATGACACCAACCCCAGCCTCATCAGCATCGACATTAATGGCAAGGCCACCAAAGCATTGCCGGTGACCGACCTGGTAAGCAAGGTCCCGGTGGTGGTCGAGCGCCAGCCGGTCGCCTTTGCCGAAAACCAGCGCAAGGCCGGGGCGCTCACCCTGCTGATCGAAGGCAAGAACGCCTGGACGGCCACCGAGCTGCGCACCGACAAGGTCCGCATCGGCGCCATCACCAAAATCGATATCGCCACGATCATGACCGAACGCGAGGCCGAGTTCGCTGCCAACCTCAAGCGACTCGCCGCCGGCGAAGGCGGCACCGACGCCACCACCTGGTACGCCGCCGGACGCTATGCCTATCGCAACCGCCTCGACCGCCATGTCGCCGGGCTGCTCGCCAACGCCATTGACCGTGATCCCATGCTCGCCACCTCGATCCGCGAAGACAAGGCAGCCACCCTGTTCGCCTCGGTCGTGGCCCACATGAAGCACGGCAACCAGCGCCAGGCCGACGCCTACATGGCGATCATCACCAAGCGCTACAAGGACACCGAGCAGGGCAAGCAGGCGCGACTGTTCTATGAGGGCAGGACCGCCGAACTGTTGGCCGCCGCCAAGGCCACTGCAGACAAGCAGCGCCGCGATGAAGAGACCGCCCGCGCCGCGCGCATCACCCGCGCCCAAGAGGCCGGCGACGATAAGACTGCCGCCGCGATCAAGCAGGAAGAGGTCGTGGAAGAAGACACCGAAGCTCCGGTGGCCGCTGTCAGCGGCGATGAAGGCAAAGCCGATGACCTCACCGCCCAGGCATCAAAGAAGGCTGCCAAGGCCATGGACCTCGGCAACACCAACGAGCGCGACGTCATCTATGGCGAAGGCAGGAAGCTGGCCGACCAGGCGGTGAAACTCTACATGGCCCTGATGCTCAAAGAGAAAGATCCCAAGCGCAAAGAAGAGCTCGAAGGCAAGACCCTCGCTGCCAACAAGATCAAATTCATGTGCATCAAATACATGCGTCCGTTCCACTAAGCGACGGCGGCGCTGATCTGGGCGTGCCGTTGGCGCCTGATCCTTAACAACGCAATGAACCGTAGACTTCAGGCGGGGTTAACAGGATGGGGAGGATGGGAAGGATGGAATTCACCGGGACATTCGACGGCTATATCCTCCCCATCATCCCCATCCTGTTCCTTTTTTCGAACTCACCCAGCGGGTGAGCGCGGAACATGCTCGATAGCTCTGAATCAACGACTAATGCATGCCCCTTGGCCGAGTCCATTGCGTTGTTTAGGTTCAGTGGCAAGCACTGCCGCAGGCACAACCGCCCGCGGCTTTCATGAACGCCAGCAGATGCTCGACCGGGGCGTTGGGCGGGATGTCGCAGCCCGAGCTGAGCACCACGTTTTTGAGACCGGCGACGCTGGCTTCGAGCGCGACGGTACGCTGGGTGATCGTCGCCTCGTCACAGCCAACGAATACGCCGGAAGGGTCGAGATTGCCGCACACCACCACATTCGCCGGGACCGCCTTGGCCGCAGCGGGCAGGTCCATGGGCTGACCGAAGTGCAGCGCGGTGGCGCCACTGGTAAGGATGCCAGGGATGTGCGCGATCTTGGCACCGCAGTTGTGCAGGATGATGCCGAACTCACCGTCCTCGACCGCGTCGACGATGCGCTTGACGTAGGGCGAGCTGAAGCGCGCCAGCATCTTGGGCGAGAGCAATCCGGCGGTGGGCTCCGCCATGAACAGGGTCTTGGCGCCGGCGGCCTTGAACGCCTTGACGTACTCGATCAGGAAGTCGGTGGCCTTGACGATCAGGGCCTCCATCGCTTCCGGCTCATTCATCGAGAATTCGAGGGATTCGCTGACCCCGAACAGGCGGCCGGCGAGGGTGAAGGGGCCGATGCAGCCACCCACCACGCAGGGGTTGCCGGGTTGCGCGGCGAGAATCTTGACCGTGTCGAGGTAGACGTTGGTGCGGCCGGCACCGACCTTGGGCACCTTCAACGCCGCGATGCTCGCCGCATCCGTCACCAGGCGGCCGATGACCGTGGGCACCTCGTCCTCGACCATGCGCACCTGGGCGCCGAAAGCCTCGGACTCGACGCTGAGATCCATGGCCGACTGGTACCAGGGCATGCCCAGCTTGGCGCGCAGGGCGAGGCTCACCTCGGCCTGGATCTTGGGATCCGTCGCCATCTGGCGCACCGTCTTGCCGACCAGCTTGGCGCCCGGAAAGGTGGCCACGGGCATGACCTGACGGGTAGGCGAGGCGAGGACAAGCTTGGTAAAGGCTGACATGGCAGGTCTCCGGTGGTAGGTAATCTTCCTATCCGGCCAGTGCATTCGCTGGCGAATCACAGCCCTTATCGGTAAAACTAAGCGTGAAGTCAAATATGTTGCCCCCGTGCGCTGGAAGCTGATCCGCTCGACGTAGGCCGACTATTTCTGGCCGGGACGAAACGCCTTGAGCACCGTGTCGTGGGTTTCCAGTCGCGCTCCACCCAACAAATCAAGGCAATAGGGCACCGCGGAGAACACCGCATCAAGGCATTCGCGAATCGCGCTCGGCTTACCCGGCAGGTTGATAATCAGGCAACGCCCGCGATGGCCGGCGGTTTGACGGCTGAGGATCGCGGTGGGGACAGCGCGCAGCGAAGCCGCTCGCATGGCCTCGCCAAAACCAGGTAACATGCGGTCACAGACGGCTTCGGTGGCTTCGGGGGTGACGTCACGCACCGCGGGGCCGGTTCCGCCGGTCGTGACGATCAGGCTGCACCCCACGCGATCAGCCAGTTCGATGAGGGTCGCCTCGATCAGCGCACGCTCATCAGGAATGATGCGGGACACGGCTTCCCACGGCGAACACAAATAGGCGTCGAGAGTGGCGCGCATGGCCGGACCACCTCGGTCCTCATACACTCCCTGACTGGCGCGGTCACTGATGGTGAGCAAGCCAATGCGCGCAGGTTCCATGACCTGGTTGTCAGCCGGGGCCCCTGGCGTCAACCACCGCCCGGGCGACCAGCGCCAACGAGCAGACTACACGCCCAGGGAATCAAGCGGAGACGGGGCCTGGGCCTTGGGAGCCAACCGTTCGGCCTGCTCATTCTCGTACTTGACCCGGCTCGCGGTACTGACGTCGACCGTGTCCTGCTTGCGGCTTGGGGCCGGGGCCGGCTCGCTGACCGGAGCCGAGGCCGCCGGGGGCAGAGAGGTGGGACTAGAGCCGCGGATCGCGCCGATGGAGTCCATGGTAAAGCCTTTCGCTGGGGACGGGACGAACCCCGCTGATGGTTTTTACCCCCCGGCGACGAAGATGCACGCGGCATCTGGGACATAGGGTCAGGAGGCGAGGAGCGAACGCAATCGGCGCTGGCATTCGCCACTGGCAAACGGCTGGGAGAACAGACTGGCCTCGGCGCGCTGGTTGATGCGCCCCTGCCGCTGCAGGCGAACGGCGCGGATAGCCGCAACCGCCCCGGCACCGAACTCCCCGAGATCGGTCGCAAGACGCTCGACTTCGCTGGCTTCCTCCGCCAGGCGATCCACCAGCCCCTCGCGCAAGGCCTCGTGGGCGTCGAGCATGCGGCCCTTCAAAAACAGGTCGCCACAGGTCTGGGCGGTCAGCCGCGAGGACAGCCGCCGCATCCCACCAAGGCACGGCATCAAAGCCCAGGCCAAGCCAGGCAGCCCCAGGCGCAGACCCGGCGCCGCTACGAGCACATCGCACCCCACTGCCAGCTCGAGCCCCGGGCCCAGGGCGTAGCCCTGCAGCCAGACCACCGTGACCCCGGGCCAAGCCTCGAGCCGCTGCATCACGCGCTGACCGAGCCGGCTGTAGGCGGCGGCAGTCGTGGCATCAAAGGCAGACAATTCGCGGATGTCCACGCCGAGCGAGAACACCCCGCCATCACCTTCGATCAGCAGCGGAAGCGAATCCGTGGGCGGGGCCAAGGTCCGCCAGAGTTGCTGCAGGACGGAGCGATCGAGCACATTGTAGCGATCGGGCCGGGTCAATCGCACGCGCACGAATCCGGCGGTGCGCTCGACGCTGATCGAGGAGGTGGTGGGTTTGGCCATGAGCGTACTGAGCATGGGTACACCAGGAATTCGTCTGCGTCAAATTGGGGTTGGGCGGATGTCGAGCGCCTGGGGCGGTCGCGCCCCCAGGGGGTGTCCGCGTGGCACCGAACCTCCACCACGCAAAGCAGAAAACCCGGCTATTTTGCCGGGTTTTCTGCTTGACGTGGTGGAGATATGGGGATTCGAACCCCAGACCTGTTCATTGCGAACGAACCGCTCTACCAACTGAGCTATATCCCCGTACTCCGCACGCGGCGCGGGGTCCTGAAATACCCGGCGCGGGAAAATTGTCCAGCCCCTTGCCGCCGGCGGCAAGTTGGGAATCATTCGCGCCCCTGCACCTTGAGACCAAGCCCGTCATGCCGATCCAGCGCACCCTCATCCTGCTCAAGCCCGACTGTGTCCAACGCGCCCTGTGCGCCGAGGTGCTCGGACGTTTTGAGCGCAAGGGACTGCGCCCGGTTGGCCTGAAGCTGGTCCAGGCCACCACCGATACCGCCGCGCGGCATTATGCCGAACACAAGGACCGACCGTTCTTTCCCAGCCTGCTGCAGTTCATCACCAGCAGCCCGCTGGTGGCGGTGGCCCTAGAAGGCGACAGCGCCATCGCTGTGACACGCACCCTGATCGGCCCCACCGATGGCCGCGCCGCAGCGCCCGGCACCATCCGTGGTGATTTCGGCCTGTCGCGCTCGAACAATCTCGTCCATGGCAGTGACTCGCCCGAGGCGGCGGAGCGCGAATTGGCAATCTGGTTTCCCGAGGGGCTGATCTCCTGGACACGCGCCGACCACGCGTGGACGGAAACGCCCTGAGTTCATTCTGGGACTGACGCCAGTCCAACCACTACTCCGTGGTGTAACGGTAGCACAAGAGATTTTGGCTCTCTTTGTCTGGGTTCGAATCCCGGCGGGGTAACAAAAAACCAACAGCCCGGCGCAGTGATCTGCGCCGGGCTGTTGGTTGAATCGCGCCGTATTCGGGCGGTCAGGGCTTGAGTGTGGCCGGGGCGGAGGTGACCTCGACCAGCTCGACGTCAAACACCAAGATCTGGTTGGGACCGATCTGCGGGGGCGCCTGCTCTCCGTAGGCGAGTTCAGCAGGGATGTACAGCTTCCAGCTGTCACCGGGCTTCATGAGCTGGAGGGCCTCGGTCCAGCCCTTGATCACCTGGCCCACGCCGAACGAGGCAGGCCCGCCATGGCTCGCAGAGCTGTCGAAGACCGTGCCGTCGGTGAGCGCGCCGGTGTAGTTGACCTTGACCTGGTCGTTAGCCCCAGGGGCCTTGCCGCCGGCAGGACCTTCGCTGACCACCTGATATTGGAGGCCGCTGGCGGTGACCTTGATCCCGGGCTTCTTGGCGTTTTCAGCCAACCAGGAGGCATTGGTGACCGAACGCTCTGCGGAGGCCTTGGCCTTGGTGGCCTCGACTTCGGCCTGGAACTGCATCAGCACCTGCTGGGCTTCAGCTTGGTCGACCAGCGACTTGACACCAGCCGCATCGTCAAGAATCGCCTTGGTGACCAGCTCGGCATCGAGGGTGTAGTGCCGAACCGTCTCAGACATCTGCCGTCCAATGAGGTAGCTGGCTTTCTGGCGAATGGTCATGGCAGCGGGCGCAGGGGCGGTGGACATGGCAGGATCGGGGGTAGTGACGCCATCGGCGGGAACCATCGCAGCCGGTGGTTCGGCCGTGACGGCAGGGGTGGGAACGGCAGCGGCGGGCTGGACTTCAGATTCGACGGCACAGAGACCGGCGAGAAGGGCGGATGCGGCGACCAGGCGGGTCAGGGACATGACAACTCCGGATGTGGGAGGGCAGAGAATGGCAACGGGGTGCCGCCGCCAAGGGCCAATCAGGCGGGCAGGCCATCCACCACGTCAAGCGCCTGGCGGTGCAGCAGGCCGTCCTCTCCGGTGGCGATGAGCATGGCAGCGGTACCTTCGGGACCGGCGGTGAACTGCAGCTCATCGAGCACCATCCCCAGGCCCGGCACCAGATGATGGCGCCAGTCTGCCGCGAGCCGCAGCAGATGGACCGCACCGGCCTGATCGCGGTAAGCCACCACATGCCAGCCGGCGACATAGGCCCCGGCGGGGCGTCCGACGGCGACCGGAGCCCCGGTCTGGGAGGAAAGCGCATGGTGCACCCAGCGCCGGCCATCGAAGCACAACTCGTGTACGCCGTCATCCTCACCGCGGAACAGGACATGCTCGTGGTCGGCCGGGGCATAGCCCACCGGATCCGCCGCCGCGGCCGGGCAACCGGTATGAGCACTGAGGTCCGCATGGCGCCAGGTGCCGTCAAGATCGAGCAGCTCATGGATCGCACCACGCCCATCGCGGAAGGCGATGTGGCGGCTGCCTTCGGCATCCCAGACCCAGGCAGAGGCGCCACCGGCGGCCAGCGGCACGCCCAGCAAAGCCGTCAGATCGGTGACCACCTGGGCCTCATCCACCAGTTGCACATGACCATCGGCGCTGGTGTACACCGCGAAAGGCGCAGCGACCGCCCCGCGCGCCGGACATGGCGT
>Ga0164292_10004896_pt1 | contig 10919 bp, 9 predicted proteins | sample GEODES117metaG_FD_111486 | JGI IMG/M metagenome (GOLD analysis project Ga0164292, IMG submission 111486) | Eutrophic lake water microbial communities from Lake Mendota, Wisconsin, USA - GEODES117 metaG | ecosystem: Environmental > Aquatic > Freshwater > Lake | place: USA: Lake Mendota, Wisconsin... | reverse complement strand
CAATATGTGCCCATAAGCAAAGGCATCAGGCCAGCGCACATAGAAAGGCTCACCATGAAAAACTCTCGCACCGCAGTAGCCGCCCTACTTATCGCCGGCTTCGCACTAACTTCAGCTACTACCTCATTTGCCGCAGAGACAGCAGCCACAAAGGCTGAGCGCGTTGCAGCCCGCACCGCATTCCAAGCCCAGATGAATACTTTCAAAGCTGCCGCAGAAGCCCGCCACACAGCAGCCGATGCCGCACATGCAACCATCGATGCTGCTCGCGCCGCCGCTAAGGCTGCATTAGCTACTGCAACCACAGCTGATCAGAAAGCTGCTGCAAAGGCTGCCTTCGAAGCCGCCAAAGCTGCAGCCAAGGCAACGGTTCCAGCCAAGCCAGTTAAGCCGGTCAAGCCAGCCATCTTGGTTAAGGCAAAGCCTGCAGTAACTCCAGGCTCATAACGCAACACAGTGGTGCCTAACGGCGCCAACCAAGTTTGAATCCTCCTCAAGGGATACAAATCACCCACCGTGGATTATCGGTGGGTGTTTTGTTTTGCCATAAATAATTTAGAAAAGAATACGGAATCAAAGTCCCATTAATTTAGCTTGACGATCAAAGTCAGGAACCGCGTTACGAACTTCTTCAAATGTGCCCCGGGCAACTATCACGCCTTTATCCATGTATAGAACTAGATCGGCATCACGAACAGTTGATAAGCGGTGCGCAATAAGAACAACTGTTGTTGAGCCCTTTAGTTTTTGAATGTCCGACGAAATACTTTCTTCCGTGCCGCCATCTAGGGCACTTGTAGCCTCGTCAAGAACCAGCAATTTAGGTTTAGTAAATAGCGCTCGAGCGATTCCAATACGTTGACGCTGACCCCCACTTATCTTGGCACCGCGTTCTCCAAGATTTGTATCTAAGCCTTCAGGCAGAACTGCAACAAATTCAGTGAGTGAAGCAATACGAATTGCATCGTTTACCAATTCATCTGTAGCAGCTTCGAGCGGATAACCAAGTGCCACATTTTCGCGAATTGATCCATTTGCTACTAAAACATCTTGTGGAACATACGCGATAGCACCGGGCCACTTAGTTATTGCCTCAAGCGGCGTGATGCCAGAAATATGAACCGAACCAGTATCAGGCTCTAATACGCCTAAGAGAACATCAACAAGAGTTGTTTTGCCAGCGCCAGAGGGTCCAACAATCGCAATAACAGCTCCTTGAGGTGCCTTAACGGAAATGTTTGAAAGTGCTTTATCTACCTTCTCCGGATAGGTTATAGATACGTTTAGAACATCTAATGTGGGTTCAAAACCGATGTGTTCAGTTTTAACTTGATCATCTAAATTAACATTGAGCGGTGCCTGTCCCAGGAATGAGAATAAATCTAAAGTAGGTTTTGCAATGCCTAAACCACTTTTTATCATCACGGTACCTTGTTGAATTCGCAAAACTGCCGGTGCAATACGTGTGCCAGCCGCTACAAAGATCGCTAAAGTTGCAACAGCTTGTGAGGCGTCTTTCATCACAAATTGAACAGCACCGATTAAAACGGCGCCAACTATTACTGTGGTTTCAATTACATATTTGCTGATGTAAGGCATAAAACTCATTTCAGAACTTAAGTCTGAGTATTCATACCTAATTTTAGAAATTTCTCTTGCATAGTAGTCACGTCTATTTCGTACAACAGATTCTCGGTAGGCAGAAAATACTTCGATGATTTTCTCATTACCTTTAATTGCAAGCTCCGCATTTCGTCTACCGATTCGGCCAGCTCTCTCGTGCATCAGCATATAAAGAATTAGTGCGATGGTTCCAAATATCACAACAGTACCTATTGAAGTTATTGGATCAATTACAAACAAACCGATTACTAAGATTATGAGCAAAGAAACATCAGCAATCAGAACTACGGATGACGCCAGAATTTGAAGCGCTATAACATCCACTCCACGTGTGACTGCATATAAAGCTTCATGGGATGACCATCTTTGGGTTATGAGAAAAGGTTGTGCTAAAAACCTTGCTATCAAGTCTGCCGAAATTGAGGCGCCGCGCCTACTCATAAAGTAAAGAATACGTCTTGTGAAAATTATTGATAAAATTGTACGACCTACTAGCAACAGAACTGCCGCGCCACTGATCACAATTGCTTGGGTCTGTAATGTTGAATTACCTAAACCTAGAAATGAAAGAACGGTATTTACTCGATTACCAGGTTCTCTAGATTGAATACCAGTTATAGATAAGGTGCCAAGCAGGCCAATTGCGAGCACTCCAAGTAAGTCAAGTATTCCAAGAAACACTTGAATTACTGTGACAATGCCTAATTTTCGTCTGTCACTTCTGGAAAGTATCCCGATTGCTTGCCGAAAAGTAGCATTCGACGAGGCAGATTTAGAATTGTTAGTTTTCGTCACAAATTTAAACCTTATTGATTCGACTGAAGTTAGGGGATTTGCGATCCTTTTCTGATAGGTGAAAATCCGAAAGAGGCCACTTGATGTTCAAATTTGGATCTACAGGATTGATCCCAAATTCGTTATTTGATGAGTACTCTTTATCCAGTAAATAAGTGACAACCGAGTTATCTTCTAGGGCTTGAAATCCGTGTCCCAATCCACTGGAAATATAAACGCACTTGCCCATACTCTCAGATAGCTCTACTTCTAAATGTTCTCCATAAGTCTTGGATTCTGGACGCAAATCGACAATTACATCCAAAGCTGCACCTGATGTACAAGTAACCAATTTTGATTGCCCGTCTAACTCGGGACTGTAGTGAATCCCTCTAATGACACCCCTTTTGGAAATTGAAGTATTTGCTTGTCTGACTACAAATTCAGGAACTTCGAATTCCTTTAACGCATCAACTTTGAACCATTCGCGAAACATCCCTCGTTCATCGGGAAATACAGGTGACTCAATAATCCAAGCACCGTCAATTGCAAGAGTCGTAACTTTCATGAGCACATCCTACTTTGCCAATGACAGCATCATGTCAGGCAGCGCTTTTTGAACTGCATCTTTCCAAGGGCCAAGAGGCACTATGCCAAATTCTGACCATTTTTGATTATCCAAAACAGAATACTTTGGTCGCTGCACATTAGTTTCGAACTCAGAGGACAGAACAGGGGTAACTCTGGCTGGATCTGCGCCTGCAATTTCAAATATGTACTGTGCAAATTCAAACCAACTGCACGGACCTGCATTAGTTCCATGAAACATGCCGGAAGGAACATCATTTATGACTGCCTTAACGGTTAACTCTGCCAAATCGAATGCATTCGTAGGTTGACCTTGTTGATCATTAACCACTCGAACACTTTCACCACTGTTAAGGGCTTTCGTTAACATAGTTTTGTAAAAATTTTTCCCGTGAGGGCTATAAAGCCAAGCAGTTCTAATTATTAATGATTTCTCTGGGTACTCATTTAGTATCTCTACTTCGCCTGCTAATTTGCTCTTCCCATAAATTGAGAGTGGCTCTGTTAAATCATTTACCTGCCATGGTGAATTGCCATTACCTGCAAAAACATAATCGGTTGAAAAATGCACTAACTTTGCATTCACTGATCTACTTGCATTTGCCAAATTTGCAGCACCTAATTGATTAACTTTGAATGCTTGATCATAATCAATCTCAGCCTGCGCAACATTTGTATAAGCAGCCGCATTTATAACTACATCTGGTTTTGTGCTATTAACAAGTTGTCTTACCTGTCCAATGTTTGTAATGTCTAGATCAGTGTGAGATAACGGTATAAAATCAATGCCGCGAGTACCTAATGTTTTCTGGAGACACCTACCGAGTTGGCCGTTGGCGCCTGCAAGTAGCCATTTCATTTTTTAAGTGGCCGCCACCACGCTTCATTTTCCTGATACCAATGAATCGTTTCCTTTAAGCCGACTTCCCAATCAACTTGAGGTGCATAGCCAAGTTCATTTGAAATCTTGGTAACATCAACTGAATATCTAAGGTCATGACCTTTTCGATCTTCAACATATTCAACAGATTCCTGACCCTTGCCCATTATGTCGAGAATTCTGTCGGTGAGTTCAAGGTTATTTAGCTCGGTACCGCCACCTATATTGTAAATCTCGCCTGCTTTGCCTTTGGTAAGTGCAAGATGGATACCACGACAGTGGTCATCGACATGCAACCAATCTCGCACATTCAAGCCACTTCCATATACAGGAACTTTCTTTTTATCAATTAAATTTGTAACGAATAGTGGGATTACCTTTTCAGGAAATTGATTTCGTCCATAATTATTGCTGCATCTTGTGACACGAACATCTATGCCATGAGTCTTGAAGTAAGACCTACAGATTAGATCTGCTGAGGCTTTGGAGGCTGCATAAGGTGAGTTTGGTAGTAACGGATCTGTTTCAGGCCAGGATCCATTTTCGATGGAACCATAAACTTCATCGGTAGAAACCTGGAGATATGTTTTAACATTGCTAGATTTGACTGCATCTAGCAATGTTTGAGTCCCCAAGACATTGGTTATTACAAAATCTCTTGCACCATTAATTGAGCGATCGACATGAGACTCTGCAGCGAAATTAACAACCATGTCATGTTCGTTTACAAGTCGACCTACGAGTTCGGAATCGCAGATATCGCCTTTTATGAATTCAAAACTGTCTGCAGGTAATTCCGAAAGGTTTGTAAGGGTGCCAGCGTAAGTCAGTTTGTCCAAAACCGTGACCGATGAAAAACCACTATACGTGCCGTCGATAATGCGGCGAACAAAGTTCGAGCCAATGAATCCAGCCCCACCTGTTACGAGTATCCGCACTTAACTTGCCCCTTATCAATGTGATTGACCAAACCTACAGGTCAAGTACCCTTAATCAAGTGAAGGGCATAATTTTAGCTGGAGGGACGGGCTCGCGCCTGTGGCCTCTTACCAAGACGACCAGCAAGCAACTTTTGCCCGTCTATGACAAGCCATTAATCTATTATCCACTATCCACTCTAATGCTTGCTGGCGTACGAGAGATATTGATAATTACTACACCACAGGACGCAGATGACTTTAAGAGTTTACTTGGAAATGGCGATGCTCTAGGAATTTCACTTACATATGAGGTTCAGCCAAAACCGGAAGGCTTGGCTCAAGCTTTCATCATTGGAGAAAAATTCATAGGCAAGGATCCAGTGGCTCTAATTCTTGGTGACAATATTTTTTATGGCCCAGGCTTAGGGCGACGACTTTCTGAAATATCTAGTTTTGGTGGTGCCACTATTTTTGGGGTTGAAGTAAAAGAACCTCAACGATACGGGGTTGTTGAAACTTCTGATTCTGGTGAGGTCTTGTCCATTGAAGAGAAACCGATTAGACCTAAGTCCAGTACCGCTGTCCCAGGATTATATTTCTTTGATAACACTGTATCTGACCGTGCGAAATCGGTAATAAAGAGTGCTAGAGGAGAGCTAGAGATCACTTCAGTTATCGATAGTTATCTCCGTGACAAAAAGATTCAATTCCGAGCCCTTGAATCAAATACTGCTTGGATGGACTGCGGAACAGTTGATAGCCTTAATGAAGCTGCTAACTTTGTTAAATCAGTTGAACAAGAAATTAATTTCAAAATAGGTTGCATCGAAGAAGTTGCTTTCCGACAGGGCTGGATTGACCTAGTTGGACTAAAGAATATTGCTGAGCTACTCGGTAAGAATGAATATGCCAATTATCTACTAGCTATCTTAGAAAACTCATCTGAAAATGTCAGATAAGTTAAAGATTGGATACGTTCCTTACTCGGCAGATTTAAGCCACCCAGGCGATCGACGGAGAATTGGCACCTGGTCTAAAACTTGCAGAAATGATCTTCAGTTAGAAGATCCCACAGAGTCCGACTTGCTAGTTTTGTCAGCTGCAGCCAATTTTGATTTCTGGATAAACAAATCCAAACAACCAGTCATTTTAGATTTAGTGGACGGTTATTTAGGAGAAGAACCTTTGTTTATCAGGGATTTAGGCAGAAATCTGGTTAGGTCTTTCAAAGGAAAAAGCAATTACTCGGCAGTCACATTTACTCGAGCGCTCCAAAATGCTTGCCGCAAAGCTGATGCAGTAATCGTGGCGAGTCAAGAACAAGCAGAAGACGTACTTCCTTTTAATTCATGTGTTCATATAATTCTAGATGACCATTCAGAGCTTGATGCTGCAAGGCTGGAGCGAAGTGTTAGCAAACTTAAGGATCCTTCATCAAAGTACATTTTTTGGGAGGGATTCGGATACACAATAAAGCACTTTAGATTCCTCGCCCCAAGCCTTGATAATTATATGAGCAAAAGTGGGTACAAGTTATTGATTTTGACCAATCCCAATTTTGCTCGCTGGGGTGGTTATCTTGGCAAGATAAACGCAAATAAATTGATAAAGAAGTGGTTTCCAAAGTCTAAGAACCAGATAGAAGTTATCCCGTGGTCAATTGAAGATGTGATTCATTACGCTTCACTCAGTGATTTTGCGATCATTCCTGTTGATACAAACGACAAGTTCGCCAAGTTGAAACCTGAAAATAAGCTTCTATCTATGTGGCATCTTGGATTGCCAACCTTGTTTTCCAATACTTTTGCGTACAAACGAGTTGCAAACGAAATTGGGATCCCTGAATTTTGTATAGATTCAAGTAGCTGGCAAAGTGTTTTCGACAATCTCGCAGTTGATTCGCTAGACAATTCCTTAGACAAAACAGAAAACTACATTAACGAGACACACACCAAAGACATTCTGGTCGAAAAGTGGCAAAAGGTGTTTGAAACAGTGTTGGCTAAAAATGTCTAAGTACGACCTAACTTATGCGACAGTTGATTCTCTCTCAGAAGGCGTCGGATCTAGCCAAATTGCACCTTTGATGGAAAAACTTGCTAGTCATGAGATGAAAGTAAAATTGTTAACGTTTGAGAAGCAAGACCCACCTATTCCGCTAGTTGAGCGAATGTTGAAAGCTGGCGTGGAATGGACACAAATTCCCTTCGGAAGTAAAGGGCCATTCGGTGGTATTTCTAGAACAATGCAGCTTGCAAAACTAATGCCTGATTCTGAAATTACTCATGCTCGAAGTGACTTTCCAGCAGTAGCTGCAAGAATTAGCGGCCAGAGTCGAATTCTTTGGGATGTCAGAAGTTTGTGGGCTGATCAACGAAAATTCATTGAGGACGGCAGATTAAAGCGTGGCATATTGTCTATGTACTCACCATTTGAGACGTTAGCCTGCAATTCAGCCATAGCGTTGTCGACGCTCACCCAGGCAGTAGTTCCGGTGCTTGAAGATCGACATAACCATTTGCCTGGTCTTAGAACTGTTGTACCTACTGCAGTAGATCTTGATAGATTTAAATTTTCACCAGTAATGCCACCAAAACTTAAAGGTCTATATTCTGGTACATATAATAATTATTATGACCTCGAACTTAGTAGAAACTTTCTATCTGCTTTAAGGCAAATTGTAAATTGTGATGTCGACTGGGCGAAACCAAGAGAGTCCCAAGTTGTAAAACTAAACGCTGGTGAGAATTCAGTTTTTTCCGTTTCGCAGCCGGAGATGGCTGGCTTGATGTCTGGATATTCATTTGGAATTTCGATATGTAAAGAAGATGCAGGTCCTTCTCTAAAGGCCGCAATGCCAACTAAAATTGCTGAATTCCTCGCTATTGGCCGGCCGGTAGTCGTTAATCAAGGCCTTGGTGATTGCGATGAATTGTTTAGCGATGGAATTGCGGGAGTAATCATTAAGTCAAACGACAATTTAAAGAAAAAAGCAGAAGAACTGGTTAACCTATGCATGGATCCCAATACTCCGTTTCATTGCAGAAATTTAGCTGAAAAGCATTTCAGCTTAGATGCGGGAGTGGCTAATTACTTAGGTTTATACTCTAGGATGCATCAATAAACCCACTAAATTTGGGACATTTAAAAAGACATCTTGTAAATAGATAACAATTATTAATCTCGGAGAATTCAACCAGACACCCGAACAATAATGGCTCAGCAAGATAAAATGAATCTATGAGCCTTTTTAATTCTAATGTAATTCCAGAATCAAAAAACCAAGTTCTTGTTCTCATCTCTGATACCGGGCCAAGCCAGCTAATTATAAACATCATTCAATCGATGTTGGATTCAAATTGTAAGCCTCATGTTATTCTTTTTGATTCAAGTAGTTCAAAGATTTTAGATCAAATTCTCGCTCTTGAAATTACATGTGAAGTGATAGAACATTCAGGAAAAAGTGATTCACTAGCTTTGATTTCGAATATGATTAAACACATTAGATTGAATAACTATTCAATTGTTTTTGCTAGCGGACAGCATGCAACACTTTTCGGAATTTTTTCTGCATTCTTAACGCGCATCCCTAAAAGAATTTACATCAGGCACCATTCAGATTCAAACTTCTATAATTGTAAAACTTCGATGCGCTTAATTAGAGGATATGTCTTCGATGTAATTTTCAATTTCCTATCTACTCAAATTGTTGCGGTTTCAAGAGTTGTAAAAGATCAACTAATTGATAATGAATACGTCAATTCAAAAAAAGTGATAGTCATAAACAATTCTGTGTCTGAATATTTCCTAATTAAACATCGGCAGTTTCGTTCTGGCGAAATTCTGAGAATAGGAGTTATCTCCAGACTAACCGAATTAAAAGGCGTAATCTATACAGCAGAAGCATTCTCTGAATATTACAAATTAAATAGCAACTGTGAGCTAACAATTATTGGAGAGGAATCAGATTCAGCACCTGGTATTCGTGAAACCTTGAGTCATCTCCCCGATACTGCATATCGTTTCATTTCAAACATTTCTGACACTAAGAGTTTTTACTCCGAAATAGACATCTTTGTTCATGTTCCTATTAGAGAAACTGCAGAAGCCTTTGGTTTGGTCTACCTCGAAGCTTTGTTTTCTGGCGTACATTGCATATTTACTAAATCAGGAATTATTTCTGCTGATAAATATTTATCCGAATATTGCTGCATCGTAGAATTTCAAGATAAAAATTCCATTTTGCAGGAAATCATAGGATTCGCCAATCATGGCAGAGAAATGAAAGAGCTTTCCAGAGAAATAATCGAAAGATACTCGCCAAAAGTAATGAAGGAATCATACAAATCTATTTGGCTGAGTTAACAAACATTAGCTATTTTGTCCAAGATGCTAAATGTGCCCGTGTGTCTATCGTTACTGACCTTATTATAGCTATAAGTTCTCACTTTAAAGACTCTAATTCTTTCGATAGTTCAGATTTTACAACAAAAAAGTTGGAACTTCCTACTAGAGTAAACTCATCGATTTTTACAGAGGTATTTTCTATATCGTCTAATCTATAAATGTTGAAACCAAGTCCGTTAAACAATTTATTCAGCTTACGTGCAGCTTCATCGTTAAGAATTTCAATCAGGTACGCATCTACATCTGATAAAGTAAAACCAAATCCCGCAAGTACTTCTGGCTCATGAGTCTCTACATCGAGTTTTACTAAATTAGGCTTGGTTATTGCACCAGCTTTGATTAAAGAATCCACGGTAACAACTTTTACCTGCTTTTCATCATATAGATTTGAACTGTCGTGTGTTCCATGAATTGCTTGATCCGCATACTCATTGAGTGTGATTGTGTATAGAAAATCCATGCCTTTGTTCATAAAAAACTTTCCCTGACCGTCATAATTTGAAAGTGCTAATTCGTAGATATCTGCATTGAAATTATTAATTGCCAAATTCTGACGAATTATCTTAGTTGCAGATTCGAGAGGTTCGAAGAAGATGACTTTCGGTAAGGGGTTTAGAGCCAATGTTACAAGACCATATATCCCGGTGTTGGCGCCTATGTCATAAACGACTTCCGGTCTAAATTTCTTGCAATACTCAACCCAAACAGACATAGCCTTCTTTTCATGTCCATCATTTAGCCCATAAAAATAAAGATCATTTTCAAGAACATAGCCGGTTGAGAAAATAGTTAACAGCGGATTATTGTCATGGATAAGTTGAAAAAAACCTTTAAAGTACAAATGTTTGGTGACGCTTCGAGGTAAACGTCTCCGAATAGAAAACGGAAGACTCCGTGCAATTAGCTTGCGCATTAGGACTTTCATGTCTTCTCCCACAATTAAGAGTGCTGATTTAAAAGGCCAAACGGATATTTACATTTTCATCAAGATTTTGCAAACCACAACATGAATTGTTCAATCAAAAAGACTGAAACTCAAGCCTTCTCTAGTCTATAACGACAATACTACGATTTGACTCAATAGAAATTGAAACAATGCCCGTATCGCCATCATTGGCATCAGTTGAAACCCATTCGACTTCAATACCACTTCCAATAGCCGCTTTGACTTCCGAGCCAAGCCAGTCAGAAATTGCTGACTCATCCCCGGCAATTTCGATCTTGACAATCTTTGCAACGGCTTTTCCATCTGTTGATGGATGGTGGTTCTTTATCCATTGAACAAAGAAAGGCATCTGACGGTCTTCTAAAGTTCCAAGAACGCCGATCTGTTTCCAGCTCAAATCTGTGCCATCTGGTTTGGTGCGGTGACCGTCAACTGCTGGGCGACCTAGACGAGTCTCAACTGCTGCAAGATCTTCAACAGCCACAACCCAAGTGAGCCATCCACCACCTTCTGCGGCTCGCTTTGATACAGCCTTACCAAATGGTGATGAATCAGATGCTGGGTGATCTAGTGGGCATACAACTTCGATGTAATGACCATTTAGAAGAGGCGCTGTGAAGTTACGAGTACCGAACCTTGGGTGCACTCCGCCATCAACAAAGGTGGTCCCTAAACGAGATCCCAGTCTTTGGACAGTATCTGCTAGCTGGTCATGAGAAGTTACGTATGAGACATGGTCTAGGCGCATGAGCAAATCTTGCCCTATTCGAAGGGGTGCTTT
>Ga0164292_10004895_pt1 | contig 10920 bp, 12 predicted proteins | sample GEODES117metaG_FD_111486 | JGI IMG/M metagenome (GOLD analysis project Ga0164292, IMG submission 111486) | Eutrophic lake water microbial communities from Lake Mendota, Wisconsin, USA - GEODES117 metaG | ecosystem: Environmental > Aquatic > Freshwater > Lake | place: USA: Lake Mendota... | reverse complement strand
GTTGGAAGTGGCAACGCGAGGACATGATTCATGGACCACAAATTGAGCGTTTTGCTAAATATCCTGACGGTCGGATTGAGCGTCCGAGTTAGATTTCTTCTAATTTAAGCGTGGTCACTTCTCGCAATATCGCACTGCCACCTTCACTTAAGCTGCGCTGGTAGCGAGCTTCCCACTTCTTCTCGCCGGTCTTTTTCATTTGTGTGAAGTCAAAAGCCGGGTAGGGTGAAGTCCCAGGGCGAGTGATGGTAATAAACTCATCTTCATGTAATTTACCAAATGACGACATGAACATATAGAGGGGTTGAGGGGAGTAGGGATAGATTTCGACAGGTGATTCAACAAATTCTAAGCGAAAGCGCTCGAGTGTTTCACCATTAATAACCGAACTAGCTTGTAAAAGACCAGCACGCGTGACGGGTGTAATGGGTGCTCCTGGCAAACGATGAGAGTAGTGAGGAGCCGAAGCTTCTGAAAGAAATAATCCCTCTGTCTCATCGGACTCAGTTAGCTCAAGGCATTAGATCTGTCTGAAACTTTTATTTCAAACGAACACGACCAATATTGAGATCGACTGAACTTGATCCTTGAATGCTATATGCAAAGTACATCCATGTATTTCCATCGATTACTGCAATACTTGGCTCACCAATCGCGGTTATTCGCCCTACATGTGAGTGCGTACCTTCCACTCCCAAATGGAGTGTTAAGGCCCCAAACGAAGCAATATCGGTTAAATCAGTCGTTGAAAGGATTGGTTTTGAAACAATGAGGCCGTGCAAAAGAGAGTAGTAAAGAGTACTTTCATAAAAGAAGGGTTGGTATTTATCAACTCCAACATTCCCAAGTGCTAACTGATTTTTTGTACCAAAGCTTCCATCCGTGGATTCTGTTGCAAAGTATAATTCTCTAGACCCCGAGGCACGAGATTCATCGTCCCAAAAAATAAAACCATTACTAGTGGAGCCATAGAGTGAGGAGCCGGGGTTTCCTGCTTGATGAGTAAGGCCCGCTATTGGCAGGGGTGTGGCGCTCCAATTTGAACGCACTAATGAACCGGCAACGCGCGAGATTGATCCGAGGTGAATATTTGTCTGATCGAGATTAATAGTAGCTTTCTGTAATTGATTTCCGTTTGCAAGAATAGGATCGCCAATTGAGAAATACATCTCATAAATATTTGCAGACACTTTTTTTCTAAAATTAAAACCGAATGGAAGGCCCCAGATTGACCCACTCCAGTCCATGTATATAGGTGCATGTACTTTATACGTTCCATCATTCTGCCTTTTGAATAGATAGGAACTTACCGGCGGACTGGCATTAGTGGTATCGGGCGGGTCAACCAATGAATTTACATGGGAAATCACTGTGTTTGAAATTATGCGTGAGCGGTAGGGAAGATTTGGGCGTTGGTTTTCAAAACTTGCAAATGAGTTATTATTGCAGCTCGCATCTGTTGCTAGAGTTCCGTCTAGGATGCATTGTAAAATTGAAATGGGTGAATAAGTAGAAACAATTAAGTATGTGCCATCAGGACTTATTTCAGGCGAATCTTCCCATCCGTCAGTGTTGACATCACCTGGTACTGACTCAGGTTGATCCCATAGAGCATTAACTGTGGGAAGAATGACGGCCTTGCGACTGTAATTTATATTTCGAAGAGAAATATCGTAGCTTACTTCACCTGACAAAACACTTGATGTAATAGTTGTTTCAAATCTATTTGAAGATGTGGAACTCCATCCGTTCGAGGTTCCTTGAGTGACAACCAGTGAAATCTCACTTGGAGAAACTTCTGATTTAGAGCTAGCTGTTAATAATAATTTGAAGCTTGTCGTATCGATACGCTCTGCTTGAACGCTAAAACTAAATTGATTATTTTGCTTACTTGGCACTTCGTTCGATTGGCAGGCTACTAATATGAGCAAAGTTAGAAGTCTAAACATGATTCATATTAGCCCAAACAGAATACAAAATTACAGTGGAGCGGTATTTTCCTTAGAAAGGTTTAACCACTAGAACACAAAGACTGAGTGGTTGAGTCGGGTAGCAATAGGTCGGATGCTTTAAAGCTTTGTCTAATTTCACTCGATAAGAGTCTGAGGTTAGGGAGAAAACTTGCATGAAATTTAAATCGTTATTTACGGCATTACTGTTCATTCTTTCATTTAGTCTTTGGGCGCAAGTCGGTAAGTCAGCGCTCATCGTGATCGATATGCAACCTTATTTTGTTGAACGCGGTGGCAACGATAAAGACTTAGAAAATGCTAAAAAAGTAGCGGAAATACTAGCAGAGCAAGAGCGCATGATTTTGCAAGCTCGCGCGGCCAACATGCCCGTTATCTTTATCGAATATGAGTGGGCGGGATATAATTTTGGTGTGACCAATGAACGCTTGAGTGCAGCTGCCAAAGATTATAACCAGGCCTCCGTAGTTAAAAAAGCTGCTGATGGGATGTTCGATGATCCAAAAACAAAAGAACAACTGGATAAGCTGCTAGCAGAAAAAGGCATCAACCATCTATATATTACGGGTGCCAATGGCGGTGCTTGTGTCCATCAGAGTATAAGTGGTGCGCTTAGAAATAACTACAGCGTGACTTCGGTCAGTCAGGGTGTTGCTGACTTTAACTATAAAGAATTTATCTATCCCTATAAAGGGCATTATAATTTTACTCCGACATGTCCTACTTGTAGTTTCAAAGAAGTGGAAGGCAGCGTTGATTTAGTTGCAGAATCAGTTGAGGTAGAAACGGAAATCAATGATGCTGATCGTGGGGCAGAGAAAGAAACACCCTCTTCAGAGGCGAATAAGCCTGCCAATGCAGCCGGCGTAAAAGAGCAATAAGGATCAACATATGAAAACACTATTTATTCTTACCTTGGCACTACTTATGACAAATGCAAATGCGGCCAATCTTGATAACGTCAAAATTCTTGATATCAAGCAAGAGAAAGAGAACTTCAGCTTAAAACTGCAAGACAGCTCGGGTGCAAAAGATTCTTTCTTCTTTGTCGATATTGTTCCGGAAGACAAAGAGGCTTTTGCAAAACTGGCATTAGTCATGAAGAAGATAAAGCTCAAAGATAAATTTAAACTGGCCTTGGTCATTCCAAGTTTCTCTGCCAGCCCAAGTGGTAGCTACTATCGAAGCAATGGCGTGATGTTCAAAGGTTCAGCAGCTGGCGAATCACTACTTAAGTAGTTTCTGCTTCTCGATCTCAGCATTAACCGCGGCGCCAGTTAAAAGCGCCGCTCCGGTTAAATAAAACCATAGTAACAAGATGATTACGACTCCAATCGAGCCGTAGATGATGGCGTACTGATTAAAATAAAGTACATAAATTCGAAATCCATAAGTTGCAAGAAGCCAAAGGATCATGGCCAAGACTGTTCCTGGCATCGGAACAAGGGAAAGAGCGCGTTTTCTGTTGGGAGCGTAGTGATAGATTAAATTGAGCGTGATTAAAACAAAAAATAGCAACACTATCCAGCGCACCAACGAGAATGAATCAGGAAGAACAACTAGCACTAGGATACTAATCGCAGCTAAGATGATCACCGCTAAAGTTAGACTCCAGGCCAGCAGATATTTTTTCCACCAACTTCTTGTTAGTCTTAAATCATAACAAAGATTAATCGCCTCAATAAGGGCAAGCATAGCGCTGGTTGCTGTCCACCAGGTAAAAAGCAGAATCAAAAAAAAGCTTAGGCCATTAGTATTGCGGGTGATTTCTGCCAAAGATGTATTGATCAGGCCCGTTGCCGAATAGGGCACCACGGATGTGAGGTAAGCGTACAGGGTCGCTTGAAAGTTAGTTTCGGTATGCAGAAATAGTCCGAGTAAGGCGACTAAAAAAAGTAAAATCGGGAAAAAAGAGAGGAGAAAATAGAACGCCAGCTTGGCCGATTGATCAAGCAGGTGCTTATGCTTAAATTTAAGATAGCTCCGCTCAAGCAACTGGCGAGAGGTTAAGCCGTTAAAATTCCACATACTTGTTATCTTCTCCCCAACACAAACAAACAGCAAGTTATAGAGACATAATTAGAAGGATTTTGTACAATCCTTGCATGCTGAATAATGATGTCCTTCGAAGTCTGCGCTATATCTTGAACGTCAATGAGTTTGAGATGGTTGAAATTGTCAAAATGGGTGGCGGCCAAGTGACACAGGCTGAGATTAATACTTATATAAAAAAAGAAGATGAGCCAGGTTTTGTTCCATGCAAGCAAAACGTTTTGGCGCATTTTCTCAATGGCATGATTTATCTCAAACGCGGACGTGATACGAGTCGCCCACCCCTTACGACTGATCTTCCTACCAATAACGTTGTGCTCAAAAAACTACGTGTGGCTTTTGAACTTAAAGATACGGACATCATGGACATCCTCAAAGAGGGCGGCTTCGACGTCTCAAAGTCAGAATTGAGTGCTTTATTTCGTAAAGAGGGCCACCAAAACTACAAAGAGTGCGGTGACCAGTATCTTCGTCAAGTGTTGAAAGGCCTCACCGCTCGGGTGCGTGGTGTGGTGACGAAACCAAAGGTTTAATTCTCGATTTAAAGGCTAGTTTTTTTTATTGTTAATTATTTCAACAGCATTTAAGCTCAATCCATGATTAAATTTTTACTTCCGCTGTTTGTTCTCACCAGTTGTGCTTACGTTCATCATACGCAAGTCGGTGAGATAAAATATAACCCTAATTATGAGCGCATTCCTTTCGAAGTCTTAGTCAGTGAAACAGGTTTTGATCTTCAAGAAGCAGGCGCGATTGGCAAAGCTGTTATCCAGGATAAAAAAGCAGGTAGTAATTTAAAAATGATCACCGATATCGTCGGTTTGTTTCAAATGGGCCCACGAACAGGCGCACCGGTATGGTCGGGTGATACCTATGCGGATAAGGTGTATGGTCTTATGTATGAGAAGTGTCCTTCAGGCCAAATCACCGGCCTTACCTCGATCCGTGAGATGAATAAGTATCCAGTCGTCTCTGGGGAAATTGTGAAAATCACGGGCTACTGTCTTAAGCAAAAAACAAATCCCGTAAGGAAAAAAATATGAAACTAGTTGTTCTTGTTTCTCTACTCATTTTTTCGGTAAGTTGTGCTCATGTGCGGAGTGTTTCGCAGACTTCAGTACCCAAAAAACGGGGCCAAGTCGTGAAAGCCGAAGTGAAGAATAATATTTTCTTCTTATTCAATTTTAACACGAACTATTTGAATGAACTCACAACTCAGCTTCAAGACCAATGTCAAAAAGGAAGCATCGAGGGAATTCTTACGAAAGATGTGATGGTCACTTATTTCCCAATTATATTTCACCGAGAGCACATAACAGCGGAAGGTTACTGTGTTGAATAAACTTATTCTCTCAACTCTAATTTTTTCTGTCGCCTGTACTCACAGCGTCCACCTTATGCACGTCGGAGATTTTAGACCCTACCAAAAAAATACTTCGGGGAAGAAAATTGAAGCTGTCACTGAACAATTTGTTATTTTAGGTTTCACTCAGGAGACAGACTATATTGATCTGGCCCGTGCTAATCTTCTAAAGCAATGTGAGGATGGTGTTATCCAAGGACCGGTGACACGCCTCTCTACCAGTCATGGATTTTTTTCATGGACGAATAGAGTTTCGATGCAGGCCCTGTGCGTTCGTTTCGCAAAAAACTAATTTTTCTTAATAAATTTTTCTGAGATAAACTAATCTCATGAAATTTTTATTTATCCTGATGGCCTTAGTCGCTCAAAATTCATACGCACAAGATGAGCGCTGGCTCCATTCTGCTGGATTTGCTGTCACGACAGTTAGTAGCGATGTTGAGTTAAAAAATCCGGATCAAGAGAAGGCGCTGACGTTTAGGCCAAATGTGGCCAGTGGTAGTGGTGTGGCGATCGAAACTAAATATATCGGATTGGCCTATCTTTTCACCGGTAACGAGTCTCAGTTCAAAGAATTTCCTAGAAGTAAGTATCAAGACCTTCGTTTCAATTTTCATCATCGCCATTATGATTTTCGACTCAATTATCAACACTACCGTGGTGCAGTGGTGAAAGAGGGCGGGCTTTCAAAATTTTATAAAGACTATGAAGTCAAATCACTCAATGGACGGATTCACTACTATGGAAATTCAGAGCATTTAAATTTTGTTCGTGATGGCAAAAAGCTCATTGAGCGCGTGGCCTCAAACGAAGGGTTCAATCACTCGCGCTCATGGTTTGCTGGACTGAATCTTGATCGCCGACGACTTACCTTACCGGAGAATTTAGCACCGGAGCACCAGGCAGAGCTCGCAGAAGAAGATATTACTTACAGCCGGTTTTTCCAGGCCTTCTCGTGGGGGCCGATGCTGGGCTATGACTTTCTCTTGCAGCTCTCATCGCTCTATTTTCGGGCCAAGATCGGCGCAGGACCTGCTTTTCAATCATCAGGTGAAGTCGTCGAACAATTTGAGTTTGCTTTCAATTGGGGAGGCGCCTTTAAGAAGCGCCATCTCTTGTCACTTGGATTTGATATGTATGTCATGAGCTTTGAAGATGATTCGCAAGTCATTAGTAATAACAATGCTCAGATTGCTATCACTTATACATACGCGTTTTAAGCTATTAGTACTTCCCAGTCTGCTTCGGACGCATTTCGTGACGGAAGAAGAGACCGTCATCGCTAAATGAAGAAGCAGCAAATTCCGATGTCGTTACGATGTCGGCAATATGAGTAGAAGCTTTGAGAAATTCTTCAGCTTTCTCGTCTGAGTAGCTGCCGTAATCAAAGTTTTTATGCTCATCACCTAAAGCATGAATCTCATAGATAACAGTTCCTTCCGGAATGGCGAGGAAGTCTTCACGTACATCATGCTCAGTCGATGTGAAAGACAGTTTAGGAACGAAGAAGACCTGGCGAGGTGCTTTGGGTGCTTGCACAGTTACGCCTTGAGTATCCATATCGGCAAAATGATTGAGTTCAAGTTCCTCGGGGTAGGAAGAGACTTTTCCAAACAAACGGTGCACAAGTTTTTGACCAAGTTTGCTACTCATCGGAACAATATTCGACATGGGACGTTTCATGAAATTGAAATCATCCCCTTGGCCTTCAAGGGAAACGAGAGCGGAGAGGTTAGCGCTGGGATTTCCGTCTCGCAGAACTTTGAGAGCAAGGCCTGGGGCAACTGGCTTACTTCCTTTCGCTTTGTAAGTCAGCGAGAGGCGAAGAAGAGCACAGTCAGCACCTTTTAAGACTCCGGTATAGGCGTGATCGCGGGCGACGATTTTAACTTTGGCGAGGGCCCCACGACGGTGAATGTATTTGGTCCAACCTTGTGGTGCAAAATCAGAGAAATGATCGCCTTTGAGTTTCAACTCTTGAAAACTCATTTTGATCAATTGCATGACACCGAATTTATCGTAGGCCGGCAAATCAGCATGGAGTGAGTTTTGTACTTCTTGCCAGAGAACTTCTTGTTTTTCACAGGCGGTCTGAGATTCATAATTGGAAGGAATAGAGGCCGGAGCACGCACACCTTGGGGTTCAGAAAGATAGAACCAAATTCCAAGAGTTAGAAAAAGAGCAGACGTTGATGTCAGAGCAAGTAATTTTTTCTTCAAGCAGTATCTCCATAAAAAATCTTTCTCTATTAAAGCTTATCTTCTCTTGGAACAAAACGCGCAAAAATTGCTGTCGACTGCTGACTCTAGAAATATAACGAGTTAGCAGACTAAACTCGATTGATTAGCTAGATGCCGGAGTAAAGAAGACAGACTCTGGTAATCTTGAGGCAAATTTTAGCGGTCTTCTTTTTTAAAGTTTAAATATACTATCAAAGAGGTATTATTGCTTAGGTCGATGATTGACCTTACTGATTAACCATTTCCTTTCAAAAATTGAATTCGCTCTTGAATGTAAAAAGGAGTTTGCATGAAAAGTAAATTGAAGCCCGTGGGGTTGTTGGCGCTTGCTGCGTTAATCGGTGCATGCGCACAGAACGTAACCAAGGAACCAAAAGTTCGTACCACGGCCTCTAGTGATGCTGAAAAGGCTCAAGCTGGAGAAGAGTCACCATGGACGACATGGTCGAAGAAGGGAAATATCGGAGGTCTATTAGTTTTGAGTCGCATCCGTAAGGACTTGCTCAAAAACAATCTTCACGATCCACATGTGGACTACAAGGGTTATGGAGAGAAAGATTGCTCTAAAACAGATACTAAATTCCGTAGTGCGGATGGCACATGTACTGACATTGAAAACGCTTTTGCTGGTGCTGCCGGCACAGCTTTCGGCCGTAACGTCCCTGCCGAATTCATTGATAAAGAAGCCCAAGACAATCTCATGACGCCAAACCCGGCGCAGGTTTCTGCAGAATTTTTCACTCGTGAAGAATTTCAGCCAGTTCCATTTTTGAATATGTTGGCCGCTAGTTGGATTCAATTCATGAATCACGACTGGTTGACTCACGGTAAGAACGCCGAAAGCCGCCCGCACCGTATTGAAACAGCAAATGGTGAAGTTGAGGTCGAGCGTACACGTGAAAATGAGTCTGATGCTGATTATAAGAGAGAGTTTGGTAAGACAACAATCAATGAAGTCACTCACTGGTGGGATGGCTCACAAGTTTACGGCAGTAGCCAAGATGAGCAAAACAAAGTTCGCTCATTTGCGAAAGGTCGCATGACGACAGTCAAAGTTAATGGCCGCGAACTCCTGCCGAAGAATTCAGAATTCAATGCTCGCATGAACAAGCAGAACCAAGGCCTAGAAGTTGTTGGCTTCCGTGACAATATGTGGGTTGGTTTGAGCATGCTTCATCATCTCTTTGTGCTTGAGCATAACGCTATCGCCGATATGCTTATCAAAAAGCATGTAAAGTTTGATGATAAGAAAAAAGTGTATGTTTGGAATCAGAACGGTTGGTTCCGCAATGCTTTGAACTCTGTTACTCGTAGCTCTAAAGGCATCAAAGAGTTCAGCGAGAAAGAACTCGATGAACATGTTTTCCAAACAGCTCGTTTGATCAATGCCGCTTTGATGGCAAAAATTCACACAGTAGAATGGACTCCAGCCATTCTTGCTAACAAAACGCTCAAAACAGCGATGTTTGCAAACTGGTACGGTTTGATCAATCCACAGACATGGTCTCGCTACCTTAAAACATTGCCGGGCATGGGTCGCACAGATTGGTTTGCTGCGATCAATGGTGGATATGTTCTCGGTGGTATCGTAGGGGATAAAACGAAAGACTACGGTGTTCCATTCAGTATTACAGAAGAGTTCACTTCTGTTTACCGTTTACACTCATTGTTGCCTGAGAACTTGAATATCAAGACTCTGGCAGCTCCAAAGAAAGTGGCAGAAGTTCCATTGAACTCGACTCGTAACGAGTACAGTTATGAAATGATGGCCAATCACGATTTGAAAGATTTGTTCTATTCATTCGGTACTCAGAATCCTGGTCAATTGGTCTTGAATAACTTCCCAAAATTCATGCAGAAGCTTGAGATCCCAGGATTAGGCAATATGGATTTGGCGATGGTGGACGTGCTACGTGACCGCGAAAGAGGTGTTCCTCGCTATAACCAATTCCGTCGCGCTATCGGTTTGAAGCCAATTTCAAAATACGCAGATTTCTTCATGGACGGCCAAGCTAAAGATGCTCGTCAAGAAGCGATCGTGGAAAAGTTCCGTCGTGTTTACGGAGTTGATGCTGAAGGCCGCGATAACGTTGAAATGATCGATCTATTGGTAGGAACTTCTGCTGAAGAAGTTCGTCCAAAGAACTTTGGTTTCGGTGAAACTCAATTCCAGATTTTCATCTTGATGGCTTCACGCCGTTTGATGGCCGATCGTTTCTTCACTTCAAACTACCGCGACGAGTACTACACCAAGGCCGGTCTTAAGTGGGTAGATGATGAGGGCTGGATGCATAAGGTAATTATCCGCCATATGCCTGAACTCGCACCAAAGCTTAAAGGAATCGAAACTGCCTTTAATCCTTGGAAGAATTAACTAAAGGAACTGCTATGATGAAGTTAACACTTTTACTCTCGCTACTGATGTTGTTCGCTTGTTCTACAACAAGTAAGAACTCTCGTACGCTTTCTTCAGTTGAGAAAGAATTAACTGGAACCTATCTTGGCGCTGCGGTTTATAACCGCGGCCGAGTGGGACCAAATAAACCAGCAGTACGGATTTACTTTGATCCGATTCAAGGTGAGACAGGTAAGTACAACGTTGTGTTGCTGGAATACGTTGATCTATTGAAGATGGCACCAAGTTATATTGCGTCTAACAAGCTTCCGCTGGTTGCGAGAACATTTGGTTATCTAAAAAACATCACGCATAACATTTCTGCTTACGAAGCTGTGCCGGGAGCAAAAGAAAATACTTTTGAACTTTGGCCGCTGGTTGTTTCTGGTGATCAGATTGTTGTGAAACGTGATGCCACTCCACGCATCCTTACTTTAGATGCTGAAGCAACAGTCGCTGCACCTCTTGATGGAGCAACGATTAGCAAAACATCTGAGGGTGAGCCTAACGAAATTTTCTTCACGAAGGCAAAAGGTGGAAGAAAGCCAGGACTTCAGTTAAAGACGGCGCGCACGGCTTATAAAATTGCCAAGCTTGAATCAACTTGGAGAAAGGACTTTTTGAAAGGCCCCTACCTTTCTCAGTACTACAAGCGTGAGGATGTGGTGTTGAAGTTGCGTGATAACAATATCGCCGATTTCGTACTTAATCCGAAGTATGCCAAGACCTCGGCAAAAAAACGTGCAGCTATGTTCACTCATCCTGATTCAGCATTCTTGCAAGGTGAATTCAGTGTGACTGAGCCTCGCGAAGGCATGTTCTTGTTCCAATCAGTTAATGCTGATGACAAGACCAATGGGATTGTGAAAAACAAGATCGGTCTCTTCATCGATATCTTC
>Ga0164292_10004889_pt1 | contig 10923 bp, 9 predicted proteins | sample GEODES117metaG_FD_111486 | JGI IMG/M metagenome (GOLD analysis project Ga0164292, IMG submission 111486) | Eutrophic lake water microbial communities from Lake Mendota, Wisconsin, USA - GEODES117 metaG | ecosystem: Environmental > Aquatic > Freshwater > Lake | place: USA: Lake Mendota, Wisconsin... | reverse complement strand
TACCGCTTATACTTTAGCAATATCACCACCAGGTTGGTTAATTTGTGATGGTACTGAAGTAAGCCGTGTAACATACGCATCATTATTTGCAGTTATTGGAACCACATTTGGAACTGGTAATAATACTACAACATTCAATATACCTAATTATCAGGGAGCATTTTTAAGAGGAACTGGAACAAATGGTAGCTATTCGGGTCCTGCATTGAATACATCGCAAACCCATGCAACACAAACACATACGCATATAGCAAGTTCAGTTGTTACAGACCCAGGTCATACACATTCACAAACCAGTCAAAATGATAATTATGATAATGATGCTGGAAACGATTTTTCAGGAGGTGCAAATCCAAGTTTTGCAAGACGTGATTTTGGAAGTAAAAATTGGACAAATATAAATTTAAATACTACAGGAGTTACTGTTGCTACAACTATTGCCAATAATACAACTTTTATAGATGCAAATGAAACCCGCCCTTATAATTTTGGTGTATATTGGATAATAAAGTATTAAGTTTTCAACCGAACATATAGAAACATATTGTGCTGTGTATATGGAACATAAAAATGCGAATATATCAACATAAAAATCTGTTGTATAATATTATCATGAGTGACAATATTATCGAGCAAATTCAATCCAGACAAGAATTAATAGAAAAAGTGCAAAAATGGGTTACGCTAGACAGCCAATTAAAGATAGTCAACGAAAAAACAAAACAAATGCGTGAAATGAAGTCACAGTTGAATAGTCAAATCTGCGATTACATGAATGCACGCAATATGGCCCATAACACAATTGCAATTAGTGACGGAGAATTACGAATACACGAGAAAAAAGAGTATTCCTCGATTACATTTGGGTATGTGGAACGATGTTTAGCGGAATTAATCAAAGATAAGGCGCAGGTCAATTATATTATGCAATACTTAAAAGACAATCGAGAAATATCGACATGTAGTGATATTAAGCGGACATACAAAAAAACGGAATAATGAGTTTTGTTCAAAAAATTATGTAACAATATTATAGTAATCACCATGCAGTATATTGATTCATTTGCAAAGCAGGTCATATTTAATAACCAATTTGGCAGTCCGGTCGCAGGAATACCGTTGAGCACATGTGTGCAAAATGAAATGAGAACCGAACGCGCAATTACTGGAGGGGCGTTGCAAAATGACCCAATGCAACGGTTTGCAGACCTAGTAATCCCCACCGGATTGTATATGCATTCGTATGTTGACCCGCCTCCAAGAATATTTAAGAAAAACGAGTGTAAACCAATCAATCCTGAACTATTTGAAGAACTAATGAAGGTTGTTACAAAACCGTTGAAATATAACAGCCGTCAAACGGTGAAACGAAGACATAACAATTAGTCTAATATCGACATAGCATTTTCTGTATAATTTTATGCAAATAACACAAAATTATATTCTGTTATAATATACCATCTATAATGGGGAAAAGTCTATGTCGCGGAAAGCGAGTTGCGAATCCAAATAAATGCACACGAGTGAGAGGATGTAAGGTCGCCAGCGGCACAAAACGCAGTTTTTGCAGAAAGACGCGAAGTGGAACAAAAAAGAGAAGAAATGTACCAAAAAAGAGCCCAATAACATGGCTATAAACAAATAAATACTTATTTAGTCAGTGTAAATATATTATTTTGTGTAATAATATACTTTACGGGTTTCTATTGGCGCTTGCGACGAGAGCAATGTTTCGCAACTGGTAAATCCAGGGTTTTATGTTTCTTGGTGCGTGATTTACGTCTGCCTCCACCCTTCTTCTCCGCGACCGGTTTGAATAATTTTTTAAATTCGGCAATTACAATGTCTTTTGTTATCAAATTGTTTTGTTCGGCTTTGTCAACTTCATCCGTTTTCCAACTTTCTGGCAGTTTGAGTCCGGTCAATGACATTACAATGTCCGGATATTTCGCGTCTTTCATATAAGTATCGATTTGCTGATTAAACGGTTTTAACTTTGCAATATACTGTTTAATATCTTCACGATTAGCATCAATGTTCATGTCGACTATTAATCCATATTCACTGTATACAAACAATTCAAATAACAAATTAATATATGGAAGGATTATTATATTTGTAATGGTATTATCGGTTGGTGGATTAGACAGTTCGTTTAATATAGCATTAAACGTATATAATTGACCTTTTATTAATTTTATACATTTCTTCAAATGGTATTCAGTTGTTGTTTTTGCAAGGTCGGTTAAATGTTGTGAACCAACTTCCGCAATGTTTTGGGAAGCAATATCGAAAACCGGCTTTATAATATGATTATCAATATAATAATGCATATCATCATTGCACTGTAATTTTGAGATTACTTCTGTATTATAAAAGTCCATAACGTCTTTTGCTTTGGTCGATGTTATCAATGCATATACATCGGTAGCAGGTGGAGCGTCAATCATGTTAGTAGAAAGTCCGGTTACATCTACTGTAGGCAGAGCTGCCTGTACACTATCGGTAGATGCTGCATTTTGCACAGACGAAGTCAACTTGGTGGTGTCAATGCTGCCTACTGCCTTAATCGAATTTAATAATCCAGGGATAGCGCCTCCTGCCCCGTTATCGGCGCCGCCCGACATTTTACTTGCATTATAAGTTGGTTTATATGCTAACATATCAATCTTGCTATTATATTCGAAATATGCCCGTAATAAATCGTCTGTATTTTTAAGGACTGCAGATTTAGATGATGTTTCTTTCGCAGGTTTACATTTTTGTAGTCGTTGATTTGTTATATAAACACAAATCGCATCAATGAAGTCCTTTGTGGTTTTGCCGATTTGAGGTTTTAGTATTTTTTCATAATCCTCATTAATTTTGATAAGTTCAAGTTGGTTTCTAATAGTAGTTGCAACTAATTTTGCGATAGCTGCCATTAATGCGTTTATATTATTGATACAAAAAAATTGATTACAATATATCAGTAATATAATTTATCAATGCAACAACCAAATCTAATGAATTCATCCAAAAAATATAAATTAAAAATCGTGCAACCAGTGCAACCTGCATGTAATGAAATAAAACACTTAAATATTGTTAATCCCAACACAAAAACAAAAAAAAAGAAGGCAGATATGTCGTATCGGGAAAAATCAAAGTTATGGGACATATTCGATTTAGACAAAGTGGATACAGCTCCTACCGATGAACGTCCTACTGATAAACTAGAATGTGTATACACCACGCCTAAAGATAATGATTTATGTCTTGCATGTAACTCGCCGCTTATGATTATGGATGATGGATTCCCGACATGCACCAGTGACAGGTGTGGTATTATTTACAAGGATATTTTAGACTATTCTCCAGAATGGCGGTTTTACGGGGCAGACGATAAAAACGCAAATGATCCAACCAGATGTGGAAATCCAATAAACCCATTGTTGGTGCAATCATCGTTTGGGTGCAAGGTTTTATCGTCAAATACATCGTCATATGAAATGAAGAAAATCCGCAAATGGACCGAATGGCAATCCATGCCGCACAAGGAAAAATCATTGTATGACGAATTCCAGTTCATTACGGTGATGGCGCAAAATGCAGGAATCCCCAAAATCTTTATCGACAATGCCATGACCATCCATAAAGATATATCCGAGCAAAAAATGTTTCGAGGATTGAACCGTGACGGAATAAAAGCAGCATCGATTTACATTTCATGCAGGTTGAATGGATGTCCTCGTACATCGCACGAAATCGCGCAAATATTTAATTTGGATAAAACGAGTGCGACGACTGGTTGTTCCATGGCGGTAAATATTCTACATAATATCGAGCGTGATTTAGACCCATGTAGCCAGACTGAACTATGCGTGACATTGCCTAGTTCATTTATAGAGCGCTACTGTAGCAGGTTGAGTTTTAATCCAGAGCAAACAATGCTAGCCAAATTCATTACAAAGAAGATTGAGCAGCAGCATATGATTACTGATAACATACCACATGCAATTGCCGCTGGAATTATATTTTTCGTAGCGCATAATTGTAATAATAGTATCACAAAGCACGATATCAAGGTTATTTCAGGGGTTAGCGAGGTGACAATCAATAAGTGTTTCAAAAAACTAGAGACATATAAGGATACTCTCATTCCTGCGGTAATCCGCGAAAAGTACAAGGCGGTCGCATAATTACCAAATGTATTTAGTAAAACACACGTGTATAATTTGCATTATACCAATAAATATTTTTTATATTTATTGGGTTATGAATCGCCATTACACAAACTTATCACATAATTTTGGGTTATAGTGTTCAAATGTGCATATATTTTTACAATACTAATATATAATACATGTACGAGGAGAATATCAAATTAGAAATTGAACCGATTGATGAAGTTGTTGCACCAATAGTTCCTAAGTGGATTTTCATTGTGCCTTATAGAGACCGCGAACAACAAAAATCATTTTTTATTCGACAAATGCAACATGTATTGGAAGACATAAATAAGGATGATTACGTAATATACTTCGCACATCAGTGTGATAATCGCGATTTCAATCGCGGTGCAATGAAAAATATCGGTTTTTTAGCAATGAAACAAAAATACCCAAATGACTACCAAAACATAACCTTTATATTCAATGATGTAGATACAATGCCTTATACTAAAAATTTTTTGAAATATGATACAACGCACGGGAATGTGAAGCATTTTTATGGGTATACATTTACGTTGGGTGGCATTGTATCGATAAAGGGTAGTGATTATGAAAAATCAAACGGGTTTCCTAATTTATGGGCATGGGGGTATGAAGATAACATGTTTCAGCAACGAGTATTGTCTTGTGGTTTGCACATTGACCGGTCGCAATTCTATCCAATGATGGATAAAAATATTTTGCAAATGAAAGATGGATTAGAACGTGTAGTCAATCGAAACGAATATGAGAGGTTTAAAATGAATACAACTGACGGTTTACAAAAAATAAATGAACTTATATATCATATCGATGAGGATACCAAGTTTATTAATATTACAAACTTCAAAGTAGAGGCTGTAAATAACCCAGCGAACAACACTGTCCATGATTTACGAAAAGGAAACACCGTTTTTGGACGACCGCAAGCTAGAATGCAAATGCGACTAGGAGGCCGCCATGCGCCCCCCGCCAAATAATTTATACGTTAACCCGCATTCATCGCGGGTTTCCCAAACACCCGAGATTTTCACACAGTAATCATTATAGTGATGTAATTCTGTATAACTATTTTCCTTGTATACTTTCATGAATCCAGACAATAGTTGTTTAGATAGTAAATGGACCTGTTTAAGCGGTTTTTGCTGGGTTTGAATATAATTATCCAACATTTTGTGTTCAATCTTAGTAAACTCTTTAATTAACTGATTATTGTATTGTGATTGTGGATGAAATTTAAGCTGAGTTTTATCGTCGATAGTATCATTTACTATCGCCTCAACTGGAAAATGTAGATATAGCCCATTCATTGTCATATATGGCGTAATATAGCATAATTTTGTGAAGTTTCCATCCATGATGGTATTGTTTTTTGTATCTAGCCATGACACATAATGTGTTATAAATTTGGATGCAGGTATATTAAGATTCATTCGATAACTGTAATGTATAAGTAGTTGTATTTATTAGGGTTTTTTGCAAATAATAATTCTATAAGTATATAGTATAATTATGTCTGCTTTATTAAATCTAAATCCTATACCACTTATTCCATGGAAAGGGAGAACGTTTAACCAAATACATTCATCCTTCCAAAAAAATGGACAATTCAGTTCTAGTATAATAGAGCACCCCCACTTATTTGCGGCAAATCCATTAAAGATATACAGACGAGAAATTGCGAGTAGCACATCAAACATATGTTCATCTAATTCATCATTGAGAATAGATATTTTCAATCGGCCAAACGGTACAATCAATAATACCAAAGCAGCTATTGTTAATGATTTAGTGAACACATTAGACAATACATTCCCTAACAATACATGCGAAAAATATGAGAACTGTAGTGTGGTTTTATCACCTGCCGCAAATGCAAGAAACCGTGTACGTAGTAGCGGAATGATTAAACGAAAATTTAACGAAGGTAGAAATAACGACACATATTACACGTCATCATCGCAGTATTTAACAAGCCGCAATCGTACATTTGCGCAAAACCAGTATAATTATATAAGAGTGGGGGATTCGTCAGCGAAGCCCGGAACAAGTCTATCGTCGGCCAATGTATATTCGCCAAATGGGCTGAATCATTGTAAAAAGTATTATATTTCTCAAGATACGTCATTTGGATATAATTGGATAAACAAATATGATACAAGTAGTCCCCCCGTGATTATCGCAGACACTACAACATATAATGTTGCAATTCCATCTGGATACTATACGTTGGACGATTTAAACCGTGTATTTAAACAGGCTATGTTTAATAATTCACATTATTTCATTAAAAACTCAAGCGGACGAACGCCTGAATATTATAGTGATAACGTCTCTTATGCGTTAAATATTGCATATAACAACAATAATGATGTCATTGAACTGCAATCATTTCGTATTGATGAAGACACATTCAACACAAGTAGTTTTATAGTACCAACTGGTTTGGGCGCATCAGTGAACTGGGCAGTACCTGTTAGTGGTTCAGGATTATATCCGCAAATTGTTATATTAGACAATATTCTACAAGCTGCAATTGGATTTAATGCGGCATCTTATCCAAGTTCAAACGCAACTGCCGCGGATGTATATAAAGTGGCTATATCCAGTTTTTCACCGGGAATCAAACCGTTATATGTGAAATTATATTACAAACCAAACAATCCACAGTTTGCACAACAAGGTGGTGTCAATTCAAGTGACTTAATCACCCGTAAAAAGTACAATTCAATCACGAATTCGTCGGCTGCATATCGTACAGCATTTGGCGGGGCTGTTGCCAATGCGCTTGCATATGGAGTTCCCTCGAATGGTTATACTGTAAAGGACAAACTGGGATACCCTATGAAGAAAACGCCCACATTTTCCAAATACTCGGATGAAATGAAACAATGCTCCGTGACAAGTTTTGCAAACACAATATAAATAATCAACGAAACAATATGAATAATATGTCATATTGTTTGTATCATGGTAAAATATCTAGTTGGCATTCTATGTTCAAGTAATATCCGGCTTGTTCAGGAATCATTAAACAGCGTTCTTAACCAAAAGAATTTCACTGATTATGAAATATTTATTGTAGTAAATACAAAGAATGAATTATTTTACCAAGAAGTTATGCGTGAATTTAGTTATCATTCTTATCCAAAATTAAAAAAAGTAATAAGAACCGAGTCAAATGGGTACCCTGGAAAAGGTCACAATTCGGTTTTATCTATATTTCACGCAGACAACCGGTATGATTATCTAGTCATGTTAGATGGCGACGATTTTCTTTTTCCATACGCACTCGAACGTATTAATAATGTACAAATAAAAAACAACAGTGATGTTATTACATTGGCCGGCAATACAAAAATAATGCGCACACCTGCTACATTCGAAAAAATTAGCAGTGATTCACAACATTGTGAGTATAATTATAATATTGCGTGTAACTATATTATTAAGGAATCGAGAAATATCAAAAACATACATGCGGATTACAATCACCTGCTACTTACACCAAGCCGATTATTGTGTATAAATCGAAAAATATTAGACAAATATGAAAAATTATATGATGAACGTATGTACGTATTTGATGATTTTATGTATACGGTTATACTCTATAAAGAAACGAAGACAGCCGAATTTAATATTACGCATTTATCAGACTCATACATGTATTTATATAACGCTATAAATGATAACAGTGTATCTCTTCAATATGACGCCAGTGTTCAAAGCCGAAATGATGAAATCGATGATAAATATAAGCGCGAACTTATAAAACGTCACGTGGAACATTATGACCTTACTGAATTAAATATTATTCCATATGATACAATTGTTCGAGATACGATTGATGTGCAAGAAATGCAGGATTATCACAAAAAAATGATATTTAAGTTAAATATGTTAGTTTCCCCGCAAATGGCTCGAAAAAAAATACTATTTATAGACTACTGTGAGTGGGGATATAATACAATTAATGAGCGGCCATTGGGCGGAACGGAATCAGCTATATATAATTTGTCAAAAATCTTGGCTAATAAGTACACAGTGACTGTTATGACAAAGATTGCGAATACAACGATTATCCATCCACATTTACAATATTTGCCCTTAAGGGAAGAGTTGATACAGAGTATTTGCCCGGACATCATTGTGTTTCAAGGACAGTGTCCTCTTGACCGAACATTTTTTACCAATATAAATCCAAATATTCAGTTATGGAATTGGTTGCACCATGATATTTCGGTTGTATTTATTAAACCGGAAGTTATTAATTATCCATTTGATAAATACATTTTTGTAAGCAACTGGCAAAAAAATCGATATATTCAACAATTTAAAATTCAGCATAACAAATGTGTTACACTTCCAAATGGTATTTCTCCATTTATTAAATTAGACCAATTGCAAAATCTACCGAAAGAAAAAACATTAATATATTTTAGCGCACCATACAGAGGGTTAATCGTTGCGTATTATTTATTTCAAGTAATAAAAAAACATATTCCTGATATTAAATTCAAAATATTCTCGTGTTTTGGCCGTGAAATCACGAAATCCAAAACCGAATATTTGCCCATAAAAGATGCAAATGAAGCATGTCATAATGATTGCGACCGTTACTATAAATCCATATATGAATTATTAATTCAAGACCCAAATATTGAATTTTATGGTTCAGTCCCACAGAAAGTATTATTTGAACATGTAAAAACTGCAATGATATTCTTTTACCCCAACACATATGCTGAAACCTGCTGCACTTCGGTATTAGAAGCAATGGCCCATAGGTGTAATGTCATTTCATCTGAATTGGGGGCTATACCAGAAACTTCCAATGGATTTGCGAATTTATACAATCCAAATATTGATGTTCTTCATGATAAATATTCAGCAGATTACTCAATTACACATCCTGCCCAAATCAATGAAATACCCGATAGTTATCAGCGTCAATTTATAGATAAGACCGTAGACTTAGTAACGAATTATTACAGTGATTATAATCAAGAGTTATTATCCAACCAACAGACTTATATTTCAACCTGTACGTGGGAAAAACGCGCGGAATTATTCACACGTTTCATTCCTGAATATTAACATGCTCGTCGTATTGTATTGCATATGGTGCGAACAAATATGATTATATATAACAATTGATGTATTCAATAATGAATATATCAATACTCGACGACGCATTTTATCACATTGGCAAAAATACGTTCGGATTCATTGTGATTATATTGTAAGGTAACTCATGTTTTACACACCACTGCATGCATTTTTGAACGTTCATTTTAATTAATGCATCAATTTTGTCTTGGTTATGCTTGTTATCGATTAACAATATGGTATAATGGATATTTTCTATTTGTTGCTGTCCCAATATAGCGTTGTATTCTTCCAGTTTGGATACAAAACATAGTGGTAATGGAACACTTAAAAAACGATGCACATACATATTGTTTGCCAGACCTGGTGGCGGTATCATTTTATCAAACGCTTTCTGTATAAATGGGAAAAAACGTTCACATGTTGGTAATAAAAAATTCTTACATACTATATACTTTTCCGAGTTGGCATACCGACTGGTGTTTGGTTTTGTTATATATACTTTGTCATAAAATGAGGTTAATATGCACAATATATCCATTGTATGTTGCATAAAACAATCGAATACCTTCAATACAAATGTTCCTCCTTTTTTTTGCATCGTTACTGCATAGCAAACCTGTGCAAATAACAATTGTGCAATGGATACCTCTTGACTATTGAAATCGAACGAAAAATCAAACCCTCCGTCGGCAGTAATAAAATCGATAGACGAACCATATGATTCTTTGCAACCAAGCAGGTTTTTCGCAGATAAAATATTACCGGTGCCGTCTACTCCACGTTCAATATAAACATTCGGGTTCTGTTTTAAAAATGTGTTCGTTTTTTTCCATCCTGGAATATTTGGGTCATTATGCTCATCCATTAAAGTCATGCCAATGTAAATGTCGTTCTTATTTTTGCGCAACATGGTTATCGCTTCAATAAATCCACCCGGCCCTTCTGCCAAATGAAACGTGTTGATCGGTGGGGAACTTGTCGCCAGTTGAAACGTTTGTATAATTTCAACCATTTTAAAAAACGAACGAGATAATGGCTTTGCTTTTGCAACACTTAACTTTTTATAAGGTACTGTTGAATGAACATATTCATATGGATTCGTATACTTTTTAAATATATCCCAATCCTTTTCCCTATAATCGATTTTCTGTTTAATTTCAGATAAATACGTGGATAAAGAGTTCGAAATCGCCGCGCTAGGTGGGGTATCACATTCTATGTAATCAATGTATTTATGTATTAAAAAAGGGTTCTTGGGTAATAAATAATAGGACATGTTTTGATAATATAACTATTATAAAATATTTATATTGTTTGTGGTTATGCATGAATATGGTTATTCAAATTATATGTACATATGGTCCAACATTGTACAATCACCTTATTTCTTACCGATTATTTTTAGTTTTGGTTTTTTCTCGGGTTGCGGTTCATTCGCAACGCTCGCCGAATCTTCTTGTACTGGCGTAAAGTTAGTCAATAATATCTTTTTTTGTGTTTTTTTAATAACTATCTTTTGTTCGGGTGCAACATTGATTGGTTGGTCGCGCTGTTCCATTTTTTGCACATTTTCTTCGCCATTTGTTTCGACGATTTCTTTCTGCTTTGTAATCAC
>Ga0164292_10004888_pt1 | contig 10925 bp, 11 predicted proteins | sample GEODES117metaG_FD_111486 | JGI IMG/M metagenome (GOLD analysis project Ga0164292, IMG submission 111486) | Eutrophic lake water microbial communities from Lake Mendota, Wisconsin, USA - GEODES117 metaG | ecosystem: Environmental > Aquatic > Freshwater > Lake | place: USA: Lake Mendota... | reverse complement strand
GATTTTGACTTTGATGGAAATGAGGTTGAATATCCATTCACCGATGATGTAAAATTATACGATATAAATAAAATTATAGAGTCTATTGATAAACAATAAAGGAAATATGAAATGAAAGAAATTATTAAAGAAATTATTCGTGAAGAAATGATGAAGACTTCCGCAAAAAAGTATTATTTTATGTCAGGCTTGCCTCGGTCTGGAAGCACTCTACTCTCTTCAATTTTAAACCAGAATCCTAGAATGTATTCCGGACCCAGTTCTCCTGTCGTGGGTATTATGCTGACTCTAGAGAATGCACTCTCAACTGATGAATTATTTTTGGCTTTTCCAAAAGCCGAACAAGCAGGAAAAATAATTAGTAGTATTATTGAAAATTATTATTCTGATGTTGATAAACCAGTAATCATTGATAAAAATCGTTCATGGGTAAATCGTATGCATTATATTCCAGGCTATTTTGGAGTTGAAGCAAAAATTCTTTGCCCAGTCAGAAACATGGATGAAATTCTCACTTCATTTATTACTATGCATAATAGAAATCCATTTGAAACAAATGGTAAAATTAATTTCATTGATGAGATGTTGATTAAAAATAATATACCACTGAATGATGAAAATAGGTGTCAACTTCTATCAGGACCTAATGGCATTGTTGGACAAAGTTATGGCGGTATTCAACAAGCTATGATGGATGGCAGACAAAAACAACTTCACTTTATTGAGTATGATGACTTAATGAATGACCCAAAAGAAACGATGCGTAAAATTTATGAATTCTTAGATGAAGAATATTTTGAACATGATTTCTCAAAGATAGAAAATATACATAAAGAAAATGATGCGGCAGTATATGGTCTTTCGGATATGCATGATGTTCGGGATAATTTAGAAAAGATTTCTAAGGATCCAAAAGAAGTATTGCCCGAGTCTATATATGAAAATTGTCAAGGAGCTGAATTTTGGAGAAATGCACATGAAGATTACTCAGAAAAAGTTGAAGATTTCACACCAAATGAATCTTCGGCTGATGTAAATCCTTCCTCAAATGAGGATAATACAAAACTTATAGGACAATAAAATGGAAAATACACCAAAAACACTTGCACAAATTCAAGGCACTATTAGATCAGCCAGAGACAGTGTTTGGGTCATCACAGACGAAATTGAAAAATTAACTGCTGGTGCATCACCAAACAAAAACAATAAAGGTAACATTGAAAGAAATGTTGGACATTTAAAATTGGTTGTTGCTGACACAGAAATTGTCAATTCAGGCGAAGATATTGCCGATCTTATTGCAGCAATTGCCACGGGAGAAGCAAAACTTGCTGAAGCTATTTGGCCCGTTGACGAAGACAATACATAAAAACTAACGGTCTATATTATGAAAAAAATTCTAATTATGGGATTGCCTGGTTCGGGCAAAACATTTCTTGCTAAAGAACTTAAGCAATATCTTGAGGACAACGGGGATTTAATGAAAGTTAACCCTCAACGTGCATATGAAAGTTTTCCAGGTCCTAATTTATTTAAAGTAAGTGTAGATTGGTTTAATGCGGATGATGTACGCAAAAAATTTAACGATTGGGACTTTAGTAAAGAAGGCCGCATTCGTCAAAGTTTACGTATGTTTCAGTTTGCCTTAGAATCTACAGGTGAATTTGTTATCTGTGATTTTGTTGCACCATTAGTAGAAATGCGTAACAACTTCAAAGCAGATTGGACTATCTGGGTCGATACTATAAAAGAAGGTCGATACGATGACACCAATAAAGCATTTATTCCTCCTGGACATTATGATTTTCGTGTTACAGAACAAAATTGTGAAAAATGGGCGGAGTTTATTGGTCAGCACATCCTTGCCGACAGGCGCAGGCCTGTTTTTGATTGGAAACGAGAAACCGTGCAGATGCTAGGCCGTTGGCAACCGTGGCATCCAGGTCACAGAGCATTGTTTGACAGGGCTATTGTGAAGACTGGTCAAGTTGTCATTCAAATCAGGGATTGTCAAGGTTGGAATGGGTCTAATCCGTTTGCCGCAGATCAAGTCAAAGACATAATCAAACGTGATCTAGACCCTCTGTATCAAGGTCAATACGAAATTCAGCTTGTGCCTAACGTGACGAACATCACATATGGCAGAGATGTGGGATATAAAATTGAGCAAGAAGTGTTTGATGATGCTACTCATGCAATATCGGCAACTGAAATCAGAAAGAATATGGGTGTTGATTTCCCTAAAAACACAATCTTATAAATTGTCTTTTATTTTATAACAAAGCCCGCCTCATCAGCGGGTTTTTTATTTTCTCCCTTATTATAAATAGAAGATGAAATTCATTAAGGGGCATAAGTAAATGAGCACAAGCAAACCAGCATCAAGAGAAGAATTCAAACAATTCTGCCTTAGAAGACTAGGTGCGCCTCTCTTAGAGATAAATGTAGATAGCGATCAAGTTGAAGACTGCATTGAAATTGCATTTCAATATTACTACGATTATCACTATGACGCAACAGAAAAAGTATATCTAGCACACGCAGTCACAGAAGAAGATAAAACAAACAAGTACATCACAGTACCAGATGCTATCATTGGTGTGATGAACATCTTTGACATTGGTGACAGCTATTCTACAAACAATCTTTTCAATTTGAGATATCAGATTTCTTTGAATGATTTGTACTCATTCAACACTGGTCCGTTTGCGCCATATTACATGGCATTTCAAAACGTTGCAATGGCAGAAGAATTGTTTGTCGGTAAACAATCTCTCAGATTCAATCGTCACATCAACAGAGTTTACATTGACATGTCTTGGGACACAAAAATAACTGTCGGCGAATTCATTATCATTGAAGGATATCAAAAGATTGATCCTGACACATTCACAGATGTATACAACGACAGATTCTTGCAAAAGTATTGTACTGCACAAATCAAAAAGCAATGGGGTGAAAACCTTAAAAAGTTTGAAGGACTTTCTATGCCAGGTGGTATTACATTCAACGGACAAAAAATCTGGGATGAAGCTACAGACGAAATTCAATCATTAGAAGCAGAAGTCATTAGCACGTATTCTTTACCAGTTACTGATATGCTAGGCTAATCACAATGGCACGCAATCGTTATTTTAATCAATACACACCTGTTAAGCAGGAACAAAGTCTTGTTGAAGATTTAATTATAGAATCTATCAAGATTTATGGTGTAGATGGTTATTATCTTCCACGAACACACGTAAATTTAGATAAGATTTATGGCGAAGATGCATCTATGCTTTTTGATGATGCACTTGAAATGGAATTTTACATCAAAAGTTTTGACGGCTTTCAGGGACAAGAAGACTTTATGGCAAAGTTTGGTCTTCAGGTTGATGAATCTGTCACATTTGTTGTTTCACAAAAACGATTCACACAATCGCTAAAAACATCTATAATCACAGAATACTCATATAATATGTTGACTGAAGATGGAGATGAATTATTAAGCAACAGAAATGATGTTTCAGAGTATGATTACGAAACCATTGTGAGACCGAGAGAAGGTGATCTAATTTGGATTTCTATGCTTAAGGCTATGTATGAAATTAAATTTACTCAAAATATTGAGAACTTCTTCCAATTAGGCAAACTATACACATACGAACTACGTTGTGACAAACTTGAATACTCTAGCGAACGTATTAATACTGACATTGCCGAAGTTGATGGAATTGAAGATAAATACAGTTTGTCAACTACTAATAGTGAAAAATTACTTGACGAAGATGCATTCTTATTCTTGCTTGAAGATGGCACATTCATTGTCAACGAAGCCGACGTTGTTGTCGCAGCAGAGATTTCAGCAGATAATGAAGAGATTGGTCAGAAAATTATTGACGATGATATTCTAGATTTCTCAGAACAAAACCCATTCTCATTGACAAGGACTTTCTAATATGATGTTCGGACACGACTTCTATCACGGAACGCTAAGACGTTACGTAATCATGTTTGGTAATTTGTTTAACGAAATTCAAGTTGACAGATATGATTCTGCGGGAATCAAACTTCAAACTGTCAATGTTCCAATTGAATATGGACCAAAACAAAAGTTTATTCAAAGAGTCACTAGCGATCCTGATTTGGATCGCAATATTTCTACTACTTTACCAAGACTTGGATTTGAGTTTACTGGCATGTCATATGCGCCTCAACGCAAATTAAACAGCGCACATAAAATATCTAGAGGTGTAAACACAGGAGGATTAGATTTCAACTTTATGCATACACCTGTGCCATATGACTTTAGTTTTTCGCTACATGCACTTTTTAGAAACACTGAAGATGGTACACAAATTGTAGAACAGATTGTGCCATTCTTTACTCCAGACTTTACTGTGACAATGAAGATGATTCCAGATTTATCTCTTAACATGGATATTCCAATTGAGTTAAACACAGTAACTTCATCAGACACATACGAAGGAGATATGGATTCTCGCAGAATTCAAACGTATCAATTAGATTTCACAGTCAAAGGATATTTATTTGGACCAATCAAGAAGTTCAAATATATCGTTAGAGAAGATATTAATTTTATTGATGACAATTCTGCAATTAACAAAGCGATCATATCTACTCAAACATTTACTGGAAACTCTGAGTTTGAAACGACTGAATCTCAAACTAATAACAATGGATATACGGCATAATGAAGAAAACAGTTGATGATAAGTTGAATGAGATATTTGATGTGCAGGGTAAAATTATAGAACAAGAATTACCTGTAATGAAACAATTAAATAGTGATGTTCTAAGTGGTACACCAAATGATGAATCAATTGATGCCGATTATGAATACGCACGACAAAATTTGAAACTGTTCATTGAGCAAGGTAAAGTTGCTATGGAAAATATTATCTTCTTAGCAAAAGAAGGTGAATCACCAAGAGCATATGAAGTTGTTGGTCAGCTAATTAAAACATTGTCAGATACAAATAAAGATTTATTAGACTTAGGCAAAAAAGTAAAAGATTTAAAATCTAAAAAAGATGACTCATCACAACAACCATCAAGTCAGCATATAACGAATGCATTGTTTGTTGGTAGCACAGCAGAACTACAGAAAATAATTGGCAAGAGATGACACCGAAATCCTACTTAGGAAATTCTAATTTAAAAGCATCTGGCGTATTACTGAATTTCACTAAAGAAGAAATTGAAGAATACGTTAAATGTGCTGACGATCCAATATACTTTATTGAAAATTATTGTAAGATTGTCACACTAGATTACGGGCTTCAGCCATTTAAACTCTATGATTGTCAAAAGAACAAAGTAAAGATTATCCATGAGAATCGTAAAGTCATTCTTATGGAGGGGCGTCAACAAGGCAAAACAACAACTTCAGCAGCATACATTCTTTGGTATACTTTATTTCAAGGAAGCAAGACTGTAGCAATTCTAGCTAACAAAGCAACGGCTGCAAGAGAAGTTTTATATCGTTATCAGATCATGTACGAGAATCTTCCTGCATGGCTTCAGCAAGGTGTCACTACATGGAACAAAGGTGACATTGCTTTAGAAAATGGATCAATTGTATTCACAGCAGCAACAAGCGCATCAGGTATTCGTGGTAAGTCAGTTAATTTGCTGTATGTTGACGAGGCTGCTATCATACCAAACAATATAGCAGAGCAATTCTTTACTTCAGTTTATCCAACAATTTCTGCTGGTGAAACAACAAAGATTCTGTTAAGTTCTACTCCACTAGGATACAACCATTTCTGGAAGTTCTGGAATGATGCCGATAATGATAGGAATGGATTTGTCAATTTATTTATTCCTTATTGGGAAATTCCTGGTCGCGATGAAAAATGGGCATCTGAACAAAGAAGATTGCTAGGCGAATTGAAGTTCAATCAAGAAGTGTTATGTAATTTCTTAGGTTCTAGTCTCACACTCATTGCTTCCGATTCTATTGCACAAATGTCTGCTAGCCCTATTCTCTATCAAAAAGATGGACTAGATATATACGAAAACGTTGAAAAAGATCATGCATATTGTATTGTAGCAGACACTGCGAAAGGTGTAGGCGGTGACTATTCAGCATTTCAAATATTAGACATAACTAAAATGCCATACAGAATTGTGGGTAAGTACAGAAACAATCAAATCAGCCCACTTTTGTATCCATCAGTAATTTACAGAGTAGGTAAAGAATACAATGAAGCATATGTTCTAATTGAAATTAATTCTTCAGAGCAAGTTGCAGAAATTTTGTATGCAGAATATGAATATGAAAATATTATTTCTGTTAACAGAACACCACAGGGTCAAGTTGTCAATGGCGGGTTTGGTGGAAGTAAAACACAACTCGGTGTCATCACAGACAAAAAAGTTAAACGTATTGGATGTTCTAATTTTAAGTCTATGGTTGAAGAGAAAAAACTTATTATCAACGATGCTGATACTATAGCTGAGATTTCAACATTTATTGAAAAAAGAAACAGTTACTCTGCTGACGAAGGATATCACGATGATTTAGTTATGCCTCTAGTGTTATTTTCATGGCTGACAACAAATTCATATTTCAAAGATTTAACAAACATAAATATAAGAAAAGAATTGTACGAAGCAAGAATCAAAATGATTGAAGAAGAAGTCACTCCTTTTGGTTTTATAAATAATGGTGAAGAACAAGATCAATTAGTTGATGCAGGAGGGCAAGTTTGGCACGTGGAGAACTATCGCAAATCTGATTTTTTATAAATAAATTAAACAAATCTAACATCAAAACATCATTATAACAAGGAGAATTCAATGGCTATAAGTCTAATTTCACCAGGAATCAAGATCACCGAAACAGATTTGGTGTCTTCCTCACAAGCAGTATCTTCAACATCTGGCGCATTTTCTGGACAATTTCGTTGGGGACCTATCGATCAATCAGTGCAAGTTACCAATGAAACTGATTTAGTAAATGAATTTGGTAAACCAAATGCAACTAATGCTGTTGACTTTTTGTCAGCCGCTAACTTTTTGGGTTACTCTGGTTCATTGTTTGTTGTTCGTGCAGCAAACACAGCTTTGAATTCTACGGCAGAAGCAACAACTGGTTCAGGCACAGCAGGTACCGGTACTTCAATCAAGAACGATGATGTATACATTAACACAGCATCTTTCAACGTTGGTCCATGGGCAGGTCGTTATTCTGGCGCATTAGGAAACGCACTTAAAGTTTCTGTTTGCCCAAGTTCAGCGGCTTATTCTAACACATTAACTGGAACGTTTACTGTAACAGCAGGTTCTACGACAGTTACTGGTGCAGGAAGTCTTGCAAATACACAAATGCAAGTTGGTGATTTTATTGTATTGTCTGGTCGTTCAACTAAAGTTGTTGCGATTGCTAATGCAACATCATTCACACTTGAATCTGCACACTTGACTGGTGCTGCGGCCGCTACAGGCACACGCCGTTGGGAATTCTTTGGTGAGTTTGATTCTGCACCAGGAACATCTACAAACGGTGCCGCATTGGGCGCATCTGGTGATGAATTACACGTTGTTATTCAAGACAGAACAGGCGAGATTACTGGCACAGCAAATACAGTTTTAGAGAAATTTGGTTATCTTTCCAAAGGTTCTAATGCTAAAGCAGATTCTGGTGGTAGCAATTTCTACAAAGATACAATTAATGATCGTTCTAAGTGGATTTGGTGGGCAGCCCATGACAATGCTGGTTCTAATTGGGGCAACACATTAAATAGCACAACTTACACAGCAGTAAACACACCTAAAACATATTCTTTAGCTGGTGGATCTGATGGTGTCGCATTAACAGATGGCGACAGATCATCAGCTTATATCTTGCTTGCAAACAAACAAGAAATACCAGCATCTATTATTGTGGCTGGTCAAGCAAACGCTACAGTAGCAAATAGAATTATTGCTGACGTTGCTGAACTTAGAAAAGACGTTATTGTTTGCATCTCTCCAATAAGAACAGCAGTAATTAATAATGTTGGCTCTGAAGCAACTTCAATCACTGCGTGGGCAGACACAGTTACACGTTCTACATACGCAGTTGCAGACAGTGGTTGGAAATATCAGTATGACAAATATAATGACGCATATGTTTATGTGCCATTGAATGCTGACACTGCAGGTTGTATGGCACGTAATGATTCTGTTCGTGAGCCATGGTTATCTCCAGCTGGTTTCAACAATGGTCGTATTCAAAACTTAGTTCGTTTAGCATACAATCCAAATCAAACTGATAGAGATACCTTATACAAAGCAGCAGTTAATCCAGTTATCACGCAAGTTGGTCAAGGCACAATTTTGTTTGGCGATAAAACGTTTACATTGAGAAACACTTCAATGAATCGTGTCAACGTTCGTAGATTGTTTATTGAATTGCAAAAAACAATTGGACAATCCGCAGACAATGTATTGTTTGACCAAAATGATGCAACAACAAGAGGCGGTTTTGTGAATCTCGTTGTTCCTTACTTGAGAAGCGTTCAGTCTAGAAGAGGCATTACAGCATTTAGAGTTGTTTGTGACGCAACAAACAATCCAGAAGATGTAGTAAATGCCAATGAATTTGTTTGCGACATTTTCGTGCAGCCAATTCGTTCTGTCAACTTCATTCAACTTAACTTTGTCTCTGTAAGAGGTACCGCAACATTTGCTGAAATTGCCGCATAAATAGTAGAGAATAAATAAGGAGAATTATATGGCAATTACAACAATTCAAAATTTGAAGGACGTTCTTAATACGGGCGCTCGTTCAAATTTGTTTAGAGTTACCTTAACAGGATTAGAGTCTACGGAAAGAGATGCCGATTTTAGTTACTTATGCAAGGCAGCGCAACTGCCTGGCTCAACTTTAGGCATCATTGAAGTTCCATTCTCAGCAGGCAGAAGATTTAAAGCGGCTGGAGATAGAACATTCGCTGACTGGACAACAACAGTTATCAATGACTCTAATCACACAATTAGAGAAGCATTAGAAGACTTGCAGAGAGAATATGGAGTTACTGACTACAATTCAGAAACTTCTAAAACTAGAACTGGTGGAGATGCAACAGAATTCTCTACTATTTTAGTTGAACAGCTTAATCAAGCAGGCACAGTGGTGTATTCATATACGCTAGTCAACTGTTGGCCACAAGATATCAGTACTATTGATTTGTCTTATGATTCTACAGATACTCTTGAAGAATTTACTGTAACTTGGTCTTACGACTACTTTACATTCGAATAAGGAATAAAAAATGGCAGCAAACGAATTTTTCAGTATCGACACATTTAGAGAAAAACTAAATGGTGGATCAAAAGCAAATTTATTTCGTATGGTAATTGATCTTGAAGAATCAATAACAGGTGTCGATCTAACTAATTTTTCTGTTTTGTGTAAATCTGGTGCAATTCCAGCATTTACATTAGGCGTTATTGAAGTTCCGTTTAGAGGAAGACGAATTAAAATTCCTGGTGACAGAACATACGGAGATTGGACAGCAACATTCGTTAACGATGACTCTCAAAACATTCGCAAATCTTTTGACAATTGGTTAAACAGCATTGTCAATGTTGACGGAGAACAAGCGTTAAGAGATGGTACAGAGACCTATCGTTCTACTATTACTATCAATCAATTGCGACCTGATGGTACTATTGCTAGAATATATCAGTTGTATGATGCATTTCCAACTGATGTTTCTGCTATTGACTTATCTTACGACACTACAGATGCGATTCAAGAATTCACTGTCACATTCCAATATCACTATTTGGATGTTGGTAGTACTTCAGCAGCTGGTGTAGACGCAAGTAATCCAGGGTCAACTACAACAACTATTGATATCGATCCTGGCGCGGCAGCAAGAGTATAAAAAGACTTAAATAATGAATTTTACGCAACATAAATAATTGCGTAATAGTTGTCAAATAATGGGGGCTATTACAGCCCCCATTTCTTTTTAGAGAGAACAAATATGAAACTTTTTGGATATAAGATCGGTAAAGATGATGCTGAAGCAGAAAAGCTAAAATCATTTGTTCCGCCTACTGATGACGATGCATCCGTTGCAATTTCTGGCGGTGGTGTCTATGGCACATACTTAGACCTTGAAGGTCAGATTAGAACAGACGCAGATTTAATTAAGAAGTATCGTGAGATGGCACTTCAGCCAGAATGCGATGCTGCGATTGAAGATATTGTCAATGAATCATTAGTTTTTGAAGATGGTGATTATCCAGTTCAAATTATTTTAGATAAACTTCAACAGCCAGAATCAATCAAGAAAAAAATTCGTGACGAATATCAGTATGTTATGAAACTTCTTGACTTCAACAATCAGGGTTACGATATATACCGCAGATGGTATGTTGACGGGCGATTGTATTATCATATGGTCATTGACGAAAAGAATCCTAGATCAGGATTGAAAGAAGTTCGTTATATTGATCCACGTAAAATTCGTAAAGTGCGTGAAAGCAAAAGAACAGACAATCGTCCGGGAACAGCAGACACAACACAACAATATCACGAATACTTTATCTATTCTGATAAAGGATTTGCTAGAGATGGTTCGCAAGGTATCAAAATTGCAGTAGACTCAGTTTGCTATACCAACTCAGGTATCACAGACAAAGATGGCAAAGTAATTGTTTCACATTTACACAAAGCAATCAAGCCACTCAATCAATTACGTATGCTTGAAGATGCGACAGTTATCTATCGTATTTCAAGAGCACCAGAACGTAGAATCTTTTACATTGACGTAGGTAATTTGCCCAAGATGAAGGCAGAACAATACTTGCGTGAAATCATGCAGAAGTATAAAAACAAACTAGTCTATGATGCACAGACTGGTGAAATTCGTGATGACAGAAGATTTCAAACAATGCTAGAAGATTACTGGTTGCCGCGT
>Ga0164292_10004887_pt1 | contig 10925 bp, 8 predicted proteins | sample GEODES117metaG_FD_111486 | JGI IMG/M metagenome (GOLD analysis project Ga0164292, IMG submission 111486) | Eutrophic lake water microbial communities from Lake Mendota, Wisconsin, USA - GEODES117 metaG | ecosystem: Environmental > Aquatic > Freshwater > Lake | place: USA: Lake Mendota, Wisconsin... | reverse complement strand
GTCCAAATTCAGCGAAGGCGATAATGAAACTTTTGCATCAAAACCTACATTTGCCTTGTTTTGTGTAGGTTTTTGGTTGATATAATCTGATGCAGTAGTAGCAATAAAATACGGAATGAGCGTAATGTTTCGAGCAGGTTCAGGGGGTGCATCATCCCAAATTAAGGTTCCTCCAAAAGCCAGGTCGTTTCCTCGCCCGCTTCTTGGCATTTTTGTCCAAGAAGAACGTTCGTTAATCAACAAATTATTTCTAAAAAAATTAATATTCCATTCATTTACTCCATTTGTATTTAGGCTATATCGGAGTATTTTAAATGGAATAGCACACTCTACGACCCATTTATCGTCATAATTTTTTACTGCTGTTAACCATTTGTTATCCCAATCGTTTGTTATTTCGTTGCCATTAAAAAGCAAGGATTCCCTTTGTACTCCATAGGGATTTACCGAAAAATGAAATCCATTTTGTTTATCCTTAAATGTATCAATATTTAAACTTACCAAATCTGTACCACCTCCTTGAGGAAAATCTCTTTTAAGCGATGTTACCCTATATGTTCGGGGCTGATATACTATAAAACTGTAATAAAAATAAACATCATCAAACATCACTTTTGCTTGAGTTTGCATAATGGCTAACGATGTATCGTAAGGAAACTGTTGATTAAAAGGCGTAGTAGCCTCGGCTTTTTGCCACTCAGCTTCATCCAAAATGCCATCAATTTTGATAGATCTTGAAATTTTCTTTATATGTATTTTATGGTTTTGCTCATTTTGAGTCTGTGCATTTACTGCGTTTGTTGAGACCCATATTAAAATAATAATTAACCTTAAGTTCATTAAATGATTATATAAGTGGTTCATGAGGTTATTTTAAATTCATCCTGATGTTTCCATAGCTTTTGAAAAATTTCAGAATTGTTTAGTAGAAAGTCTAAGGTTCCTTCAGCTTTTATTTGGCCGCTTTCCATCACATATATGTAGTCAAAAAGCGGTAAAAGGTGCAGTCGATGTAAAGATGAAATAATAGCTTGCTGCCCAAATCGTCCAAAAAGGTTTTTATAAATTTTGATTTCAGTCATAGGGTCCACACTACTAGTGGGTTCGTCTAATAATATTATCTCAGAATCTTGTGCCGCAAAAACCCCACGAGCTAAGGCCAATCGTTGTTTTTGCCCCCCTGAAAGATTTACTCCTTTTTCTACGATATTACTTTCGAGGCCATTGGGTAGTTGCTCCATTACCTCCGAAAAATGCACTGCCTTAATGATTTCCTTCATCAATTTTTCACTGCATGGTAGTCCGAGAGAAATATTGTATGCGATGGTGTTCTCAAAGATTTCTGGTTCTTGTGGAAAAAACGTTACAAAATTTGAAATCAATTCTATTCCTTTCTGTTGCACATTTCCATCGATTATTAACGTCGAAGTTTCTGGGCTATAGAGGCCTCTTAATATGGATAATAAAGTGCTTTTACCGCTACCACTTTCGCCAATCAAAGCAATTTTCTTTCCTTGTTTTATTTCGAAATTCAGATTTTTTAGGCCCGCAAAATAATTAAGGTTAATACCATTATTAGCTCGTCCTTGGTGTATGTAATTCAAATTTTTTACTTCAATTTTTTTCCAATTTTCAGGGAGACGATGGTCTAGTTCAGGGGTATGATTTACTTCGTAGGCGTCTAAAATAGTTTGTGCAGTACGGACATTTGTAGCGTGTTTTACAACGTCGGTGTATAAATATGCAACTCCATGAAAAACACTTGTAAACCTTTCAACATAGCCCATCAACATTACTAAGCCACCCAACATGAATGGTTTGCCCACCTCCCAATTTTGCCAAACATAGCCCAACATCACAAAAACATATATAAAACCAACCAACATGTCGGTTACAAACCATTTCCATTCATTGATGACAACATTTCGTTTGAATGGCTTCAAAATCAGGTTGACTTTTTCCAGTAATCCTTTTTCCATTCGAGACTCAAGTCGTAATGTAATCACTGTCACTACATTCGAAAGGCTATCGAATAGTGTAGAGGAAACATTATGCTCTGCTTCATTTACCTCATCAAGAGATTTCATATAGGGTTTATCGAATTTCAAAATAATAAGTACAATAACTGCACCAAAAATGATTGAAATTCCTCCAAATAATAGTGAAAAATAGACCATAGCACTAAAAGAAAAGACAAATTTGAATATAGTGTGCAGATACTCGAAACCCTGTTGGAAAAAGTCCCTTAAAGCTTCATGTGCTTTCCTAACTCTATTTATAGTTGATCCTGAATGGTTGTTTTGATGCCACTTTAGTGGTAATTTTAAAGTTTTGTGGTACATTTCCTGCAGAAAATTTCGACTCATCGTGAATGCTAATTCTCTTTCCGTCAGTCTTGCAGGACCATGAAAAATCCAATCAGCAAGGCGAATACCTAAAAATCCAGCAGCATAAATCCACACATGCCGCATTACATCTGTCCCGTTTTTTTGAACGTCGTTGACCAAAATGCCATAGATAACGGGATACAAAGCCTGCACTAGATTGCTCATCATAAACCTAAAATACACCCAAGCGAAACGAATCTTTTCGCTTGGAGTATTTCCAAGCCATACGGAGCATGTATATGTACGGGTTGTTTTTCAAAGAAGCATTTATTGTATAAAAATTAAGTACCGGCATTTCCAAAATCCAAAGTATCCGCATCAATCTTCTCCACCTTCCTTCCCATTTTTTTCTGGATAATATAAAAATGGTGTTCCTCTTCGTCAGTCACCAAAGAAATGGCTTCTCCGCTGGCATTTGCCCGACCAGTTCGGCCGATTCTATGCACATAATCTTTGGGTGAGCGAGGCAATTCGTAGTTAATCACCGTCGGAAGTTGTACAATATCAATCCCTCTCGAAGCAATATCTGTGGCTACCAAAACATTGACTTTACCCTTTTTAAAGCCACTTAAAGCCTCACCCCTGGCACTTTGAGATTTGTCGCTGTGTATGGCCGATGCATTTATGCCATTTTTCTTGAGTTTGGCAACAACATTATCCGCTGTACGTGTACTGGATACAAAAACCAGCACTTGCTGCATATTTTGAGAAACAATCAAATGTCGCAAAAGCGGCCCTTTTTTCTCCGACTTTACAATGTAGGCCGTTTGTTTTATCAAATCCAGATTCAATACTTCGGGCTCAATATCAATGATTTCTGGCTCATGCAAAACTGAGGATTTTATCTTATCCAGCTTAGGGTCGAGTGTTGCCGAAAACAACAAATTTTGCCTTTTAGCAGGAATTAACCGCAGAATATCGGCCATTTCGTCCTGAAAACCCATGTCAAGCATTTTGTCGGCTTCGTCTAATACCAAAATTTCTATTTTACCCAAATGAATAGAATTGGTTGAAACCATATCTAACAGCCTTCCTGGCGTAGCCACCAAAATCTCCGTGTTTTTGAGTTTAACCATTTGCTGATTCAAAGGCACACCGCCATAGACCGCCAAATTCTTGGGTGCGATGGGCAAACCTACTGTAAACGAACTAAATACCTCGCTTATCTGCATGGCCAGCTCACGTGTTGGTGCCAACACAAGCACTTTGAGGTGAAGATTGCGTGAAGGTTTCTTCTGCTGAAAAAGCTCCAAAATGGGCAATACAAAACTGGCAGTTTTACCAGATCCTGTTTGAGCCTTAGCTTGTAAATCTTTACCTTTTAATATTGCCGGAATGGCCTGCTGCTGAATAGGATAAGGCTCAGTGTACTCCATCTTTTCGATGGCATGCAGCAGTGGTTTCGATAATCCGAGCGATTGAAAAGACATGTTTTGTTTTTTTTTACAAAGGTAGGGCAAATTTTCAGGTGGAACGATTTTTCAAATCGCTCAATTAAAATATTTCAAAATAGATAAAAATCAAAGAACTATTTTCCAAACCGCCGAAAACTATAGAAGCAATAATTCAATTTTCCACGATTTGAAAAATCACGTTACATACGCCAAGATTTAGTTTTACCTATATATTGTAAAAGTATCTTTTAGTTTTTACATGTATATTCTAAAAGTATCTTTTAGTTTTTACATGTATATTCTAAATTTGTAGTATATTTGCAATGTATAAAAATGAAAATATGATGGATATACAGCGTGATAAATTACAAGATTTGATAAATTGGAAAAGCAAAACCAACAGAAAGCCATTGATTTTAAATGGGGCTCGCCAAGTTGGAAAGTCTTGGCTGGTTACAAAGCTAGGCGAAATAGCTTTTTCAGGAAATATCGTAACCATAAATTTAGAAAAAAGAAGAGAAGTACATCAAGTATTCAGAAAAAATCTTGTTCCAGAACGCATTGTTTTAGAACTGGGGCTTATTTTAGACGCCAACATAGAATCAGGAAAAACGCTGCTATTTTTCGATGAAATACAAGAATGTCCAGATGTTTTGATGAGCCTCAGATATTTTTACGAAGAAATGCCAGACTTGCACCTAATTGCCGCAGGTTCGCTCCTGGATTTTTCATTTTCAGATTATCCTTATCCAGTCGGCAGGGTTGAAACCTTGGACATTTCCCCCATTTCATTTTTCGAATTTTTAAAAGCAAAAAATCTAAACAACAGTGCTTACAGCTTATTAGCTGATAGAAAATTTGATATCCCTGACTCTCTAATAGATAAACTCGAAGGCGAATATTTAGAGTATATAGTAGTAGGAGGCATGCCAGCAAGTGTCAAATATTACTTAGAAACCAAAGACTTTGAAGGCGTAAAGAAGATACAAGACGATTTGCTTTATACTTACGAGCAGGATTTTAAAAAATACAAACCGCAAATAGATGAGGATTGCTTGAAGGATGTATTGAAAAACAGTATTCAATTTATTGGAACTCAAATAATTTACACCAAGTTGTCAGATAGATTCACCGGACCAACCATCAAAAAAGCTCAAGAATTATTGAAAACGGCGAGACTGATTCATAGCGTAGAAAATGTATCAGTAAGTAGATTACCTCTTACTGTTTCGGGAAAACGTTTCAAAACGTTCTATCTCGACATAGGATTGATGGTTAGAAAAAATGGGTTAGAGGCAAAAAATATTTACCTTAAAACTGACCTCTATGCGACTTTTCAAGGTGAATTGGCTGAGCAGTTTGTTTCGCAGCAATTGGTTTCCCATCACGGGTCAGAGTTATATTACTGGGCAAGGGAAGAAGGAAGTGCTAGTGCTGAGGTGGATTTTGTAATAGCAAAAGCCGGAGAAATAATACCAATAGAAGTAAAAACTGGTAAAAATACAAAAATCAAAAGCCTAGTTAACCTTTTACAAAGCTATCCTAATATAAAAAGAGCAGTAGTATATTCAAGCAAAACCCAAAAATCAGAAGGAAAAATTGAATATATACCGATTTATTTGGCGGGGTTGAGGGTGTAATTCCTACATCACCGTAAAAACACTCTCCAAACCAACACCCCTAGAACCCTTAACAAGGAAATAAGTATTGGTAAATGCCTTTTCTATCAACCAATTATGTAAAGAAAACTTATCGGTAAAATAGTAGGCTTTTGGTAAGTGAGCTAAAGCATGTTGCATGTTTTCGCCATAAAGTACTACGATGTCAAAATCTTGCTCCGACGCCAATTTACCCAGTGCTGCATGTTCAGCATCGCTGTATTCTCCGAGCTCAAACATGTCCCCCAATACCACCACTTTATGTTTTTCGGTCTTCAGGTTTCCGAAGTTTTGCACTGAGGCCGCCATCGACGAAGGATTAGCGTTGTAGGCGTCCATCAAGAACGAATTGCTTCCTTTTTCTATCACTTGCGAGCGGTTATTGTCGGGATTGTAGTCGGCTATGGCTTCAGCGGCATCTGTTTGACTTACACCAAAAAACCTCGCCACAGCAAAGGCAGTTTGCATATTATCAAAATTATATTTTCCACCAATGTGCGTGGTATAAACAATCTCACTTTGAGGTAGTTGAAAAGAAACCGACGGACTTTCGATTAGCATTTTCAGGGCAAATTCATCTGCTCCGTAATATACTACCACCATCATACTCTTTTCTTTTACTAGAGAAGTCAATTTTTCGTCGGTCTGATTTACAAAAGTAGTCCCTTTGTTATTTTTCAAAAAATCAAAAAGCTCTCCTTTTCCTTTTCTAACGCCTTCTTCGCCACCAAAACCTTCCAGATGAGCCTTCCCAAGATTAGTGATAAACCCATGCGTAGGCTCACAAATATTGCTCAGCATCGCTACTTCTTGCTGATGATTGGCCCCCATTTCTATCACGGCCATTTCGGTATCGGCAGTCATTTCAAGCAAAGTCAACGGCACGCCAATATGGTTGTTGAGGTTACCTTTGGTGGCATGAACTTTAAAATTTCGGCTTAAAACCCTCACCAAGAGTTCTTTATTGGTCGTTTTCCCGTTTGAACCTGTGAGACCTATAACCGGAATATCGAATGTTTTTCTATGAAAATTAGCCAACTTTTGTAGTGTTTCTAGTACATCGTCCACTAAAATACACTGCGGATTTTGAGCGTGTTCCATTTCGTCCACCACCGCATAGCTTGCACCTAGAGCAATGGCCTGCTCAGCAAAGTTGTTCGCATTAAATTTTTCGCCCTTTAGAGCAAAAAACATTTGACCCTCCCCTATTTTTCGGGTGTCGGTTGTAACTCCCTTGCTTTCTTTAAACTTCTCGTAAATTTCTGCTATTTGCATTTCCACATATTTTCGGCACCAAAGTTCTGCCTTTTTGTTTAATTTCGTAGTATCCTTTATCAAAAATTGTGGCAGAATATTTTAAAACTTACTTAAAAACCGAAGAACATCTACTCAAAATTGAGTCAGATGAATATGCCATCAAAGCTATAAGTTTTGTAGATAAGATAGAGAAACAGTCTGAATTTCAACCAGAAATTCTTGAAAATGCAAAACTACAATTGCAAAGTTACTTCGAGGGGGATTTACAAAACTTTAACCTAAAACTTGACCCAGAAGGTACTGATTTTCAGAAGAAAGTATGGGATTTGCTGTACAAAATACCTTACGGAAAAACCTGGACGTATGCCGAAATGGCCAACAAATTAGGCGACCCGAAAGTAATTAGAGCGGCAGCTTCGGCCAACGGAAAAAATCCTGTAGCCATCATAATCCCTTGTCATAGAGTGGTTGGCACAAACGGAAGTTTAACGGGCTACGCTGGCGGATTGGAAAATAAACGATTCTTACTTGACCTAGAAAACAGAGTGGCCAATGGAGTGATGCGTTTGTTTTGAATTATATGTAAACACACCGATTTTACGGATGGGACACTGACAAATTTAAAATGACAAAACTTGTTACCACCTAACAAATTCCTATTTCCAAACAAGAAATCAATTAACGGAACAAAAATAGAACTCTTGGAGCCTTAAATGCCTATATTTGTATTGAACTTTACCCAAAACTAATCATGAAACCTCTCATTTTCTCCATTATATTCCTTTTCTCTTTAAACACTTTTGCTCAATCAGACACCATTACGGCCGCCACCGCCAAAAACTACATTGGTAAAGAGGTGATACTAAAAGGTATACTGAAGGGGGTTAAACCCTATTCTGACCGCAACGGAAAAGATATTTTATTTTTGGATATTGACGAAAGCTACCCAAATTCTGAAATAGGCGTTACGGTTTTTCCTGATGCCGTGCCAGAAGTTAAAATCACCAAAGAAGATATTGGAAGAACCGTATTTATTTCGGGAATTGTGCAAGATTATAAAGGAAAGCCAAGCTTGCCTATAAGCGAAGGAAAGCAATTTAGATACAAAGAATAGCCAAATTCTGAGCAGAATCTAGCTATTCAAACCATTCATGTTTTCAAAATATTACAGGCATTCACCCGAGGCGACATCGCAACTTTCACCCGCATTAATCGGTATCTCGGCCTGCATTTCTTGTTGAATTTGACGCAAAGTGTCTGCCAAAACTTCAGGTGACTGAGCACCACTGATACCGTACTTTTCATTAAAAATAAAAAACGGAACAGCACTCACGCCCCTTGATTGAAAGTACGAAATCTTTTCTTTTACTTCTTCATAAAGTGACTCATTGGCCAATATTGCCTCTACTTTCTCGCATTTCCAGCCAAATTCGGCCATAAGCTCGGTGATATTTTCAGTCTTGCTCAAGTCCGTAGCATCTTCAAAATAAGCTTTGAAAAACCTTTCTTTAAGCTTTGCTTTAAACCCTTCTTTTTCTGCCTCCAACATCAAAACATGCAAAGGTAAAGTGTTCATGGTACGTTCCATTTTACTAAAATCAAAGGCAATACCCTCTGCGTCGCCTACGCTTTCCATGTGTTGGAATATCTGCTGCACTTTTTCTTCACTACCAAACTTGGCGGCATAATATCCTTTCAGGTCTCTGCCTTCGGTTGGCACCGAAGGATCCAACTGAAACGGCTGCCATGTAATATCAGCTTTTATTTCAGGTACCATGGCCAAGGCTTTTTCAAGTCGATTTTTTCCAACATAACACCACGGACAAGCCACATCCGATACAATATCTATTTTTATATTCATTTTTTTAGTCTAAATTTCGACGTCTTTTCAATCAACAATACAAAAAAACAATGCGAAAAATTCTATTTCTTCTCTTATTGGCTCAATTTTCTTTTGCACAGACAGAAAAAATCCAAGTTTCAGATCTTACGAAAATCAAAAATGTGGTATCTATCGTTACCAACAACGATAAAGCCATATATACCCTAAAAACCATAGAACCTACGCCAGATAAGCCCCTAGAATACGATTATATTACAAATTTGTACCTGATAAACCTTCAAAATCCCTCAAAACATATTGCACTTACGCGTGGAAATGAAGGTGCAAGTCAGCCGTCCTTATCACCCGATGGTAAAAGTGTAGCCTTTGTTCGTACCGTAAAAGAAAAATCTCAAGTATTTATATTGCCCCTAGAAGGAGGCGAGCCTTGGCAACTAACAAGTTCAAAATACGGGGCTAGTTCACCACAATTCAGCCCAGATGGAAAAAGAATCCTTTTCTACTCAAGTTTAAGTCTAAATGAGATACTAACCGACTCAGTTTTCAATACCAAAAAAGAATTACCCTCGTGGTCATTAGAAAAACCGGGTTTTAAGTCCAACGATTTTTTAGTACAGAAAAAAGGAGTAAAAGGAAATCCAGACGGTAACATTGACGAAATCAGGGCCTATCTCAACAAAGATGTGGTGGACAAAAAAGCCAAGGTCTTGAACAGACTAAATTTCCAAGGTGAGGCCACTGTTGAACCTGAAATGCGGTTTAGCCATATTTTCGAAATAGAAATATCAGAAAATGCTAAAGCTAAAGCCATTACCTCAGGATATTGGTCATTCCAGAATGTAAATTATACCACAGACGGCAAAAAAATAATAGCAACTACTGCCAAAGACGCCACTCAACATCCTGATAGAGAACAGGAAAACAAAATAATTTCGATAGATTTATCTTCTTTAAAACAAACGACCATCTACGAAAAAGAAGGCAAAAGTTTTGGTGGCTTGAGCCTTTCACCAAAAGGAGGCAAAATAGCAATGGTCATGAATGCCGCAAACGAGATGTCGCATGGACAATTGATCACCATCAACGCTGACGGGACAGGATTCAAAGAAATAAATTTTGATAGAGTTCCAAATAGTATGACTTGGTCATCAGACGAAAAAAGCCTCTACTTTGTGGCCAACTCCAATGGTGGTGTTCCAGTTTTTAAATTAGACATAGCCAGTAGTAAGGTCGAAAGATTAACTGACTTTGAGTCGGGTATTGGATCTTTTGAACTCGTAAATCCAACAAAAGCCATTTTCGCCAAAAATGATATTTCAAATCCCCACGAAATCTTTGTTTCGGATCTTACCTTCAAAACCCAAACAAAAATTAGTGAAATAAACACTTGGGTCAAAAACAAAAAACTGAGCTACCCCGAAAAACGAATCTTCAAAAACTCAGCCAATCAAGAAATAGAATTCTGGATAATGAAACCAACAGATTTTGTGGCAGGCAAAAAATATCCATTGTTGCTCCAAATGCATGGTGGGCCAACTGCCATGTGGGGTCCTGGCGAGGCATCAATGTGGCATGAATTACAATATTTTGCTGCCCAAGGCTATGGTGTAGTATATCCAAACCAAAGAGGATCAGGCGGTTATGGAAAAGACTTCCAATTTTCAAACTACCGCGACTGGGGCAAAGGTCCGCAAGAAGATGCATTGGGTGCGACAGAGATTGCAGCTAGGGAAGCTTGGGTAGATACCTCCAAACAAGTGATAACCGGCGGTTCGTACGCTGGATATCTAACCGCTTGGATAATTGCCCATGACCACCGTTTTAAGGCGGCTTTTGCTCAAAGAGGAGTTTATGACCTCACCACATTCATGGGAGAAGGAAACGCCTGGAGACTAACTCCAAACTACTTTGGGCTACCATGGGACGACGAAGCCAAAACCAAAATAAATGCCAGTTCGCCCTACACTTTCGTGGACAAAATCAAAACGCCCTTGCTCATCAAACATGGCGAAAACGACCTTCGCACTGGAGTTATTCAATCCGAAATGATGTTTAAAAGCCTAAAATATCTTGAAAAAGAAGTAGAATATGTAAGAATGCCGGGTGGCACGCACGAACTCTCAAGAACAGGAAACGTAAGGCAAAGAATAGACAGAATCCTTAGGATTTATGAATTTTTCGAGAGATATGTTTCCGTAAAGTAAAAAATGATAATAATTAAATTTTTTTATTAAATTAAATTTTTTACATTTGCAGACAATCATTTAGTATTAAAGCATCACCCTCATTTATTTGAGGTGATTTATCATAGGTTAAAGTATTTTCGTCTTGGAAAGGCATTTGGGACTCCCGAATGTCTTTTTTTATTGTACCATATCATTCATAT
>Ga0164292_10004884_pt1 | contig 10926 bp, 11 predicted proteins | sample GEODES117metaG_FD_111486 | JGI IMG/M metagenome (GOLD analysis project Ga0164292, IMG submission 111486) | Eutrophic lake water microbial communities from Lake Mendota, Wisconsin, USA - GEODES117 metaG | ecosystem: Environmental > Aquatic > Freshwater > Lake | place: USA: Lake Mendota... | reverse complement strand
TTGGTAGCGCCTACTTCAGAAGTAAAGAAACCCCATAAAGTAAGTTCTTTCATCAGCCTAAAATAATGTGGTAGCTCTTCTGCTTTCTTTTTTTCTTGAAATGCTTTTTGTTCTGCATCTAACTCCACTAACAATTGATGGCGCTCTTCGGGGGAGGCTTCCATAAATGATTTTCCAATTTTAGCTTTTGCATCTTTAAATTTCAAAGCTGCCATTCCCTCCATAAATACTTTTGCTTCTTCTGGCTTATAACAATCTTTTACAATCACGGCCATGAAATCGCCTACTTTGGCTTCTTTAGCACCGGGCGTATCAGTCTTGGGTAAGATCGTTTCAGCCACTTCATTTAAAAATGCAATATCATCTGGTGTAAAACCTACAACATCAGTAGATGGATTTTTACATCCCGATAAGAAAGCTTCTGCACCTATCAACGTACCGCCCAATAAAACGGCAACACTGGATAATGCTTCTCTTCTATTCATAATTTTATTTTTAAAATATCAAAACAATAATCAATCAAGCTATTCAATCAATTATAAATTTCCTTTCTTTAATTCACTCACTGCAAAGTCTGCAGCTCTTGCAGTAAATGCCATATAGGTTAAGGAAGGATTTACACAGGCAGCAGATGTCATGAATGATCCATCGGTAACAAATACATTCGGAGCATCCCAAATTTGATTGTGTTTATTTACCACTGAAGTTTTAGGATCTGCCCCCATTCTAGCGGTGCCCATTTCGTGAATACCTCTTCCAAGTACACCATTCGCATCATATCCTTTTACATCTTTTGCACCAGCATTGGTAAGCATTTCAATGGCATCGGCCTGCATGTCTTTGCGCATTTTTAATTCATTCTCTTTCAACTCTGCATCAATCTTCAACACATTCAAACCCCATTTATCTTTTACAGTTTTATCGAGTGTAACAAAATTGGCATGATCGGGTAATACTTCACCAAAACCCATAATACCCATTCTCCAGCCGCCTGGTTCGGTTAATGCGTCTTTAAAATCTCCGCCAATGCTCATTTCTGCAATTTGTCTTCCCCATCCTTCTCTGCTGGCAGATCCTTGATAACCAAATCCTCTTTTATAGTCTCGCTTATCTCCGTTTACATTTTGATAACGAGGTATATAAATACCATTGGCTCTTCTTCCAAAATAATATTTGTCTTCATAGCCATCAATTTTTCCATTCGCCCCAGCTCCTAAATGATGGTCCATAATATTATGTCCTAACTCTCCGCTACTACTGCCCAATCCTCCTTCCCAAACATCAGTTGCTGAGTTCATTAATACCCATGCAGAATTCAAAGAAGAAGCATTGAGGAAAATAATTTTCGCATTGTATACATAGGTTTTGTTGGTTTCAGCATCCAACACTTCAACACCTGTTGCCTTTTTCTTGTCTTTATCGTATAAGATTTTAGTAACAATACTCCAAGGACGCAATGTAAGATTACCCGTTTTCATAGCAGCAGGTAAAGTAGAAGACTGTGTGCTGAAATAGGCGCCAAATGGGCATCCTAGCCAACATTTATTTCTAAACTGACAATTGCTACGGCCTTCTAATGGTTGAGTAATATTGGCTGTTCTACCAATAATCATGGCACGCTGACCTTTATAAAAATCTTTGATTCTTTTGGCAACATCTTTTTCTACACAGTTCATATCCATCGGAGGCATGAATTGTCCGTCAGGCAAAACAGGAATACCATCTCTATTTCCACTGATCCCTGCAAATTTTTCTACATAATCATACCATGGTGCAATGTCTTTATAACGAACAGGCCAGTCTACAGCAACACCATCTTTGGCATTTGCTTCAAAATCCAAATCACTCCAGCGATAAGATTGACGACCCCATAATAAGGAGCGTCCGCCAACATGATAACCCCTGAACCAATCGTATCTTTTTACTTCGGTATACGGGTTTTCTTTTTCGTTGGCCCACATATCGAAAGTAGATTCATTCAATGGATAATCGCGATCACGAACAGGATTATTGGCAATCATTTCCTGTGTTTTTCTATCATGGTGTGGATAGTCCCAAGCTTCTTTATTGGCATTCACATAATCTTTTACGTGCTCAATATTTCTACCTCTTTCGAGCATCAATACTTTCAAACCCTTCTCGGTTAACTCTTTAGCAGCCCATCCGCCGCTGATTCCAGAGCCAATTACGATCGCATCAAAATGTTGTTCCGCCATAGTATTAATTTAATTCTTTTAAAAATTCTTCTCTGTATCTTATATCTCTTAACTCTTATCTTTTATCTCTTATCTCTTACCTTCTATCTCTTTTAGATATCGCATATATCGATGGCTTTTTTCAATGAAGCCAATTTATCTTTTGCAACCGGAATAAACTCCTGGGCTACATATCCCTTGTATCCTGTAGCTACAATCGCTTTCATGATGGCTGGATAAAACAATTCCTGGCTCTCATCAATTTCATGCCTACCTGGCACTCCGGCAGTATGGTAATGACCAATGAATTCATGATTGTTTGTAAGTGTTCTTATAACATCGCCTTCATTTATTTGCATATGATAGATATCGTACAATAATTTAAAATTAGGTGAGCCAATACGCTTACAAAGCTCAACACCCCAAGCAGTATTATCACACATATAATCTTTATGATCTACCTTACTATTAAAAAGTTCCATTTGGATAATTACACCTTTTTTTTCTGCCAGTGCCATTATTTGCTTTAATCCAGCAGCTGCATTTTTTAATCCGGTTTCATCATCCATTCCATTTTTATTTCCAGAAAAACAAATCAGGTTTTTATAGCCTGCTGCCGCAACCAATTCGATATGTTCAGTATAATTTTTAATTAAGGTGGAATGGTATTGGGGATCAATCCAGCCTTTTACCAGACTAATTTCTGCTCCATTACACATACTCGAAAACAGGCCCTGTTGTTTGAGTATTGGCCATTCTTTAGGACCAATTAAATCAATGCCCGTAATGCCCATTTTTTTTGCCTCTATACAAAGTTGCTCAAGGGTTAAATCATTAAAGCACCACCTACAAACAGCATGGTTAATATTGCCTTTTAATTGCATACTTGATTTTTCTTCATTTAAATTAAAACTATAGGCTCTCGCAAAGCTTTGCGTAAATGGTGTAATTGACAGTGCTGCGGTTCCAGCAAGTATATTTTTAATAGCAGAGCGTCTATTTTCGTTCTTCATCAAATGGCAAATAAGAGACTAAATATAATTATTGTTATTAAAAAAACTTCATTTAAATAATTGGGATAACTAATCATTGAATTATTTACTTTTATTCACTTCAAACATCAAGCAGTAAATATTTATTATGCCTAGAAAATTAAGAATGGGAATGGTAGGAGGAGGTAAAAATGCTTTCATTGGTGCCATTCATCGTTTGGCTGCAAATATGGACGGCCAAATTGAATTAGTCTGTGGGGCCTTAAGTATTAACCCAATTAATGCTCAAGAATCAGGTGAATTACTGTTTCTTCCAAAAGATAGAATCTACTTGAATTTTGAAGAGATGATCACCAAGGAGGCCGCTTTACCATCCAATCAAAAAATGGACTTTGTAACCATTGTAACGCCCAATTTTGCCCATTTTGCGCCTGCAATGATGGCTTTAGATAATGGATTTCATGTTGTAATAGAAAAGCCTATGACTTTCACTTTGGAGGAGGCATTACAATTAAAAGCCAAAGTAGATGCCACAGGATTAATGTTATGTTTAACACATACTTATTCAGGCTATCCAATGGTAAAACAAGCAAAAGCCATGGTGGCTGATGGAGTATTTGGAAAAGTTAGAAAAATATGGGTGGAATATCCGCAAGGATGGCTCAGTAAATTAAGTGAGCTCGAAGGAAATGCACAAGCCGCCTGGAGAACCGACCCTTCTAAATCAGGTAAAAGTGGATGCATGGGAGATATTGGAACGCATGCTGCACATTTAGCAGAGTATATCAGCGGTGCAAAAATTTGCAAGCTATGTGCCGATTTAAATACAGTAGTAGAGGGCAGAGCATTAGATGATGATGGTGCCGTTTTATTGCATTTTGATAATGGAGCTACTGGTGTTTTAATGGCATCACAAGTGGCTGCAGGTGAGGAAAACGCTTTAAAAATAAGGGTATACGGCGAAAAAGGTGGGATTGAATGGGCGCAGATGGAACCCAATACTTTAATCGTGAAATGGCTTGATGCACCCACTCAAATATTGAGAGCAGGATCTAATTACACCGATCGATTATCAAGTTATGCAACATCCAATTGCAGAACACCAGGCGGACATCCCGAAGGATATGTAGAGGCATTTGCCAATATTTATAAAAATTTTGCAGCTACATTAATGGCTAAATTGGATGGAACCGTTCCAAGTAAAGAAGCCTTGGATTTTCCTACAGTGGAAGATGGTATTCGTGGAATGGCATTTATTGATAATGTAGTAGCATCCGCAAATTCGAATGAGAAATGGACCATTTACAAAATCAATAACTCATAAAGCTAGAAATGTATCTTATATCTCTTAATTCTTAATTCTTATTAAATGACAACAATAAAAGGACCCGGCATTTTTTTAGCGCAATTTATGGGTGATACTGCCCCATTTAATAGCTTGGAATCCATTTGCAAATGGGCAGCATCATTGGGTTTTGTTGGAGTACAAATTCCATCATGGGATGCTAGATGCATTGATTTGCAGAAAGCTGCTGAAAGTAAAACTTATGCCGATGAAATACGAGGCATCGTGGAAGCAAGTGGTTTACAAATCACCGAATTATCTACTCATTTACAGGGGCAATTAGTTGCAGTAAATCCTGCATACGATGATTTATTTAATGGTTTTGCTCCTGAAGCAGTTCGAGGAAATGCATCAGCCAGAACAGCATGGGCGGTACAACAATTAAAATATGCAGCAAAAGCATCGGCCAATCTAGGGCTTAATGCACATGCTACTTTTAGTGGTGCATTGCTATGGCAAACAGTCTATCCTTGGCCACAACGTCCGGCAGGATTAGTAGAAACTGGTTTTACAGAATTGGCCAAAAGATGGTTGCCCATTTTAGATGAATTTGACAAGCAAGGCATAGATCTTTGTTATGAAATACATCCTGGTGAAGATTTGCATGATGGCATTTCATATGAACTGTTTTTAGAAAAAGTAAACAATCATAAACGTGCATGCTTATTGTACGATCCCTCTCATTTTGTATTACAATGCCTTGATTATAAAATTTTTATAGATCATTACCATGAACGCATTAAAATGTTTCATGTAAAAGATGCTGAATTTAATCCAACAGGTAAACAGGGGGTGTATGGTGGTTATCAATCTTGGATAAATAGAGCCGGTAGGTTTCGTTCATTAGGAGATGGTCAAGTAGATTTTAAAACCATCTTTAGTAAGTTGGCGCAATACGATTATACAGGCTGGGCTGTAATGGAATGGGAATGTGCCATCAAACACCCTGAAACAGGCGCTGCAGAAGGAGCTCCATTTATTAAAAATCATATTATCCGCGTAACTGATAAGGCATTTGATGATTTTGCAGCTACAGGCGCTAATGATGAATTGAATAAAAAGATTTTAGGCTTTTAGAGAGATAGGAGTTAAGAGATAAGAGATAAGAGATAAAAGATAAGAGATAAAAGATACAATATTGGAATGAAGAAACATAAGACAAGAGATATAAGATACAATATTGGAATGAAGAAACATAAGACAAGAGATAAGCTTAATAAGAGATAAGTTAAGTGTTAAATTTTAAAACAATCATATAAAAGCGTAATTTTAAAACATTAAAATAATTCAAATTGAAAAAGTTTTTTACACTAATTGTATTTGCTGCTGCTATTGCAGCTTGTAGTGGCGGAGAAAAAAAGGAAACAGTAAAAAATGAGCCTGCATTAGGTTCAGCTGCTCCAACCAAGGATGATTTAGGAAGCAATCCTGATTATCAAAAAGGCTTGGAATTGATTGGCAAATCCGATTGCTTAACCTGTCATAAAGTAAAAGATAAATTAATCGGTCCTGCGTACGCGGAAGTAGCTGAAAAATATGAAAACACTGAAGAGAACATAAAAATGCTTGCAGGAAAAATAATCAACGGTGGAAAAGGCGTTTGGGGAGAAGTTCCGATGACACCTCATCCGAACATAACAGAAGCAGATGCAGAGCAAATGGTTAAATATATTTTTCTACTAAAAAAATAATACTCAATTATAAAAGAATTATACATGTATCCATTTCTAATTGGCGCAATAGCAATTTTGAATACTTTTTTTGGAACATCTATTCCTGATAAACAAAAACCGAATGAATGGATTTCCTTATTCAATGGAAAAAACACCAAGGGTTGGCACAGCTATGGTAAAACATCGGTAGGGTCTGCCTGGAAAGTAGAAGATGGCGCCTTGTTTTTAGATGCAGATGCGAGAAAAACAATCGGAGCCGAAGGAGGTGATATTGTATCAGATGCTAGCTTTTCTAATTTCCATTTAAAGTTAGAATGGAAGATTTCCAAAAATGGAAATAGTGGAATTATTTTCTGGGTACAAGATGATACTACTAAGTATAAACAAGTTTGGTTTACTGGGCCGGAAATGCAAGTGCTCGATAATGATGGCCATCCCGACGGAAAAATAAAAAAACACCGTGCAGGTAATCTATACGATTTAGTTGAAGGAAAAGAAGGCGCCGTAAATAAAGTAGGCGAATGGAACTTGGTTGATATCATCAGCTACAATGGCAAACTCGATTTTTATTTAAACGGAATCAATGTGGTTTCTACTAGTTATGGAGATGCGGATTGGAAAAAATTAGTTGCTGGAAGTAAGTTTAAAGACAAACCCGATTTTGGAAAAACATTCAGCGGTCATATTGCATTACAAGATCATGGCGATAAAGTGTGGTACAGAAATATCATGATCAAAAAATTATAACCATGCAATTATTGAATGATGATTATTACATGCAACAGGCATTGAAAGAAGCCCAACACGCTTACGATTCAGATGAAGTTCCTGTTGGTGCAGTAGTTGTGATGAACAATAAAATAATTGCCAAAGCACATAATCAAGTAGAATTATTAAACGATTCAACTGCGCATGCCGAAATACTTGCCTTAACCACTGCTTATAGTTCGCTTGGCACTAAATACCTTCCCGAAGCAACTCTCTACGTTACACTCGAACCATGTATCATGTGTTGTGGTGCCATTTACTGGGGAAAGATTGGCAGAATTGTTTTTGGTGCTTCCGACGAAAAAAATGGATACCGTAGATTAACACAAGATCAATGGCCTTTTCATCCAAAAGCGGAATTGGTAAGTGGAGTGCTCGAAAATGAATGCGCTTTTTTAATGAAATCATTTTTTAGATCGAAGCGATAAAAATAGTTTCAAACAAATACATCGTTCGCTGCTGAGAAATGCATATCCTAAATTTTCAGCTTACTAAAGTATGTATTTCTCAAAGGCTCACTCTTGTATTTGTTTGAACCTTTTACTTGCGATTTCGATTTCCGAAACAAATCATTCTCTTAACAACAAGTTTATCTATTGATCCTTAAATTTGCAGTACCTTAGTAACAAACCAATCACTTAATAACCAATAACTCAATTATGTCATTCACACTCGCCCCATTGCCTTATGCGCACGAAGCATTAGAACCACATATCGATACTTTAACCATGCAAATTCACCATGGTAAGCACCATCAAGCTTATGTAGACAACTTAAACAAAGCTGTTGCTGGTACTCCTAATGAAGGAAAGTCTTTAGAAGAACTAGTAAAAGTTGCAGGAACAATTAGCCCCGCAGTGCGTAATAACGGTGGTGGGCATTGGAACCATACATTCTTCTGGGAAAGTTTGGCTCCAAATGCTGGCGGAACACCTACCGGTGCTTTGGCTGATGCAATCACTGCAGCTTTTGGTTCGTTTGATGCATTCAAAGAAAAATTTGCAGCTGCTGGCATGACTCGTTTCGGTAGCGGCTGGGCTTGGTTGATTGTAAAAGATGGTAAGCTAGAGGTTTCCTCTACTCCTAATCAAGACAATCCTTTAATGGATGTTGCCGAAGTTAAGGGTACACCCATTTTAGGGGCGGATGTTTGGGAACATGCCTATTATTTGAAATACCAAAACAGAAGAGCCGATTATTTGGCTGCTTTTTGGAATCTGGTTAATTGGAACAAAGCGGCAGAACGTTTTAGCGCAGCTAAATAAACTCCAATTTATATTGTATTTTTATCCCGCAGTAAATATTTGCTGCGGGATCTTTTATTTATAATAACCATGAAAAGTTTAATTGCCTCAATTTGTATTGCCATTTTATTAACTGCTTGTTCAAGTGATCAAAAAACAGTGATCGTTATGAGTAAAGGAGCAGCAGATATTGATTTAAATGCGGGAACCATTAAATCGAAAGACGGCGCAGGACATGAAGAGAAAAAGTTAGACATGAATAGTAAGCAAGTTAGTTTTAAACTGAGTACACCTGCAGGAGAAGCTACTGTTGAAATGCTCGACAATGGTTTATATATTATCAATGTAAAGAACGATACCATCATAGGTTCTTACCAAAAATATACGAGTGCTAAATTGCCACAAAATGTAATTACGCAAGAATCTTTAAAACAAAAAATAGATTCATTGAATTTATTATTGGAAGGGAAAAATGTTTCTGAAGCCAATCGCAATTATTTTATTCTTCCTAATCAAGCAACCAAAATATCTGCCAACCCTTTAGCCGAAGTAGTTGGTCCTTATCATCAAATGCGTTCCGCAGAAATGATTGATGGAAAAGAACCTGAGATCTATCGCTTTTACAGCATTAAAGAAATCAGAGAAATGATTACCAAATTGCAAGCACTTACTGTAGCACCGAAGCAATAATACATTTTTAAGGCACCGGATCCCAACCAGAACCGCCGCCTGGTCTGCATTTGCTGAATCTTTTGATGAATAACCATCCGCCTTTAAATAGCCCGTATTTTTTAAGGGCTTCTTCCCCGTATTGAGAACAGGTAGGAACAAATCGGCATTTAGGTCCCATCGCTGGGGAAATAATGTATTGGTAAATTTTAATGAAGGGAATAAACAAATAACCCAACGCCTTTGCAATGGAAAAGGAATTTCGTTGATTGTCTATTTCACATTGCTTACACATAAAATTTAATTTCAAAAAAATTGATGTAAAATAAGTGTAAGGCCATTAGAATATTTTAAAAATGCTTTACTTAACAGCTTCTCCTATTTTGTCAATCAATTTCTCCAATGTTTTTTCCATTGCCAATTGAAGTTCTTGAAAGACAGGTAATTCTTTTCCAACATATAAAAAGAAAATATTTAATTCAAAAAAATGCAGTGCTGCTGCATTCATTAAATTATGCTTTTGGGTTCTATAAACTTCTCTTAATAATCTTTTGACCCTATTTCGATCCACTGCTTTTTTAAAATTTCGAGAACCAACACCCACACCTGCCTGCACCAAATTTTCAGAAGCAGTTTTATCGAACGTATTTTTTTCGGCAATCGGATCGAGCGAATAAAAAACTTTAATCGGAAATGCATTAACTGTTTTGCCGGAAGTAAATAAAGCTTCCATAGCCTTCCGACTTTTTAGCTTTTGACCTTTACCATATCCGTTTAATTTGCTCATGTTCTACAAAACTAAAAAAGCCCCGTCAAAGAGACGGAGCTTATATTTTTATCCCTACCATTTAATTCCCCAATAAATTAGAAAATCAAACAGCTACCCGAGGGTTGGGATTATTTTAAACCTTTTTCGCTAGAAACAGATAGTTTCTTACGACCTTTCGCTCTGCGGCTTGCCAATACTTTACGGCCGTTAGCAGATTCCATACGCTTGCGGAAACCATGTACGGTTTTTCTGCGACGTTTGTGTGGTTGGAATGTACGTTTCATTATTAACTTGTTTTACTAACCCTAAAATATAGTTTCTTTTCATTGCTGCAGTCACCATACCGCCGCTTGTGAAAGGACGGCAAAATTAGGAAAAAAAACCTAATGACCCAACAGAATATGCTCTGATTTTAGGGGTTTTCCAAAGAAAATAGCCCCATTGGCATCAAATTGAGCCTTCGAATCGGTAGTGCAAAACCGAATTTGGCCATTTTTGCTGCATGTTGATGCGATGGAAGGATGTTTCTTTAGATATTGAATAAGGCTTTGAGCCACGATTGATCCTTGGGAAATAATGTTTATTCCTTTTGGCAAATACTGCTCAATCTTAGGCATCAACAATGGATAATGGGTACATGCCAATAATATAGTATCGATTTTAGGCCCTTTTTGCATGAGCTGCTGCAAATGCTTCTGCACAAAATAATCTGCACCTGGGCTATTAAATTCATTGTTCTCGATCAAAGGTACCCATAGAGGGCAGGCTTCTTGGTAAACCTTGATCGTAGGAAAAAAATGAGCGATCTCTAACAAATAACTATCACTTTCCACTGTTCCATTGGTAGCTAATATGCCAATTTCCCCAGTATCAGAAAATTGACCAATCACTTCAGCTGTAGGACGAATTACGCCCAATACCCTTTTATGTGGATCGATTAAAGGAAGATTCTTTTGTTGTATCGATCTAAGCGCTTTTGCGGAAGCAGTATTACAAGCCAAAATCACCAATTCACAACCTTGAGAAAAAAACCAATGAACGGCTTCTAAGGTATATTGATACACTGTATCGAAACTTCTGGTACCATATGGCGCCCTCGCATTATCTCCTAGATACAAATAATCATATTGAGGCAAAGCTTGAACTAGCTCTTTCAAAATAGTTAGTCCTCCATAACCACTATCAAAAACTCCTATGGGTCCTTTTTCTAATTGCATCATTAAAGATAAAACAAAAAAGACCCGTCTTAACAGACGAGTCTTTTTACAAAC
>Ga0164292_10004883_pt1 | contig 10927 bp, 11 predicted proteins | sample GEODES117metaG_FD_111486 | JGI IMG/M metagenome (GOLD analysis project Ga0164292, IMG submission 111486) | Eutrophic lake water microbial communities from Lake Mendota, Wisconsin, USA - GEODES117 metaG | ecosystem: Environmental > Aquatic > Freshwater > Lake | place: USA: Lake Mendota... | reverse complement strand
GCGCGGAGTTTCGCGACTTGGGCTTGTTTGGACGACATAATTTTGAATTTAATGGCGAATTCGTGATCGACGTCAATGGATTTAAGACCGTCTTCAATCTCTCGGATATGCCCGAAACTGGCGAGACAGGTGTACTTGTCTTGGCCGAGGTAACCCTCGATCTTCTGGCACTTGGCGGGGGATTCCACGATGATGAGCGAACGACCGGTGGAGCGGGCGGCGGAGGCGGCAGCGGTGGCAGCCGAGCCAGGGCGAGGAGGCGACGGCTTGATTTTATACTTGGGAGGCATTGTGTATGTAATTCTATATACAAAATACGCATTCAATTTTATACTTGTTTGGATTTCTTTGATTTGCGGTTATTCCTTTTACGACGTTGTTGTGTTTTACGCAGACGACGTTTTGATTGTTTTCTGTGGGAACCACCATTACGGGTTCCTGACAATTTCTTATCTGTAAGTACCTGGGTATATTGTTTTTTTAGTTCTTCGTACAGAGGCTTTATATCTTTATTCTGCCCGTCGTATTCACTCGTATTGAGTACATTTGTAACATTCTTCACAAACCATCTGGAATAAGCATCTTTTGTTGTAAAATCTAGGTTTTGTATGGCTTTAGTATCTACTAAGTTTTTATACGTTTGTATTATCCCTAATCGGCGTTTTATTTTCGTCTCATCGGAACTACCCGTTCCAAACACGGCCGCGTCGGACAATGTAGCGCGGTGAACGTCTAGATTCTGCGAGGCTAGTTCATCACCGAAAGACGTTAAATCATCAGGGTTTTTGTTTGACATTATATTTATATATATTATATAATTATTATATTTACAATGAATTTCCCCGCCAACGCCTCGGATGCCTCGGCATCCTCGGCCTGGTATAAATCTCTCAAGCAATCCCCCCTCACTCCTCCCAGTTGGGTCTTCCCCATCGCGTGGACCATTTTGTATATACTCATCATCGCATCCGGCGTGGTATTCCTCTCCGCCACCACCACCATCAGTGCCGGTATCAAATCCCGGGGATTCTTCTACTATTGCGCTGCGTGGGTTCTAAATCTCTCGTGGTCCCAGATCTTCTTCCGTTTTCAACGCCCCGACATAAGCTTTGTCGTAATTCTAGGAATGCTCGCGTTTATTGCGCTCAATATCCGCGCGTTTTATCCAGTGTCCCGCCTCTCGGCGTATTTACTCGTCCCGTATGTAGCGTGGGTGTCGTTTGCGACCTACCTAAATGGGTATATCCTCTTTATGAATCCTTTGCCTTCTGCGTCGTCGTTTGCTGCGCGGCCTTGAACTCCGCCCAGGTCAGCTTCTTCTCGGGAATCGCCGGTCGCGACGTCTTCGCCGATTTCGCAGCGGCACGCTTCTCCTTCGCAGCCTGCTCCGCGTCTAAATTCTCCGCCCGCTTCAGCGCACTATCCACATAGATACTTTTCAGGATTTTCCCGACTTTAAATGAACCCTCGTGTTGGTCTAGCTTCCCGTCCTCAATCTCTCGGAGGACGCGAATCATTTGTGTCAGGAGGTTTAGGTCAATCTCCCCCGATTTCAGGCGGTTGTATATATCCGTGTAATACGTAAAAAGAAAGGCGCAACGAGAGACGCAAATCGCATCAAATTGTTTGGGGTTGGATTTGGCTAAACGCCCGTAATCACGCCGGAGTTGAATCATTGTCGTCACATCTTGGTGAATTTGTGAACTGTGTTTGACACGGCGAATGACTTCGGTGTGGTCTTCAGTGCCGTTGGCTTCAATCAGTTTTTGAAGATGAATACGTTGTTCTGGGTCCATTATCGTCGTCGCGTCGTCGTCGTGGTCGTGGTCCTCGTGGTCGCCGTCGTGTATATATTACACAGACAGTATTTACATTGGTTTCAAACGCGTGCGATTATTTTACGATGATTATGTATAATAAAAAAATAGATAAATGTCGTTGAACGTTCAACAAGCACCACAAGTGCCAAGTTATACCGCGAGCTCAATCAGTGTCCCCGCAAATATCGCGACACCTCAAGCAACAATGGATTCTGTCAAGGCACAACAGGGGCAATTAAATGCGGTGAATACATTATCGGGGGGTCGCAAGCGCAAACTCGCCCGTAGCGCCCGTAGCGCCCGTAGCGCGTATATTCGCACCTATAAAGGTCGTCTATACACTGGCGCACAAAGAGGCGGCAACACTGGTGGCGCAATCGTCATTCCACAAGTGGGTTCACCGTGTTCAGGTGGAGCACAATGCGCCGGCGCACAAAACGCGCAATTTACCGCAATCCATAATCAAGCAAAGTCCAATAGCATCAATGACGCATACGCAACACAACAAGGCGGCGCAGTGCGTCGCAGCAAAAAGGTGCGATTCAGTCACGCGACGCAACGCCGCAGCCGCCGCCACCGCGGACATCGCCACGACCAATCTCTCACATCTATCATTGCCTATAATATCAAGAAGGTGATGCGCAAAGTGTTTGCGTGACGACCTCGACGACCGCGACGACTGCGACGACCGCGAACGGGATATTATATGCGTATACTATAACGGAAGACGATATTCGTCATAGTGTAACATACCAAAGAATGAAATCAGCCGATATCGCATTCACAATCCTTATTATTGTCGTATTTCTTGGTCTCTATCTATCCAATATTTTAGCAATTGGAATGAAAAGGGTGAAAGACAATTGGCCGTTATACCGTTGTAGTCCTGCTGTAATGCCATTTGCGAAATTATTCGGACACGATGTCCAAGATAACTTTATGCAGTGTATCCAAACCACCCAAAGCAGTTATATGGACTACTTGATGATGCCACTGAATCACGTGATTTCATTAGTGGGATCGGTTGCGACTAAAATCGTCAAGGACACCGAAAATATCCGCGGGTTCATTGGCGGGTTGCGCGATAAGATTATGTCGGTATTCAAGAACGTCTTCGGCATTTTCAATAATATCATCATCGGGTTTCAACGTATCATTATCGCAATGAGAGATTTAGTCAATAAATTGGCGGGTATTTTCGCAACATTGATGTTTGTAATGTCTAGCGCAATGATGGTGATGAAGAGTATGTGGGGAGGTATATTTGGCCAGATGGTGAGGTCGCTGAAGAGATAAGTTCGTCTCGCCTCGCTACGTCGCTTCGTCACTCGTCTCGCCTCGCTACGTCGCTTCGTCACTCGCCGAAGGCTCGCGACTCCGCGACTCCGCTCGGCGGTTTGTATCTCTCGCCGTATCCGCACAACATCTCTCGCCGTATCCGCACAACATCTCTCGCCGTATCCGCACAACATCTCTCGCCGTATCCGCACAACCGCCGAGCGGAGTCGCGGAGTCGCGAGCCTTCGGCGAGTGACGCAGCGACGAAGACGAGGCGAACCGATATTAATATATACCCCAATAATATAACACTCCCTCAACAATGGCATACGAACGTGGCGCCATTATGCTCGCGCATTCCGCGCTTATCGGTATCGCCATCTACCTGATGATGCGATTCGTCTTTAATCAACCCGCGCTTGTAGCGGAGGACCGCTCTATTGTTATTGCGGCATTTGTTCTCATCTATATGGTGATGTTCGGGCACGGTATGCCAGGCGCGATGAATAAGAATCTATCGTTTCTATAAGTATACCTACCGACATCACGAATAACGAATATCGGATATGGTGGATTCTATATTGTCATTTATCATATCCACGACAAAAGATTATTTCGTAGATTTAGGTTCATTATCTCAAAAAATAGGGGATAAAGCCCTACGACAAGCAGGTGAAACTGGCGGCAAATCATTTCTATCATCATTACTCGATTATGCGAAACAAGGGTCAGCCGGTCATCAAGAAAAACTAGATAAACTTCGAAAACAGCCCATTATTGAACGACTCAATTATTTATACGGGGATAAAACATTTACCGGACAATACGGTATCGATATTATTAAGGTATGTATTGTTATTTTTCTATTTGCCAGTGCAATCACCTATTTTCAAATCCAGAATAAATTACAAGAAGTCAAACTCAACTGGCCTGAATATCGGTGTCGCCCTGATGTGATGCCATTTGCTGGCTGGATTAACGCACCAGAAGGTGTCGCGCCGATGGATTATACGAAACAGAATTTCGCGGAGTGTAGCGCAAATCAGACGAAGGGTATTTTTGAACGCCCAATGAGTATGGTGTATACTATCTTCAACGTTGTAATGGGCATTTTCAAGAATATCCTCGAGGTCATTGAGAGATTTCGGTTGATATTGAATCGGATACGCGACACTGTTAAGAACATCTTTCTTGCCATCTTTAACCGAATTCAAAACATTATAATTCCCGTCCAAGTGATGTTAATCAAGATGGTGGACTTCTTTGAAAAAATAAAAGGTATATTGGCGACGTTTTTACTCACGTTTGTCGGTGTTTTATGGTCGTTTTATTCTCTCATCGGGTCCATTTACGAACTTGTAATTATTATTCTGGTCATTATGATTGTAGTTATTATTGTGTTGTGGTATATACCATTTGTAGGGTTTTGGCTTGCGATTGCGGCCATTGCGGTTTTTTTAACCATCGCAATTCCGTTGATTATGTTGGGAATCGTTTCGCGTCAAATCACGCGTCAACGAACCAGTCGTATTCCGTCGCCGTAATGGCCGTAATGGCCGTAATGGCCGTAATAAGGATTTAGGGTATTCGACCCGTGACCGACGACCGACGAATGAATAATTATCTATTCTTTTATTATATCAGAATTTACAGTATGAATTATAAACTCATTCTACTTCTTATCATCGCGTTGTTTATTGGCGCAAATCTCTTATGTAGTTGTTGCCGATACCCGGTGTTTGACTATATTATGGGCCGACCCAAACGCGAAGGTTTGATAGATAGTAAAGATGTTGGACCACCTGGTTCTACCGCATCTGTCAAGAAGGCTGAAAGTGATAAGGCAGCAGTTATGTCTAGCGGTCAACCTTTACCACCAGTTGTAGCTGCGGCTGCTTCTACTCCCACGGCAGGCAAGAAGGACGGGTTTGTTCTTCAGAATGGTCTTAATATTGTAAATGGTCTTATTGGTGGCGGTCCTCCTGCTCGCATAGAACAAATTACTGTTTCTTCCGGAAAAGGAAAGGAAGGTATGGCTGTAATGGGGTCTGACATCAATGAAGTTCAAAACGGCGACATTGCCGGAATGTGGGTCACCAAAGCGAATACGTATGCCTCTGAATTTGGTTATGGCATCATCAACAACACTGGTAGCGCATATACCGCGGATGAACCCCTGAAGAACGGTGAGATGGTTATCTTTGCCAAGAATAAGTTCAAGCCCGAATGCTGCCCTGCGCCGTATTCCTCTAGCACAGGTTGCGTGTGTATGACCCCTGAACAAATTCATTTCTTGAATACCCGTGGTGGAAACCGCACCTCTGATTCGGGCGTCTAAGGACACAGGCCCGCCGGGCCGGGCCGTCCCCGAGTTTTGTTCACATCGCGTTCATATTCAACGCAATGTGAAAAAATTGAAATGCTTTTCCAAGAGGAAGACATATGGTAGCGAAAGCAAAGACACGACAATAACAATGTTCACGAAATTTGTAAACGGAGCAAATCAACTCAAGCAATACATTCAAGAAATACAAGACCTTACCAATGGAATACAATCAGAACTAAATGCCGATTTGGAGCGCCCAGCCGCCATTGTTGAGTTCAATCCAATCTGTCGCCCGGAACAAAATGCGCTGGCTCAAAGAAGCGTTCTCGAACACCAGTGGTTGGTCTGCGAACTCATCGGCGCCAGCAACGTTTGCGGAGGAGGAGGATGCGTGGTCAACAGACACGAAATGAAAATACAAGACATTCTTCAAGAATTGGAAGATTTACGCAAGATGCTCGTGAACGCCAAACAAGAGAAAAAAACCGACATCGTGCGCATCAAGGCCGCGATTCAAGAACTTTACACGGTCTTACCCCGTGCCGAGTTTGAAGAATTCGGAGGCGGATTCGTTGAAATCAGCACACCAGACAATCACCCGACTATCGTGAAAATGCGCGAACTCATCACCCGCAGAAAACAAAACTACAAGACGGTTCGTCGTCAGATTTTGAAACAGGTCGACCGAAAGCTGGCGGAACTGCGCAAATACATTGTCGGATACAAAACTGAAGCGGAAACTGTCGTCGGGCGGGTTATTCATCACGCCGAACAATGCCGCGCGTTTATTCGTGCTTGTCGCAAACACGCACTCATTGAGTTTGCCGCGTCGGAATGGTGGCGCGCAACTCATTACTCTTGGGAACACTGTAAAGGCCGGCAGGCGATGGAGGTTGATGATGTGGCGTCTGTGACAATGTGTGAATACAAATTCAGTCTTACACCACTGCCACTGCCACTGCCACTCCCGAAATGGTCCGATGACAACGAGGACGACAAATGTTCGCAGTTTATCATCACGACGACGACGACGATGACGACGACGGCAGCCGGCGGGATGGAAGATGAAGAACTAGAACAAGAACAAGAAGTGGCGCGATACACGGTGACGAAAGAATTCGAAGACATCATACTTACACAGGAGGCCATTGAAGCGTTTGAATGGGAGGAAGCACAAATGTGGTATTACACACAACAACAAGCCTGCGGTAGTCTCGATGACGCTGCCGCAGACGACCACGACCACGACCACGACCACGACCACGACCACGACCACGACCACGACGACGACGACGACGCTATGGAGGAGTAAATATTTGGACATTTGGACGATTGATTAGAGAAGAACTAAGAATAACGAAACGACGACACACACAGGTAAACCAGGTACGTTTTTTATTCAGAAAAAAAAGGCACTAACTACTGTGCCTCTACATTACCTCTCCTTTTTACAAATACAAACTCAGATTCATCCGCTTCTCTTCACTCGCCTGCTTCACCAGCTTGTCCACCACGTCGTTTGACATCTGAAACGGGAACGCGACTTTCAACGACATTTCTTTCTCAAACAGCGGCGTGTCCGGCTTGATGAGACGATATAAGTTCAACTTGCGATGAACGACTTCCAAGCAACGCTTCAAATTGCGAACACCTTGTTCGCCTTCCGTGTAGTTCTCCACAATGTGTTCGATGACTGCGTCGGGAATCACGATATCCCCTTCCCGAAATCCGACTTGTGCGCAAATCTTGGGGATGAGATACTTCTGTGCGATTTGCGTCTTGTCCTTCTTGTTGTATCCTGTCGTGTTAATACGATACATCCTGTCAAGCAGAATGGGGTTCACCTTGCTTTCATCATTGTAGCTGAAGATGAAGAGACACTTGCTTAAGTCAAAGTCGATTTCCGCAAAGTAGCGGTCGTGGAACTGTGAGTTCTGACTCGTGTCGGTAAGGTGTGTCAGGATACCGACGATTTCCTCGCCCTTCGCCGTCTCGCTGATTTTGTCGAGTTCGTCAAAGTAGATGACTGGATTCATCGACCCACACTGGATGATGATTTCCACGATTTTGCCCCAGGTGCTGCCTTCGTAGGTGTAGGAGTGGCCCTCCAAGAAACTGCTGTCCGTCGCACCACCCAGCGCAATGAAGGCGAAATCGCGGCCGAGGATTTTGCTGATACCCTCCTTCACGAGCGACGTCTTGCCGGTTCCCATCGGACCTTTGATGGCAATGGCACTTCCCATTGCGGCGGGGTTGGAAATCCACTGACCGACCATCTGCATAATCTGGAGCTTCGCGTCATTGAGTCCGTAGACGGCGGTGTCAAGCGTGGTCTTGGACGCCTCCATAAACTCGCTACAACGCGCCAGTCCGTCTTCGATGGTGAGTGGGAGATTCTTGGTTTTCCCGAAGGGGATTTTCATAAAAGTGTCGACCCAGTTCTTCACCTTGTAATACTCGCCGCATCCTGGCTCCATATGACGAAGCGAACTGATTTTGCGCATCGCGATGGCCTTGAATGCGATTGGGATGTCGGTCTCCAGAAGGGAAAGCCGGTAGGGTTTCTGAATAATGCTCACTGCGTGGATTTGCTTCAAGTCTGCGATGACTTTCTGCTGCTCGGCGCTGGTCATATGACGGCGGAAATAGCGGAGGTCGTTGGTTGAATTCTTCTTTCGAAGGAGCGTTTTGAACTCTTTGACGTTCAACTTGTCTCGCTTTTTCTCGTCATTGCGAAGTTGGCGCTCAATGTCCGCTTGCTTTTGCTTGACCTCTTCCAGTTGTTTCTTCATAAACTTGTTGTTCCCGAGAGTCTGATTCGTCGCCATCGTCTCGGTGAGTGATTGAATCGTTTCCTTGATTTCGGCGAGTTTCTTCCTGTTTTTTTCGCAACGCTGATCCATCTCTTTCTGATGATTCTTGTGTCGCGCGATTTCGGCTTCACTGCTTGTGTCGCTTGCGTCGCTTGCGTCGTCACTGTCTTCGTCGTCGTCCTCGTCGCTGTCATCATCGCTGTCTTCGTCGCTGTCTTCGTCGCTGTCTTCGTAATCACTGTCGTCGTCTTCGTCATCGTCTTCTTCGTAATCACTGTCGCTGTCGTCGTCACTCTCGTCATCACTGGCTTCGCTGCCATTGTCGTCGTCGTCGCGTTCACTGCTGTCTTCATTTTCACTTCCAGTATCGTCATTTTCCTCACGGTCGTCTTCTTCTTCTTCTTCTTCGTATTCATCATCACGGCGACGGCGACCGTGGTGGTGGTCACGACGGCGACCATCCTTTTTTTTGTTTTCTTTTTCACCACCACGACGACTGGCAATCGCGGCGGCAATCACGGACGAGGCGAGCGCGTCTGCGATTTTGCCAACGACCATATTTGCCGCCTCTGTCGTCTTCGCCTTTTTTGCGACGGCATTCTTTTTGTTGGTTTTGCTGCCGCTGCTGCCACGGATGATGCGTTGTCTTTCGTGGACGGGTGACGATGTTTCTTGTCCTCCATCCGATTCAGAACCGGATGACGATGAGTCCGTGTCAGATTCAGGGAATCCTTTATTGCGGTCTTCGTCATCACGATGCTTCTTATACACGGGCTTGCCACCGAGGATACGGATGATGGCGCTATTCTTGTTATTCTTCTTGATGGTAAATGGTGACATATTGATTGTTCTTGTTATTGTTCACGTGAGCACTGAGATAGATGATGAATCCGAAAAACGATTTCAATTTTATTCCGTTTATCGTCTCACTGCGCGCAGTGAGACGGAATAGGATTCAAATAACGGATTCCCGACAAAATTGAAAACAATCTAAATATTATTGTAGGTATATAAGAAGACCGAACTCAAAAGGTTTCACATAATGGCGACATCAAATGCAATGACTCCCGTTTCAAAAATCATTGGGGTTCAATTTAGTATTATGTCACCTGAAGAAATATTGAAAGGCTCTGTCGCAGAAATAACCAATCGCGAAACCTATGTGAATAACAAGCCGGTGATTGGTGGTCTTTTCGACCCACGAATGGGACCGATTGACCCTGGTGTCGTCTGCCCAACAGACGGTCTGGATTATATGAAGTGTCCCGGATACTTCGGACATATCAAGCTCGCTCGCCCTGTCTTCTATTATCAATATCTAGGAACAATTATCAAGATTCTGCGCTGTGTCTGTATCAAGTGTAGTGCTCTACGAATCAGCAAATCCGCGAACAAACAGTTCCTTTCACTGTCAGCTGACGAGAGATGGAGCCACGTATTCCGCGTGGCCAGTAAAATCAAGCGTTGTGGTGAAGATACCGAGACCGGATGCGGGTGCCTTCAGCCCACCAGGATTACAATGAAGGCAGGCCTCGGCAAAATTTACGCGGAATGGGACAATGTCAAAGGAATTTTAGAGGAGACGACGGCTACCACTTTGGCAGGAAGCGCAGCTGAATCCGACAAGGATGGTTCACTTTCAATGAAACTCACCCCCGAAATCGTGATTAAAATATTCCGCAGAATCAGTGATGAAGATGTTGAATTTATGGGGTTCAGTCCAGTGTTCTCACGTCCTGACTGGATGGTATGTCAAGTTCTCGCCATTCCGCCTCCCGCTGTCAGGCCGTCAGTGAAGATGGACGGTTCCCAGCGCAGTGAAGACGACATCACGCATATCATTGTGAATATCATTAAGGCCAATACGACGCTTCAAGACAAAATCAACGAAGGCGCGCCTGCAAATGTCATCGATGGATGGCATATGATGCTCCAGTATTACGTCGCTACCCAAGTCAACAACAATATTCCTGGTTGCGCACCCGTCGCGCAGCGGTCAGGTCGCCCCCTGAAATCCATCCAAGAACGTCTGAACGGGAAGACTGGGCGCGTCCGCGGGAACCTGATGGGAAAACGTGTTGATTTTTCGGCGCGTTCAGTGATTACACCTGACCCCAATCTCTCCATTCGTGAACTGGGTATTCCGTTGAAAATTGCGAAGAATATCACGAAGCCAGTGGTCGTCAATGACCGGAATAAGAGATTCTTGCTTCGGTTGGTTCGCGCAGGCCCGGATGAGTATCCTGGCGCGAAAATCCTGGAGCGGAAGACGGGCGAATCCATTTCGCTTCGTTATGCTGACCGGGCGAATATTATGCTGAATAACGGCGACATCGTTCATCGTCATATGATGGACGGCGACGCTATCCTCTTCAATCGTCAACCCACACTTCATAGGATGAGTATGATGTGTCACATTGCGCGCGTGATGTATCAGGGTGATACGTTTCGTATGAATGTGGGTTGTACGAAACCTTATAATGCGGATTTCGATAAACATCTCTGTCGGAAACAGGAGGCGTGAAAAGCGTGTTACCTCCTAGTCTTTTGGAAAATATATTCCAAAGGGCGAAACACCTTGTTGCTGGAAACCCCTTAGAGTCTTTACTACCACTTTCGGATGGAAACATCTGCGAGGAACTCGTTTAATTGACGAACCCAACGGTAATAATGTAAAGAATTGGGCAATC
>Ga0164292_10004881_pt1 | contig 10929 bp, 9 predicted proteins | sample GEODES117metaG_FD_111486 | JGI IMG/M metagenome (GOLD analysis project Ga0164292, IMG submission 111486) | Eutrophic lake water microbial communities from Lake Mendota, Wisconsin, USA - GEODES117 metaG | ecosystem: Environmental > Aquatic > Freshwater > Lake | place: USA: Lake Mendota, Wisconsin... | reverse complement strand
GGCATTAAGTAGAAGTTGGAATCACTAGATCGAAATTTGATCGAATTTCCAATTACATCACTCAGGGAAATTGCAGTCTTAACGTGGTTTCCCCAAGCCTTGAAATTCACAATTAAATTAGGTGCTGAGCTATCCATATACAAATCATACTGAATGAAAGCACACTTTTTCTTAAATTAAACACACTGACAATAATCGAACTCCTAGATATATAGGGAGACGATTTGTTAGACTTTAAATATGGTTGAGCCAAGATTAATCGATTTGAATCACATACCTGCCGGTAGTAAAACCACCGTCATAAGAAACAACTATGGCAAGGAATGGCTGGTATCGATCGAAGGAAAAAATTTTAAAATTTTCTTTAATGAATGTCCCCACCAAGGGCAACCCCTAAGAGCGAGCAATTCTAAATTTGTTTGTACGGGCCATAATTGGGCGTTTGACCAATATGGCGAGAACATGGTCAAGAACGGCCAGTGCTTGAAAGAGTTGAAGGAATTCGAACTGAAAGATGGTAAATGTTACTTAGGTTGGGTAGAGCCTAAAAGAGAAAAATTAAATGGGTCCAAACCCGAAGACTTGCAATTGACATTTCATTCACATGCCTGTCTTGAGATTTCTTCACAGGACTTTAGAATCGTGACAGACCCTTGGACTGAACCAACTACATATGATGGCAATTGGGTTCACTGGCCCGACAGGATTCAAGTTCCCATAAAAAAACCGAATGCCATAATTCTTACTCATGAGCATCCAGACCATTTTCACGAACAATCACTTTTAAAGTTTCCAATAGATACGCAAGTGGTTATCCCAAAGTACCTGAATTTGAATTTAAGAAGAAAATTGAAAAATTTAGGCTTTGAGAATTTGGTCGAATTGAATTTCAATCAAACATTTACTTTATCAGAAAACGTAAAGATACAGTTTTTGCGTCCTAGTTCGAAATGGGAGGACGCGGTCGTCGATTTAGATTTCTTTGGTTTCAGGTGGCTTAACATAAATGACGCAGGCTATGTGTCCTCGGAAGAATTCTTAGCAAATCAGTATCATTTACTGACAGCAACCTTCGATGTTTTTGCATCTGACTTCCCGATGATGTGGAAAAGCGTGGAGCAGCGAAGCAAAGACAGGCATATAGAAGTAAGTAAAACTTCAGCCTTAAATCATGTCTTAAGGCTTTCGAAATTGGCTAATGCGGAATACTACCTTCCCTTTGCAAGTTTCTGGAGACTAAATCCTGCCAAATTCGCGACAATAGAGTCAGGCATGAAACACTTAACTTTGGATGAGATACACAATTTCTTTCACGCAAACAAGAGTCAAACGCAAGTCTTAGATTTAATTCCCGGTGAAACTTTTTCGTTTGCGCAAAATAAAGTTTTGAAAGCCCGTGCAAAAAGAGAGCAAATTAAAAACGGAGAATATTCTGCGGAAGCAGTAACTATGATCCCTGCCAAGATTTGCACTGGTGAACTATGTGAGGGTTTGATGAAAGAGACGCAAGCTTTCCTGCTCAAACTAGCAGGATATTCAGGTTTTTTTCGATCAGAGGATGTCGAGTTTACGATTTTTTGTATGTGTGGCAAGTTGATTGGAACACAATTCTTTGGTGATGACTACTTGGCCGAGAATAAATGTAATATCTCTGTAGATATACCAATTGAGCAGCTAGAGAACTTTATTCAGAAAGGATACTCTTTTGAGGCACTTCGAATCGGATATTGGCTTCAATTTTCTCGAAACAAAAATTTATACACTCCCAATTTTTTAAGATTAATGGCTTATGGCGCAAGTGTAAAATACATAAAAAACAATTCAAAATTGCAAGAAGTTTCTAATGTTGACCAGGTTCCATTGGCTGAGCTCCTAAATTTAGACACAGAGATATTCGCTCGATTACTAAATCGCTCAGGACTCCCATGCGTAACATGCAAGCACCTGAATCAAGAAACCCTCGGAGATGTTATTGATATTCACCGACTCTCAAAACAAGACAGCGATTTTTTACGATCTGAAGTTTCTTGGATTCTTGAGACTAAGGTTAATAGAAGTTAATTTAGATTTTCATTCCCGATATCGAAAACTTGTGGCTTTGGTTTCACTTGCCCGTGAATACTTAAGACGTATTCACCAATTATGCCAAGAAAAAGTAATTGCACGCCTCCAATTAGCAGCATGATTACGAGTATCGATGTCACACCGTCTGCGGCGGTTGATTGAAGAAATATTTTGTTTACAACTAACCATAGAGAGCCTAAAATTCCTATAACAGAAGTAAGTAGACCAATAAATATTGCGATTCTCCCAGGCACTCTAGAAGTAGCAACCAATCCACTTAGCCCTAGATCAATCATGGCAGAAAGGTTTGTTTTGGATTTATCATTTAATCTTCTAGTCCATGTATAAGGTATGGAGGTAACTAAATCGGTTGACTGAGCGATTAACCCACGTAAATATGGATCTTGAGGTTTATCTGCAAGTACACTCAAAATCACCCGTCTATCAGCAATGAGGAATTCTCCAGCATCCACTGGTATATTTGATGAAGCGAGCTTTCTCAAAATTCGGTAATAGATTTTCCGAGAGATGGACAGAATGACATTTTCTTCTCGTTTTTTCCTTTCGCCAAATACGACAAGAAAACCCAGGAGAAATTTTGCATAAAGTTCAGGAATTAGTTCAACAGGATCTTGCAAATCAGCAGGCAGCATTGGTACAACGGCTCTACCCTTGCTTCTCTTCAGGCCTTCATAAATGTTGTTTAGCGAACCTATATTTCGACTGTTTCGAAATATCCGTAGATTTGGATAGTTTTCAGAAAATTCCAGAGCCTTATTATACGTAGAATCATTAGAACAGTTGTCCATAATTATATGTTCATAACTTAAGTCTGGCAGACTTGAGGACATCATCTTTTTGACTGCCTCTATACAAATCTGGATAGAGTTTTCCTCATTGAAACATGGTGTAATTATTGTTAAGTCAATGTCAATTTCAGTCAATTGTGCACCCTTCAAAATCCAACCACGGTTTAGGATTTATTTTACTTAACAAGTCAAGCTCTTCTTTTTCTCGAAGCGTATCCATCGGCTTCCAAAACCCATAATGATCAAAAGCCATCAATTCACCCATTTTAGCAAGCCTTGGTAAAACGCCGGTTTCAAGGGGTTCAGTCGCATCAAGAATCAATTCGCCCACCTGTGGTTCAAAAACAAAGAAGCCACCATTAATCCAGCCAGCGTCACTTTGACTCTTCTCTCCAAAGTGAATTACTTGTCCATCGCGAGTATCCAAATATCCAAATCTTGCAGGAGGCCTGACTGCGGTTAAGGTAGCTTTCTTCCCATGTTTCCCATGGAAATCTAACAATCGTTTGATATCTATGTTCCCGACACCATCTCCATAAGTTGCCAAAACTCGTTCTCCTGGGACCATTTCCATACATTTTTTTATTCGTCCACCGGTTTGTGTCTCCAGACCGGTATCGATAGCTGCAATAGTCCAAGACTTTTTTAAACCCTTTACCCATTCAGAAATGACATCGCCCTTATATCCTGTTGCAATAAAAAAATCCTTTAATCCATGTTCCGCGAAAATACTCATGACGTGCCACAGCATGGGTTCTCCACCAATACTAACCATAGGTTTTGGCTTATCAGAAGTTTCTTCTGAAATACGTGTTCCGAGGCCACCGGCTAAAATTATTACCTTCATTACTTATTTCTCAAGATCTCATGCATTGATGCAATCATGTAATCCAACATTTCAGTCGAAAGTCCGGGCCACACACCAATCCAAAATGTGTCCTTCATGATTCGGTCCGTGTTTTTAAGGCTGCTAATAACCCTTCTCGGTGTACCGATAAATGCAGGTTGACGTAAAAGATTTCCGCCAAAAAGAAGCCTTGTGCCTATCTTTTTTTCATTTAATTCCTGAACAATTTCATTTCTAGTTTTTGGTGCTCCATGCTTTGTAGTGAGTGCAAATCCAAACCAAGACGGATTGCTTTGTTCGGATGCTTTTGGAAGTATAAAGTTCTCTTCGAGATCCTTAAATCCGTCAAGCAGGTAAGCCCAGTTACGGCGACGGAGCTCGATAAATGAATCTAATCGATCTAATTGTGCAAGACCGATTGCTGCTTGGATATCACCTGACTTTAGATTATATCCCAAATGTGAGTAGGTGTATTTATGATCGTAGCCCTGAGGTAGGTCACCCAGTTTCCATTCGAATCTTTTTAGACAGGTGTTGTCACATCCTGGAGCGCACCAACAATCTCTACCCCAATCCCGAATCGACTCAATAATTGGTTTGAGCGAGGCTTTTTTTGTTAACACTGCCCCACCTTCGCCGGTTGTTATGTGGTGTGCGGGATAGAAACTAAATGTGGCCAGATCTCCAAAACTTCCTAATTTTTGCTCTCTAAATGTTCCACCAAGTGCATCACAGCTATCCTCAATCAACCAGAGGTTATGTTTCGAAGCCAAGCTCTGAACTAAATCTAAGTTGAATGGATTTCCAAGAGTGTGTGCCATCATAATGGCTTTCGTTTTTGGTCCTATTGCATTTTCTATCGCTTCATCATTTGCTACGTAAGTTTCGATATCAACGTCTACGTAAACAGGAATTAGGTTATTCTGCAGTATCGGAGTTACGGTTGTAGGGAAACCAGCGGCAACAGTTATAACCTCATCGCCTGGACGAAGTGCGCGATCACCATGTTTTTGACTTGTAAGCGATGTAAGGGCCACCAAATTTGCCGAGGACCCAGAATTAACCATAAACGCGTGGCGCATACCAACCGTTTTTGCAAAGCGGCTTTCAAAATTTTCAGTGTAAGGACCAGAAGTGAGCCAAAAATCTAGACTCGCTTTGGTCGCTGCGCGAAGTTCTTCGGAGCCAAACACTTTTCCAGTCACAGGGATAGTAGTTTCTCCAGCTATAAATTGCTTGGCTGGGTGCAACTCTGACAACGCTTCAGACACTAACTGGTCAATATAGGAGTCTAAATTCTCGCTCAATTTAATCCCTGACTGCGCCACGAAAGTAGAGCATTGCTGGTAGTTGACAAACAAAGACTACAGTTCTTTTATGAAAAATCCCCTTGGAAAACATCTGCGAGAGTTGCCAGGACCATTGCTCTTAACCGGCCATACCGGCTTTAAAGGGACTTGGATGACTTTCCTCTTAGAGCAACTCGGTGTTCCTATCATAGGGTACTCATTGCAAGCCGAAAAAGACACCTTGTTTGAGCGCGCTCATCGCGGTGGGGTAATTAAAGAGACATTTGCCGATGTTCGTGATTACTTAACCCTAAACAATTTCATGGATGAATGTAAACCTTCAACAATTATCCATATGGCTGCACAGCCACTCGTTCTAAAATCCTATGAAAGCCCACGCGAAACATTCGACATAAATGTAATGGGAACCGCGAATGTGCTTGATGTCGCATTTAAAAAAGACTTCGTGAAGGCAATTATCATTGTAACTACCGACAAAGTTTATCGAAATGATGATACAGGTCATGCCTTCACCGAAACCGATCCACTCGAAGGTAAGGACCCATACAGTGCGAGCAAAGTAGGAACCGAATCAGTCGTCTCTGCCTGGAAGCAGATAGCAAAGATCTCTGGAGGACCAAGCATTACATCCGTTCGTGCCGGTAACGTAATAGGAGGTGGAGATTTAGCACAGGACAGATTGATTCCAGACTTAGTGCGTGCAATTATCTCTGGAGAAATTGTAGAAATAAGACAACCAGAAAGTACACGCCCATGGCAACACGTAATCGACTCATTAATTGGGTACGTGAAAGCCCTGGAGTATTCATTGAGTAATTCAAGTATTCGTGCTTTTAATTTTGCACCTAATGATCAAGGCATACAAGTACAGGAAATCGTAAACATTTTTGGAAGAGTTTTCGAAGGTGACAAAAAAATAGAGATTAAATTGAATCCAACCTTGAAGCATAATTCAAGTAATAATCTTGAAGTACAGTTTTTAAACCTAGATTCTAAATTGTCCAAGCAAGTTCTAGATTGGCAACCAAGATACACTCAAAAAGAATCAATTGAAGAAACTGCGCTTTGGTGGAGAAAAATACTGATAGATAAAGCAGATCCAGTCGAAGTTACCAAATCGCAAATTATGAAAATCTTAAAATGATGTATTAAAAGAGAATCAAAATAATATGTTTATTTAGAATTTATTTTCCAGTTTTCTAAATCATACATATCAGCCGCCTTATTCGAAATTAACAGATATATTTCCCCTAAACCCGTTAAATAAAATTGATTACCATTTATTGAAACTAACCCGCGTGAAACCTGCTCGTTTATTCTAACCTGGATGGCGTTAACATTTTTAGTCTCACTCGAAAGTACCATACCTAAATCAAGATTTGAATTAGTTTCTCGTACTTTAGATTGGTCTATCCAAGCGAGCAAATAAAGTGATCTACTTCGGTCAATGTTTAATAAAGAAAAATTAGCTAAACTTACAAATAGTGTAACTATAAGCAAAATTTCGGAAATAGTCACACTGAACTTTGATTTTTTCCAGGAAAGTAGTATCAATGAGACAAATCCAGTTAAAATACCAACAAAGATTATTTGCTCGAAAAGAAATTGATTAAGAAATCCTGTCAAACGTAATACATAAAGAACGAAAAAATGCACCAATATCATGCAGAATATTTTTAAAAAAAAAGAAAAAAATATAAAAAACATTGTTTTCCTCACGAATCCACTCTAGCATTCAATACATGAATTATAGTTCACGACACAAGAATTGAATCGGTAGCGCTTTCTGTATGTTTAATTTCATAGAGTTGGCCTTGTTTATTGCGTTTACTAGCTCTGCCTATGCATATATCAAGATAAGTTTTAGAAGGAATGACACTTATGCGCTCTTATCATCAATATTTGTTTCAATTCTAATTGTTTATGTTCTTGGTTTATTAAATCTACTGAAATGGATACCCTTACTTCATCTAGTTTTATGTATATTTTTTATAAGAAATATTCGAGGAAAAGGATTCCCGAAGATAGATAAAGTCTCCTTACTTTTTCTTTCTGCGCTTAGTATCTCTTGGTTAAATGCAGTTCCAAAGAATTTCAAATTTGTCCATTGGGATGAATTTGTTTCGTGGGGCCCCAATATTAAAGCGCTCACATTCGATAATTCTTTTTACACTAATTTTGGGTTAAATGGGAACATAGGTGGAGGCTATAAGGGTTATCCACCTGGACAGCAAATGATTCAATATTTACTAACTTCCAAAATTGGTTGGTCTGAACAATATGTTGTATGGGCTCAAGGCCTGATTTTGATTATGTTAATTTTTCTAATTTTAGAATTAGAATTTCATTTTTTAGGATTGAGAAGATACCTTTTAATTGTACCGATCGTAACCACTTTCTACTACCTAGGATATTCATTTACCACAATTTATGCAGATGGGCTCCTTGCTATATTTGGCCTAGCAACATATTCAATATCGAAAGATGTATTTATGGACATACGGCGCAAGAGTTCTTTCTTACTTGTTGCCCCCTATCTAATTTTGGTACTTATAAAACCAATTGGGATAGTCATAGGGATATTTGTGCTCTTAACGAGTCTTTTACAATCCGAGGTAGCGGGCAAGCAGACTATACGAGTTGTACATTCTCGAATTTTAAGTTTCCGTTCACTTAACTTTCTTAATAAATCCACCGTACCAATCGTCTCCATGTTTACTGCCTATGTTTCATGGACAATCTATGTAAGTGTCAATAAAATCGAAACTCTCACTTATTCCTTCTCGGGGTCCAAGGGCAACTTGATTGAAAGAGTTGCCTCTACATATAAAGTATTTTACTTGCGCTTAAATGAACCTGTAATTTTTTTAAAAATTCCTGGAATCAACAAAGTTGTAACAGTTGATTTATTTGAAGTTATTCTAGTTCTATTAATTTTTCAGGTTGCAATGTTTTTTTATTACGCTTGGAAAAAGAACATTTTACTTGCCTTTTCAGGATTGATTCCAGCCGCTATGGGAATTGCCTACTCCTTTCTTCTATTTGTTTTTTACTGTTTTTTTACAGATGATTACGAAAGAACAACCGGGGGCTCGATTAGTAGGTACCTAAACTCCTTTTTGTTAATTGTAATTCTAATCGGTATGTTTGAATTCATAAAAATTTTTAACAACCATAAGTTATCTAGAAAAGTTATGTTATTGATGCTTTTATCTTTTCAAGCTGTATTGCCCACGAGTCAGATGAAAGCAGATTTTGTTAATGCCACTCCAAGCTCTGAACAGATTAATGAACGAAAAAAAATAGAAAGACAGGCGAATATAGTAAAACAATACGTAAAAAAGAATGACTCAATATATTATATCTCGCAAGGTGATATGGGGTACTACAAAAATGTTTTTAGCTATTTGTTAATGCCAAATAAAGTGAATTTTTGGTGTTGGAGTATTGGTGAACCAATCTTTCAGGGAGATATTTGGACTTGCAATGAATCTGTTGTGAACAACTTAAGTAGTTTTAATTATGTTTTTATTGCAAAGAATGATGGTCAGCTAACTGATCAATTTTTGACTCAAATAGATTCTAAAGGTAAACCTAAAACACTAGCAACTGGTCTATATAGAATTGAAATGACTTCTAATTCTACAATTCAAATAACATTAGTTAGTCGATTGAGTCCGTGAAATGAATAATCAAGAAATATTGGTCTCAATTATCATTCCTGCATTCAACGCTGAAAGATATTTAAATCAAACATTGGAGAGCTTAGCCACGCAAACCTATAGGAATTTAGAAATAATTCTAGTTGATGATGGTTCGCAAGATACGACTTATGAAATTGCATGTAATTTTCAAAAATCGAATAATAAGCTTAAAATATTGCGTCAAAAACAAAACGAAGGTGAATCATCAGCAATAAATTTAGGATGGGTTCATGCAAAAGGAAAATTTATTTGTGTAATTAGTCACGATGATCCACAAGATGTGCAATGGTTGACTTCCATGATGAATTTTATAGAAATAAACCCTGGGTTTATTTTATACTATTCTGACAGAATAAAAATTAATAGTAAAGATCAAGTTATATCTTTTGATTATCTATATGATTGGAGTCTGCAAACTTTAATTGGGAAAATGATTTGTATTGCAAGCACAGGGACGTTGATTGATAAGACAATGCTCCCAACAAACTTCTTGCCTAGAGACACGAGGTTAAGGCAGTGTTCGGATTTGAAGCAAATGTTGAAACTTGCCCAGTATGGTCAGGGTCGTAAAGCCGATGGTGTTTTTTCAAAATGGCGATTTCATTCATCAAATCTTTCATTTTCGATACCTTTCGACGAAAAGGCTAAGGAATTCGAAACTTTCACAATTGATTGGCTTGATAAAAATTATCCATTGGCAAGCTATCCGTACTTAAATGCTCACTCAGGTATTTACATTTCATTACAATTAGTAAAGTGGGCCTTTCAGCAACTGCAATTCAGTTACGCATTTTATCAAATATGGCTTATAAGAGGTTCAATAAAGAAACTACTATTTCGATCAGGAAGAGTTCTATTCCTTCAAACCGCTTTAGTGATTTTAATTAATAAGGTTGCGAACACTTCACATTCTTGGTTTGGTAAAATTCCACGCGAGCTCAGCAAAAATCCTTGTCAAAATTAGTAAATCAAAATTTGTATTAAATTCAAATAGATTACATGACTTTAAAATCATGAGCCTCCTTCTCAGTAGTTGCTCACCTCCAGAATTGATTGGTATTAACCTGCTAAATTCGCCGCTCCAATTAGCTATGTTCTCCAACAAGTGTTTTTCTACTCTAGCTATTTTTGGTAAAGTTAATAGTCTTATCTCATGTTGTGATAACTTTGGAAGGTTTAGTTGTGCATTAAGTTTCGACCATGTTTCCCATAAAGTGATGTGCATTTCGGGGCTAGTGCGCGTAATTTGGTTTCTATGCATTCGGTAAAAATAGAGTTTTTCGGGAATATATGAAATTTTAGTGTCAGGTAAGACTCTTAAAGCTGTTGTCCAGTCAGAACTATCAAGCTTCGAAGAAAACAATTCTTGATCATTTGCCCACGTTCGCCTAAAAAGCCACGAAGCATTTGCACCGTAGGATCCTAGAAGTAGCATTCCTGGCCAGTATTCGTTGCCACTAAAATCCCCAAGGATTGGAAAAATTCTACGATTCCTCCCTGTAAATTTCTGTATTCCTGAAAATACCAAATCTGATTTATGGCACTCAAGCATTTCAACTTGCTTATCAAATCGACTAACTGCAATAAGATCATCACTATTCATAAGCGCGATGAATTCTCCACTTGCACGAGAAATCCCTAAGGAAAGCGCCGAAATATAATCATATTTTGGAGCTTCAATCACGGTAATATTATTTTGACGATAATAATTTGAAAAATTCGAACCAGAAGTGTTTATTAGTAATAACTCGTCATCTTTATTCATCGCTAAAATAGTTGAACCAATGGCTTGATGCAATAATGTATCGTCAACATGGAATGGCAATAGGATACTTACTCTAATCATTTATTCCAACATTAATTGTTTAATTAGCATACCCAATTTACTTTTTGAAAAATATCTAAAAAATTGACCTTTAGGTGTTAATTTATAAATACTTAGAAAGACAAAGGTTCGAAGTTTTCTTGTAGAACTAAAAATTTTATTAGCATATATATTCCTAAAAAACTTCCTTAACTTGTAATATTTCCGTAATTCATCTGCATAAGTCAGGCGTTTTTTGTCCAAACCTAAGATCAGGTTCGAAATATCCTCTTCATGCGCTTTTTGTGCTTTCTTGTCGTTAGCCGCGCTTTCGGGATGTAAGCGCATGCAAGTGCCTATAAAATTAAGATGCAAAAATGGATTAGAACTG
>Ga0164292_10004879_pt1 | contig 10930 bp, 8 predicted proteins | sample GEODES117metaG_FD_111486 | JGI IMG/M metagenome (GOLD analysis project Ga0164292, IMG submission 111486) | Eutrophic lake water microbial communities from Lake Mendota, Wisconsin, USA - GEODES117 metaG | ecosystem: Environmental > Aquatic > Freshwater > Lake | place: USA: Lake Mendota, Wisconsin... | reverse complement strand
TGAGGCCGTCGACAAGATGGAGCGGGCGGTGGCCCACGTCCAGGCGCAGTTCTCATCGGTGCGAACTGGTCGAGCAAATCCGGCCCTCGTAGAGAAGCTTCCCGTGGAGTACTACGGGTCAACCGTGCCTCTTCAGCAGCTCGCGGGTTTTCAGGTTCCCGAAGCACGCACATTGGTGGTGAAGCCGCACGACCGTGGCGCAATGGCCGCTATTGAAAAGTCCATTCGCGAGAGCGACCTTGGCCTTCAGCCGTCAAACGACGGCGTGGTCATCCGTTTGTCCTTTCCTGTTCTCACCGAGGAACGTCGTAAGGAATACGTGAAGGTTGTGAAGAACATGTCCGAAGATGGTCGTGTTGCTGTGCGCAATATTCGCCGTGATGTTCGCAAGCAATTAGAGACCGCAGAGAAAAACTCTGAGTTCTCAAAAGACGACCTAGAACGTGCCGAGAAAGACATCGACAAGTTCACACAGGACCATATTGAACAGATCGATAAAGCTTTTGCCCGTAAGGAACAAGAGCTGCTCGAGGTATAGGAACTTGGGCAACTACGGTTGTCCCAGGACACCCGAAAGGGGAGAAACATGAGTGACGACATTTGGCGCCGCAAAGACGACACCAACGACGACTCGTACGGCACTGACTTTGGTTCCGACTTCGGAACCGTTCAGTTCGCCGACGATCCAACAGCAGAGCCAGCGCTCAGCTTTGGTGGTGGCGACACAGGCAATCTGCCACATTGGACCGAACCAGCAACAGGTGAAATTCCTGCGCTTGAAGACGAAGACGATGTGTGGGGTGCATTCTCTGAGCCAAGCGAACCATCACGCCGCCCCGAACGTCTCACCATCGGCACCGACCCAACCGGCGATCGTCCTCGTCCATCGCGTGACATCACGGGCGGCTACGACCGCGACCCATCGCGTGACATCACAGGTGGCGTTCCTCGCGGCGGGCGACCACAGCCTGTTCGTCGAGTGGGACCACGCGGACCACGCACCGGCGGTATTGGTCGAGACATGCCAACTGCTGTCACCACAGCACTCATTCTTCTTGCAGCATTCATCGGCGCCATCATGTGGCGACCTGCTGCAGTCATGCTCATTGTTCTCGCAGTTGTCGGACTCGCCGCTGTCGAGTTCTTCAGCAAGGTCACCGAAAAGGGTTATCGCCCTGCAACATTTGCTGGTCTCATTACGTGTGTGGCTGCGCCACTTGCTGCGTACTGGATTGGTGACGAAGCATTGCCGTTGGTGTTTGCATTCGGATTCCTCGCAATCTCTATTGGATTTCTTGGTGCGTCAAGTGTGCAAAGTGGTCCAATGCCAAACGTGGCCATCACCACAATGGCAATGATCTGGATTGGCCTCATGGGTTCATTCGCCGCTCTCATGCTTCGTTACTCAGTGAACGGAGTCGGTGCGCATGTGGGTACAGACACGCTCTTCATGGTTGTTGTTGCGGTCATCGCAAACGACATTGGTGCACTCTTTGTCGGTGCATCAGTTGGTCGCACTCCGCTTCGCGAGTGGGTCAGCCCCAACAAGACAGTTGAAGGCGCAATTGGTGGCGGACTCGCGAGCATTATCGCGCTCATCATCTTTGGTTCGCAGAACGGCACATGGAACTCCATGGGTGAGTGGATTGCACTCGGCCTTGTTGTTGCAGTGATGGCACCGCTTGGTGACTTGGTGGAATCAATGTTCAAGCGCAACTTGGACGTAAAAGATTTCGGCACCATCGTGGCCGGACATGGCGGAGTGCTTGATCGCTTCGACGGTTTCTTGTGTGCACTGCCTGCCACCTACTACCTCATGCTGGTTCTTCAGCCCTGGGTCTAGGTCACAGGCGTTACGACGCCCCTTTGACACATAACACTGACAGACTGACGACGTGACTCAGAAGCGTGTTGCCATTGCCGGATCCTCAGGGTCTATTGGTGTGCAAACAATCGATGTGGTCTTGGCGGAGCCAGAAAAGTACGTCGTATCAGCCCTTGCAGTGGGGTCGTCGGCAGACGTTGTTATTGAACAAGCGCGCCAACTCCGACCAGAACTAGTCGTAGTGGCCGACGAAGTATGTCGCGCCAAAGTTGCCGATGCATTGCCCGGAATCACCGTAACCGGCGCGTTGTCCGACGTTGTCGATGTTGCCGATGTTGTCATCAATGGCGTTGTCGGATTCGCGGGGTTGGCGGTCACGCTCGAAACTCTTCGCGCAGGCAAAACACTCGGGCTCGCAAACAAAGAAAGTCTTATTGCGGCGGGCCCACTCGTGCAGCCTTTGCGACTGACTCCGGGTGCACAACTCATCCCCGTCGACAGCGAACATTGCGCATTGCATCAATGTCTTCGTTCGTCATATAACACAGGCACAGAAGTGGCTCGCCTTGTCCTCACCGCAAGTGGTGGCCCATTTCGTGGTCGTTCGGCCGAGTCGTTGCAGTCAGTCACGGTTGATGAAGCCTTGAATCACCCGACATGGAAAATGGGTCCCAAGATCACTATCGACTCATCAACTCTCATGAACAAGGGTCTTGAAGTTATTGAGGCGCACGAGCTGTACGGAACCTCCTACGACAACATCGATGTTGTGGTGCATCCGCAATCGGTTGTGCATTCAATGGTCGAATTCACCGATGGTTCCACCATTGCGCAGTTGTCTATGCCAGATATGCGTCTTCCCATCGGATACGCACTGGGTTACCCCCAACGCATCTCTACTCCGTTTGGTCGAATCGACTGGAACACGTTGTCGCGACTCGACTTTGAAGCACCAGACCGAAACACATTCCGCTGCCTCGACCTTGCGTATGCGGCGGGCCGTCTCGGTGGTACAGCACCTGCGGCTCTCTCTGCCGCCAATGAAGTCATCGTCGAAGCTTTTCTTGCAGGTCGCATGAAGTGGTCTGCGATTGCACAGCATCTTGAAAACGTGTTGAACACATTTATTGCCACCACACCAACATCAGTTGACGATGTGTTGGCTGCCGACAGCGAAGGGCGTGCATTGGCCCAGGAGGAACTATCACGATGAGCAACTTTTATCATCGCTTCCGAGCAGAAATGGCTGCCGGCGGGGCCGTAGAAGAAACGGAAGATCCACAAGCGACGCGTTCTGGTGCATTCACCGGATTCGTCATGCTGGGGTTGCTCGTGTGGTTGGCGTTCTCCAACATCTGGACTTTCGTTTTCGTTGTTGGATTACTTGTCTCTGTATTTCTTCACGAAGTCGGACATTTCTCCACGGCCCGTTGGACCGGCATGAAGGCAACACAATTCTTTATGGGATTTGGTCCGCGCGTGTGGAGTCGTACAAAAGGTGAAGTGGAGTACGGAGTGCGCGCACTTCCACTTGGGGCCTTTGTTCGAATTATCGGAATGAACAACATTGACGAGGTTGAACCGGAAGATGAACCGCGCGCATATCGCTCGCAGTCGTATCCGAGACGGATGTTGGTCATCACGGCTGGTTCTCTCATGCACATGATCATTGCGTTTGTTCTCTTCTTTGGTGTGTACGCCACCGCAGGTCGAGAACAGCCCACAGGAATCGCATCTATTCGTGGTCTCGATACCGAAGTGGGGCCAGCAGCAATTGCAGGTTTGCGTATTGGCGACAAAATCTTGGCTATCGACGGGCAGAAATTGACCGACTACGACAGTGTCGTGATCGCCATCACGTCACATGAACCCGGCGATGAAGTGGTTGTCACGTACCAGCGCGACGAACAGCCAATTGAAACGGCCAGAATCACGTTGGGTCAACATCCGGCAGAAGCCGACCGCGCATATCTCGGTGTGTGGGCCGACGATTGGGGATGGAAACAGCTCAATCCCGTCGCGGCGGCAGGACGCGCAGTTGCCGATATCGGAGACACGGTTGCCGGTTCTGTTCGCGGAGTGGTCACTGCAATGAATCCCATGAACTCCATTCGCCATCTCACAGGAGAAGATGAGTCGCTCGAAACTCGCCCCACCACTGTTGTGGGTGTCAGCCAAGTCGGTGGCACCATTGGCGAGTCCGATGGGCTGAAGGGCATCTTGCTGCTCCTGGCCAGCGTGAATGTTTTTGTGGGCATCTTCAATATGTTCCCGTTGCTTCCATTCGATGGCGGTCACGCAGCCATTGGTACATACGAACGCATCCGTTCACGGAAGGGCGTGAAGTATCACGCCGACATCAACAAGATGGTGCCTGTAGCCACCGTGGTGGTGGGGCTACTGGGACTTCTTCTCATTACGGGCCTGTGGTTGGACATCACACAGCCGCTCGGGTGAACCGGGCGAAAAAGTGACACACTGATATCCAATGTACGAACGTCGTCACACTCAGCAGATCTCGGTAGGCAAGGTTCCCGTCGGTGGTGGGTCGCCCATCACTGTTCAGTCCATGACCACCACCAAAACTGCAGACGTTGAAGGCACTCTTCAGCAGATCTACGCGCTTGCTGCAGCGGGTTGCGACATTGTGCGGTGTACATGCAACGAACAAGAGGCAGCAGAAGGGCTTGCGCAAATTGTTCCGCGCTCGCCAATTCCCATCATCGCCGACATTCACCATCAGTACAAGATGGCATTGGCAGCAATGGAAGCCGGCGTGCACGGACTTCGCCTCAACCCCGGCAACATTCGTAAGCCCGAGCACATCAAGGCCGTTGCATCTGAAGCTCGCGATCGTTGTTTGCCCATTCGTATCGGAGTGAATGGCGGTTCGCTTGACCCTTCGTTGTACGAAAAGCACGGTGGTCTCACGGCGGCCGCAATGGTGGAGTCTGCGCTGCAGGAAATTGCATATTTCCATGAAGTCGATTTTGATCTCATCAAGATTTCTGTGAAAGCAAGCAACGTGCCGCTCATGGTTGATGCGTATCGCTTGTTGGCCGATGCTGTGAAGTATCCACTTCACCTCGGCGTTACAGAAGCCGGTCCGCCACCCGCAGGTTTGGTGAAGGCAACTGCAGGCATATCTACATTGTTGTTAGAAGGCATTGGCGACACCATTCGCTACAGCCTCACTGCCGACCCCGTTGAAGAAGCACGGGCGGGTCGCCAGTTGTTGGAGGCGCTTGGTCTTCGCGAACGAAAGAACGTTGACCTCATTGCGTGCCCAAGTTGTGGTCGTGCGGAGATCGATGTCATCGACGTTGCTAATCGCGCAATGAAAGCTTTTGAAGACAAGAAACTTCCGTTGCAAATTGCAGTCATGGGTTGCGTGGTGAACGGACCAGGTGAAGCGCGCGAAGCAGACCTAGGAATCGCCGCGGGCAACAAGCGCGGTCACTTGTTTGTGAAAGGCCGCAACGTTGCAGTTGTTCCTGAGAGCGAAATGGTGGAAGCACTTGTTGAGTGGGCCGAGTTCATTCACGAACACGGAACCGATGCCGCTATTGCCCGAGCTGACACCAAACTGGCCGAACGTGAAGCAGCGCGTGATCGTTCGCAGTTGTTAGACGAAAAGGGAGCCGATGCGAACGACGCAGGCTCAAAAATTGTGGAGATTCGCAAGACCGTTTCGGACTAGTGCTGCGTGCACACAATGAGCGACGCGCTGGAAAATTCTGCGCGCGTACCGGCTTCAACAAGCACCACTTCGGGGTGGTGAATACTGAATCCAGAGTGATCCCAATCGCCCAGCTCTCCATACACAACTCGGTGACAGTCGGGATGTCGATTGATGGTCTCGCTATTTCCCACTGTGAAACCGGGGGAGGGAGATGGGTATGTTCCGTCCATCGTTACTTCAACGACGGGATTCGATAACTGGTGGGTGTCGACAATTCTGAGGAACTCGTTGACGTCAACGTGCTTTGTCGTGAACCCTGCACGAATCACATTGTCTGATGAGTTCATAACTTCTAAGCCAAAGCCGTGCAAATACGCATGCAGATTGCCGGCGGGAAGCGACAATGCCTGGCCTGGTTCAAGCACGACATGATTCAACAACGGTGCGATTCGAAGAGCAGGGTCGGTGGGGTAGAGATGTGCGATACGGCGCAACCATTCGGGGGCATGTGACATGGATGGAATGTCGTCTTGTCCCAATGACCAAGCCAAGTACGAGGCAATTCCTTCTGCCGACAACGTGTCGGCTTCGGCGGTCCAACCCATTGACTTCAGCAACTCAACAGAATGATCAATTGATGCAAATCCACAGAGGGCTTCGAATTTAGATATTGCAACGATCATCTCTGGCTTGTCGGATTCATCGCGGTACATGCGGTGTGGTGCATCGCGGGGGATTCTCGCGGCTTCTTCATGAGCGAAACCCTCGCGTGCTTGTTCTTTTGTGGGATGAGTTTGGAGAGACAGCGGTTGCGCGCATGCAATGAGTTTCACCAGCATGGTCATCTCACCGGTGACATCGCTGAGGGGTGTTCCCAATTGAGGTCCTACTCGCGACGACCCTTGCGGATGCGTTCCGAACCACAATTCTGCAACTTTGGTACCAGGAGTAGACGGCGCACCGAGATGGTGGCGAATAGTGATCTCGTCACCCCAGTCGTAGTTCTTCTCGACACCAACGATGCGCCGAGGTGTCATGGGCTAGCTCCGCACCAATGAGACAACATGTTGCACTGCAGATGCAAGAGGAATTGCCTCGTTTGTTCCGGCATGACGATCACGCACTTCAACGTTTCCGTCTGCAAGTGATTTACCCACAACAACGATGGTGGGGATGCCCATCAGTTCAGCGTCTTTGAATTTCACGCCAGGTGATACGCCGTTGCGGTCGTCGAGAATGACGTCAAGTCCCTGCGCTTCAAGATCTTTCGCCAATTGCTCACCAGCAACAGTGATGTCGTCGCCGTTCTTGCCAGTGACAACAATGTGAACGTCGACTGGCGAGATGGCGCGTGGCCACTTCAGACCAATGTCGTCATGGAAAGCTTCTGCAATTGATGCAACGGCGCGCGACACGCCGACTCCGTACGAACCCATGGTGACAACAACTTGCTTGCCATTCTGATCAAGCACAGTAAGGCCAAGTTTGTCGGCGTACTTGCGACCTAACTGGAACACGTGACCAATCTCAATTCCACGTGCAATTTCTAAAGACTTGCCACAGTTTGGGCACGGGTCTCCGGCGGCAACTTCAACGGCTTCAATGGTTCCGTCAGTAGTGAAGTCGCGCCCGTTCACTAAGTGAAGGACGTGTGTATCTTTTTGGTTGGCGCCAGTAACCCATGCACTGCCAGGAACAACAGATGGGTCGAGCATGTAGCGAATTCCTGTGGCGCTCTCTGCGCCAAGGACCTGTGGTCCGATGTATCCGCGCACAAGGCCAGGGTGCTTTGCGAACGTTGCGTCGTCCATTGGTTCAACTTCTGCTGGTGATACTTGTGCTTCAATGCGCTTAATGTCCACTTCGCGGTCTCCGGGCACGCCAACAACAAGGGGCAATGTCGTGCCATCGGGGTTGCGAAGTGTGAGCACCACGTTCTTCAGTGTGTCTGATGCGCTCCATGTGCGATCGGTGCGCGGAACATTGGTATTCAGATACTCAACGAGCGATGCAATGGTGGGACAGTTTGGTGTGGACACCGTTGATGTTGCGGGGTGTTCAGATGAATCTGCTGCGAGTGCACCTGTGGTGACAGCTTCCGTGTTTGCTGCGTAGTCACACGATGTGCAACGAACAAATGTGTCTTCACCAACTTCAATGGGTGCTAAGAACTCTTCGCTCATAGAGCCGCCCATAGCGCCGCTCATTGCTTTCACAATGACGTACGGCAAACCAAGTCGGGTGAAGATGCGCTCGTATGCATCGCGGTGATCGTTGTAGCTCTTCGCAAGGCCGGCTTCGTCAATGTCGAACGAGTAGCTGTCTTTCATTAAGAACTCGCGTCCGCGCAATAGACCTGCGCGGGGTCGCGCTTCGTCGCGATACTTCGTTTGAATTTGGTACAGCGATACGGGGAGGTCCTTGTAGCTGGAGTACAGGTCTTTCACCAGAAGCGTGAACATCTCTTCGTGCGTCGGCCCAAGCAAGTAATCGGCGCCTTTGCGGTCCACTAGGCGAAAGAGGTTGTCTCCGTACTCGGACCAGCGTCCGGTGGTTTCGTAGACGTCTCTCGGGAGCAGGGCAGGGAAGTGAACTTCTTGTGCTCCGATGGCGTCCATCTCTTCGCGAACAATGTTTTCCACCTTGCGCAACACTCGCCATCCGAGTGGAAGCCAGGTGTACCCGCCTGGGGCGGCACGGCGGATGTAGCCCGCACGGACAAGGAGACGATGGGAGGGAACCTCAGCGTCGGAGGGGTCATCGCGAAGGGTACGAACGAAGAGGTGGGAGAGACGAAGCATCGGAGCGAAACCTTAGTTCTGACGGCTATCATTGGAGCCGTCCTTTGAAGTTCGGTGAACCGGAGGCACGGGTGACCCCCGTGCCTTTTGTTCTGTTAGAGCCAGTTTTGGCGGGAGGTGAGCCATATGTCCAGCAATGTCGTCGACACGGTCACCTCCATGGTGGCTCCCATCCTTGCCGATCTTTCCCTTGAGTTGTACGACCTTGAGTTCGCTGGTGGCATTCTTCGCATCACTGTCGACACCCCTGCAGGCGGTCCAGCAGGCGTCGACATCGACCAAATCTCGTTAATCACGCGCCTTCTTGGTCGCGAACTCGATCACAACGAAAATGCTGTTCCTGGCCGCTTCACCCTTGAAGTCACTAGCCCCGGACTCGAACGCACTCTTCGCACCCCGTACCACTTTGCTCGTGAAGTGGGTAAAGAGGTGTCCATTCGCTTGTCAACAGATCTGAATGGTCGCCGTCGTGTCGCTGGGCTTTTGGTTGGCGCCACAGACAGCACCGCATCAGTTCGTCTCTCCGATTCAGGAGAAACCATTGAAGTTCCTCTGTCGCTTGTCGACAAGGCAAAGACCGTTTTCGTTTGGGAAACCCAACCGAAGCCGAATTCGAAGGAAGCGCGCGACAAGCGTGCTTCTCAGAAGAACACGTCCACACATCAACAGGAGGCCAACGCACAATGAGCAACCTCGATATGTCCGAAGCAGTACGCATGCTCGCCGATCATCACGGCATCAGCGTGGATTCACTGTTGCAAGTTCTTGTAGAAGCACTTGCGACTGCATATAAGAAGCGCCCAGGCGCGGCCGACGAAGTCATCGTCGAAGTCAACCCAGAGAACCTCGACATGAAGTTCACTGCGTACGACGTAGACGACGACGGCAACTGGGTCAACGAGCGCGACGACACGCCAAGCAAGAACGAACTTGGTCGTATTGCGGCCGCAACGTTCAAGCAGGTCATGAGCCAACGCATCCGCGAAGTTGAGCGCGATCGTAAGTTTGAGGAATACGCAAACCGCGAAGGCGACTTGGTCACCGGAATCATCCAGCAGTCAGATGGCCGCTACGCATTGCTCGACCTTGGAAAAGTGGAAGCACTGTTGCCACAAGCCGAGCAGGTTCCGTACGAGCGCCCCGTTACAGGCGATCGCGTGAAGGCATACATCGTTGAAGTGCGTAAAACAGCAAAGGGTCCACAGATTGTGGTCAGCCGTACGCACCCAGGCCTTATTAAGCGTTTGTTCGAACTTGAAGTTCCCGAAATCGCCGATGGCATCGTAGAAATCAAGTCATGCGCTCGCGAACCAGGTCACCGCACCAAGATTGCAGTTGCTTCAAACGACGTTAATGTTGACCCCGTTGGTGCATGTGTTGGTGCACGCGGTGGTCGCGTTCGCATGGTGGTGAATGAGCTTCGCGGAGAAAAGATCGACATCGTGTCGTACTCCGAAGACATGCACGACTTTGTGTCGAAGGCATTGTCTCCTGCAAAGGTCACCGAAGTTCGTCTCAGCGAAGACGGAACACAAGCAGACGTCATCGTTCCCGACTTCCAGTTGTCATTGGCAATTGGTAAGGAAGGCCAGAACGCTCGTCTTGCTGCACGCCTCACTGGTGTTCGTATCGACATCAAGTCAGAGACGCAAGCAGCAAACGAAGCGCAAGGAATTTTTGAACCACGTGCACCACGTGGAACCGAATACGCCGAAGGTGAATGGCGTACCAATGATGAAACCGGCGAGTTGCAGTTCCATGCAGCAGATGGTTCTGTCGTCACCCAAAAGGAATGGGCAGACGCGCCATCCAACGAGTCCGATACCACGGAGGCCTAACCCTTGGCAGCAAAGAAAATTCGCGTTTCCGAACTCGCAAAAGAGTTGGGCCTCTCAAACAAAGAGGCTCTCGATTTGTCCGTCTCGATGGGTGTTCCCGTCAAGGCGATCTCATCGACAATGGAAGATGCTCAAGCCGACCGTGTTCGCCGTAAGGCCGAACGCGACGGCCTAAAGCGTGACGTCCAGCCAGAAGAAGAAAAGCCTGCGAAGAAAGCAGCGGCAAAGAAGGCACCAGCGAAGAAAGCTGCTGCAAAGCCTGCCGATGCACCAAGCGCAGATGGCGACGACACTCCAGCGAAGAAGGCTCCAGCCAAGAAAGCTGTCGCGAAGAAGGCTGCTGCAAAGAAAGACGATGCAGTAGTCGTTGAACCAACTCCAGAAGTAGTGGTGGAAACACCTGCTGCGCCTGTTGTTGAAGTAGTCGTACCTCCTGCTCCAGTAGAAGCGCCTGCACCCGTTGAAGCACCAGAAGTTCCCGAAGCGCCTCGTCCGGCTGCATCGAGCGAAGGTCGCGTTATCTCAAGTGGGCGCCCAAGCCCCACCACGGGAACACCTCGTCCTCCCATCAACCAGCAGCCAACTCCGCGACCTGCACCTCCGCAAGGTCGCCCCGGCGGTACGCCTCCCGGAATGCCACCAGGTATGCCACCAGGCGCACGTCCTGGTGGTCGTCCACCTATTCCACCACCTCCTGGTCCCATGTCTCCCTCCGGTCGACCCATTCCGCCACCTCCTGGTCAGCGCATGGCTCCTGGTGCACGCCCGAGTGGCCCATCTGGTT
>Ga0164292_10004878_pt1 | contig 10930 bp, 8 predicted proteins | sample GEODES117metaG_FD_111486 | JGI IMG/M metagenome (GOLD analysis project Ga0164292, IMG submission 111486) | Eutrophic lake water microbial communities from Lake Mendota, Wisconsin, USA - GEODES117 metaG | ecosystem: Environmental > Aquatic > Freshwater > Lake | place: USA: Lake Mendota, Wisconsin... | reverse complement strand
TGCTGGCGACGGTGACGATGGCGCGGGAGCCGAAGGTCGAGCCGGAGGTGGTGCTGAAGGCGAAGGTGGATCGTGCGGATGCCCTGTATGAGGTGGGTGAGACGGTGACGTTTCGGATCGAGGGTACGCTGGGGGGCAAGGCTGCGGAAGGGGTGGGGGTGGAGTGTGTGATTTCGAAGGATGGGGTGGAGGCGGGGGAGGTGGAGCAGGTGACTTTGAAAGCAGGGAAGGCGGAGGTGACGGGGAGTTTGAAGGAGCCGGGCTTTTTGCAGATGCGGGCGCGTTCTGGGAAGGCGAGCGTGCTGGCGGCGGCGGGAGTTGAGCCGTTGAAGTTGAAGCCGAGTCTACCCGTGCCGGAGGATTTCGATTCGTTTTGGAAGGGGCAGAAGGCGTTGCTGGCGGCGGTGCCGATGAAGGCGAAGAAGACGCGTGTTGAGACGAAGGCGGCAGGGGTGGAGTTGGAGGATGTGCAGGTGGATTGCGTGGGCGAGGTGCCGGTGTCGGGTTATCTGGCGAAGCCGGTGGGAGCGAAGGCGAAGAGCTTGCCGGCGATTTTGACGGTGCATGGAGCGGGGGTGGTGAGCGGGAGTGCCGGGGTGGTGTCGTGGGCGGTGCGGGAGGGGGGCCTGCTGGCGCTGGACATCAATGCGCATGGTTTGCCGAACGGGCGGCCGGCGGCGTTTTACAAGGCGCTGGCAGCGGGAGCGTTGAAGGACTATCGGGTGAAAGGGCGTGAGGATCGGGAGCAGGTTTACTTCAAGGGGATGTTTTTGAGGTTGGTGCGGGCGATTGATTTTTTGACGGCCCAGCCGGAGTGGGATGGGAAGACGTTGATTGTTTATGGCAGCAGCCAGGGCGGGTTTCAGGCGCTGGCGGCGGCGGGGTTGGATGAGCGGGTGACGTTCATTTGCGCGGGTGTGCCAGCGGGCTGTGATCACTCGGGGATGAAGGCGGGTCGGATCGCGGGATGGCCGAAGCTGGTGGCGGTGGATGATCGGGGGCAACCGGTGGAGGCTTCTTTGCAGGCGGCGCGGTATTACGATGCGGTGAACTTTGCGACGCGGGCGAGGTGTCGGGGGGCGGTGGTGACGGTGGGGTTTGTGGATGCGACGTGTCCGCCGACGAGTGTGTATGCGGCGTTTAACGCGCTAACGGTGCCGAAGAAGATGCATGGGGATGTGTTGGCGGGGCATACCAACACGCCGGGGGCGGTCGCGTTCATGCAGGCGGCTGCCTTGGAGCATGTGCGGGTGATGCGGGGCCAGTGAAGGCCAGAGGCTTTTTCCCATTGGATGAATTTTGAGGCGCCTTTGGTGCTCAGGCGGGGGCGGGCAAGCAAGATGCTTGCCCCACCGTGAGGAGGCGGGGGCGCGTGGTGGTGGGCAGGCAAGAGAGTGGCAAGGAAGAGAAGGGTGCGGGGCATGGGGAGTTATCATATGGGGGGCGCTGATCTTTCAATGTTGAAGAAGATGCGCGTGGAGTTGGGTCCAAGCCCCAGATTTACCTGTTAGTTGATCAATCCCTTTGCTTTAGCAGCGGAAGCAATGGCATTAACGAGCATTGCGTTTCCAGCCCATAAGGCCATGAAAACGATGGTTGGCAGCGATATGAGGATGGCCCCGAGGATCAGGCCGCCGAGCGACGAAATCCACGAACTGCGTACAAAAACCACGAATGAAGAGAGGAGAAGTATGATTGGAATGATAAGTTGCCAATATGGGGATAGGTACGAGTCGAAAACAAAGCTGGTTATCTTCGGAAGCTTCTGGAGAAAATCGGTTCCAAGGTGTTGCTCGAAATCGGCTAGACCTTTGGGAATAACGTGGTCGGTAAGCCATCGATAGCACCCTATTCCAGTGATTCCGAATATGGCCATCAACAGGCGGAATGGAAAATCAGGGGTTGTAGTACGGAGTCCAGAAAACAGGTGGTTGGATTTCATTCCGAGGAGGGTTCCACAAAGAAAGGCTAGAGACCAGTGCGCAGACGGGGTCTAAACGACAATCTCTTCGAGAAACGGTCTTGTTTGCCTTCGTTTCTCAGGTTGTTATGGGCAAGCAAGATGCTTGCCCCACCTTAGGGGGCGGGGGTGGCGGGGGGGAGGTTGGGTTCGGGGGCGAACTGGAGGACGTCCTGGTGGGTGCGGAGGGCTTGGCGGGCTTTGTTGAAGAAGTCGGAGAGGTCGGCCTGATTGGCGCTGTCTTTTTCGTCGATGAGGGTGTGGAGTTTCTTCACTTGTTCATCGGCGTTGAGGTTGACGGCCTGCATGGACTGCTGGGCGGAGGCATAGACGCGTGAGAATTCCTGCTGGGCTTTTTCGAAGGCTTGGCGCTCGCCTTCTTCGCGGTAGAATTGTTTTTCGTTTTCGCGGTAGGACTTGCTGAAGGTGCGGCGGAAGAAGCCGAAGGCTTTTTTGGGTTCGGTGGCGGTGGCGGGGCGGGTGGATTGGCGCTCGAAGTAGGCTTCCAATTCGGTGAATTCCTGGAGGGGTTTTTGGTATTGTTTTTGGAGGTAGCCGAGGCCGGTGGTGATGACGGTGAGTTTTTCGACTTCGTTGCGGGAGAGCTGCTGGCCGGCGCGGACTTTGCCTTCGAGGGCGTTGATGTATTCGATGGTCTGGCGATTGCCTTCGAAGATGTTTTCGAACTCTTTGTAGGCGGAGGCGATTTGTTTGCGTTGATCGGAGCGGAGGGAGTCGAGTTTGGTTTCGAAGTCCTGGTTCATGGCCTGGATGCGCTGTTCGTGGCGTTCGGCCTGTTCGGACAAGCTTTTTTCGAGGGCATCGTCTTTGGCGGCGAGTTCGCTGGCGTGGGAGGCGGCGAGGCGTTCGAGGGCGGCGGTGTGGTCGATGCCTTGTTTCCAGAGGGTGTAACCGAGGGCGGCGCAGCCGATGAGTGCGGCGATGAAGAGGGTGATGAGGAGTTTGAGCGTGTTCATGGCAGTGGGGGGTGCGAGTCGATAGGATCGAAAGGAGGGGATGAGTAAGAGTGCTTCAGTGGGGGTGGCTTGCAAGTGCGATCCCTGAGCGTGCCAAGCGAAGCATTATTTCTGCCATGATAAGCGTAAGCCAGAGGAGGCCGAGAGAGCGTGCGAAGAGAGATGAGTCGGTGGTGAGATGGCAGGCGATGAGGGTGAGGATGGAGAGGAAGGTGAGTTCGGTGAGGGTGGCGAGTTTTTGAGGGGTCAGGTGAATGAGGCGGAGGAGGGGATAGGTGAGGAGGGGAAGGATGACGGCTGAATGGATGAGGGCGAGCCAGGCGGTGATGGCGATGAGGCAGCGCAGGGGGAGTGACGCGGGGAGGGTTTCGGAATGGAGGCAGACGATGAGGCTGGCGGCGAGGGACCAGGTGGCGATGAGGCAGGAGGCGGAGAGGGTTTCTGTGGTGGGATGGCGTTCGGAGGCGGGGAAGAGGAGGTCGGTGGTGGGTGGGCTGGGGGGTGATTTGGCGATGGCTTGGATGAGCCAGCCGAGGCCGGTGCGGGCGGGTTTGCGAGGGGGAATCTGGGCGGGCGCTGGGGTCATGGCGGGGGCGCGGCGGTGGGGGTGAAGGCGGGTTCGAAGACGAACCATTGATGCCAGTGCTGGCGGACGGTTTGGGAGAGGAGGTGACTCCACCACAGTTCGGCGTCGCGGAGGGCGGTGGCTTTGTCGAGTCGGCCTTCGGGCCAATGGTAGGGAGGGTGGGCGGTGACGCGGTAGCGGCGCCAGCCGCTGCGGGTGATGAAGAGCGGGACGAGAGGGGCGCGGGAGACGAGGCCGAGGACGAAGGGGCCGGAGGGGAGGTGCCAGTCGTGCTGGGGGGAGAAGGGGAGGGTGGTGGCGGCGACGTCGAAGAGGATGCGGTCACCCTGGATGGCGACGATTTGATCTTCCTTCAGGAGGGAAGTGAGTTTGACGGCGAGCATGTTGCCGGGCTCGTTGTAGTGGATGACGCACCAGTCGGCGTTCATGTGGTCGCGCTGGGTGCTGGCGTAGGCTTGGCTTTCCTGGTGGCGTTCGGGGGCGCGGACGAGGTGGAGTTTGCGCTGGAGGCGGGCGGCGAAGAGGGGGGCGGCGAGGTCGTAGTTGCCCATGTGGGCGGTGAGGATGACGGCGCCGGAGGGGAGGTTTGAGAGGGTGTTGAGGTGGTCGAGGCCGTCGATTTCCCAATCGATGATGTCGTGGTTGGCGCGGATGTGGGCGGCGTCGGTGAGGGTGCAGGCGAAGTTCCAGATGACGCGAAGAGCGCGGGCGTGGCGGATGAGGAGGGAGTCGTTGGGGAAGAGGACTTGGAGGTTGTGGAGGAGGGCGCGGCGGGCGGGGCCGCAGGCAACGTAGAAGAGGGTGGAGTAGAGGGCGAGGAGGAGGGGTTCGAGGAACCAGGGGGTGACACGGGCGGCGAGGCTGAGGAGGCGGGGCCAGAAGTCGCCGTAGATGCTCAGGCGGCTGAGGAATTTCCGACAGGTAGGTGCGGGGAAAGGTGGCACGAGGGCTGGACGATGAATCAATTGCCTGAAGGGATGATGGGGGCTTCGGAGCGGACGGCGAGCTGGGTTTGCCACCATTTGGAGACGCCTGCGAAGTCGAAGAGAAGGAATTTGCGACCGACATTTTGTTCGATGCTGAGCTGGGCTTCTTTGGCGACATCGAGGCTGGGGTCATTGGTGAAGGCATCGACGAGGGCGGAGATGACTGCGGGATTGCGGCGCCCGCCGAGGAGGAAGGCGGAGCGGAAGCGGACCTGCCAGGCGAGGTCGGTGTTTTTGAGGAGGGTGATGAGTTGTTCGATGGAGAGGTCGGCCTCGTCTTTGACGGGTTGCTTGGGGAAGAGTTCGGAGAGGGGGAGTTTGTAGGCGGGGTCGATGCGGCTGAGGAGTTGGTAGTGGCCCATGACGCGGTAGTATTCGGCCTGGGCGGCGTGGTAGAGGTTGGCGCGGTCGGGGTCGCGCATGGCGTCGATGATGAGGTTGAGGGGGCGGCGGAGGCCGGTGGAGATGGATTCGTCTGCGTAGGTGGTGAGGCGGTTGCGCTCTTTGATGAGGCGGAGTTCGGCGTTGGCGGCGGAGGCTGGGGGTTCGAAGGGGCTGGTGGGGGTGGACTCGCTGGCGATGCCTGCGGAGTCGGTGGTGGCGAGGGGCGCGGGGGAGTCTGGGCGGGAGGAGGCGACGCGCTCGATGAGTTTTTCGAGTTGTAGGGACTGATTTTCCTGGAGGGCGCGGGTGGCGTCGATTTGTTTTTGGAGTTCCTGGATTTGTTTGGCTGAGGCGGCGATTTGTTCGAGGGTGGCGCCGGGGAGGTTGACTTCGATGGCGCGGGCGACGGGGACTTTGGGGAGCGGGCCTGAGGAGGGAGAGGGGGTGGCGAGGGAGGGGAGGATTTGGGTGAGGTAGAGCCAGATGGCGGCGGTGGTGAGGGTGAGGATGAGGCCGAGGGAGACGAGGAAGTAGCGGCGGGCGATGCTGGTGCGTCGGATGTTAGGCGGGGCGTAGGTGATGTCGGCGGCGCGGCGGCGGACGAGGGTGCCCATGTCGGCGTTAAGGGAGTCGAGGATGGAGGGGACGGGGTCCTCTTCAGGTGGGCCGGGGGGGGCGGTGTTTTCGCGGCTCATACGGGGTGAGAGATAGCGGTGGAGTTTGGGAGTTGCCAGAAGAAAGAATGCGTTGCAAGGTCCGCGCCGTCGGCCAACCCGCCGGATACTGACATGAGAGATCAAGAAGTGCGAGAGGGTGAACCATCCCAAGGGCAGGCGGCTTTAGGCGGCAGGCGGCGGGCGTTGCTGGGGATGGGGGTGCCGCTGGTGGCGTTGTTTTGTTTGTGGCCGTATCAGCGGTGGTCGGGGGAGCAGCGGACGAGTGTGTTGGGGGGGTGGATGGACCAGGTGACGAGGGATTCGGAGTGGCATTTCTGCCTGCTGGTGCCGTTGTTGGTGGGGTGGCTGATTTATCGGGATCGGGAGGCGATCAAGCGGTTGTCGATGGCGGGGTCGTGGTGGGGACTGGCTGGGATTCTGGTGGGATTGGTGTTTTTTTGGGTGGGTTACAAGGTGGACACGGGGTATCCGGGTTTTGTGGCGTTTCACCTGGTGTTGGGGGGATTGATTGTGCTGTTGGGGGGATGGGGATGGGCGAGGGCGTTGTTTTTTCCTTGGCTGTTTTTGATGTTCATGTGGCCGTTGTTTCCGCTGGAGGAGCGGCTGGCGTTTCCGTTGCGGATGATGACGGCGAGTGTGTCGGGCGGGTTTTTGAATTTGATCGGGTTTTCGGTGGTGAGGGAGGGGACGGCGCTGTATTCGGCGGGGGATGCTTTGGTGGGACTGGGGCAGGGGGATTTGTTTCGCCTGGATGTGGAGGAGCCGTGCAGTGGGATTCGGTCTTTGTTTTCGCTAATGATGATCAGTGCGCTTTACGGGTATCTGACGCTGAAGTCACCGGGGAAGCGGTTGATTCTGTTTTTGAGTGCGATTCCGATGGCGATGGCGGGGAATTTTGTGCGGATGGTGATGCTGGCGATGGCGTCGAGCTGGTTTGGGTCGGAGTTTGCGGTGGGGCGGAACATTGACGGGCATCAGGAGATGAGTTTTTTCCATTCGATGGCGGGTTTTGCCGTGTTTGGAGTGGCTTTGGCGGGGATGTTTGCGTTGTGCAGTGTGTTGGAGCGGCGGCACTGGCGGCGGATTTCGAGTCGGAGGGAGGTGGTGACGAAAGAGGTTTTAGGAGCCGGAGGGAATGGCTGGGCTGGGGTGGTGGCGGGGATCGTTTTGGCGGGGGCGGGGTTGGCGATTTGCGCGGGGACGGATGCGAGTTTGAAGCTGGCGGAGGCGGGGGTGAAATTGGAGCTGCCGGTGGAGGTGGGGAGCTATGGGGGGCGGGTGCTTGGGATGTCGGCAGCGGAGCGGGATGTGCTGGATGAGGGGGTGGAGTTGGTGAGGAATTCGTATGCGTCGCCGAAGGGGAGGGGGGTGCTGGCGACGGTGATTGTGGGCGGGCCAGGGAAGCGGACGCTGCACCGGCCGGAGGTTTGTTTGCCGGGGCAGGGGTGGATCATTGGGAGTTCGGAGGTGGTGACGTTGCGGATGGGAGGTGGGCGCGAGGTGGAGGCGACGCTGTTGAGGCTGTTTCGTGATGGGGAGGGGAGTGATGGAGTGCGGGTGCGGGTGCGCGGGTTCAACTTGTATTGGTATGTGGGGTCGGACGGGGCGACGCGGCCGGATTATTACGGGCACATTGCGAAGGGGTATCAGGATGCGATTTTGAAGAACCTGAATCACCGGTGGTCGATGGTGTCGGTGTTTGTGCCGGTGTCTGAGGCACCTCTGGGGCAGGAGGATTTGCTGCAGGAGTTCGGTGTCCTGGAGGAGACGAAGGCGTTTATTGAGGACTTAATGCCGGCGGTGATGAAGCGGGCGGAGTGAGCGGGTATTACTTTGAGCCGAGAAACACTTCTTCCTCAGGGAGAAGGAGAGTGGCGTTGATGGATTCGGCGAGTCGAAACGCGTCGACGGCGCGGCCTGCAGAGCGGAGGAGGCCGACGGTGACGGCGCGTTGTCCGGGGGTGAGGTTAGGGTAGTGGGATTGGAGGGCGAGCAAGGAGGCGTCGAGGGCGGTGGAGTCCCGGAAACGGTAGGCGGAGAGGGCTTGGAGCAGGGCGGAAGGAATGCGGGTGGTCTGGCCTTCGACGATGGATTGTCCGTAGTGAGTGGCGAGGGAGAGGGCGACGGTTTCCATGCGGTTGCCGGTGAGGAGGGTGAGGTATTGGATGCGGTCCCGGTAGAGGCCGCTGCCGGGCCGCAGTTCGCAGATGCGCTCGCCGATTTCGAAGAGTTTTGGGGTGTCGCGGTTGCGCAAGGCGAGTTCGTAGACTTTTTCGAGCATTTCGATTTCATTTCGGGGGCTGGCTTTGGCGATGCGTTCGTAGGCGCGGATGGAGAGGGTGTAGAGGCCCTGCTCTTCGGAGACTTGAGCGGCTGAGGCGAGGCTGCCGAGGTCGTCATTTTTGGAGGCGAGTTCGACGGCGTTTTCGAGGTGTTGGCGTGGGGTGTCGCGGTCGGAGGGATCGATTTTGGAAGCGGCTTGAGCCAGCCAGACCTGCACGCGGGCGCCTTGGACGGGCATGGATTGAGAGCCGGTGAGCATGCGGCGGAGATCGGCCCAGCGGCCTTCTTCGCCGAGGGCTTGGGCGACGTAGGGGAAGATTTCCTGGGATTGGAAGGCGACCTGGGGGGAGACGAGTTTGAGGATGCGGGTATGCTGTTTTTCGCGGGCGAGCCAGGCGACGACTCCGACCAGCTGGGGGATGGGCTTGCCTTCGTAGCGCTTGACCTCGGCATCCAAGATTTCTTCACGAAGATGGGGGTTGATGCGCATGACGGCGGAGAGGATTTCGAGGCGATGGGAGGGGTCTGCGTCCGGGTGGTCTTCGGCGGCTTTGAGGAGGCGATTGGCTTCGGGAGCGGTGAGGTTTTTGTCGCGGGAGAGGAAGGTGAAGGCGGAGAGGGCGGTTTTGTCCTTGTTTTCGGCGAGTTCCCACATGGTTTGGCGGGCGCGGGCCTGGATTTCGGGGAAGGCGTTTTCGTAGTCGAGGAGGGCGAGGCGAAGTTTGGACTCGGGGTTTTTGGAGTCGGTCATGAGGGCGCGGCGCAGGGTGTCTTCGGCTTCGGTGGCGCGGCCTTCGGCGCGGAGGACTTGGGCGAGCAATTCGAGGCCGTCCTTGCTGTTTCTTTGGTCGTCAGGGAGGGAGGTGTGAAGTGCTCTGGCTTCGGCGACTTCACTGACGCTGAGATGGGCTTTGGCGAGGGTGAGGTAGTCTGCCGGGGTGCCTTGGCCACCTGCGATCAGGCGCTTCATGGTGACGATGAGGCTGCGAGGATCGCGGCTGGTTTTGGTGAGAAAGGTGACGGTGGCGCGGAGGACGACGGGATCTTCGGGTCCGTAGCGGTTGGCATCTGAGAGGGCCTTCATGGCTTGAAGCCACTGTTGAGATTCCATGTGTTCCAGGCACTTGTCAGCGCGATAATGGGCGTAGTGTTTTTTGCCGAATCGGTAGAGGGGTCTGGCGGTGAAGATCAACACGAGGCCCAAAAGTGAGCCCACGATGAGCAGCCGAATCAGGAGCCGATTTCGGCGGTTTGGCTTGCCGACCTTGGTGGGTGTTGGTTGGGGAGCTGGGTTCGTGTCCTGGGACATGGCGAATGAAAGTGGGGGCGCTTAGGGTGCGGGGGTGGCCAATTCCAAGGCGCAGCGGAAGCCGACATTTCCACGAGGCGTTTCGAAGGGGGCGTGGCTTCGTTTGGAGGTGAGAAGTTCTTCGCGGGTGGAGGAGAGCCAGGAGCCGCCGCGGTAGACGCGGTGGTCGGGGGTGTCTGGCCAGGCGTCGGCGCACCATTCGGCGACGTTGCCGCCGAGTTCGAAGAAGCCGAGTTCGTTGGGTTCATTTGAGGTGACGGGGCAGGTGTAGGGATGGGGGTCGGCGTAGCCGGGGATTTTGGGGGCGTCGAGGTTGGCGGCGCGGAGGGGTGGGGGCCAGGCGGTGGCGGGTTTCCAGGGGAAGTGGGTGGTGTTTTTGCCGTTGCGCGCGGAGGGGTCGGAGCCGGGCTCGTCGTTGAGGCCAGCGGCGGCGCTCCATTCGGTGTCGGTAGGCAGGCGGTAAAGGGAGCCTTTGGGGATGAGGCCGGCGGCTTGCTGGTTTTTGGTGAGCCATTCGCAGAAAGCGGTGGCTTGGGACCAGGGGATGCCTGCGACGGGGTGTTCGGGGGAGGAGACGTGGGAGGGTTTGTCGGTCCAGGTTTGTTTGGTGTCCTTGAGGAAGGCCTCGTAGAAGCCGGCGGTGACTTCGGTTTTGGCCAAGAGAACTTTGCCTCCAGGGATGGGGAGGAGGGTCATGCCGAGGCTATTGGTGTGGGGTTCACCGGGCTTGGCGGGGGTGAGGTTCGAGGGGATGGGAGTGGACGTAGACGGGGAGGCTGCGGCACCGGCGAGGCGTTCACGCATGGCTTTGAGTTCCTCTGTGTTGGCGCCCGATTGGGTGGCGCTGAGCATTTGGTCGCGGCCGGTGCGGAGTTCGGTTTCGCGAGCTTTTTGGGATTCGGCGATAAGGCGGGAGGTGAGTTGGCGGTCTTCGAACACGAGGCGAAAGCCGATGGTGGAGGAGCGAATGTCAGGTGGGACTTCGTAGAGGTAGCTGGAGTGGAGGCTTTCCTCATTGAAGTAGGCCCAGGAGCCGCCGCGAAGGTGGGCGGTGGGGCCGGATTTGGACTCGGGGTCGGAGGTCCATTCCCAGGCGTTGCCGGCGATGTCGAAGAGGCCGTCGGGGCTGGGGGCGAATTTGCCGACGGGGGCGGTGTGGCGGAAGTCGTCTTTGTAGGTGGGGATGTCGCCTTCGGCGAGGTTACCGACGCCTGCGGGGGGAGGCCAACTGAGTCCCCAAGGGAAGCGGCGCTGGTCACCGAGGCTTTCTTCGGCGGTGAGATCTTTGCCGGGTTTGCGAGCGCGGACCATGCCGCCAGCGGCACTCCACTCGATGTCGGTGGGCAGGCGATAGAGCTGGGAGGAGGAGAGGGATCCGGCGGTGCGTTCGGTGTCAGTGAGCCATTTGCAAAAGGCGGAGGCGTCCTGGAGATTGACGCCGACGACGGGGTGATCGTCGCTTTGGGAAAAGTGGGGTGTGAAGGTCCAAGTGTAGCCGGAGGCCTGGACGAAGGCTTTGAAGTCCTGGAGCCGGGTCTCGGTGGTGGCGAACTGGACGGTGGTCCCTGGAACGGTGGCGAACTTGAGGCCGAGGCTGCTTTGGTGCGGGGTGGGCGAATCCTGGCCTTGGCTCAACAGAGGAAGCAATAACGATATCGCCGCGCTGGCTCGGAGAGTTTGGAGCAAGGATTTCGAGAACTGAGCAGACATCAACTGGCAGTGTTAGGGCAAACACTGAAAACGCCAAGTAAAAAACTGTGACACATTC
>Ga0164292_10004876_pt1 | contig 10931 bp, 7 predicted proteins | sample GEODES117metaG_FD_111486 | JGI IMG/M metagenome (GOLD analysis project Ga0164292, IMG submission 111486) | Eutrophic lake water microbial communities from Lake Mendota, Wisconsin, USA - GEODES117 metaG | ecosystem: Environmental > Aquatic > Freshwater > Lake | place: USA: Lake Mendota, Wisconsin... | reverse complement strand
CCGTTGCCGATGTACGTCATGGCGCCCATGAAGACCGCGCCGAGGCTGACGGCGGACAGCAGCGGCTCCGAGACCTGGCCGAGGTCGCCCACGGAAATGAGTGGTGCGCCCTCGAGAGGGGTCGAGACGGCGGTCTGCAGGAACACGAGGTAGGTGGGAGCGTTGTCGAGCACGGCGCTCAGGCTGCCGGTGGCCCAGAAGTAACCCATCGGCGTGGTGATGCCAAGTGCGGCGCCCTTGGCCTGCAGCACCATGAGCGGAACCTGCATGGTGACGAAGATGCCGATGAACAGCGCGGCAACCTCGGCGATGGCGCCGAAGTCGAACTCGTTCGCCTTGCGCACGGCATCCTTGGTGAAGGCCATGCTGACGGCGCACAGGCCGAGCATGAGCAGTTCACGCAGGTACGGGAAGGGCTTCCACTCCGTGCCCGGCAGTGGGCGGCTCGGGTCGACGGTGGCGACCACCAGCACGACCAGCAGCAGCCAGAGGATGTTCAGCTTCCCATCGACGGTGAGTCGCCGGGCGGCGCGCTCGTCTCGGGCGATGTCCTTGCGTCGCTCGGCCTTCCACTCGTGCCGGTCCCAGAGGAAGTACAGCACCAGCAGGGTGCCGTTGACGGTCGCCCACTCCTGCCAGAGCGAGATGGTCCAGAGGAAGGGCACGCCCTTGAGGTAGCCCAGGAAGAGTGGGGGGTCCCCCAGCGGCAGGAGCAGCCCGCCGCAGTTGCTGACCATGAAGATGAAGAACACCGCGGTGTGCGCGACCTTATGGCGCTCCTTGTTCACCGAGAGCAGGAAGCGGATGAGGACCATGCTCGCGCCGGTGGTGCCGATCGCGCTCGCGAGCACGGTGCCGATCGCGAGGATCGCCGTGTTCGTGATCGGGTGCGCCGGCAGGTTTCCGCGGATCGCGATGCCGCCCGAGATCACGTAGAGCGAGAAAAGCAGCACGATGAAGGGGATGTACTCATCGAGCACCGCATGGCCGGTCAGGGTGGCGGCATGGCCGGCTCCCATGGTGGCGGCGATCCAGGCGAGCGTGGCCACGCTGCACGTCGCGGCCACCGCCAGCCTGCTGACGTTGCTGTGCCACCAGCCTGCGATCGCCGGGATCAACGGGAACGTGGCGATCGCCAGCAGCAGGAACGCGAAGGGCGCCGCGCCGAGCGCCCACGACCCCGGCAGTTCGGGCTTGACGTGCTCACCATCGTGGTGACCGATCAGGCCGCCCACCAGAGCCACGAGGATCACAAGGCAACCGATGACGGCGACCGAGCGGACGGCGCGCGATGGTCCGCTGTGGTGGGTGGCGTGGCTCATGGCGCGAGGATAGTCAGCGCCGTGGCGCTGGCGGGCGCTAGGCTCCGTGCATGATGGTGGACTGTCCGCAGCATGCCCAACCCGTGGCGCAGGTCGAGGACCTTCGCGGCGCATGCAGCGTTGCCTTCGTGAAGACTTCGTTAGGACGGTCACTCGGCTTGCCCGAAGGCACCGAGGGCATGGTCGTGCTTGAGGAAGAACGCGGCCTCCTGCGGCTCGTCACGCAGGCCGGGCCGGGCCGGGAGCTCTCCTTCGACCCTCCGCTGCGTTCGCCGTGCGCCATCACCGCCGATGACGAGGCGCTGCTCGTGGTCGAGCGAGCGCCGCCGCGCATCCGCATCGTGCACGGCGGCGTGACGCGCTACATCGGTGATGCCGTGCTCCGTGAGCCGGTGGCCGTCGCGGCACATGGCACCAAGGTGGCTGTCGCCGATGCTGCCCTGCGGCAGGTCCTCGTGTTCGATCTTGCTGCGCAAGCCAATGCCGTGGTGGCCAGAGCCGACGGCGTCGCGCCTGCCGGCGTGGCGTTCGACGACGCGGGGCGGCTGTGGTGGACCGATGCCGCCGCGCACCGGGTGCATCGATGGACGATCGATGGCCCCGGCCCGGGCCAGGCGTTCGGCGAGCGAGGTGCGTTCCCCGATCAGTTCACCGAGCCCACGGGCATCGCATGCCGTGATGGGTGCGTCTACGTGTGCGACCACCTCAATCACCGCATCGCGGTGCTGGACCAGGCGACGGGACGGATGGCAGGATGGTGGGGCATGCACGCGGTCATCCCGCGCCAGGGGAAGGGGCGCATCCACTATCCCGATGCGATCGCCTTCACGCCGGATGGTTCGCACGCGCTCGTGTGCGAGGGCTTCGAGGACCGAGTGCAGCTGCTCGCGCCCGGCGGTCCCGCACCGATCGATGACGGGCTCTCCGTCCCTCGTGATGCGGTGAGCAGCCACTTCGGACCGGATGCCAGCGCGCTCGGTCCCATCATGGCGATGACCGAGCCCGAGACCGGTTCGGTCATGATCTTCAATCTGCTCGGCTCCACGCCCGCACCCGGTCACATCGCGACCTTCGGCGGCAGTGCGGCCTTGCCAGGGCGCTACGGTGCGATCGCGTCGGTCTGCGTGCTGCCGGGCGAACGCATCGCCGTGGTCGATCGATCCAACGCCAGGCTCGATGTGGTGAGTGCCTCCCCGGACCGGTCGCAGCCCGTTGCCTTCGATCCGTTCCTGCCCCGACTGGTCCGGTCGACCGATCTCGTGGCCATGGTGGGATCGGTCGGTGGCAAGGTGCCGGTCATCGTGGACCTGGCGTGGGACGGCTCGGAGCTCCTGGCGCTTGATGGTGCGAATCGTTGCGTGTGGCGCTTCGATCGCAACGGCGCGCCGGTGCGCTACACGAGCGGCGAGCCGAAGCGGACCGACCTGCCCGAGGGAGCCCGCGAACCTGTGCAGCTGGCCGGCTCACGCGGTGAACTCGTGGTGGCCGACCGGGCCGGCGGGGCGATCTGGTGCTGCCGCGAGGATGGAACGTGGTCACGCATGGCCGAGCTCGGCCACGGTGATGCCACGGTCAGGCTGGTGCACCCGTTCGGCGTGGCCATCACCGACGACGGCGTTCTCGCGGTGACGGATGAATCGACCGATGGCGTGCACCTCGCGCGGTGGGGGCCCGGGTCCGGCACCACCCTGGTCTCGTCGACGGTCGCGCGCGGGATCCTGGACCACGAGTTCTGGCTTCCGCAGGGCGTGACGGCCATGCGCGACGGCGTGCTCGTCGTGGATCGTGGCAACCATCGATTCCAGGCCTTCGGGCCCGACGGCACCTGGCGCTTCACGGGATCGCTGGGCAAGTTCTACACCCGCAAGCGCACGCAGGTCAGGCAGAACGAGCTGCCGCCAGTGGCACCGCCGCAGCCGCCCGCGGCACCCGCAGGGGACGAGTCATGAGCGCCGCCGTACGAGCCTCGCGCCTGCTGGCTGCAACCGTCATCGTGCTCGTGGGCATGATCCCTGCGTGCCTGCCGCAGCCATCGGACGTGATGTGGGTGCGCAAGGCCGTGACCGAGGATGGATCGCTCACCGTGTGGTGGCGCGTTGCCGGTGAGCGCGACGAGCTGCCCGACAGCGATCCGTTCGATCTGGAGGTCCTCGTCCAGAGTGCGGAAGGCAAGCCTGCCCACGTCCTGCTCGAACTCGACGCCGAGATGCCGCACCACGGCCATGGCATGAACGTGCGACCGGTGGTGGAGCGGACCGGCCCGGGGCGATTCATCGTCAAGGGTGTGCTCCTGCACATGAGCGGCCGCTGGGAACTCGCCTTCGACCTCGGTGACCCTGATGGGATCCAGTGGCGACGCGCCCAGTGCACGGTGGAGGCCCCGTGACTGCACAGCGTCGGCTGGGCATCGTCACGCTGGTGGTCATGCTCGCCCTCGCAGGGTGGTCGTGGATGCTGCTCCGCGATGCCGGCCAGCCTGATCGGCCCACGGGGATCGTCGACCGCTCGCCGCTGGAGAAGGCCCTGGCCGTCCACGCGCAGCCGCGCGCGCCGATTCCACCCGATCCCACGAACCGCCTGGCCGACCAAGCGCGGGCCGTGGCCCTGGGCGAGCGCCTCTTCTTCGACGAGACCTTCTCCTCCAGCGGCACGGTGAGCTGCGCCACATGCCACGATCCAGCGCACGCGTTCACCGATGGCGAGCGCACCGCCCGAGGCGAGGCCGCCGGCACACGCAACACGCCAACGATCCTCGGTGCCGCTCGGCGGAGATGGTTCACCTGGGACGGCCGCGCCGACACGATCTGGTCGCAGGCCGCCGAGCCGATCGAACAGCCTGCCGAGCACGGGTTCGATCGCACGCGCTTCGCCGTGGCGATCCGCGACGATCCGGGCCTGCGTCGGCTGTGGGAAGCTGCATGCGGTCCGCTGCCGCGAGCGCTCGATGCCGTGCCGGCTGGACTCAGCGCACGACCTGCGTTGGCGGGCGAGGCGGCGCACGCTCCGCCTGCGGCCGCATGGAGCCAGCTTCCCGTGGATCAGCGTGCGGCCATCGATGCGGTCTTCAGCAGCTCGATGAAGGCGCTCGGGGCATACCAGCGCACGCTCGACATGCCGCTGTCGGCGTTCGACCGCTGGGCCGATGCGGTCGGTCAGGGCACGGTGTCGATGGATGATGAGTCGGCGGGGGGGATCATCACGCCGGCGGCCCGCCGAGGGTGGCTGCTCTTCTCCGGCAAGGCCAACTGCATCCAGTGCCATGGAGGACGGGAGTTCACCGATGGCGAGTTCCACAACCTCGGGCTTCCGGCTCCCGATGGGCGGCTTGGCGGGGATCCCGGCCGGCGCGGTGCGATCGCACGGCTCAAGACCGATCCATTCTCGAGCGCCGGCGAGTTCAGCGACGACCCCGACGGCGCCGAGGCACGGCTCGTCCGATCGCTCAAGGATGATCCCGAGACGTGGGGGCAGTTCCGTACACCGAGCCTCCGTGGTGTGGCGCTGACGGCGCCGTACATGCACGACGGCCGCTTCGCCTCGCTGGCCGAGGTGATCGCGTTCTACGACACCCTCGAAGGAGCCATTGCGCTGGATCATCATCGCGAAGCAGTCTTGCAACCGCTCGGCCTCACGGCGCCGGAGCGCCACGACCTCGAGGCATTCCTTCGGGCCCTGAGTCCGGAGCGGCTGTCCGGGAGCCTCGAATCCGCCGGGTAATCCCCGAGCCGGATTTCCATGGGCCCCGAAACGGGCTACAGTTCGAGATCCCACGTCCGACAACGAAGGAGACTTGATGCGCGCTTTCACGACCGCGACGTTGCTTGCTTGCACCCTGCTTTCCGGAGCGGTCCTGACCGCAGTGGCCCACGAGGACGATGGAAAGGTCGCCGATCGCCAGCCTGCGGTCGTCGCTCCTGCCTGGCGTGAGGCGGATGGCGGCCTGGCCGCCGACACGTTCGCATCAAGCGGCATCACGCTCAAGGCGTGGTTCCCGCTCGCCTCGATCGATGCAGCGGCGACCAGCGGCAATACGTGCTGGGGATACGTGTCGCCCAGCGGCCGTGAGTACGCCATCATCGGCGTGTCCTCCGGCACCGGCTTCTTCGACATCACCAACCCCGCTGCACCGGTGAAGGTCGGGTTCATCACCGGACCGACCTCGCTCTGGCGCGACTTCAAGGTCTTCGGCACCCGTGTGTATGCCGTCTCCGAGGGCGGCGGCCACATCCAGGTGATCGACATCTCGAACATCGACGGGGGCACGGTCTCGCTGATCGGTGCCACCACGGATGCCACCACTGCAGCCACGCACACCGTCTTCATCAACGAGCAGAGCGGCTACCTCTACCGGTGCGGCGGGGGCGGCAACGGACTCCGCTTCTACGACCTGAACTCCACGCCGAACAACCCCCAGCTGGTGGGTTCGTGGCCGTCCTATTACGTGCACGAGGCGCAGGTGGTCACCTACACGAGCGGCCCCTACGCCGGCAAGGAGATCGCGTTCTGCTGCGGCGGCCTGAGCAACGGCAACGTGGAGTCCGGCCTGTACATCGTCGACTGTACGAACAAGGCAGCGCCGGTGCTGCTCGGCCGGATCCTGTATCCGAGCGCGCGGTACAGCCATCAGGGCTGGCTGACGGAGGACCGCAAGTACTTCCTGCTCGGTGATGAACTCGACGAGGGTGCGACCCAGTCGCTCACCACGACCTACGTCATCAACGTCGAGAACCTGGCGAACCCGACCTACGTCGGCCTGTTCCAGAACGACACCCCGGCGATCACGCACAACGGCTACACCCACCAAGGCAAGTTCTTCCAGGCCAACTACCGCAGCGGCCTCCGCATCTTCGATGTGGCGACCCCGGGCAACCCCGCCTCGATCAACGAGGTGGCCTGGTTCGACACCTACCCGGCTGACGACGCGGCCTCGTTCAACGGCCTGTGGGCGTGCTACCCGTACTACCCGAGCGGCACGGTCATCGGCAGCGACCTGGAGCGCGGCATGTTCGTGTGGCGCCTGGGCGAGGATCCGGTGCAGCTCTCGTTCCCCGGCGGCGCTCCCCAGCTCATCTCGCCCGCGGGGCAGTCGCTGTCATTTGATGCGGTGGTTCAGCCCGGCGTGAGCGTGACCAACAAGCGGTTCATCTACCAGACGCCGTCCGGCAACGTCGGGGCGACGGTGACCCAACTGGATGCCGACACCTATTCGGCCGCACTTCCCGCCGTGGCCTGCGGCAGCGCGGTGGGGCTCGCGATCGAGTTCACGACGGCGACCGAGGTCTTCCGCCTGCCGGCCACCGGCTTCCTGCCGGCGACCGCGGCGTTCGGCGTGGCCACCGGCTTCACGGACGAGATGGAGCTCAACCAGGGTTGGACCGTCGGCGGTACAGGGGATGCAGCGACTGCGGGCCTCTGGGTCCGCGCCGACCCGGTCGGCACCGCGGCACAGCCCGAGGACGACCACACCGTCAACGGCGTGAATTGCTGGATCACCGGCAACGGTGCGGTCGGTGGCGCGGTCGGAGCAGCCGACATCGACGGCGGGCAGACCACGCTGACCTCGCCGGTGTTCGACGCCACGGTCGTGGATACGCCGTACATCAGCTACTGGCGCTGGTACTCCAACAACGCCGGCGCAGCACCCAACGAGGACAGCATGCCGGTCGAGATCTCCAACAACGGCGGCACCAGTTGGGTCCAGCTGGAGCTGGTGACGGAGAACGCCGGCGCCTGGGTGCGGAAGGAGTTCCGGATCGCCGACGTCGTCACCCCGACCTCAACGATGCGACTGCGCTTCCGAGCCCGAGACCTGCTGAGCGGATCCGTGGTCGAGGCCGGCGTCGACGACGTCAAGCTGTTCGGCTTCGACTGCACGCCCACCCGGCCGGCAGACCTCAACGGCGACGGCGCCGTCGATGGCGCCGACCTCGGGATCCTGCTGGGCAACTGGGGCAACTCGGGTGCCGGCGACATCGACGGCAGCGGTGCCGTCGACGGCGCCGACCTCGGCGCGCTCGTTGCCGATTGGGGTTGATCGGGCTCGGTGGCCTTTGGTCCGAAGCCATCGGGCTGGACTTGATCCGGTCGAGTCGGTTGTTTCCACTTGAACGGATGACATCCGTCGGTATGGTGCGGCCATGCTCCATCGTGCCATTGCGCCGGGCCTCGTGATCGCCGCACTGTCCGGCTGCAACCAAGCCGATCGCGTGGCTGCGGTCTGGGAGCCGCCAGCCGGGCCACCGACGATCGAGCGACTTCGGGTGCGCGGCACCACGATGGAACTCGAGTTCGTGCGGCTTCCGGGTGCGGCGGATTCCGGCCGCGACCTGTTCGTCGCGCGAACCGAGCTCACGTGGGACGTGGCGGAACGATTCGAGGACGCCGATGAACCCGAGGATGTGCGCGCCGAACTCGGCCTCGACGCGATCACGCGGCCGACCAAGCCTTACGGAAGCCCGTATCACGATGAGTGGGGGCCTCGCGGACCTCGGCCGGCGGTTCATACGACGGCGAACTATGCAGCGGCGTGCGCCGAGTGGCTTGGTCGGTTGTGCGGTACCCCGCTGCGGCTGCCTTCGGAATCCGAATGGGAGCGCCTGTGCTCCTCGGTCGTGCGCGTGCCGGTGGAGGAGTATGCGTGGGTCCTTGGGAACTCCGAAGAGCAGTCCCATCCGGTCGGCGGGCGTCGGGAGGATGCCTTGGGACTGTTCGACCTCCAGGGCAATGCTGCGGAGTGGGTGATGCGTCCCGACGGCGTGCCCATGCTCAAGGGCCTGTCCTACCTGGATCCGGCGGATCTCGAACCGTGCGTCCGCGCGGTGCCGGACGACGCCGCGCTGCGCAACGGCGACTCGCAGTTTCCGCCAAGCATCTGGTGGCGGATCAGTGGACCGTTCGCCGGGGCGCGATTCGTCTTCGAGCGCTGACGCGGCATGCGCGGGACCATAGACTGCCGACCATGAAGCAGGTCTTGATCGTGCTGGCGTGCGGTTCGGCCTTGGCCCTCGACTCGTGCGCCGCCGCGCCCTTGGCCGACGAGGCCACGCCGCCGGCATCGGCCTCGCCCGAGTCCCGCAAGGAACCGATCACGGGCACGACGCTCGAGATCGAGCTGGTGAAGGTGCCCGGCAGCGCCGATGGGAGCATCAAGCCACTGTGGGTCGCCCGCACCGAAACGCTGTGGGACTGGCAGGACATCTGCATCTACAAGCGTGACCAGAAGGACGGTGCATCGGGCAACGCCGCGGCGGATGCATGCACCCGTCCCACGAAGCCGTACACGGCGGCGGACCGCGGCTTCGGCCACGGCGGATTTCCGGCCGTGAGCATCAGCTTCGACAGCGCGAAGGCGTTCTGCGAATGGCTGAGCGCCAAGACCGGCCGTCGATACCGACTGCCGACCGTCGCCGAGCGCCAGCACCTGTGCGCACGAAGCGGGATCACGGCCGACACGATGAAGGACCACGCCTGGACCTTCGAGAACGCCAAGGATGCCACCCGCAAGGCCGGCTCGCTCAAGGGCGACGCGAGCGGGTTGCATGACCTCTACGGCAACGTGCGCGAGTGGTGCGTGGCACCCGATGGCACGGGCGTGCTGATGGGCGGGGGCTACGAGGACAAGGCCTCGGAGATCGCCTGCGACACGGCGCTGCCCAACACGGAAGACTGGAACGCGAGCGACCCGCAGTTCCCCAAGAGCATCTGGTGGCTTGCCGACGGACCGTGGGCAGGCTTCCGCATCGTCTGCGAGGAATGAGATGGCGGGCGCCTGAGGGCGCGCGCCGGTTCGGCCCCGGTACCGCGAGTGACCCAAGACCAAGGAGACCGTGATGATCGAGCATGCACCCGTTGACCGTCGGACCTTCATCCAGGGCGTGGCCGCGAGCGCTGCCGTCATGGCCGCGCCGGGCGTGCTCGCCGCTGGCCGACGTGCGGAGGCGCTCCGCGTGGCCGTGATCGGCTGCGGCGGACGTGGCACGGGCGCCGCCTTCAATGCGCTCGAGGCCGCCGAAGCCACGAAGGGTGCCGTTCGCATCGTCGCGCTCGGGGATCTCTTCCCGGAACGCGTCGAGGGTGCACGCAAGGGCCTGGCCGAGAAGGGCGAGATGGGAACGGTCGCGGAGAAGAACTGCTTCACCGGCTTCGATGCCTACAAGGGCGTGATCGCCACCGATTGCGACGTGGTGATCCTGGCCACGCCGCCTGGCTTCCGTCCGGGGCACTTCCAGGCCGCGATCGCCGCGGGCAAGCACGTCTTCATGGAGAAGCCCGTGGCGGTCGATGCCCCCGGTGTGCGCACGGTGCTGGCAGCTGCGGCCGATGCCGAGCGCCGAAAGCTCAGCGTGGTCGCCGGCACCCAGCGCCGTCACGAGCAGTGCTACCTCGAGGCGATGGAACGCATCCACCGCGGCGACCTGGGCAAGGTGGTCGGTGCGCGGTGCTTCTGGAACCAGCAAGGACTGTGGGATGTCGAGCCGCGGGCCGACCGCAGTGACATGGAGAACCAGGTCCGCAACTGGCTCTACCACGCCTGGCTCTCGGGCGATCATGTCGTCGAGCAGCACGTGCACAACATCGATGTGGTGAACTGGGCGTTCCAGGCGGTGCCCGAACGATGCGTCGCCACCGGCGGGCGCCAGTCGCGCACCCAGACGAAGTACGGCCACATCTACGACCACTTCGCCTGCGACTTCACGTACCCGGGCAACCGCTTCGCGCTCTCGATGGCGCGGCAGCAGGAGGGGACCGACGGCCGCGTGCAGGAGTTCATCCATGGCAGCGATGGCGTGGCGGAGCTCTCGTCGGGAAGCGCGGCCATCCTCGGCGCCAAGGCCTGGAAGTTCGCCGGAAAGCAGCGCAATCCCTACGTGCAGGAGCACATCGACCTGCAGGCGAGCATCCGCGGGGGCGACTACCTCAACGAGGGCAAGCGCATCGCCGAGAGCACGCTCTGCGCGATCATGATCCGCATGGCGGCGTACCGCGGCAAGGAAATCACCTGGGAGCAGGCGATGAACGACACCGAGGACCTGATGCCGAAGGTGCTGCAGTTCGGGCCGAATCCGCAGGCTCCGGTGGCGATCCCGGGCCAGGGAGCCTGACGACGGCGTCGTTCACCGCCGGTGCGGCGCGGCCTCGACGTCCGGCACGGTGATGGCATCGGCGTGGCACGGCGGCCCGCCGGGCCCCGGCGTCGTCGACCAAGACTGCATGCCCGCCGTCCCGATCATGGTGACGCTCGCGCGGTAGCCGGGGAAGCGGCGCATCAGGCCCGGCGCGTCGCACACACCAGCGACGCAGAGCGCCGTCGCCAGCGCATCGCAGGTCGCGCCGTCGGGCCCGCGCACGCAAGCGGCGGTCCGGTTGCTCAGGGCACGACCCGTTCGAGGGTCGATGATGTGCGAGTGGCGCACGCCGTCGATCTCGATGAACTGCTCGAGGTCGCCGCTCGTCGAGATGGCCTCGCCCAGCAGCACGAGGTCCAGCGGCTCCCCGAGGCCGTCTTCCTTCAGGACCTTCCAGCCGGGCGCGCCCGGCGGGGCGACCGGCCCTGCAACGAGGTCACCGGCCACGGCGACCAGGTGGCACGCGTGACCTGATCCGACCATG
>Ga0164292_10004871_pt1 | contig 10935 bp, 6 predicted proteins | sample GEODES117metaG_FD_111486 | JGI IMG/M metagenome (GOLD analysis project Ga0164292, IMG submission 111486) | Eutrophic lake water microbial communities from Lake Mendota, Wisconsin, USA - GEODES117 metaG | ecosystem: Environmental > Aquatic > Freshwater > Lake | place: USA: Lake Mendota, Wisconsin... | reverse complement strand
TCGTGCTAAAAGAGAACGAAAAACTGTTCTTTATGGTAATATTCACTTAAATCAAGCTAATAATATTCGCAGTGTTAATTTAGAAGTTACTTATCATACGGGAGATACCCGCATGACGGACTTCTTTATGTTAATTATTGAAAATGAAGAACGTCCTTCTTTACCAAACCGTCCTGAAGCCTTTCAACAAGACGCAGAAGCAACTCAGCGCATTCTTGATTTAGAATACGAATTACAGCAGACTAGGGAAAATCTACAAGCCACAATTGAGGAATTAGAAACCACTAATGAAGAACAACAAGCCACTAATGAAGAATTGTTGGCTTCTAATGAAGAGTTACAAAGTACAAATGAAGAACTTCACTCTGTTAATGAAGAACTATATACAGTTAATACAGAATATCAAACTAAAATTCGTCAATTATTAGAATTATCCAACGACGTAGATAATCTGCTGCGAAGTAGTGAAATTGGCGTAATTTTCCTAGATAGAGAATTACGAATTCGTAAATTTACCCCCGCTGCTACGACAGCTATTAACCTGTTAGAAACTGATGTTGAACGCCCAATTCAGCATATTACCCATAATATGAATTGTCCCAATCTGCTGGAATTGTTACAGCGGGTAGTGGAAACAGAAAAACCTATTGAACAGGAAGTAAGGCTAAATAATACGGAAAATCATTTACTGATGCGTTTATATCCATATCTTAGAGATGATGGACAAGCGGATGGGGTAGTAATTACTTTTGTAAATATTAATGAAATTAAGCAGGTACAAGAAGCTCTACAACGTCGTACGGAGGAATTAGAAAAACTTTATAATACAAATCCCGTGGGGTTGGTACTCCATGACGAAGAATTGCAGTTTGTGCGAGTTAACGAAGCTATGGCGGAAATTAACGGTTTACCAGCTAATGCACATATCGGTAAAAAACTGCGAGAAGTATTACCAGATTTAGCTAATCGGGTTGAACCAATTTTACATCAAGTATTGACAACAGGAAAACCGATTCGCAATCTTGAGATTTCCGGGTTTACACCCTCCCAGCCAAATGTTCAAAGACATTGGATTGCTAGTTATTATCCTGTTAATCAACTTGACGGTGGTAAGGCTGTGAGTGCGGTAGTTGTAGAAGTTACCGAACTCAAACAAGCACAAATGGCTTTACTACAAAGTGAAGAAAGATTACGAGCTTTGATGAATTCTAGCCAAACTATTTTATTTAGTTGTCAACCCACTGGGGATTATCGAGCTACCTTTATTAGTGATAACGTAGAGTTGATTTTAGGTTATTCCCCAGAGGCGTTTTTAGATGAAGCTGGGTTTTGGTATGATTATATTCATCCTGAAGATAGAGAGCGGGTATTATTAGGATTAAATCGCTTAGAATTTGATAATATTTATTCTTTAGAATATCGGTTACGTTCTGCTGAAGGTGGTTATCGGTGGTTTTTTGCTCAGTTGCGCTTAATTAGAGATCAGGATAATAAAGGGTTAGAGTGTGTGGGCTATTTAGTAGATATTAGCGATCGCAAAGCCGCAGAAAAGATTCTAGAACAACAGGTACAAAGAGAAAGACTATTAAAACAAATTACCGACGAAATTCGCCAAAGTCTCGAACCCCAAAAAATCTTTGAAACCTCTGCGAACCGGATTGGTGAAGCCTTTGGGGTAGATCGTTGTTTTCTCCATACTTACGAAGTCGAGCCAATAGAACACCTCCCTATAGTTGCAGAATATTTAAGCGGTGACATAGCTTCTATTCAAGGAGTGTTAGGACCTATTGCTGGTAATCCCCACATTCATCAACTGCTCCAACAAGATACAGCGATTATTATAGATGATGTATTTACAGATCCATTAGTATCATCAAGTAGGGAAGTTTCTCAACAAATCGGACTAAAATCCATATTAGCCATTCGCACCTCCTATCAAGGAAAGGCCAACGGGTTGATTTGTTTACATCAATGCAATCATCAACGCCATTGGATTACTGAAGATAGTGCCCTTTTAGAGGCTGTAGCTGCTCAAGTTGGAATTGCGATCGCTCATGCTAAACTTCTACAACAGGCCGAACAGCGACAAATAGAACTTGCTCAACAAAACTTAGCCTTAGAAACAGCCACGGAAAAAGCCCAAGCAGCAAGTCGGACAAAAAGTGAATTTCTCGCCAATATGAGCCATGAAATTCGCACTCCCATGAATGCTATTTTAGGATTTTCCGAACTATTACAAAATCTCGTCAGTGATGATTTAGCTCAAAGTTATCTCCGAGCCATTCAAACCAATGGCCGCACCTTACTGACCTTAATTAATGATATCCTGGATTTATCGAAAGTCGAAGCCGGGAAACTGAAACTCAACTATGAATCTGTCAATCTTCCCTCACTTCTGCGGGATATTCAACAAATGTTTCTGCAAAGAGCGCGGGAAAAAGGACTATTTTTAGATCTACAAATTGATGATTCCGTTCCCGTCAAAATATATATTGACGAGGTACGATTGCGGCAAATATGCGTTAATGTTGTCGGTAATGCTATTAAATTTACAGAAAAAGGTGGTGTAACTATTCATGTTCATAGTCGGATTAACCCTAGCGTTCAGAATCACGCATATTTAGAAATTGCGGTTTCTGATACAGGTATTGGTATTTCTGCACGGGACCAAATCTTGATTTTTGATGCTTTCCGTCAAAGTCAGGGACAAAGTAATCGTAAATATGGCGGTACGGGGTTAGGATTAACTATTAGCCGCAGATTGACGCAAATGATGGGTGGTATAGTTGAGGTAACAAGTGAATTAGAACATGGTAGCACCTTTACTTTGATATTTCCCGAAATTGCAATTACTCAAACTCCGACAATTTCACCGATATCAACCTTAAAAAACCATGATTTAAGTCAATTTCCCGCTTTAAAAATTCTCATAGTTGATGACGTACAATCTAACCGAGATTTACTTTCTGCCTATTTCAATTCTACTCCCCATCAGGTTATGATGGCAGATAATGGGGTAATAGCTCTCAAATTAGCCATAGAACATCATCCTGACCTGATATTACTAGATTTGGTCATGCCGCAAATGGACGGACAAACGGTTTTACAAGCTTTAAAGCATAATTCCTCAACAGCGGATATTTGCGTAATTATGGTGACAGCTTCTATCCAAGAACAGGACTTTGAGGAATTACAACCCCTTGCTCAAGGATTTTTACGTAAACCAGTTAGTCCGCATGATCTTTTCAGTGAGTTACAACGTTTATTTCCTTATCAACTATTAGTAGAATCAAACCCTAATTCTCCGCTACAAATAACTGAGCAGGTAATGTCTCTTTCCGCCTTAAAGAAGTTACCAGAACTGATAAAATTATTACAACAGGAAGAAACATCTGTTTGGAAAACTTTACATCAAACCCTGTTAATTGATCAGCTACGAGTTTTCGCGCTTAAATTACAAGCTTTAGCAGAGCAATATGAATGTTATCATTTAGCAGAATATGCTAATACGCTGAAAAACCAAATTGATACCTTTGATTTGGCTCATTTAGCGAATACTGTTGCTAATTTCCCAGCAATTAGTAAAAAATTACAGAAATTGCTACCTTAAAGGCTGACAGCAGTCCCCGGCATGATAAAGTACAGATATTAATCATAAAACTCTTGTGGTGCGGTTATCTTGCTCGCTATTACTGTAGTTTAATCAAGTGAAATGTACTGTATTATATAGGACTCCTATTTGAGTTATGAACTAGTTTTTTTAATGAACCACAGAGACACAGAGGACACAGAGGGAGGAAAATAAGAGATGTTCACGTTTCATTTAGGATTGCTATATATATATTTTAAGAATATAAAAGTCCCAGCGGCTAGAAGTCGCAATTAAATAAAAATTCTCACCTCCGTTTTCATGTTAAGTTGATTATATAAATAATGGAAAAAACTGCTTTTAATCCACAGGATTGTACAATATTAATTGTTGATGACCTCATTCAAAATATCGAAGTTTTAGGAAGAACCCTAGAAACACAAGGTTATTCTATTACCTATGCTCTGAGCGGAAAAGAAGCCCTCCAACGACTGCAAGTAATTCAGCCAGATTTAATTTTATTGGATTTATTAATGCCGGAAATGAGTGGTTTAGAAGTTTGTGAACAAGTTAAAAATAATCCAGATTATTATCATATTCCAATTTTATTTCTAACTGCTAGTCATGAAGAAGAACACTTAATAGAAGCTTTTGAAAAGGGAGCGGCTGATTATGTAACCAAGCCTTTTCGCGCTACAGAATTATTAGCCCGTGTGCAGACACATATTCAATTAAAACGCCAAACTAGACAGTTACAACAAAGTGAAAATAAACTCAATACTATTGTTACTTATATCAAAGATGGTATTTTAATTGTTGATGAATCAGGAGTTGTGAAATTTGCTAACCCGGCTGCAGCACAAATGTTTGATAGACGATTATCTAGTTTAATTAATCAGGAATTGGGGTTACCAATTGTAGTAGGAAAAGTTGCTGAACTTGATATTATTCGTCCTCATGGAATTCTTGGCCGTGCAGAAATTACCGTTGGTGAGACTGAATGGTTAGAGCAAAAAGTTTCAATTGTCGCTCTGCGAGATGTGAGTGAACGCAATCAAATTGAGAAAAAATTAAGAATTGCTGTCAATAAACGGAAAGTATTAAGTCAGAAATTAAAAAAATTAGCTACTACTGATATTTTAACTGGAATTGCTAACAGACGGAATATTTTGGCAATTTTAGAGAACGAATTTCAAAAAACACAAGCTAATAATGAAATCTTTTCACTTTTATTAATTGATATTGATAACTTTAAATTTGTCAATGATAATTATGGATTTTCTATTGGTGATCAAGTATTAAAAGAAATATCTCAATTTTTGGTTAATTATCTGGAAAATGCGGGTACAGTTGGGCGTTTAGGTGATGAAGAATTTATGATCATTTTACCAGTTACAGAGTTAGGGGCTGTAGAACTGGCTGAACGTCTATGTGAGCAAATTCGTAATTTAGAGATAGATACCACTTCTGGTCCCATAAAAATTACTATTAGTATTGGTATGACTGTTTATCAACCTGATGATAAAAATTACACAGTTATGTTAAAGCGTGCCTATAATCTTCTTTATCAAGCTAAAGAGCAGTCCTGAGCCTTGATTACCAGCACTATTTATTACAAATCTCACTGAATAAAAATTCATCCATAAGATTCTTTGCTCTTGTCTTTATCAGTTGCTACATACAGTTCTAAACTGTAGATGAGAGATAAAAGCCTGTTGGGGGAAATTTTGTGAAAAAAGTTTTAGCAATTATTCTGGGTGGCGGTGCGGGTACTCGGCTTTATCCGTTAACTAAACTGCGCGCCAAACCAGCAGTACCAGTAGCAGGGAAATATCGCTTGATAGACATACCTGTTAGCAACTGCATCAATTCCGAAATATTCAAAATTTACGTTCTGACTCAGTTTAACTCAGCTTCCCTGAATCGTCACATTGCTCGTGCTTACAACTTCAGCGGGTTTAGCGATGGGTTTGTCGAAGTGTTAGCAGCACAACAAACCCCCGAAAACCCTAACTGGTTTCAAGGTACGGCCGATGCTGTGCGTCAGTACATCTGGATGTTACAAGAGTGGGATATAGAGGAATTTCTGATTCTTTCAGGTGATCATCTTTACCGCATGGATTACCGGCAATTTATCCAGCGTCACAGAGATACAAATGCTGATATTACACTTTCCGTAATTCCCATGGATAATCGTCGCGCCTCAGATTTTGGCTTGATGAAAATCAATGAATCGGGTCGGGTAATTGACTTTAGTGAAAAACCCAAAGGTGAAGCTTTAGCGCAAATGCGTGTTGATACCACTATACTGGGATTGACAAAAGAACAAGCCGAATTACAGCCATATATCGCCTCTATGGGGATTTATGTCTTTAAAAAAGATGTTTTGATTAAGTTGTTGAAACAATCTTTAGAACAAACGGATTTTGGTAAAGAGATTATTCCCGAAGCTGCTAAGGATCATAACGTTCAAGCTTTCTTGTTTGACGACTACTGGGAAGATATTGGCACAATTGAATCTTTTTATGAAGCCAATTTAGCTCTAACTAAGCAACCCCTCCCTCCCTTTAGTTTCTATGATGAAGCAGCACCAATTTATACTCGCGCTCGTTATTTACCCCCTTCTAAACTGTTGAATTGCCAAATTACCGAATCTATGATTGGTGATGGCTGCATTTTGAAAGATTGCCGCATTCAACATTCTGTTTTAGGAGTGCGATCGCGGATAGAATCAGGCTCTGTAATTGAAGAAACCTTAATCATGGGTGCTGACTATTACCAACCATCCGTTGAAAGAGAATGCAGCTTAGAATAAAATGATATTCCCGTCGGTATTGGTACAGACACCATGATTCGTCGTGCCATTATTGATAAAAATGCCCGCATTGGTCACAATGTGAAAATCATCAACAAGGACAATATTCAAGAAGCAGAACGGGAAAAACAAGGCTTTTACATCCGTAGCGGTATTGTCGTTGTTCTCAAAAATGCTGTAATTCCCGATGGTACAATCATTTAGTTCGTTGTCAGTTGTTCGTTGTCGGTTGTTCGTTGTTTGTTGTTTTACCACTGACCACTGACCACTGACCAATAACCACTGACCACTGACCAATAACCAATGACTAAATTAATTTTGCTAATTGGTCTTCCTGGTAGCGGTAAATCAACTTTAGCAAAACAACTACTGAGAGAATGCCCCCAGATAGAGCTAATTTCCACAGATACTATCCGGGGTCAGCTTTTTGGTTCAGAAGCAATTCAAGGACCATGGCCGTTAATTTGGCGGGAAATGGAACGACAATTACAACAAGCCATAATCGCCGATAAAAGGGTGATTCTCGACGCTACCAACGCCCAAAGGAAAAATCGCCGAGAAGTCATTACCCTAACCCGTAATTGTGGCTTTACTTATATCACTGGGATTTGGCTGAAAACTCCGGTTTGGCTATGTTTAGCCAGGAATCAACGCCGAAGTCGTCAAGTTCCTGAAGATATAATTCTCCGAATGTACCATCAAATCCGGGATGCTCCCCCCAGTGTAGAAGAAGGAATGGATGAGCTTATTTCCTTTTTATCATGGCAAGAGTACGGGAATTGCGCTGCTGTATTCAGCAAGAACCACACTTGATTTTGACAATTATTTGTTAGTTTAATATCAGCTTCTTTTGGACTGATATTCGACCCAATCAAGACTTTTGAATTAACAGTAAATTTCATATCTGAGAAAAAACATAACTTAAATTTCCACAGGAGGCTCGTAGATGGCTGCAACCGACTTTAAAGACTATTATGCAATTTTAGGTATTGGCAAAACCGCCACATCAGAAGACATTAAACAAGCCTTTCGCAAACTAGCCCGCAAATATCATCCTGATGTTAACCCCAATAACAAACAGGCTGAAGCCAACTTTAAAGAAGTTAATGAGGCTTATGAGGTATTATCTGACCCCGATAAACGCAAAAAATATGACCAATTTGGTCAATATTGGAAACAAGCTGGTCAAGGCTTTCCTGGGGGTTCTGGGGCGGATATGGGTGGTTTTGATTTCGGTCAATACGGCAGTTTTAATGACTTCTTAAATGAGTTATTTGGTGGTGCAGGACCCCGCAGCGGCCGACAAAGTTACTCTTCTCGAACTTCTACGAGCAGACAAAGTAGCAGTTTTAACGATGCTGCTTTTCAAGATGGTGGTACGCAGGATGCAGAAGCTGTGATTAATTTAACCTTTGCTGAAGCATTCTCTGGAGTTCAAAAACGGTTTAGCCTAGGAACTGAAACTATCGATGTACGTATTCCTGCCGGTGCTAAAACTGGGACTCGTTTACGGTTGAAGGGCAAAGGGCAAACTAACCCTATGAGTCAACAACGGGGAGATTTATATTTAAAGGTAGAATTACAACCCCATAGTTTTTTCCAAATGGAAGGGGATAATCTTGTTTGCGAGGTATTAATTACACCTGATGAAGCTACATTAGGCGCGTCCATAGATGTACCTGCTCCTGATGGTCATGTTAATGTTAAATTACCGGCGGGAGTTCGTTCTGGTCAATCTTTACGCTTACGTGGTAAGGGTTGGCCCCTGGCTAAAGGTGGACGAGGTGATCAATTTGTAAAGGTAGCAATTGCACCACCAAAAGAACTCACCGCCCAAGAACGAGAATATTATGAAAAAATCCGGGCTATTCGTACTTATAACCCTCGCAGTCATTTAGCACAGATTAAATTATAATGATTATTGAGAGAATTTACCGGGACTTTACGGACAAATTTTTCAGCAAACCCTACTTGTTTAAAATTTGAAATTTAGTCCCACATACCGCTAATAATTCCTTCATACTGATAATTATTAAACCCATGTTAATACCAGAAAGTTTACTGATTCACCACGCCGAAATTATTTTACCCAATGGTGAATCAATAATTGGAGATGTTCTGACTCAGGGAAGGCAAATAGTCCAAGTAGACCGGGAAATTACCAACGCTACACCTACATACACAATTGAGGCACAAGGGTTAACTTTATTACCTGGCGTAATTGACCCCCAGGTGCATTTCCGCGAACCCGGACTAGAATATAAAGAAGATCTATTTACAGCTAGTTGTGCTTGTGCTAAGGGAGGAGTTACCTCCTTTCTAGAAATGCCCAATACAAAACCATTAACTATCACCCAAGCAGCCTTAAACGACAAATTGGAACGGGCCGCCCAGAAGTGTTTGGTTAATTATGGCTTTTTTATTGGGGCTACGACCGATAATTTACCAGCTTTACTTTCTGCCCAGCCTACACCGGGTATTAAGGTGTTTATGGGGTCAATGCACGGACAATTATTAGTGAGCCAAGAAGAGGCGCTAGAGGCGATTTTTGCCCGGGGAAATCGGTTAATTGCTGTTCATGCAGAAGACCAAGCCCGCATTAATCAACGCAAACAGGAATTTGCTGGTATTGAAGACCCTGCTATTCATTCCCAAATTCAAGACAATCAAGCTGCATTGTTAGCTACACAATTGGCGTTAAAGCTTTCTAAAAAATATCAACGCCGGTTACATATTTTGCATTTATCAACAGCAGAGGAAGCAGATTTACTGCGTCAGGACAAACCGAGTTGGGTGACAGCAGAGGTAACGCCTCAACATTTACTTTTGAATACGAGCGCCTATGAAACTATTGGTACTTTAGCACAAATGAATCCACCTTTGCGATCGCCCCATGATAATGAGGTTCTTTGGCAAGCTTTACGAGATGGTATCATTGATTTTATTGCTACTGACCACGCCCCCCACACCTTAGCCGAAAAAGCCCAAACCTATCCTAACACTCCTTCGGGAATGCCCGGTGTAGAAACGTCTCTACCTTTAATTTTAACCGCTGCTATGGCAGGAAAGTGTACAGTTGCCCAAGTTGTACAATGGATGTCTAAAGCGGTGGCTGTAGCTTATGGTATTGCTAATAAGGGAGAAATTACCCCCGGTTACGATGCTGATTTAGTGCTGGTAGATTTGAAGAATTACCGAGAAGTGAAACGGGAAGAAGTTCTCAGTAAATGCGGTTGGAATTCTTTTGAGGGTTGGAATTTAACGGGTTGGCCAGTGACAACAATTGTCGGTGGTAAAATTGTTTATAATCACGGTGAGGTAAATACGCAAGTTAGAGGACAAGCTTTAACTTTTACTAATCCGTAGTTATTTGTCTGCGGTAATTGTAAATCTCTACTACACAAATAAAATCCACTTGTGAGAATTAAGAAAAAAATTAAGGTTCTTAAATCCATGCAGATGGGTTTTGTCTGTGTAGCGGTGACTTCCACTCGCCCAAGTTTCTCGCAACTTATGGTAATATTAAAATATACTACTATACTTGTTACCTCTGAGAAGTATGAGCATCTACCCAGATTTTCAAGCACAAGGCTATGAGGCTATTAGAGAACTAGGACGCAACCGCGAAGGTGGTAGAATTACTTGGTTAGCAACAAATCTTAACACAAAGCAACCAGAAGTAATTAAACAGTTTTGTTTTGCTCAAGCGGGTTCAAATTGGTCTGGTTCAGAAGCCCACGCACGAGAAATACAGGTACTCAAAGGATTAGATCATTCTGGTATTCCCAGTTACTTGCATTCCTTTGAAACTTCCGATGGTTTTTGTTTAATTCAAGAGTATATTCATGGTTCTACTTTAGCAGAACCTCGCAGTTTTTCACCAGCAGAAATTAAACAAATTGCTATTAAGATTTTAGAAATTCTGGTATATTTACAAAATCGGATTCCGTCGGTAATTCATCGGGATATTAAACCAGAAAACATTTTAGTAGATGCACAAATCAATGTCTATTTAATTGACTTTGGTTTTGCTCGTATTGGTAGTCATGATGTGGCTGGAAGTAGTGTCTTTAAAGGAACTCCTGGTTTTATTCCCCCAGAGCAAATGTTTAAACCCACAAATGCTACAGATTTGTATGCTTTGGGTGCAACTTTGATATGTTTATTAACAGGAATCAAGTCAACAAAAATAGATCAATTGCAAGATGAAGATGATCCTTATTTGATTAAATTTCGTCATCTTTTACCCCAGGTAAGTTTGCGGTTTATCGGTTGGTTGGAAAAGATGGTACAACCGAAACAAAAAGACCGATTTACTAATGCAGAATTAGCTTTAGAATCACTCAAACCCCTTGATGTTATTCGTGTACCAGCAGTTGATTTTAGTGAGACGGTTTTAGAGTTGAAAGCGAACAGGTTGGGGGAAAAATTAACTAGGGTTATTATTATTGAAAATTCTATACCAGATACTTTATTAGAAGGTAAATGGGAAGTAGCACCTCATCCTCAAGACCCACCCCATACACCAGAT
>Ga0164292_10004869_pt1 | contig 10939 bp, 13 predicted proteins | sample GEODES117metaG_FD_111486 | JGI IMG/M metagenome (GOLD analysis project Ga0164292, IMG submission 111486) | Eutrophic lake water microbial communities from Lake Mendota, Wisconsin, USA - GEODES117 metaG | ecosystem: Environmental > Aquatic > Freshwater > Lake | place: USA: Lake Mendota... | reverse complement strand
TGACGATGTGCTCAATACAGGCAAAACATTGGCTTTCTGTCTAAGACCATTTCTGTCAATTCCACTCAAGAAACTGCAAGTGGCGGTTTTGGTGGATCGTAACCACCCTAAATATCCCATTGCCGCCGATTATGTGGGTTATAGTCTTTCTACCACGCTTTCAGAGCATATAAAGGTAATTCTAAGTGATGAAAATGAGCTGGGGCTTTATATTTTTTAAACACTTTTAGTAAAATTATCAGAAAAATTGCTGCTTTAACTTCTGACTAATTATATTTACAAAAAATCCTCGTAATCTAGTGGATGACATAGTCACGTTTTTTACTTATATAATGAATTCCGAAGAAATCATTCAGACAGGCGGCCTTTTGGCTATTATTCTGATTGTGTATATCGAAAATGGACTTTTCTTTGGTTTTTTTCTTCCTGGTGACTATTTGTTGTTCTTGTCAGGTGTTTTTGTTTCTACAGGCTTATTGGAGGTATCGATTTTTGTACTTTTATTTAGTATCATGGCAGCCGCCATTGCGGGTTCTTTTACGGGTTATATCTCTGGAAGGTTTTTTGGAGACAAAATTCAGAACCGCAAAGATTCCCTATTTTTCAAACAAAAATACATCACCAAAACTCGTAAATACTTCGAAAAGTACGGTAGTCGTACACTCATAATTGCTAGGTTTCTTCCCATTGTAAGGACTTTTGCACCTATCTTGGCTGGTCTCGTAACTATGAATTTTCTCCGCTTTACTATTTACAACATTCTGGGTGGATTTATTTGGGCATTTAGTTTGGTGGGTGGAGGTTATTATTTGGGTATCAAATATCCGTGGTTGATAGATTACGTTCATTACATTATTATATTCTTTTTGGCTATCACCACTTTTACTGTTATCAAGGGTTATTTCAATGCACGTAAAGAAATGGATTTGACTGATGAAGATTAAGAGGTTTTATAGTCTATCAACTCCAGTTTTTCACCGTCAAAAGAAGCGTAAGAATAAAAATATATCCAATCACCCAGATTGATATACCTGCTATTTTTGTTGACTTCAAGGTTGAATTTGTAATGCCGGTGTCCAAAAATATAATATTCACGATGATTTTTTTTCTCTTCCTCTAAGCAATACTGAAACAGAATTTCATTGTCTGTAGATTCAAATACGTACACGTCTTTTTCTTTGTCGTGTTTTTGCCAAGAATGACTCGCCCAGGCGTCGCCCAGCTTTAAGCTGAGGTCAGGATGCAGAAGATTGCCAAACATCCAGCGACAGGTTTTGTTTTCAAAAATTTTTTTCAAAAACTTATATGCATAGTCACCAGGCCCGAGGCCATCGCCATGGCCTATCAAAAAACGCTTGCCGTTTATGCTATATTCCTGAGCTTCTCTGTACGTGGGAGCATTGAAGTTTTGCATGAAATAATCCTTCATCCACATGTCATGGTTGCCTGTGAAAACTACCAATTCTATGCCTGCATCTGTCAATTCAGCAAGTTTTCCAAAGAAACGAACATATCCCTTTGGAACAGTCCGACGATGCTCAAACCAAAAATCAAACAAGTCACCAACCAAAAAAACCACCTGAGCGTCGTGTTTGATTTGGTCCATCCATTGGCAAATGATCTTCTCTCTAACCAAGCTTTTTTCATAATTGGGAGCCCCCAAATGAAAGTCAGAAGCGAAGTATATTTTCTTGTTTGACCGGATAATTATTTCTTTCAAAAACAGTATTTTTCTTCAAAAATAATATTCAAAAATATTAAAATGCTATTATTTTGCTTTTTAATGTGAAATGCACAAGGTTTATTTTCAATCATTGCTGTTTTAAATTATATTTACACCTTAACAAAAAACGTTTTTAAATTATGTCTACTCCAAATAGAGTTCTCATAGCAGAGGATAGCTCGGTTATCCAAAACCTAGTAAAAAAAATTCTAGAATTTCAGAATTTTGAAATTACAGCAGTTAAAAATGGTGAGCAAGTGGTGCAGTTGTTAGAGAAAGAAAACTTCGACATTGTGTTGCTAGATATAAACATGCCTGTAATGGACGGTATGGAGTGCGTAAAGGCCATCCGTGGAATGTCGGAGACGGCCAAGTCCGGCGTGCCAGTAGTGGCCATAACAGGTAATGCAAGAAATTACACAGAAGAGGAGTTCAAAGAAGCAGGCTTCAACGACGTTTTGATGAAACCTTTGAATTTTGATAAATTGGTATTGGTGGTAAAGGGTTTAACCGAGAAGTAAAACCAACCGCTATGAAAATTACATTTTTAGGTACAGGCACATCAACCGGCGTGCCTGTGCTTACATGTAAGTGCGAGGTTTGTAGATCACTTGATTTTAGAGATAAAAGACTCAGAGTTTCTATTCTCATCCAACACAACGGCAAAAATATCGTCATAGATTCTGGTCCAGACTTTAGGCAACAAGCCCTCCGCGAAAATCTTCAGAGTCTTGAAGCTTTAGTTTTTACACACGAACACAAAGACCATACAGGAGGGCTTGATGATGTCAGGCCTTTCAATTATCTTTCAGGAATTAAAAACTGCCCTATTTATGCTCATCCGAGAGTATTAGAACAACTCAAAATGGAGTATTTTTATGCATTTTCTGAAAAACCTTATCCTGGCGTTCCAATCATTACTTGTAACGAAATTGACACCGAACCTTTCGAAATAGCAGGCTTGACCTTCAATCCAATCCAAGTATTGCATCACAAGTTACCTGTTTTGGGCTTCAGAATTGGCGATTTTACTTATATTACAGATGCCAACTATATTTCTGAAGTAGAACTTTCTAAGGTTCTAGGTAGCAAGGTGTTGGTTTTAAATGCTCTACAGCGTGAGCCGCACATTTCGCATTTTAATCTCAAGGAAGCCATAGAATTGTCTGAGAAAATTGGTGCAGAAAAAACGTATTTTACGCACATCAGCCATAAGTTGGGCCTGCATAGAGATGTAGAAATGGACCTGCCAGCTAATATTTCACTAGCCTACGATGGCTTATCATTTTCGCTTTGAAATGTTAGAACTACCTCCAAAGTATTACCATGCCAATTTCGAATATCTCCTGAGTTTTGTAAAAGAAAAATACAAAACCCTGTTGATAGAGCAGGAGTGGAGGTTTCTACGTAAATATTATTCACTTTCTGAGGATGCCCAATGTCTTTTTGTAAGATTTACCAATCGCAAGGGGGTGTTTTTCAAAACGGAGGGTCTGAAGTATGATGAACTTCAGGATATTCCTAATCAGATTACTTTACTGACGAAACAAGGTTTTATCACCCCTTTAGATTTGGAGGAGCACAAACTTTGGCTGTCAGAGATTCTTTCGGTACTCACTAAGGCTGATTTGGTGTTATTTTTTGACCTGAAAAGTCAGAAAAACGAAAAACGTGAAGTTTTGCTAGATTTTGTGAAAAACGAATTCGCAGTTTCGGAGATTTTTGGTAAAATAAATGCCCGTCAAACCATCGTAAAGATGAACTTCGAGCTGGAGGTTTCCTTTTTACGATTTTTGTTTTTTGGTAACAAATCAATGGATATGACAGAGTTTGTGCTGAGAGATATGGGCTTGATTCAATACTACCAACACTCAGACGACGACCTCGTGGCTAGGTTCGAAACCCGAAAAGATGCCGAAGACAAATGGATGGTTTCGGAGCAGTTTGTGGTTTTTGATGGCCTTAAAAATGAATCAACGGACTCTGAAATATTGGATTGGTACCGCAATCTTTTCCAAACTTGCCAAGATTTGAGTCCTATTGCCTTGCCCTCATTTCAAAAACTTCAGTTGAGAATTGGCAAGTATTTTGAACAAAGGAAAAATTATCAAGCCGCCATTGATGTTTTTGACGAAACACAAATTGTTCCTTCACGTGAACGAAAAACCCGTTGTTTGGTAAAACTAGGTTATATTGAAGAAGCCAAGGTTACTTGTAATGAAATGCTCGAGTTTCCCCAAAATGTGGATGAAGAATACTTTGCAGAGTATTTTTTGAAAACTTTGGAAGGTAAGAAAAATAAAAAGCAAACTACAGATTGGCTAAAAACAGCTGACGAAATAACCATAGACCGAATCTACCGCAATCAAGTGGAGTTGGGAAGCATAGAGTATTATCTGGAGTTGGGTTTTTCTGCTGGTTTTTCTGAAAATCATACTTGGCGTACACTTTTTGGTTTGCTTTTTTGGGAAATTATTTTTGATCCGAGCTTGGTTTCGTTTCATCATCCTTTTCAGCGACGGCCGTCAGACTTGCACCTGCCAGAGTTTTATGAAAAACGCAAAGAGCAAATTCACGGCCTATTGGATTCATTTGAAGACAAGGACGATTTCTTGGTTTATCTCTGGGATAATTTTCAAAGAAACGAGGGAGTAGCCAATCCTTTTGTAGTTTGGATGGAAGAAATATGGGAAATGGTGCGAGTGATGGTATTGCAAATAGACTTGGACCAGCTCAAGAAGGTTATGATAAAAATTGCTGAAAATATTGTAGAAAACTCCAGAGGGTTGCCGGACCTGTTGGTTTGGTCGAACAACCATTACGAATTTGTGGAGATCAAATCGCCCAATGATACATTGAGTAATCAGCAATTATTTTGGCTGAGGTATTTTAAAGAATTAGGCGTAAATGCCAAAGTGTTAAGGGTTAAATTTGATTAGCTCTAATATTAGGTAAAAACCATTTAACACGACATTAACAGTAGATTTTTTGCAAATAAAATTAAAAAAAGTTTACCTTTACGACAGTTTTTGATATGTTTAATTCTTGAATTCCTAAATAGAAAATGAAAAAATCACTTTTGTCTATCGCCTTAGTATTGGGTTTGATGACAGCGGCCAAGGCCCAGACCAAAATTCCACCGGAAATTCAGAAATTGTTGACCAAAAATACATGTTTGGCTTGTCATAATCCTGACAACAAACTTGTGGGTCCTGCTTATAAAGAAGTTATGAAGCAGAAGAAATATACTGCAAAGCAAATTGTGGAGTTAATCTACAAGCCTAAGCCTAGCAACTGGCCTGGTTACCCACCAATGGCTGCCATGTCTCAAGTGCCAAAAGACGAAGCATTGAAAATGGCTACTTGGATTGCTAGTTTAAAGTAATTTTAGTTTGCATAAAGACATAAAAAAAGGATTGCCGAGGCAATCCTTTTTTCGTATTAGATATTTCTAAAATTAAGCTTCCACTACTTCGGCTACAACGCTCACCGATACTTCTTTCTTAACTTCCTTGTGTAAGTCCACAATCGCTTTGTAAGTTCCTACAAATTTGATATCCTCTATGGTTATTTTTTTTCTATCAATATTGATGCCTTTAAGTGCCAAAGCATCAGATATTTGAATACTCGTAACCCTACCGAAAATCCTTCCGCTTTCGCCAGTTTTCATAGTAATTACAAATACTGAATCACCGATTTGCTCAGCAATTGCTTCAGCGTCAGACTTAAGTTTTTCAGCTTTGTGAGCTGCTTGCTTAAGGTTTTCTGCCAATATTTTTTTATTTGACGGAGTTGCCAAAAGAGCGTATCCTTGAGGGATCAAATAATTGCGACCATAACCTGGCTTTACGTCTAGGGTATCATTTTTGTAACCTAAACCTGCAATATCTGTTTTTAATATTATTTCCATTTTAAATTAAATTAATTCATTAAGATGATTACAATCTTACTTTCTTGTTTTGAGTCTTATTTCAGACCGTCAGCTACGTAAGGCAACAACGCCAAGTGACGAGCACGTTTGATAGCTGTTGATACTCTTCTCTGGAACTTCAGGCTGTTGCCCGTCAATCTTCTTGGAAGAATTTTACCTTGCTCGTTCAAAAACTTCAAAAGGAAGTTAGGGTCTTTGTAATCAACATACTTGATCCCCATTTTTTTGAATCTACAATACTTTTTGCGATTAAGCTCTTTTCTTTCGACTTTTTCGTTAACTAATGACATAATGTTAATGTTTTTAAATTTCTTACTCTGTTACTGGAGCTTTGGTTTTTGAAGCACCACTTTTACGACGTGCTGAATAAGCAGCAGCATGTTTGTCGAGTTTAGTAGTAAAAAAACGCATTATACGTTCGTCACGTTTGTACTCGGTTTCTAGCGTAGCCACCAATGTAGGTGCGGCTTTAAATTCAAACAACTGATAGTAGCCCGTGGTTTTGTGCTGAATTGGATAAGCCAATTTCTTCAGACCCCATACTTCATCGTTAAGGATCTCAGCACCATTATCAGTTAATACTGACTTGAATTTGTCTACAGCGTCCTTTATCTGGGCTTCAGATAAAACGGGAGTTAAAATGAACACTGTTTCGTACTGGTTTTGAAACATTTTACTTGAAAAAATAATTAATAAAAAATTTTTATTTCCGAAAATCGGACTGCAAAATTACAGCTTTATTGTTGAAAGTCAAATTATTGACTCATAATATTTGAAGTTTCTTATTATTAGGTTCTGGTTTTAATCTAAGTTATTTTTATTGTATAAATTATTCTCTATTTTTTTGTATTTTATTTATTTTATTTTCTATAAATAACATTTTATCGGTGATTAAAATTTTTGACATAGGCATAAATTTTAACTTTGTCTTTGTATTTATACTGAATATTAATTTAAAATAAATCAATGAAAACTGTAGATTCTTTTGATTTTTCAAACAAAAAGGCTCTTGTTCGTGTCGATTTCAATGTCCCGTTAAATGACAGACTTGAAATTACTGACGATACACGCATCAAGGCCACTATCCCTACCATAAAAAAGATTTTGACTGATGGTGGATCATGTATTTTGATGTCGCACCTTGGCAGACCCAAAGATGGTCCAGTAGAAAAATATTCTCTCAAACACTTAGTTGCTCCTTTATCGTTAATTTTGGGCGTACAGGTGAAATTCGCCGACGATTGCATCGGCAAACAAGCTTCTGACCTAGCCGCGGACCTGAAGGCAGGGGAGGTTTTATTGTTAGAAAATCTAAGATTTTATAAAGAAGAAGAAAAAGGTGATGAAGCTTTTGCCGAGAAACTGTCAAAACTTGGCGATGTTTGGGTGAATGATGCTTTTGGAACTGCTCACCGTGCACATGCTTCTACTGCAGTAATTGGTCAGTTTTTTACGGATAAAATTTGTGGAAAAGTGATGCAAGCTGAAATAGATAATGCTCAGCATATTCTTGAAAGTGCAGAAAAACCTTTTACGGCTATCATGGGAGGTGCAAAAATCTCGGATAAAATATTGATTATTGAAAGACTTTTGGATACTGTAGACAACCTAATAATAGGTGGTGGAATGACTTACACTTTTACCAAAGCATTGGGTGGAAGTATCGGAAAGTCGCTTTTGGAGGCTGATAAGCAAGATTTGGCTCTAGAGATTTTAAGAAAGGCCAAAGAGAAGGGTGTAAATATCATCATGCCGCTTGATAATGTTTGTGCAGATGATTTCAGCAACGATGCCAACAGACAAACTGTAGTGACTGGTCAGATTCCTGATGGCTGGGAAGGCCTTGATATAGGTCCTAAGAGCATAGAATTGTTCATAGAAACAATCAAAAACTCGAGAACAATTCTTTGGAATGGCCCAATGGGCGTTTTTGAGTTTCCTAATTTTGCGATAGGTACAAATGCCATAGCAGAAGCTGTGGTGGCTGCTACGGAAGAAAACAACGCCTTCTCATTAATTGGAGGCGGGGATTCAGCATCTGCTATCAACAATGCTGGAATGGGCGACAGGGTGTCTTACGTGTCAACCGGCGGTGGGGCATTGCTGGAGTATATGGAAGGCAAAGTTTTGCCAGGTGTAGCTGCTTTAGACTAACAATGATTATTTTTTTTCATATTTAAAAGGAAAGCTTCGGTTTTCCTTTTTTTTGTCAAAAAATTTAGGATAAAAATTGAAAATCTGAATATAATCGAAACAATTGGGATTAAGCAACAAACGTAGTAAAGTTGCTGCCGTCAAATTGTAGTCATCAGCTAAAATGTAAGTGCAGACAAAAAGCGTCAGTCACTATGCAGCGTTCACTGGGCTACGGGCACTGAACGGAGTCCAAGTGAGCCGAAGTGTGGTCAATGAATGATGGTCACCGAGCGGCGTTCACTGAGCGAAGCCGAAGTAGGCCGAGGTGCTGTCACTGAGCGGCGGTCACTGAGAGGAGCTAAAGTGCCATACCCCAATCCTCCCATTTCCACCGGCAGCCACACATTTGTTGTCTTTACAACTTACCACATGAAATGATTCTTGGTCTTTTACAATCCAAGTTTTACCATTGTCAGTGGAAAGTGCTGTCCCGATGGTTCCAACGCTAATAAATTGAGCGTCATTTATCTTTGAAATGCATTCTGTGAGTCCATTTCTTTCATAATTGCTTTGGGTTTGCCAAAGATTTCCCCCGTTTTGTGTAAATGCATATTGTAGGGTAGGTTTTTTATCGTGAACATAGTCTCCACCAACAATAATCCCTTTATTCTTAGAAAAGAAAAAAGTGCCAAATATACCTAGACTTTGACCCGATTCGAATGGAGTTTCTAAAACTTGCCATGTTTTACCCGAGTTTTTTGAATGGAAAATTCGGTTTTGAGTATTAAACCAAATGCTATTTTTCCAGATAGAAATACAGGAATTACTTGCAGCAAATGAAGCTTCTCCAACCATTATATTGGGTAAGTTTTGAATCCTAGTCCAAGTTAGGCCTCCATCTTTGGTCTGCAATAAGTAGGGTTTCGAGTCTATGGCATCACCCAAAATAAATCCATTTTTTGAATCTTTGAATTTTATAGTATCAAAAAACACCCCCTTTTCTTTTTTATCCAATACGACTTCCCAAGTCAGACCGCCGTTTGTAGATTTAATACAAAATGCCTTTCCCTCAGATCCGTCTCCAGAACTAATGGCGATGATTTCATTTTTATTAAGCACCGCAATACCCCTAAAATCGAAATCAGAGAATCTATTTGGACAAACATTTTTCCAAGTGGTACCGCCATCGGTACTTTTTAGTATGCTACCTTTACTCCCCGAAACCCAAATATTGTCCGCACCAAGTCTATCTATGGCTCTGAAAGATGCCTTATTTTCGATGCTTTGAATTTTCCACTGAGCATTTGCGGTTAACGAAATCAAAAGGAAGAATAAGAATCTCATGTTATTTAGTTTGTATCTATTACACAAATTAAAGAAAATAATGGCAGCTTTTGTTATTTTTGCAGCATGTTGAGAGCTATTAAGTATTGTTATTTTCTATTGATTTTTTCTTTTTGTGGTGTCTATGCTCAAAACTCGGCCCCAAGAGTAGAAATTACCCCTGACGAAATCCTGGCAGATGGAAAGTTGGAGGTGCGTTTATTTGTAATAGGCACTCCGTATAGTGTTGGAGATTTTCCAGAAATAGAGGGTTTTAAGAAAGAAAATAGAACCATAAAGCACAGCCAAATACGGATTAACAAGAAAAAAGAGGATCAGCATCAGATATCTCAGTACTATACGCCAGAGGTTTCTGGAAAAGTCATCATACCTGCGTTTGAAATTTTGGTTAACCAAAAAACTTGGGAAGTAGGGGCTAGGCAGGTGACTGTTCTAAAAAAAGAAGAATATAAAAGCGAAAAGGATATTGAAATAGATCAAGTTGATTTTGAGGTGGAGATTTCGAAGAAAAGAGTTTTTGTAGGCGAGGGTCTCATGTTGAATATCAATTTTTATCTTTCAGACAAAACCACCTCGCAATGGCAATTTCCGACTAATATAGGAGCACAAGTCGAAGGATTTGCAAAAAGAATAAAACCCAACGATTGCCTTGAAAGTAGACTAAATATCTCAAATTTGGTTGGTAAGAAGGTACTTATAAAAGGCGAGCCCTTTACGGTTTATAATTTATATGAGGCCGTTTATTACCCGCTTAACGACAAAGATGTGCAGTTGCCGTCATTAGAACTTCTAATGCAAAAGCAAAAAGGGGGGGATTTTGTGAATATGACCCTGAAATCAAAGCCTCAGTCTGTGGTGGTTGAAAAGTTGCCTGAACATCCTTTGAAGGAAAAGGTGCCCGTAGGGGTTTTTCGGTTTAATGAGCAATTAAACGATGAAAAAAAGCAATTTACGGGTAATAGTTTTGAGTATACTCTTACTGTGGTGGGTGAAGGTAATTTTAGCGGAGTAAATATTCCCAAAGTGGAAAATAGTAAACAGTTTGACTTTTTTGAATCAAATGTGGTTACTGAACAGTCTTCTGGTGATTTACTTGGTTCAAAATCAGTGGAATATAAGATAATTCCCAAAGAGGGAGGCGAGTTTGACATGGCCAATTATTTTAGTTTGATTTTTTTCAACACGGCTTTGGCAAGATACGATACATTGAAATCCAAGCGGGTGGTGTTGGTTTCTGGAAAGGCACTCTACGAAAATATAGAAGTAAAAAAAGATATCTTTAGTGGTATTGAAAATTTAAAAACTGACGAAAAATCGTATAATTTCAGGGAAATAGCTAAAGTTTTCGCCAATTTTGTGGTTGGTTTAATGATTTTGATGTACCTATATATTTTGAAAAGTAAAAACAAAGGTCAATGAGTAGTACCTACGGTAAGATATTTAAGATTTCTACTTTCGGAGAGTCACACGGAAGAGCTATTGGAGTGGTGGTAGATGGTTGTCCATCGGACGTTGATTTTGATGAGCTGCTAATTCAAAACGAGTTGGATAGAAGAAAGCCCGGTCAGTCACGAATTACCACCCAACGAAAGGAAGCAGATAGTTTTGAGGTTCTTTCAGGCGTTTTTGAGGGTAAAACCACAGGAACGCCTATCGCTTTGGTTATTTTTAATGAAGACCAGAAAAGTAAGGACTATGCCCACATTGCTGATAAATTTCGCCCTTCTCATGCTGATTTTACTTATTCTACCAAATATGGCATAAGAGATTAACGTGGTGGAGGCCGTAGCTCAGCCCGTGAAACT
>Ga0164292_10004868_pt1 | contig 10939 bp, 7 predicted proteins | sample GEODES117metaG_FD_111486 | JGI IMG/M metagenome (GOLD analysis project Ga0164292, IMG submission 111486) | Eutrophic lake water microbial communities from Lake Mendota, Wisconsin, USA - GEODES117 metaG | ecosystem: Environmental > Aquatic > Freshwater > Lake | place: USA: Lake Mendota, Wisconsin... | reverse complement strand
CGTCGGGCCGCGGATGCGGGCCAACGTGCCGCGTGACGGCGGCTGTGACCTGCCGGGCGACGTGCGGATCACGGCGGTGGCCGGAGTGCCGCCGATCCGACCGGGAACGAGGCTCGGCGTCGGCCTGGTGATCTATGACGGCCGGTTGCATCTGACGACGGCCTGTGCGGCCGCGGTCGTCGGCGGGTCTGCCCAATTCCTGCTCGCTGAATCGATCCGTGCCGAGATCCTTGCCTGTGCCGATGCCCTGCCTCAATCCCCCGATCGTCTTCCAACCGGAATGCCCGACGACGACGCCTGACGATCGATCGCGCCGGCTTTCCCGCGCCTGCGGCCGCGCCGACGCTTCCCTCGGGTGACTCGGGATCGACGGGATCCGACGCCTCCCCCTCACGGACCGGCGATTCCGCCGGGGGCATTGCGACACACTCCGGTGAACTTCTACATTCTCTTCCCTACCGTCGTGCATCGTGCCGCAGGGCTGCTTCTCCCATCGCCACTCCGTCCAGCAATGATTGACATGCCTGCGGTGGATCGCCGCCACCTGCTGATCACGGGTGCCACCGGCCTCCTCGGCTCCTACCTCGTGCGGGATCTCCTCCTCGACGGTCAGCCACTGGCCGTGATGGTGCGGAGGAGCCGCCGGGAATCCCCCGAGGCCCGCGTCGAGCGGATCGTCCAGGACTGGGAACTCGAACTCGGCAAGAGGCTTCCCCGCCCCCGTGTGATCACCGCCGATCTCACGCAAACACGCTGCGGGCTTTCAGAACAGGATCTCGGGTGGATCGGTCGGCACTGCTCCACGCTCCTCCACAATGCCGCCAGCCTCAGCTTCCGCGGGGGTGATCGCGCGGCCGAACCGTGGCTCTCGAACGTCACCGGCGCCGCCAACGTCCTCGACGTCGCAAAGCTGACCGACATCGAGCACTTCCACCACGTCTCCACCGCCTATGTGTGCGGACTGCGTGACGGCACCGTCACCGAGGACGAGCTCGACGTCGGGCAGGAGTTCGGCAACGACTACGAACGCAGCAAGGTCGAGGCCGAGACGATGATCCGGGCCGCGCGGAGCCTGACGAGTGTGACGGTCTACCGCCCCTCGATCATCGTCGGCGATTCGCACACCGGCTTCACTTCCACCTACCATGGACTGTTCGCCGCCCTGCGACTCGGGCACACGCTGCTCACGAAGGTGGTCGTGGGTGCGACGAGCTGCCCGGCCCTGCTGCGGCTCCTCGACATCGAGCCTTCGAACCACAAGAACTTCGTGCCGGTCGACTGGGTGTCGGCGGTCATCGCCCACTGCGTGCAGAGGCCCGAGGCCCGCGGCCGGACGTTCCACCTCACCCACCCGGAACCTCTTTCCTCGATCGCGGTCGGCACGCTCGTGCAGGAAGCGGTGGAACGCTACTCGAAGGCCGCGTCTCCCGATGATCCGGACCTCCGCGACGAGCAGTGGTTTGCCGACAACCTCGCGGTCCAACTCGACGTCTACCGCTCCTACTTCCGCAACGACCCGACCTTCGACCGGAAGAACACCGAAGCCCTGACGCGGCATCTCCCCTGCCCGACCCTCGACCATCCCCGGCTGATGCGGATGGCGAAGTTCGCCATCGAGGAGGATTTCGGTCGTCTGCCCCGATCCGCCCCCCGCGAGCGGTCGATCGGAGCGCCGGTTTCCTGAGCCGCCCGCCGCAGGTCCGCCTGTAGGCATCGTGACGGGAGCGCACCGGGTGCCGACGGCAACGCCCCGCCGGCTGCGATTGGACCCCGCACGGTGCTTGGTCGATCAATCCGGAAGGCAGCCGTGTGCCGCTCCCCGAAGGGGAGCTCGACGGGCTGGCAGGGGCGGCCCACCGCCGCGGCAACGGAGCGACGACGGCAATGGCGAAGAACACGTGGCGGATCGTGACACGGGGCACGGACGGCGAATTGCTGATCCGCGACTTCGATTCCCCCGAGCCGCTCCTCAAGACGCACGTTCAGGTGGGCATCGACGACTGCAGCACCGACCTCGAACTCCGCGGGGCTCCCGTGTTCCGATCCCTCGTCGGACCGATGCCCGAGGGGAGCGACGTGATCCGCTACGAGACCCCCGAGGTGTTCGAATGCCTCACGAAGGAATGGGCGCTTCCGAAAGCGCCGCGCCGCCGCGTCCGCAAGTCGGCCGCGACGGCCACCACCCCGGTCACCGACCCTCCGGCTGCCGGGTGACCTGAAGCCACCCGGGTCCGCCACGCGGCCCCGCGACCTCTCCGGAGCGAAAGCGTGTCAGAGACCGTCTTCTCGCGGATCATCGCGGGAACCATCCCGGCGCGGATCGTCCACGACGACGACCGCTGCCTGGTGTTCCACGACGTCAACCCGCAGGCTCCCGTCCATCTCCTCGTGATCCCCAAACGTGCGATCGTCAACGCCGCGGCCCTCGAGCCGGGCGACGAGGCGCTCGTGGGCCACATGGTGCTCGTGGCAGCAGAGGTGGCCCGCAAACTCGGCATCCACGATGGCTACCGGCTGGTCTTCAACTGCGGGCGGGACGGGGGGCAGTCGGTCGACCACCTCCATCTCCACCTCCTCGCCGGCCGGCCACTCGGTTGGCCGCCCGGCTGAAGCCCGGGCGCGGGATCACTGCCACCAGCGGCGGAAGGAGTCGAAAAACCCGGTCCTCGTCCGCACCGCGGCCGGCTCGGTGTCGGCTCCCCGGCCGTCCGCGGCCGACGTCTCCCCTGCGGCGCCGTCGACACGACGTCCCTGGATGCCCGCAGCGAGCGCGGCCCGGTCCGCGGCATCGTCGCTGACGAAGGCGTCGAGGAACCTCGGCCAATGGGCGTCGAGGTCGAGTACACAGGCCCCCAGGTCGCCCGACGCGAGATGATGGTCGGCGAGGGCCAGGACCTTCGACAACTGCACGCGTTGCGACTCGTCGAACGCCAGATCGAAGATGCGGACGTCGTCGACCTCGACGGTCCCTCCGGCGAGCAGATCGAGCCGGACGCGGAGCGACTCCATACCCCGGGTCGGCAGATCGTCGACCTGGAGAACGAACTGGGACCACTCCGATCCCAGCGGCCGCGCCGCAGGTGCCTGGCCGACGGCGGCGAAGCGGTAGTACTCGCGATCGTCCTGAAGGCCCTCGAGCGCGATTCGCAGGGCCGGCTGGGGCTCGCTCGCCTCGAGCCGCAGCCACATCGCGATGCTCAGCCTGCCGGTGGCGGGGGGGGCGAACGGATTGCTCCGCAGCGTGGCCAATCCTTGATCGGAACCGAACGCCACGGCCCGGCCGGTGCCATCGGGGGCGCCGGGAACGATCCGCAGCCGCCCGCGCTGCGGCTCGAGCAATTCCCATCCAGGCACGCCAGCCTCGTGATCGGGGTACTCGAAACCGGGATTGTCGAGGACCGTGAGCGGCGCGGGCATTTCGAGAGCCGCCCGCCGATGCCGCAAGCGGGCGAGATCGCGTTCCATCCGCTCCGCCAGCCCGGCATCGAACGCGACCCCCGCTCCGCGGAGCGTCGCCGGCCCCACCCCCGTCACCACGCGCGTCTGCCACGGCCCGAGCTCGAAGCCGACCGATCCACCGGCGTCGGCGGCCAGTGGGACGGTCGAGACGCCGTCGATCAGTCGGGCGCTGACGCCGGTCGTGTCGAGGAGCGCGCGGCAGCGCACCGGCGAGAGATTCGTGACGAGAACGGCGCCCCCCGATGCACCGGCGACGGCACGGATCACGAGCGGCGGCGGGGGATCCGGGATCGTCTCGAGGCGGTCATCGGGGAGCGCTGCGAGCATCCGCACGAGTTCGTGATCGAGGTCGTCGGCCTGCCGGAAGGCGAGGGCCGCGTCGTACACGCGCTCGCAATCGGCAGCCGAGATGATCTCGGCGAGCATCCGTCTCCGGGCGATGCCGGTGCGGACGGCGTGGACGCGGGTCGGCCCGGTGCCGGCCGCCCCGCCGAAGGCACCGGTCGCCACCACGGGGCGGAGGTCGATGGTGCCGGGTTGCTCGATCGCCACCGCCGCCCGACGCCGGGCCCGCGACGCCGCGGCTCCCGAGGCGCGGTTCATGGCGCGGAGCGTGTCGCGCTCGACCATGTCCTCGGTGGCGACATGGACATGCGGCGACACCCACACCACCGTATCGGTCTCGGTGAGCTTCCCCGGGTCGAGACCGATCTCGCGGCAGATGTCGGCCGCGGAAGCCTCTTGGGCGAGGATGGGGCGGAATCGGGATGCCAGATCGCCCGAGGTGAAAAGCGACGAGGGGACGATCGACAGTGTCCGGGCGCGGTCCGTGGCTGCGATCCGACCGGCGAGGCGACCGACGAAGTCGGCGATCATCGCGCTTCGCCACTCGAGCCAGTCTTCGCGAAGCGGGCCTTCGACGAGGGCGGCGCGGACGGCGAACCGGCGGTCATCGCCCCGCGATGCATCGGGCCCCGCAGCCGCCACGGCAGCGGCGGCTGAGGGATGAGCGGCGACGAACCGCGAGAAAGTCACGTCATCGAGGGCCCAGGCAACGCCGGGGAGGTGGAACCAGCCGTCATGCGGCACGACCAGCGCGATCCCGTCGACGGCGTCGCGCCCCTCGAGCCGGCCGGCGAGTTCGACGACGAGTGACTCGATCGCCGCCTGCACGCGTGGGTCGAGGATGTTGTAGGAGGCGGTGCCCGGCGTGCCACGCCGCGGCCGGCCATCGCGACCGACGCACAGGAGCCCCGCCGAATCGGCGGGCACCGCGGCGAGTCGGGACTCGACGGCCAGAAGCGGTCCGTTACAGGTGATCCCCGGCACGAGCCGCAGGCCCTGCCGGCGGTAGACGCGACAGAGCAACTCGACGAGGTCCTTCGGCTCCGGCTCGAGTGGCGATTCGAAACCACCGATCCCATCCCACCGCGGCGACGTCGCCGCGATCGTCGACGGCCAGGCCGCGGCTCCCTCTGCATAGACCGTGACCATCGCCCCGGCGGCCCCCTGGGCCGCGAACCACTCGGCGCTCGTCCGCGCGGCGACAAGCGACGTGCGTCCGTCGGCGTGCAGCCTGCCGCCGGACGTATCCGCCCGGAAAGGACCGCCGAAGCCGTCGAGATCGGGCATGCCGATGATGCCGAAGGTCGAGCGATGGGGGGGCTGCCCGCTCGTGACCGTGGGGAGATGGGCGGGCCCGGCGAGGATCCGCACCGTGCCGAACGACGCCGGCGCCCGCGGTGACGCGTTGCCGATCACCACCATCGGTGTCCGTGTGTGGGGCCAGAAGGTGCAGGCATGGCGGCCGAGTGCGGTCGAACCGGACTGCCCCTCGACGTCGAATCCCCCCTGGTAGGTCGCCACCACCGTCGACCCGACCTGCTCGAGCACGGTGAGGAAGACGGTGGCGTCATCGGCGAGAGGATGGTCGACCTCGAGCCGGTGTGGCGTGCCGGGAACGGCGCCGGAGAGTTGGATCGCCTCCCAGGAGGGCTCTTCGGCGGACCGCGACGGCGGGAGTCGGAACATGGCCCCCGCGGGATGCGGCTCGAGCATCGAATGACCGGAGGGAAGCAGACCGGTGAGCCGCGGCACGACGGACGCCACACCCGGGATACGCGGGATCGTCACCGACGGGAGTGGCACTTTCGGAATCGCCACCGGCAGGGGAACGGTCGGCAGACTCTGGGCGGCCTGTCGCCCCATCGATGGCAGACGCCTGAGGCGCTCCATGAGCCGCGGACTGCTCGGGTCGAGTTCGACGATCACGCGCCAGTCCCCGTCGGCGGGCCTCTGCCCGGGGACCGTCGCGGTCACCGCGACGACTTGAACGCTCCGCGAGGCGAGCGGACGTGCCCAGCGCAGCCCCCCTCGCTCGGTGATCTCCATCGACACGTCGAACACCCCTTCCCGGGGTGGCAGCGGGACGTCGATGGCGAGCGGCTCGAAGCGCTGCGGCGGCCCAGAGGGACACGTCTCGCCGGGGAGCGCCGCGCGCTCGTGGAGGACCCAGGACCGGGCATGCGTTTCGGTGCCGTCGGCCGCGTCACGGACCTTGACGCGGAGTTCGACGGTCGCGCCGCCCGCAGACCGCGGCGGCAGGAGGGGATCTATCCCGATGCGGACAGTCTCCCCCGGGGACCGCAGCGACCCACCGTCGAGCTTCACGCGGATCTCGTCCCCCGGGGCGCGGCGAAGGGTGAGTCGGTTGGCATCGTCGTCGAGCGGCTCGTGGACCGAAGCCTCGATCAGGTCGGCGACGGCGACCTCGGCATGGCTGGCCTGGTCGGTGCGGCCATCCGGCACGAGGTCGACCACGACGCGCGCCGTATGCCAGTCCGCGACACCGATTTCGACCCCATCGAGCACACATTCGGCCGGTTGATGGACGAACAAGGTCCGCCCGACGGCATGGATCCGGGCGGCGGCGAGCGGATCGGCGGAGACCAGGCGCCAGGAGAAGGCATCGGTGTCGGCAGACGGCAGCGGCGTACTCCCGTCACCGGCCGCGCCTCCGACGACACGAATCGTCCCCGACCAGCGTCGCGGCTTTCCTCCGCCCCACAGCACCCGGATCGCCACCATCGGCGAACGCTCGGATCGCTCCGCGGCTCCATCCCGGAGCGACTCCGGCGGTGGCAGGGGTGTCACGGCCTCCGACAGCGACGGTTCCGTGGCCGGCGCGCCGCGGCCGGCGAGGCCGATCAGGAACGACGCCAGCAGGAGGGCGACGAACGGGAGTCGCGGGTGTGCGGAGCGGTCGGGCATGGGCGCGCAGGGACGTGGCACCGGGGGTGCGAGCGGACGGGGGGGGGAGAATAGCGGGCCTGCCCACCCCTCACCACCGCTGTTTCCGCGGGAAAAACACCCTTTCTACCCCGGTTCATCCCCCTGTCCGCCGAGCGGCATCGTCCAGGCGACGAGATCCCTCCGCCGGGCCGCGGCGGCGATCTCCGCCATCCGTGCGACCACCCCGGGGCAGCGGGAGTGGACGTCGACCAACTCGAAGTAGTCATCGGGCTTGGCATGGAGGCGCGGAGACCGTTCCCCATCCGGGCCGGTCGACTCGACGTACGACCAGGCCTCGGTGACGACCGCCGTACCCGCCGGCGCCACGCAGAGGACGCGGTCGCGCGGAGGATGCTTCCAACCGTCGAAAAGCCCTTCCAACGATCTGGCTGGCTCCCCTCCGCCCGGCGCGGGTGGCACCGCCTCCTCCCGTGCAAGCACTCCCCGGAGGGTGGCCCCGAGGTCTGCCGGAAGCACGAGGCCCGCATACCGCTGAGCAGCCATCCGGCCTCGGGCATCGACGAAGATCGCCGGCAAGTGGATGCTCTCCCCGAGGGGCAATTCCTCTCCGTCACCACCCGGAACGCCGATCACGCCGTGGAGCCCGAGCGCCATGCCGCGCACACCGGCGAGGCACACCGTCCATCCCGATGAATCCGCCGTGGCACCGGGAAGAGCGGCGAGGAAATCGCCGATGCAGCGGTCGAGGAGCGTGACCTGGGCCGCGAACCGCTGCCGGTACCCGACGACGAGATCGGGGTCATGATCGCGCCCAAGCCGCAGCGAAGGGACCGCCACCCCCTCGGGGGGCGGAGGATCCTCCGGATCGACGTACGGCGCGAGAAACGACTCCGGTGCGTCCCATGCGAGAGCGAGGCTCCCGGCGTGAACCCACACGAAGCGATGGTCGCCGCAGGTAAGCATCTCGCGGGCCGCGGCGAACAGACGGCCGGGATTGGTCCCCTCGATCGTCCGCGCGGCCCGGCGGGGGAGGTAGGCGTCGACGACTTTCGTCACCACGCCTGCCGTCGCCTGGGCCACGGACTCGGCGAAGCCGGCATCGTCGGTGACGATCACCGGTGCGATCCCTGCCGCAGCGGCGACGGCAAGAACGCCTCCGCCGATCGCCTCGAGCGTCTGCCGCGGATCGAGCGTGGGGGCGATCAGGCGATCGAGAACGATGCCACTGCCGGCGAGGGTATCGAGGGCGGGAGTCGACACCCACGTCGCTCCCCAGGCCGGGAGGATCCAGGCCGGGAGCCGGTCGATGGTGACAAGGAGGAGCCGCGGGGACCCCATTCCTCAGCCGATCCCATGCATCATGCGTCGGATCCGTGGGGAGGCGGCGATGAGGATCACGCCGGCGACGGCCGGGATGCACGTGTAAATCAGAAAGAAACCGGCGAGTCCGTAGCGTTCCGAGATGCTGTCGATCATGCCGCCTGTCATGCCGGCGAGATAGTTCGCGATGGCGGATGCCAGGAACCAGATCCCGAACATCAAGCCCACCAGCCTTGCCGGAGCCAGTTTGCTCACGTACGACAGTCCGACCGGTGAAACGAACAACTCACCGACGGTATGGAACAGATAGGTGATCACGAGCCACCACATGCTGAGGTTCGCCGTCTTGGCCCCCTTGTCAACTCCCATGCTGGCCAGCGCCAAGACAGCGAATCCGGTGCCGAGGAGGATCAACCCGAGGCCAAACTTCACCGGCGCCGAGGGGTTCAGACGCGTCTCCCAAATTCGTCCCACGAGCGGTGCCAGCGCGATGATGAAGAACGAATTGAGAATCTGGAACCACGACGCCGTGACTTCGATCTCGCTCCCTCGATCACGGGTGACCACGGCCGCCTGACGGGTCGTGTACGCGTCTGCTTGCTCGGCGGGGATGAGACGGAGCTTCCCGGAGCCGGCCTTTCCTTCAAGATCGACGACGAACACGGAGTCACCCTCCTTGAGCGGAGACTCCGTGAGCAGCGCCGCGCGGACGGTCGCTCCCGAACTCCCATCACCGCCGGCATCGACGGTTGCCATCGGGGCGATGTCGACGTCGTAGGAACGCATGTTGAACTCGCGGTTGAGTCGCCACGCCGCCGCACCCCAGATGATCACGAAACTGAGCACGATGCAGGCGTTGGAGAGGGCGATCCGGTTGTGCGTCGCCGCCACCAGACGGAACAGCACCCAGGTGACGATCCCGAGTGGGATGAGGGTGAGCAACGCGTCGACCCAGAAGAACGCCCGCGCGGCGGATCCCGTCAGGAGTCGCGAGGTGTAATCCTTCGCGAAGATGTTCATCGATCCACCAGCCTGCTCGAAGGCCATCCAGAAAAAAATGGAGGCGAAGGAGAGGATGCCGATGACGATGAGCCGGTCGCGAACCACCGTCGGATCGGCCAACTCCTCGTCGACCTTCCGGCCCATCGCCGCATTCGTTCGGTCGGGAGCGAGGCCGAGGTCACCGAAGATTCCCTGGCCGAACTGGAACATCAGCATCCCGAGAAACATGAAGATCCCCGCGAGCCCGAATCCGTAGCTCCACGACACCTTCTCACCGACATACCCACAGAACAACATGCCGAGGAAAGCACCGGCATTGATCCCCATGTAAAAGATCGTGTACGCGGAATCCTTCTTCTCGGGATGATCCTTGTAGAGATGGCCGACGATCGACGAGATGTTGGGCTTGAAAAAGCCGTTGCCGATGATGAGCAACGCGAGTCCGCAATAGAACGAGGCCCTCGATTCGAGGGCCATTGCTGCATGACCGAGCGTCATCAGCAACGCGCCGAGGAGGACGGCCCGCCGGTACCCGAGGAAAGCATCGGCCGCCATGCCGCCGAGAACCGGCGTGACGTACACCAATCCCGTGTACCACGCATACAGCCCCAAGGCCTCCTGACGCGACCATCCCCAACCGCCTGCAGCGTGGTCGCTCACGAGGAACAGCACGAGCAGCGCCCGCATGCCGTAGTAGCTGAATCGCTCCCACATCTCCGTGAAGAAGAGCAGAAACAGTCCCGGCTTGTGACCGAACACCGAGGCGTCTTGTTCCGGGGATCCGGCGACGGCATGGGCAGCAGACATGTTCATGGGGATTCCGTGACGGTTGACGCGAGGAAGAGGCTCCGTCCGGTCCCGTCCCCTGGGGAAGACCCGCCCCTGGCAGACGGTCCCGACCGGAACCGGGTCGTCAGGATACCGCGAACGTCACTGGTGGCCAAAGCCGAGGCAAAGCCCCCTCGCCGCATACGTCCTGCGGCCAGCCCCCACCGGGCCGGCGAGTTGACGGCGTCGCCCGCAGAGGGCTAGATTCCCCTCCCATTCCTCTTCCCCACGGACATGCCACCGATGAGTCGTGACGCCGCTTTGTCCCGTCGTGCCGACCGTGAACGGCTCCAGACGCTCATCCAGCCCGGTCCGACGCATGTCGGAACCGGCGTGTTCGCCCGGCGGCGGCTGAAGTCCGGGATGGTCCTCGGCGAGATCTTCGGCCAGGTCTGCGACGACCATCCCGAGGACCCGAGCTACTGCATGGAATTGCCGAGCGGCAAGGTCCTCGAGCCCTCCGCCCCGCTCCGCTTCCTGAATCACAGTTGCGATCCGAACTGCGAACTCTTCTATTGGTTCGACGAGGACGACCCCCAAGTCGTCGTCGAGGATCGCCTCTGGCTCCAGACCATCCGCGATATCGAGCCGGGTGGGGAACTGCTCATCGATTATTGCTGGCCTGCCGACGCCTCGATCCGCTGCCGTTGTGGCGCGGCGAATTGCCGAGGTTGGATCGTCGATCCGGATGAACTCCACCTCGTGAAGGACCGCGACGCATGCCGGGAGGAGACACAGGCGGCCCCGACCCGGGCTGGCGACGCCGGGTGATCCTGGCGGTCGTCGTCTGTTCGATCCTCGCTGCGGTGGGTCTCTCCCGGCTGCAGATCGACGACGACCTGCGGTCGCTCCTCCGCAATGGCTCCGATGACTTCGTCGTCGTCGACGAGATCGCGGAGCGATTCGGCGCCCCCGACCGCGACTGCATCGTCCGCGTCTCCGCCACCACAGGTTCGCTGTTCACCCCGGCCACGCTCGAGCATCTCCGCGAACTCGTCGACGATCTGGCGTCGATCGAGGGGGTGGAGGAGGTGCGGTCGATGTTCGACATCCGCCGGCAGGGGGCCGCCGGGGCGCT
>Ga0164292_10004867_pt1 | contig 10940 bp, 6 predicted proteins | sample GEODES117metaG_FD_111486 | JGI IMG/M metagenome (GOLD analysis project Ga0164292, IMG submission 111486) | Eutrophic lake water microbial communities from Lake Mendota, Wisconsin, USA - GEODES117 metaG | ecosystem: Environmental > Aquatic > Freshwater > Lake | place: USA: Lake Mendota, Wisconsin... | reverse complement strand
AGTAGTTGGAGATAGTGCATCTCAAACATTCTACATAAATGGTTCACAGGCAGGAAATACAATTGCTTTCGGTTCGGGTGGAAGAACACATTGGGGGTGGGGTAATAATGATACCGCTGGTCAACCTTTTGGACATGTTGCAAATCTTTATTTGTATAACAGAAAATTATCAATTGAGGAAATAACACAAAATTATAATGCAATAAAACCGACTTACGGATTATAAGAATATAAGATATTTATAGGATATGGCAAACTTAATAAGATTAAAACAAATAGAGAGTGGTTCTCAATTAAGTACCGCAGCATCGGTTGGACAAGACTTTAGTGCATCGGTATTTGAAATTATAGATGGAGCAGGTCTTGTTTCATCATCTGCACAAATTAATATCTTACAAACTACCAATTTTGTTGCGTTTAGTTCTTCAATTTCAACTTCGTTTGGAAATGTTTATACACAATTAGCATCTATAACTGGTTCAATAGAAACTGGATTAAGTGCAAGTGTTGCAACTTCGTTCTCACAAAGTAATGCGATATTTACACAATTTAGTTCATCTATTAATACACAAATTAGTGCAAGTTCGGCTAATACACTTAATATCTCATCATCGGTAAATACTAGATTAACTAATTTAGAATCATTCAGTTCTTCATTGGATAATGGATTTGCAACTGATGCGGAGTTAACATTATCACAATCAAATATTAACATCGACATGGGTGAATGGTAAATAAAATAAATATAACATACCAAACATACGATTCGTAAAAAAAAACATATTTATTAAAGTATAATCGTAACCAAAACCAAAAAAGATTAACCAACGCAATATGGCACAAATAATTAAACACAGACGCGGTAGTTTAGAAGCCCTATCCGCCGTAACCTCATCACTTCAAAAAGGTGAATTGGTAATTGCCTCCGGCTCAACAAACCTATCGGTAACAAACGGAGCATCCATTGTATTTGCAGTTCCAGAAAATGGACAGGTACAAGCGGTAAATAGATTTCTAGTAGGTAACGCCGCTCCAAATACATTTGCTGCCGGAACTTACAACGGATTAGTAAAGGGTGTTCCTTACTATGCAAGTGGTAGTTCTACTTTATATTTGTTGGGTGAAGGAGCCAATGATATTCCTGATTTAACAGGTAACATTACTAACTTTAGTTCATCGGTTTCTGCATCAATAAGTGCATTATCTGCATCAATTGGTGGTGGTTCAATTGGTAATTCAGTAAGTTTATTAAATACTTTTAGTGGTTCACAATTAACACAAAACGCTACATTAGCAACTTATACGGGTTCAGTTGATACTCGATTAACTGAAATTGGAGTTGTTAGTGGGAGTTTGATTTCTTCAGCAAGTGCAGCAGCAGTTGCAGATGCGAATCAAAATTTATTTACGCAATCAGCAGAAACTAGATTTACTGAAATTGGTGTAGTTAGTGGTTCATTGATTAGTTCAGCATCGGCAGCATCAGTTGCAAACGCAAATCAAAACTTATTTACTCAATCAGCTGAAACTAGATTTACTGAAATTGGAGTTGTTAGTGGTTCATTAATATCATCTGCAAGTGCAGCTAATGTTTCAATAACAAACTTAAACTCATTTAGTGGTTCTCAATTAACTCAAAACACTGCATTAGCAACTGTTACGGGTTCATTAATCTCTTCAGCATCAGCTGCAGCAATTGCAATTGCAAACTTAAATACAAATAGTGGTTCTTACGCAAAATTAAACGGAGGTAATCATTTTGATGGAACACAAGTAATAACTGGTTCAGTTTTCATCACAGGTTCATTAACTGTATATGGTTCTTCATCATTTGCTAACGTATCTGCATCTATTGTTGAAATTGGAACTAATGTAGTTAAATTAAATACCGCAACACCAGCAGTTAGATTTGGTGGAATAACGGTAGCAGATAGTGGAAGTGGAGCGGGTGCAAGTGGTTCATTATTCTGGGATTCTCAAGATAATCATTGGATTTATCAGCACCCATCGGGTGGTGCAGAATCAGGTTTCACTGCAAGATTAATATCCGGACCTGCAAATTCTGGTTCAATAGGCGATGAAGCAGGGCTTACTGCTGGTAAATTGGTGGTTGCAAGTGGTGATGACAACATTAGTGATTCAATCGTTACACAAGCATCTGATAATTCAACAATTTCGGTAGCAGGTGATTTGGATGTATCTGGTTCAATCATTGTTGATAACACAATAATTGGTCCTGGAAGTATATTTTTACAACCTGATGTTAGCGATTCTTCGAAAAAACTTGAAATTTATAATACCGCCCCATCGGATGTTCATATTAAATCAACCAGTGGACAAACATTTTTAGGTGATGATACTAACTTTGTAAAAATTGATGATTCCGCACAAACGATAACTATTACTGGTGTAAATGGTGTATTCATTAATAATTCATTAGATGTAACTGGTCCAATAAGTGCATCAGCAGGATTTAGTGGTTCAATCGCAGGTATTGGAAACGTAACGGCATACTCTTCATCGGTAAGTGCTTCATTAGCAGCAATCGTTGCAAATGTGGGTAGTGGTGTTGGAGTTTCAATTGATAACTTAAACTTATTTAGTGGTTCACAATTAACACAAAATGGTACATTAGCAACTTACACTGCTTCAGTTGATACAAGATTAACTGAAATTGGTGTAGTTAGTGGAAGTTTAATCGCTTCGGCATCAACTGCTAAAACAACAAACGATACACAGGATGTTAGATTAACTAATATTGAATCGTTTAGTGGTTCACAATTAACTCAAAATGGTACATTAGCAACCTATACTGGAAGTGTTGATACAAGGTTAACTGAAATTGGTGTAGTTAGTGGTTCATTGATATTATCTGCTTCAGCAGCTAAAACAACAAACGATTCACAGGATGTTTCGATAACAAACTTAAACTCATTTAGTACTAGTGTAAACATTTCTGTTACGGCGTTAAATAGTTCATCGGCATCACAACAAACATCTATTGATGCATTGAATAGTTATACTTCTTCAAATACATCAACAAATGCTTTAAACGCGTTTACTGCATCGGCTGAAACTAGATTTACTGAAATTGGTGTAGTTAGTGGTTCATTAATCTCTTCAGCATCAAACGCTGCAAGTAGATTAACTACATTAGAAGGCACAGGTACAATACAAGGTTTAGGTACTGGCAATAACGTAACATTTGCAAAAGTAACAACGACGGGTGATGTAGTAGTAGGTGGTGATTTAGTAGTACAAGGTAATACCGTAACATTAAATACCGCAACATTAGTAGTTGAAGATAAATTAATTACATTAGCGAGTGGTTCAACATCTTCCGCAACCGCAGATGGAGCAGGATTTGAAGTAGCAGGCGCGAGTGCAAACTTTATTTACCAACATTCAACAACTGCATTTACTTCATCAGTAGCATTAATCGCACCTGCGGTTACCTCATCCTTTAATTTAGGTTCGGCAGCAGGAAGTTCTAAAAGAGTAGCATTCCGAAACACAAATGGTAATTTGGATTTAGTTCCGACCGCAAGTATAGCTGGAGATTTACTACAATGGGATGGTACTGATTTTGTAATGAGTAACATAGTTGATGGTGGTTCATTCTAAATAATAATCCCCTTCTTTAGGAGGGGGTTTTTAAAAATTATTAATGGACAAAAAACATCAAATATAATGGCTCAAAAAATATTACAAAAACGGTCGCTGACATCAGGAAAAGTTCCTGACACTGGCTCCCTATTAGTAGGTGAGTTAGGTATAAACGTATATGATGGTAAGGTTTATTTACATAAATCTGGTTCTTCACAATCAATTGAAACATTAGTTACTACCAATTCAACCACAACGGGTTCCATCTATTTAACAGGAACGGGTTCATTTGGAGAAGCTAGTATCACATTTGACGCAAATGTTGGACAAGATTTATATGTAACTAGAGATATCATTGGAAATGGTGATATTGATATAGCAGGAGCAGTATCTGCATCTATTGTATCAGCATCTGTATTCATTGGTAATGGTGCTCAATTGACGGGAGTTACCGCATCAATGAGACCTGATGATTTTGATTTCAATTCAGAACCATTTGCAGGGACAATCGGATATATACAAGGTAGTGGTTCTCTTTACAAAGTAGCAACTACACCAACCGCAGTAGAATTTAGATACAACGATGAAATTAGAGGAACTTTTACAACTACAAATGGGTTTAGTGGTTCACTTTATGGAATCGGTGATGTATTAGCATTTAGTGGTTCAGTAGCTAATAGATTAGCAGCTTTAGAATCTGGTTCAGATGCAGGAGAATTTTAAACAATTATAAAAATATTATATATTTATAAAGGTACTATACATATAGTACCTTTTTTTTGTTACACAACTTAAAAATCTATAGACCATATATATGGCACAAAGTATTATACTAAAGCGTTCATCGCTACCTGGAAAAGTACCCGATACGGGCTCATTAAATGTTGGTGAAATAGCAATAAATACTTACGATGGTAAGTTGTTTATTAAGCGTTCGGGAAATTTAGATTCTATTGAAGGAATTGTAGTAACGAATTCAACTACAACAGGTTCAATAACTCTAACAAAAACTGGTTCATTTGGTGAATTAATAGTAGTACAAGATGCCAATATTCAAAGAGATTTATATGTAACAAACGATATTATTGGTGCTGGAGATATTGATATTACTGGAAATATTACTGGTAGTTCCGCATTATTAAGTGGAAGTTTAATATTAAGTGGTTCACAAACCATAACAAACAATTTAACCGTATTTGGTGAAGTAAATGCACGACAATTTAATATTAGTGTAATTTCATCATCTATAATTTTTCAAAGTGGTTCAACTAAATTTGGAGATACATCCGATGATATACATTCATTTACAGGTTCAGTTTCCGTAAGTGGCTCCTTATTAGTAAATGGAACAGAAGTAGGAGTAGCACCTGGCCCAAATACATTTGATTTTAATTTAGACCCAGAAGCAGCAGGAACTGTAAACTTTATAGAGGATAGTACAGGAAATACACAAGCAATTGCTAGAACTGGTTCTTTTGATGTTTTAGTAAACGGAAATACTTATTTATCAGTTAGTGCATCTGCTATAAATGTAACAACAGGTAGTATAACTGCAAACTATATGCACTTGGCAAAATATATTTCAGAATCAGGTGATTTAGATTTTAATATTTAAGATATTTATACAAAACAGAAATAACAATAAATGGCAGCTATATTTCAAATAAGAAGAGGTTCGGGTTCAGTATCATTAAGTGATGGTGAATTATATGTAAACAAAGGACCTGACTCGTTACAATACGCAGTAGGTGATAAAGAAATTACTTTAGCAAAATTAGATGAACTGAATACTGGTTCATTATATTTAAAAGGTGGAATTTCTGCATCTGGAGATATTACTGCATCAAATTTATATGTATCGGGTAATGTTGTATTAGGTGGAACAATTACAATTGGTGATTCTACATCAGATAATGTAATAGTAAACTCACCATTTAGTGGTTCAATTATTCCATCAGGTTCAAACGTATTTGATTTAGGTAGTGACACTTATAAATATAGAAATATACACGCAACATCTATATCAGGAGCAATAGCAGCAACAAATGGTGTGATATCTGGTTCATCTCAAATATCTGCATTATTAGATTCTTTAAACTCATTCAGTAGTTCACAATTAACTCAAAATACTGCATTAGGAACTATTAGTGGTTCATTGATTAGTTCAGCATCAACTGCTAAAATTACAAATGATTCACAGGATGTTTCAATAACTAATTTGAACTCTAATTCTGAAAGTGTAAATATTTCAGTTGCAGCATTAAACTCAAAGACGGGTTCATACGCAACTACTGGTTCTAATATTTTTATTGGTAATCAAACCATTACTGGTTCCTTAACTATTAGTGGTTCATCTACTTTTAGAAATATAGGACCAACAATACTATCTGGTTCAGTTTTAGTGAGTGGTAGTATTAATTCCGATGGGTTTGAGTTAGATGCATCATTGACAACAAATATACCTGCGTTAAATTCTACATTTAATTCAGATTTTTCAAGTTCTGCTTCAACCTTTATTAACAAATCATTGGTATTAGGTGATGGTAAGGTATTAGTAGCTGGTAGGTTTGAAAGTGTAGATGGACATATTACCAATGATATAGCAAGATTTAATTCAAATGGTAGTATTGATACTTCTTTTTCTTCACCTATATTTAGTACAACAATTGGGGGTGATACTAGTGGATTGATAAACACATTTGTTACCCAGTCTGATGGTAAAATTATTGTAGGTGGTACTTTTAGTAGAGTTAATAATATTTCAAGAGCAGGACTTGCAAGATTAGATGTTAATGGTTCATTGGATGCAACATTTGCAGTTCAGTCTTGGGGTTCATTTGGGGAAGTTAGAGATATTGTAATTCAAAACGATGATAAAATAGTTTGTGTAGGTAATTTTACATCAGGAAGTAGACGAGTAAATTCAGATGGTAATCTTGATACTTCTTTTGATATAAATCAAGGAAATTCTCAACCAACCGCATTCAATAATGGGGAGTTTCATTCAGTAGCATTGTTGGATAGTGGTTCCGAACAAGCAATTTTAATTGGTGGTGAATTTCAGGCTTGGGGTTCATTTTCTAATTACAAATTTATTGTAAAACTTCATCCTAGCGGTGCTTTAGATTCGGGATTTGCTGGTACTAATTTAAATATAGCTACTGGTAATAGTTTAGATAGAATTAAAAAAATTAAAGTAGGTGATGCCTACTCCGTAGGTGATAATGGTTATATCTATATTGCTGGTAGATTTAGAGATACGTTAGCAGGACCAAATGTTAGGAATGCTGGATTTGCAAGATTAACAACCGCAGATGAAGGTAATGGAGCGGGTGCGTTTGATAGTGGATTTAGAACATATATAAGTGGTTCAGACCAAAATCTTTCGGGTGTATCCGTATATGTAAATGATTTTGATTTCTACGATAGTGATAAAATCCTATTAGGTGGTAACTTTATCACCGTTGGTATTCCTGGATACTCTACCACATCCGCTAACAGATTTGCAATAGTAAGTCAAAATACTGGTAATATCATAAGTGGATGGGCTGCTTCAGGCAGTGCTTCTACATATAATTTAAACACTGGTAGTGTAAATTCGGTAACACTTATTCCTTCTACCACAAATGTGTTAGTAGGTGGTACATTTACTAGTGCTAGTTCCCCGTTAACCGCAAGAGAAGGTTTGGCAAGTTTGAAATTAGCTGGATTAGGTAATGTAACAACTACATCTGAATACACAATTACTGCAAATGTAAATGAATTATTGATTAGTTCATCTAATACATACTTTAGTGGAAATATAACTGCATCTGTAATTAGTGCCTCATTCGTAGGTGATGGTAGTGGATTGACGGGTGTAACCGCAGAAGATGTAGAATTTCAAAATATTTTAAACAAACCAACACTAATATCTGGTTCATCTCAATTAAGTGGAACTACTATTACGGATTTAACTATTATTAATCTAACAACCGTTAATGAAACTGCATCCGTTATATTTAGTAGCGGTTCTAATCGATTTGGCGATTTTGGAGATGATACACATTCATTTACAGGTTCAGTTCAGATAAGTGGTTCAACTATAATAACAGGTAGTGTATCAGCAACATCATTTAACGGAACAATAAATGCAACAAATGATGTAGTATCGGGTTCATCGCAAGTTGATATTACTTTAACAACTAATTATACAACATTTAGTAGTTCAGTTGCAACATCAATAAGTGCATCAGTTGCAGCAGGAACTCCAACTTTTGAAAATATAACTGGTAAACCTGCAGGATTAGTAAGTGGTTCATCACAAGTATCTACATTATTAGATTCTTTAAATACATTTACATCATCATTTAGTGAATCAGTATCCGCTTCCATAGCCGGATTAGCATCATCATCTGGATTCATTAACTATGTAACTAATAGTGTTCAAAGTTTAACTGGAATTGAAGTTGCGGATTATAGTACAGATGTTGCAGTTACATTTATAAATGGAACTTTAAAATTTATATTCGGAACTCCGGCAATACCAACATCAATAGCAACATCTTTAAGTGGATTTGAAACTAATAGATTTAATAATGTAAATGATGCATATATTGTAAATGGTACTTGGAGTAATCAGGGATATACATTGGTAAGTGCATCTTTATATGAAGGTTCTACCTTATTAACTGAAGTTGGTAGTGGAACATCACTATCATACAACGCAACAACATCTGGTTCACACACATATAGATTGGAATATACTGCAAGTTCTCCATTAGATGGTACTTTATATAAAACTTCTACTACGGCTACTGGAACAATTTCAAAATCAAATCCAGCAGCACCAACTTTAACTCCAACTGCAACCGTACAATTAGGTGCAAGTGGAAATCAAATAGAACAAGGTGCAACGGGTAGTATTTCATTTACATCATCATCTGCAAATCCTTCTAATAATTGGAATTTAGTAAATACTACAACAAATGTGGCAACACCATATTATGTAACAGGTTCAGCAACGGGTTCTACTTCAATTAGTATAACTGCAACTGCAAATTACGAATCTCCATTAGGTGAGAATATTCCTGATTTAACAACAACATCAACTGCAACTACTACTTATACAAAAATTAGAAGTTTAAGATATGGTGCGAGTACTGCAACATCGTTTACCGAAGGTGAATTAGAAAATATTGGTGCCTGGGATACTACATTGGGTGGTAATATTGGAACCATTGCAAAAGGAACAACAACGGCAAGTGGACAAAGTGTAACAATAACTTGGACTGGTGATAAATTCCATTACATAGTATTTGATTCAGCAAGAGCAAATTTAACAAACATTACATCAGCTGGATTTGGACTATTTGGTTCGTTTACACTAACAACAGTTGGTAGTTATAAAGTTTATAAGATAAATACTTTGCAAGCAGGTGGTGCAGGAAGTAGTATAACATATACATTAACATAAAATAAAAATAAGAAATGGCAATTATATTACCTAGTGGTTTTAACATAACAAATAGTGACCCAGTCGATGCTAGATTTAGTTTAGCTGACCAAACATCCCGTTACGCTTTATCATCTGCTAATGTATATGAGGGGTTAATAGTTTTTCAACAAGATAGTGGTTCAGTTTGGATATTAACCGATAGCTCAAATGTTGGAAATGATTTTGGTTGGACTCAAATACAAATAGGAACTATAGCTACTGCCATATTTTCGGGTTCTTCAGAAATTGTAATTGATGACTTAAATGGATTCGTTAATTTTCGAGATAGTTTGCTTGGTGATATTGCTGAAAAACTATCTATAACATCTTTTAACGAATATACTGCAAGTCAATCAACAGGAAGTTTGGCAACAACGGGTTCAAATTCATTTATTGGTAATCAAACTATAAGTGGTTCATTAAATGTAACTGGTTCGGTTAATATTAATAATGTTATTAAATTAACACCCGTAACAACTTTCCCAAATGGAGAAGCTGGAATGTTAGTAGCATCATCATCGTATGGTAAAACAAATTTATATATGTATGATGGTTCTGATTGGAAATGGTTAGTTACAGGTTCAATCGCATAATTTTATATAAATCCCATTCCAACCACTATTATTAATTCAATTAATCAAAGAATTATTGGCTAAAATTTAGAGTTTAGAAAATAAATAAATATTTATATACATAACATAATTAATCGTACTAAAAAAAAGGTAAACTAGATGGCACTTAAATTTAGACGTGGGACAACCGCACAACAATCAGGTTCGTTAGCATTCGGAGAACCATTCGTAAACACAACATTAGGAACTCTATTAGTCGGTGGTCCAAACGGAGATATCGTATTATCGGCAACAGGTACAGGCAGTACCGGAAATTTCGGACCAATTTCAGGTTCTGGGTTAGATATTACTGGAAATGCAAATATTGCAGGTAATTTAACATTAGGTGGAGCAATTACAATTGGTGATGCATCATCCGATACTATTAATGTAATAGCATCTGTAAGTTCATCAATTATCCCTTCAATCACAAACGCATTTGATTTAGGTTCTGAAGATTATTTCTGGAGAGATATTTATGTTTCAACTGGTTCAATCAAATTTGTTGGAGCAGCAGGAAACATAGTAGGTACTTTAACAAATATTGGTAATGGTTTAAATTTGGATGCGGGTATAGTTACAAAAGGTGATAGTTCATTTGGTACATCATCATTAGCAGTAACATCAATAACAGGTTCATTAAGAGTTAGTGGTTCAATTACAACAATAGGTTCTGCAACTGCAACATCATTTAATGGTACAATAAATGCAACAAATGGTGTAGTAAGTGGTTCATCACAAATAACATACGCAAATATTAGTTCAATACCATCGGGAATAATTTCGGGTTCATCTCAATTAAGTGGAACTAGTATTACAGATTTAACTATTATAAATTTAACAACTGTTAATCAAACGGCAAGTGTTTTATTTAGTAGTGGTTCAAATAAATTCGGTGATTTTGGAAATGATACACACGAATTTACTGGTTCAGTACAAGTTAGTGGTTCACTTACAACAATAGGAACATCAACTGCAACATCATTCAATGGTACAATAAATGCAACTAACGGAGTAATCTCTGGTTCATCTCAAATATTAGATGGAAGTGGGTTAGTAAGTGGGTCATCACAAATAACTTTACAATCAACTACCGGATTTACTGCTTACGACACCGCATTAGCAACTATTACTGGTTCATTAATTACATCTGCATCAGCATCTAAAACTACAAATGACTCACAAGATGTAAGTATTACAAATTTAAACTCTGCAACTGCAAGTTTATTGATTGAAACTGCTAATTT
>Ga0164292_10004866_pt1 | contig 10940 bp, 10 predicted proteins | sample GEODES117metaG_FD_111486 | JGI IMG/M metagenome (GOLD analysis project Ga0164292, IMG submission 111486) | Eutrophic lake water microbial communities from Lake Mendota, Wisconsin, USA - GEODES117 metaG | ecosystem: Environmental > Aquatic > Freshwater > Lake | place: USA: Lake Mendota... | reverse complement strand
TCCTGCAGCTCGACCTGCGCTTGGGTCAGGGAAACGTGGTTCGGATCGCGGCCGGGACGGCGGGGGAGGGTCTGGGGATCGCGCTCCAAGCCGGCCTGCAGGGCGGCCGAAAGGGAGCCAATGAGGCGCTCGTGCCGCTTGCCGAGGTGGACCTGCGCCAGAATGGCGGGCCCGCTCTCCCCAGCTTCAGCAGCCTCACCGATCTTCAGGAGGAGAGCGTTGCCGCAGACCTTAAACGGCGGGGTATCGAGGCGGCGCGCCTGCTGTTCCCGCCAATGCCAAATCGCGTGCAAGACCGTGAGCCCGGGGCCGCGCAGGCGCTCGCTGCGGCCAATCCGCCAGTCGTGCTCGGTTGCCGGAGCGAAGCCCTCGGCGCCAGACGCGAGCTGGGCCCGGCACTGCTGCTCCAGCCAGTCGAGCCGGCCCAGTTTCTTGAGCTCACGGGTGAGGATGTCGCGCAGCGCCGGCAGGTGCCAGACGTCGAGCGCCGCATAATCGAGCAGCTTGCGGGTGATCGGGCGCCGGGACCAGTTGGCCTTCTGGCCGTCCTTGTCGAGGGCCACGCCGAAGTGCTGTTCCAGCAGCGAGGCGAGGCCGAAGCGTTCGCGGCCCAGCAGTTGGGCGGCCAGCATCGTGTCGAAAAGGCTGCGGGGCTGAAAGCCGCAGAGGTCGTGGAGGAGCCGCAGATCGAAGTCGCTCCCGTGCATCACCAGATGCTTATCGGCCAGCGCCTCCCAGAGCGGACTCAGGGAGAGCCCGGGGGCGAGTACATCGACGAGGAATACCTCCTGCCCGACGAGGAACTGCAGCAGGCAGACCCGCGTCTTGTAGTGGTACATATTGTCCGCCTCGGTATCGAGGGAGACCTCGTCCACGCGGGCGAGCGCCGTCAGTAACGGGCCGAGCGAACCCGGCTGGTCGAGCAGCAGGTACGAGGCAGGGCGGGGGGTGGGGGGAGTGGCCGGGGCACCGAACAGACGGCGCAAAGGCGACGGCAGGAGGCGGGAAATCATCTGGACTGGGCGGCCTTATCCCACGCCAAGAGGAAGGCTTCAATCAACAATGGGAGATCCTCGTGATAGCCCCCCTCCAGCACCGCCGCGGCCGGCCGACCCGTCTCTCCGAGCCAAGTCCCGAGCGTCGCAAAGTCCTCGCGCTCCAGCATCATAGAGGTGAGCGGATCCTTCGCGTAGGCGTCAAAGCCGGCGGAGACGAGGATCAGGTCCGGGCGGAAGGCCACCACGGCGTCGAGGGAAGCGCGCAAGGCGGCCATATGCTCGGGCCGCGGCGTATGGGGAGCGACGGGCCAATTGCGGACATTGGGGCGGAGGTCCTTGGTGCCCGTGCCGGGATAACCGGGGAACTGGTGGACCGACGCGAAGAAGAGGTCCTCTCGGCCGATCAAGATGGCCTCGGTCCCGTTGCCGTGGTGGGCATCGAAGTCCCAGACCGCGACGCGGGCGGCCCCCAACCGACGCTGGGCAACCAGAGCGGCGATCGCGACCTGGTTGAGGTAGCAGAAGCCCATCGCGCGATTGTCGGTCGCGTGATGGCCGGGCGGGCGCATCAGCGAAAAGACGGGCGCGGCCCGGCCCTGAGTGAGGGCGTGTTGCGCGGCCTCGATGGCGGCGGCGACCGCCCGGCGGGCGTGTTCGCCGATGCGGGGGAACCAAGGGGTATCAGCGTCGAAGTCCCGCCCCGCCTCCAGGGAGCGCACGAGAGAATCGACGTGGGCGAGCTGGAGCACGGAGTCCGTCGCGGTGCCCGGGCCAGGTTCGCGCCAGAGCCAACCGGGTTGCGCGCGGCGAAGGTGGTCGACCGAGCGGAGGACGCGGGCCGGCTGCTCGGGGCGCTGGGCGGAGCCGTATTCGGCGCAGCGCGGATCGTGGAACAGGAGCATCGGGCGGCACGCTAAGCGGAGCCCGCGGGCGAAGCCAAGCCGCGGGTCATTCCGGTGGCGACAAGGCCCGTTCAAACGACCATAGCGGGAGGATGAAGGTGATCGTGCTATGTTCCGGGGGGATGGACAGCGTGACGGCGCTGCATTGGGCCGTGCGGGAGCACACCGTCGTGGCGGCGTTGAGCTGCGACTATGGGGCGAAACACAATGCGCGGGAGTTACCTTACGCGGCCGAGCAGGCGCGGCTGCTCGGGGTACGGCACGAGGTGGCGGCGCTCGATTTTCTGCCCCGGCTGTTCACCTCGGCGTTGCTGCAAGGCGGGGCGGAGATCCCGGAGGGGCACTATGCGGATGCGACGATGCGGCAGACCGTGGTGCCGTTCCGCAACGCGATCCTGTTGTCGGTGGCCTGCGGGTTCGCGGAGAGCGTGGGGGCCGAAGGCCTCGTCATTGCGGCGCACGGAGGCGACCATGCGATCTATCCGGATTGCCGGGAGGAATTTATGCGGGCGATGGGCGAGACGATGCGGCTGGGCACGTATGCGGGCATCGCGCTGCTGCGGCCGTTCATTGCGTTGGATAAGGGCGCGATCGCGGCCTTAGGCGGGCAGCTGGGGGTCGATTTCGGGCGCACTTGGTCATGTTACCAGGGGCGGGAAATCCATTGCGGCCGGTGCGGGACGTGCGTCGAGCGGCGCGAGGCCTTCGCGCAGGCGGGCCTGCCGGATCCGACGCGTTACGAGGCCGAGCCGCCGCTGCCGCCACGGCCGGCGGGGTAGCGGTGATCGGTGTAGCCGGGGCGCGCCGCCCCGGCCAAATGGAACGACGCGACGACGCGTAGCGCGATCACGGCGGCGCAGCAGGATGGCTCTGCGGACGGCGTTACAGTCTGCACCTACCGGGGCAACGTGCCCCGGCTACATCGATCCGATGGCGGACGAAAAGCCATTCGGATGGGAGCGGGGTCTGGTGTAGCTGGGGCGCGCCGCCCCGGCAGACAAGGACGCAGCGCAGAGGGCGGAGCAATCCCCTCAGCGTTGCGGGATGGCTGCGCCGGAGGCGCGGCGTTCGGCGATGACCGGGGCAACGTGCCCCGGCTACACCAAACCTAGGCACCCGGCCCAAGCCCGATCACTCGTACCGGGCGGCGCGGCCGAGGTAGTTGAGCATCCAGATTTCCTTCCAGACCCGGTAACGCCCCGCCGCCGTGAACTTACCCTCGTCCTCCCGCTGGCCCTGCGGGTGAAGGAAACCCAGCTCCGTGTTCAACTGGTCTAGCTCCCGCTGCGCCGCGTTCAGATCGGCAAGGGGCTCCACCGCGAAACGTACCGGCGTCACGCCAGCCCGCTCCATCCGCCGCCGATGCCGCGCCAGCAGCGCCGGCAGCGAACGCCGCCACGGCAGCCGCTCCACAAACCAATTTTCCGGAAAGAAGCCCGCAAAAGGGATATGGAGGTTATCCGTCAGGTACCGCCGTCCGTCCTCCGTGACGGAGGTGACCGCGTAGCAGGCCGTGATCCCGCCGGAGGCCTGCGGCAGGAACGTCGCCTGCACCCGGAGCGTGCCGGAGCCGTCCTGGTACACGGAAGTTCGCAGGTGCAGCCCCTCGGCCAGCTCCGCCTTCATCGCCTGCAGCTGCCGGAAACCCTGCGCACGGAGCCATTCGCGGTGACGCAACAGGCGGCGCTGGACCGGCCATTCGTCGCCCGCCAGGTTCACCGCATAGCGCGGGAATAGCGGCAGCGCGCTGCGGCTGTGCAGGCTGATCGCCAGCCAGTCGTGCAGCGACACCACCAGGAACCAGATCAGGAAGAACGCGATGGCCAAGGCCCAGAAAGGCCGGTCAATCAGCCCGTATTCGACGCAGATTTGGGCGCCGCCCACCGCGAAGATAAGCCACCGCAGCCAGCGGTCGACGATCTGCAGCAAGGGGGAGCCCAGCCGCTGGTTCACCTGCATCAGGACGATGGAAAGGACCATCGCCGCGAGCACGGCGCCGAAGATGACGGAGGAGGCGGGCAAAGCGCGGGCGGGTCTCAGCTCAGCCGGACCGGCATAATCACGCAGACGAAATTATCGAGGGTCTTGAACACCCCGGGGCTAACCTCGTCCTTCACCTCGAAGAACACCTCGTCCTTCGAGAGGGCCTTCAGCGGATCCATCACGAACGCCGGGTTGAACGCCACCTGCAGGTCAGGGCCGCTGTAGCTGATCGCCATCGACTCGTGGGCTTCGCCGAAGTCGGGGCTTTGGGCGGTGATCTCAAGCAGGTTGGAAGTCAGGCGGATCTTCACCGAGTTGGCCTTCTCGGAGCACACCAGGGCGGCGCGGTGCACGCATTGGAGGAGGAGCTCGCGCTCCAGCTTGATGCGCTGGTGCGTCTCCTTGGGGATCACCTGCTGGTAGTTCGGGTAGTTCCCCTCGACCACCTTCGAGTACAGGTAAATGTTGTCCACCAGGCCGCTGGCATCCTTGTCGGTCGCAACTTGGAAGGCCGCGCGGCGGTCGTTGAAGCTGATCTGGACCTTTTCGCCCTTGTCGAGGAGCCGGGTGAGTTCGCCCACCGTCTTCGCCGGCAGAATGATCGCGCCGGCGGCATCAGCCGGGACCTCCATCTCCTTGGAGACCATAGCGAGACGGCGGCCGTCGGTGGCGACGAGAAACAGGCGGCCGTCGCGGAAGTTGAAGTACACCCCGTTGAGGATGTAGCGGGACTCGTCGTTTGACTGGGCGTACGAGACGCTGCGAAGCATCGTGGCCAGCTCGCTCTGGGCGAGGCTATGCGCCTTCTCCTCGCCGAATTCGGGCAGCGGGGGGAACTCCTCCTTGCCGATCCCCATAATCTTAAACGTGGAACCGCCGGAGGTGAGTTTGACTTGGTGATTCGGGGAGCCGTCGACCGTGACGTCGAGGTTGGGCAGTTCGCGGACGATGCCGGCGAGGCGCTTAACGGGGAGGGTGACCGAGCCCGGATCCTTGATCTCAGCCTTGATCCGGCAGCGGATGCCGAGGTCTAGGTTGGTGGTGGTCAGCGAGATGTGATCCTTTTCCGCCTCGATCAGCACATTGCTGAGGATCGGCATCGTCGCCTTGGAGCCGACCACATTGAGCACCTGGGCGAGGCCGTTGGCGAAGTGGTCGCGGTTGATTTTGAATTTCATCGGGGCGGCGGGTAAAACGCGCGGAAGTTAACAAAGCTCAAAAGAATAGGGGTTCAATAATGAATTCTATCCGTAGTCATATAGGCTGCGAACAAGCGCAGTAACTGGCGCTCCCCCGAGGGAAAAAGGGCGTTTTGGGGCCGTGAACAACCGTCCGCGGCGAGCCGGCAACCGCCCGGTTGTTCACAGCGCCGGGGTTGTCCGGAAAATGCCCGCAGGTTGTTCACGGGGAATTCAGAGCGCCAGGAGGCGGCGTCGCCGGGGCCCGGAATTTCCGGCGCAGATGGCGGCCGATGCCGAAGAAAACGTACCCAAGGCAGATGCCGAGGGCGGCGAATTCCTTGTAGAGGACGACGAGGGCGATCACGACCAGCACGGCCACGAAGGAGCGCAGGCGGGTCTTGGTCTGCAGGTTGACGTTTTTCCCGCTCGGGTAGCGGACCGTGCTCATCATCAGGAACGCGATCAGGAGCATCAGTGGCGGCAGGGCGAGGGCTCCCGTCTTCAGCGAGCGGTCAGACTCGCTGAGCTTCAGCAGGAACAGCACAGTGGCGGCGACGGTCGAGGCGGCGGCGGGCACGGGCAGGCCGATGAAGTCGCGGTTAGAGTCCTTCACGCCCGGGCGGAGGAGCGGGTTCGTAATGACGTTGAACCGAGCGAGCCGCATCGCGGCGCAGAGCAGGTAGACGAAGCCGATGAACCACCCGATGTTGCGGAACCACTGGTAATCCTGCGCCTGCGTGGGCGAGATGATCAGGTAGAGCATCAGCAGGGCGGGGGCCATGCCGAAGGAGATCACGTCCGCGAGGGAGTCGAACTCCGCGCCAAAGAGCGATTCGCGGCCGCCCATCCGAGCGAGGCGGCCATCGAGCGTGTCGAAGGCCGCGGCGCCAAAGATGAACCACACGGCGTAGCGGTAGTGTTCGGCCGGGGTGGCGCCCGAGTAATCACCGGTGGCGGAAGTCTCCGCGAGCCGGGCCTGGATGCACTGGATGATCGCCGTGAACCCGCAGAACAGGTTCCCGGCCGTCATCAGGTTGGGCAGGAAGTAGATGCGGCTGGCCTGCCGGACTGAATAGGGGTCCTCCGCGCTGCCGTGGGCTTCTGCGCCGTGGCGCTTCATTTGGTCAGCCCCTCCAAGTACTTCCAGAACTTCGAGTCCTGCTCGACCAGCTGCTGTTCGGAGACGGGGAGCTTATTGCGGAGGAGGAAGTCTTCGAGGGAGTTCCGATGGAGGATGTAGTCGACGTGAAGCGTGTCGCCCTGGACGTCGAAGTAGAACCGGAAGTCGCCGGAGCGGAGGCGGTAGAGGGTCTTCTGGGCGCGGCGGAAGCTGCCGAGAGGTTCGCGGGGGTGGGCGAGATCCGTGGCCTTGAGGGCCGTGAGGGGATTGATGGCGTCGAGCTGGGCGAGGGCATCGAGCCGGTTGAGCTCGTGCATTGCCTGGGACGAGAACGTGACCTGGTACATCGGATCAGGAGCCGGGAGGGAGGGGGACCTGGGTCGGGGCCATCGGGATCCCCCGGGTGTAGGCGGCGGGGGGGAGCCGGCAACGCTATTCCCGCGGTGCGGCTTGCGCCCGGCGGCGGGGTGGGCGCAGGCTCGCGGGGTTCCCCCGATGCCCACCTCCCGCCGCCGCTTCCTCGCCGCCCTCGCTACCGTCACCCTGTCCCTCCGGGCCCGGGCCGCGGAAACCGCGCCCGTGATCGTCGGGGAAGGCGCGCACCGCTACCGGTTCCACGACGCCTGGCCCCAATTGCCCTCCCACCTCCAGTGGGGTGTCACCCACGGGGTGGCGGTGGACCGCCGGGGTTACGTCCACGTGTTCCACACCTCGCGGCCCGATGCGCCGACCAAGGACTGCGTCGTGGTGTTCGATCGGGCCGGCAAGTTCGTCCGCTCCTGGGGGCCGCAGTTCGTCGGGGGCGCCCACGGGATGGATCTGGTCGTAGAGGACGGGCGCGAGATCCTGTACCTGACGGACCTGCAGCGGGGGCTGTTCAAGATGACCCTGGAGGGGGAACTGTTGTGGCACGTCGCCCAGCCGGAATGGTACCGCGGGCGCGACGCGAAGTACCGGCCCTCAAACGTGGCGGTCGGGCCGGAGGGCGACGTGTTTCTGGCCGATGGCTACGGGTCCTACTTCATCCATCATCTGACGAAGGAGGGTCGGTATGTGCGGACCTTCGGGGGTCCGGGGGAGGAGGCGGGCCAGACTCAGCACCCGCACGGCCTGTTCATCGACCGGCGCGGATCCGAGCCGCTGCTCGTGGTGGGCGAGAATGATCCCAAGGGGGAGAAGCCGGGGCGCCTGCAGGCCCTGACGCTGGACGGCCAGCACCGGCGGTTTTTGCCGACCCCGGTGCGTTCCCCGCGCCATTTCGACCAGCGGGGCAAGCTGGCGGTCATCCCGGATCTGGACGCCCGCGTGACGCTGGTGGACGAGCAGTACCGGACTGTGGCGAACTTGGGCGATGGCTGGACCACCAAGGCAGAGGTGCGGGCGCTGCGGACGCGGACGAGCGATCACTTTAAGCCCGGCAAGTTCGTCTGCCCGCACGACGCGGCGTTTGACGCGGAGGGGAACATTTACGTGGCCGAGTGGGTGGCCTACGGGCGGATCGTGAAGCTGGAGCGGATCGCCGGGTAGGCGGAGGACGGAGGACGGAAGACGGAGGACGGGAACCGGGAACGGTCACGACATAGTATCCACTTTGGAGCCGGCGGCGGAGAGTGACGAGGCGGGACAGGTCCGGCCTGACCGCTGCAGGAATGTCCAACACGTCAGACCTTCCGGGCGGCGGCCATTTCCGGGTGTTCGAAGGCGTCGGCGAAGGCGTCGAGTTCGGTGGGGGTCAGGCCGAGCTTGCGGCCGGTCTTCCGCCACGTCGCCACCGCCGCGACCACCGCGCGGAGGATGGTCCGGGCGCGCCGCGGGGAGAGGCGGAAGTAGGGGGTGACCGACTGCAGCGCCTCCAGCGTGGCCGCGGGGCCGGTGTCGGGGGAGATCCACGTCTTCAACTCGCGGGTCCGGTCCGGGAAAGGGTTGAGGTCGAAGGCCGGCGCGAGGCGCCACAGGCCGCGGCCGGCGTGCAGGAAGCCGTGGTTCCGCAGGTGGTCATCGACGTTCGTGATCAGGATGGAAAACGCCATCCGTCGCCACAGTTCCTCCGCATCCTCCTGCACGGCCGCCCCGTGGACCCGGAGGGCATCGAGGATTTCCGTGTAGGAGTGGTCCTCCCCGGACGCGGACTCGACCCCGAGGAGCGTGGCGGCGGAGGCGTAGAGGAGGCGTTTGCCGTTCGGCGTGCGGTCGAAGCGGCGGATCAAGGCGACCGGCACCCCATCGCTGTCCACGAGCCGGGCTTCCGCGGCGTTGATCCCTGCTTGGCGGGCGAGTTCCAGCGCGAGGAGCTCCCCTTTGGTCACCGCCCGGGTGTCCTGCACGCTGGGGAACTTGGCGATCGCCGGCGATCCGTCGGCATCCAGCACCGCGCATTTCGGACGCAGGCCCCCCAGGGAGGTACCCCGCCCGCGCAGGTAAGCCAGATCCGCGGCGGTCTCGCTGGAGTGCTCCACGGCTCGGGAGGCTGCGACTAGGTGCCGGAGTTCGAGCAGGGGAGGAGTGGTCCGGCGCCCGGGTTCGCGGGTGCGTTGGCAGATGCCCTGCTCGTCCCGGAAGCGCAGGGCGCCGACCCGACTGCCGTCGTCCACGGCGAGCAGGAAATCGATGGCGGTGAGCGCGGCTGGTTCCGGGGAGGCGCCGGCCCGCCGGGCGAGCTGCCGTTGCTTCGCGTGATCCCGGAGGATGACGCGGCGCCCCCAGCCGTCGGGTTCGGTGTCGGCGATGATGCCGGGAAACACGGAGCCCTCGGCGACGCGGCGATGGAACTGCGGGCCCCGCACCAGCGGGAGGCCCGGCGCGAGCGGAAAGCCATCCGCCGCCTCCAGCCACGCCGCGTCGTACGTGAAGGCGGCGTGCTCGCGCGCGCCGCTCCGGTCGTGGTGGAGCGTGCCGATCCGGCGGGACTCCTCCCCCAGCAGGACTTCCAGGGTGCGTTTCACCGGGCCTCCGGGGAGTGGCGGGCCCGCACCCGCCGGGGCAGCCGGGCCTCCTCCAACTGGAGCCCCAGATCATCCTGACGAACATCCGCCAGGTCGCCGAGGACCGGGCCGAAGCCGAGGGAGAAGAGCGCCATCGCATACGCCCCCAGCGCCACGGTGGCATCACCCCGCTCCAGCCGCGCGTAGGTATTGAGGCCGACCCCCGTGCGTTCAGCCATCATCGCCCGCGTAAGCCGGCGGCGCCGCCGGGCGCGCGCGAGGTCTTCCCCAAACTTGACCAAGGAGCGCCGCACGGCGGGAGGCAGGAGATCGTGGACGGCCGAACGCATTTTTAGATATTATGGATAACTATTTGAGTGCCTTAATAATCCATCAATAGGTTATTAAGTTTTCAAGCGAGATTAAAACACGCCGGAGAGATCCGAGGGCGCTTGGCCGAAAAACAAGGGTCCCGAGGCTGCTCCTGGAAGCGGAAACTGGTCCCAGGTGGAGCTCGTGGCCGGTTCCCCCGGGAAGCAGAGCGGTTGTGACTAAGGTCCGCCGGTGATGGTCTGCAGCAGGCGGAAGAAGCCGCGTTTCCGTTCGGAGGATAGGCCCCAGTCGACCGGGATGCTCTGGTAGCCCTCGGCCAAGCCCTCCCCCTTGAACCGGTAGTCGAAGTAACCCCAGGAGGCGCCCGCGCGCACCGCGGCGGTGAAGTTGTTCCGCGGTTGGTCGAAGTCGAAATGGTCGTCCTCGTTGAACACGATGGGCATCGGGCGCCACGCCGGCTTCGCCCGGGTTTCGGCCACCATCGCGGTGATGCGGGCCGGATCGCGCACGCCGTTGCCGTGCAGGAGCACAAAGTCTGATTCCCGGATCACGGCATCATCGGGGACCCGGCCCCCGCCGTAACTGGTGCCGGCCAGCAGCGGATTCCCGGCGTCCCGGCTGCGGGTGCGGACGCGGCGGATCAGCTCGTGGACCCGCGCCGGCTGGAGCACCGGATGATCGTAGCGGATGTTGGTCTCGTTGTTCACCTCGATGAGCACGTGGCGGTCACCGCGGCGGATCAGCCAGTCGACCGTGGCATCCACGGCCCGCACCACGGCCGCCTCGTCCGTGAGGCGTTCATCCTGACCGAAATAAAACAGGCCCAAGATCACCACCATCCCGAGCTCGTCCGCGCGGTCGAGGATCCGGGCGGTGCGGGCGAGATAGTCCGGACGCAGGCTCCCATCGGCCGCGAAGGCGCTGTTGTGCCAAGGTTGGGCGCGTGAGTAGCCCTCGGGGCTGCCGCCCTGTAGGTTCAAGGTGAAGGCGAGCAGGCCGTGGCGGTGCCAGAGGGGCATTGCGGCGAGGAACTCCCGCGTGTTCCGGTCGGCGTCCCACCGGCCGGTGTCGGGGTAGGCCCAGCGGTCGCGGGTCGCGGGGTTGAGGTCGTCGAAGATACCCTGGACGAGCCGGGCGTTCATCAGACGCCCCTCGATGGACACCCCATCCCAAGAGCGGCCGGCGTAGGTGGGACGGCCGTTGAGGAGGAATTTCTCCCCTTCGATGGTCACCGTCGTGCGAGCACCGGCGGCGGGAGCGAGGGCGGCGGCGAGCAGGAGCAGGGTAGGCAGGCGGATCATAGCCGCAGGAAGATCCGGCGCTGGTGGAGGAAGCGGGCGAGGACGAGCATCAGCGCCAAGCCTACGATCGCGATGAGGCCTTGGCCGGCGCCGCTCCCGAGGTTGGCGTCCAGACCGGACTTAACGTCACCGCCCACGAACCGCTGGGCGAGGCGACGGAAACCGATCAGGTTATTGGCGAGGTAGAGGGTGATCGGGTTC